>Ga0302325_10003188_pt1 | contig 38947 bp, 41 predicted proteins | sample Palsa_T0_2_FD_201948 | JGI IMG/M metagenome (GOLD analysis project Ga0302325, IMG submission 201948) | Peat permafrost microbial communities from Stordalen Mire near Abisko, Sweden - Palsa_T0_2 | ecosystem: Environmental > Terrestrial > Soil > Palsa > Peat permafrost | place: Sweden: Abisko...
GGCGACGGTTCAACGGCCACGAGCTCGTCGCTGACGTGCTCGACGGCGTGAAGTTCAAGGACGGCATCAAGGTCACCCAGGACGACAACCACGACAACGAGAAGACAGACGAGAGGGTCGCCGCCCGATCATTCTTCATTGCCAGATCCACAACATTTGACAATTACCCGGCCACGGGCGAGGCCCACATGGAAGTGCCTGGCCCACGAGCCGCATGGTCCGTTCACCGCACGATCTCCCCAAGCGCGGCGTTGGTACGCCTCTCAGAGAGCGCCGCTCCCAAGCGTCTCGCATCGCTCACGACCAGGCTGGCGTGCACGAAGAACTCGCCGGCGAACATGTCGCAGCGGCTCGCTACGGCCGTCTCGCGAGGTCGCGATCGTCGGCTCGACGGAACGGCGACGGAACGGCGAGCCACACACAGGGGCTCACGCTGGCCCGCTGTGACCCACCAGGGTGGGTCAACGCTCCAGTTCGACGGTCGGCCTTTTGCCCTGCTAACTCGGAAAAACGGGGAAATCGTCCTGAACTAACCGAGAGGGGGAGATTCGAACACCCGGACGACGGAAACCCCCATACCGGGCTTCGAGACCGGTGTATCCGCTTGATCTGCGATCTGTTGCGGCGCGGCTTTTGCGCCCGTCCGCAAATCCCACTGATCCACTTGCTTTTACCCTGCTTTTTCCCTAGCCGGCGCGGGTATTTTCCGTCGCTACAAAAACAGCCCTTTACCAGGGATTTAGTGAGTGGAGCCAGCCGGGATCGAACCGGCGACCTCCTGCTTGCAAAGAGCCAGCGACCCGGATCAGCTGACGGTCAGATGCCGATTTAGCCCTTGAATGCTGGACTTACGCTAAAGCTGCAGATCGTCTGAAGGTGCGATCGCGGTGCCTGACGCTTCCATCAGGCTTCCACGTTGCGGGATGGATGATCGGCCGCGCGCCAGGTCACTTCGAGCTTGTCCGCGGGCACGACGACGAGGTTGTCCAGCAGCTCCTCCATCGGCATGCCTGACAGCTCGATCAGTACAGCATCCTCGTAGATGCTGACCGCCGTCCCCTTAGTCCCCGCCGGCCAGTCGCCGACCTGAGTCCGCACGGCGACGACGTCGTGCTCCGCTATGTCGTGCCGGACGATCGCCATCGTTCTCCTCAGGTTACCCCCTGATGTAGGCCGTCACCAGCCGCGGTCGGTCGTCCTCGTGCCGGACCTCCCAGGCAGAGAGCACGTTGGCGGTCCGGTCGACGCAGTCGCCGAGGCCGCGAACGGGCACGATCACCTGGCACAGCACCCCGTGCTCGCCACGGTCCCGGATCGCGGTGATCGGGATCGTTCGGGCTCCCTCGAGCAGTGCCTCGGCTAGGTAATCCAGATCGGTCGCCGTGATCCCCAACACCCGCGCGAACCCGTCGGCCTTCTCGCCGCCACTTGGATGGTCGAGCTTGAGCGAGTAGCCGGCGATCTTGTCGTGGACGCCATAAGCGTCCTCGGAACGCGGCAGGGGCTCGCCGATCTGTGGTGGCCAGGTCACGGATCGATCGTGCCAGCAAGCGTGGACGCCCGACCGTCCGGGCCGGACGTCCGACCTTCAGTCGCCGTCGTCGGCGCCGAGTACGTCGCCGAACTCGGCCATCATCCGGGATCGGCGCATCGTGCGACGGCGCGCGTCGGATAGCTCACGCAGGTAGACGGCGCGCGTGACGTTGGCGTCTCGGTGCCCGAGCAGGAACGCGACCTCGTCGATGCTCTCGCCGGCGAGTAGTGCGCGGCTGGCGACGGTGTGGCGAAAGCTGTGCATCGAGGGGACAGCGCCGTGGGCGACCGGGATTGGGTCCCCGCGCTCATCCTTGGCATGAAGCACCGGGAACGTCGGCTCGCCCGCCTCATCCGTGGCTTTGGCCTGAGCGCTGCGCAGCGCACGAGCGATGTTGCGCTGGCTGAACGGGCGTCCGGTCCGTGTCGAGAACACAAAGTCGGACGGCGCCACGTACTTCGAGCGCCCTCTGTGCTCGGTGAGGATCCGGGCGAGTTGGCGAGGGATCGGGACCGTCCGCGCTGATCCATCGGTCTTCGTGGGGACGAGCTTGCCGCTCCTGTCGACCTGGCACGCGAACTCGATCTCGGCGTCATCCAGGGGGTCGATGAGGACATTGCCCCAGGTGAGCCCGAGGAGCTCGGACAGTCTGGCGCCGGTGAGAGCGGCGACCGTGAAGAGGGTTCGGTAGGGCTCTCCCGCTGCGCCGATTGTCTGCTCGAGCTCGCCGACCTCGAATACCCGCCGGCGCTTTCCCTGTGATGGCTTCGGCCGCTCCGAGGACAGCATGAGCGAGACCGGGTTGACGCCGGCCCAGCCGAGCCGGCGGGCCGCGTAGCGGTAGAGCCGGTTCGTCACGCCGATGACGATGACGATCGTGGATTCGGAGAGTCCCTGTGTGCGGAGTTGGCGCACGAGGTCCGCGAGGTCATCGGGCGACACGGCGTCGAGGCGGCGGCCCGCGAACCGACCGAGCAAATGCTGCTCGATGGCGTTCCTGTAGCAGTCGCGTGTAGCGGGACGGAGGTCCTTGACCGGCCCATCAAGCCAACGCTCCGCGGCGGCTCCGAATCGCAGCCGCCCGTTGTTCGCGACGCGCTCCCCGCGAGCGCGCTGAGAAAGCAGCTCGTCACGCACTGCCCGGGCAGCCGTGATTCCGCCCGCGACGGTTCGCCAGCGCTGCTTGCCGCCGGCGTCCTTGAGGCCGACCTCGTATACACCTGAGGGCCGGCGGTAGATGTTTCGCTCGACCCGCGTGCGACGCGAGGTCGGCTCGCTGGCGCTCACCGCCACGACCTACACTGCGTGCCGAATCGTGGCTGCAAGGTGTCGCGGACGCCCGCCTCCGAAGCGCCACGCGTCGAGATCCGATCGCCGGAAATAGAGCTTGCACCCGGGACCATCCTGCTCCGATGGGATCGACCGTTCAGCGGCGAGCTTCCGCAGTGTGTCTCGGTGGACCCCGAGGTACTCCGCGGCGTGACGTGAGTCGAACCACTCGTCGGCTCGCTCATCTGCGCCGCCGAGCTGCTCGACGACCATGGCGGCAACGCGATCGGCGAGCTGTGAGATCAAACCTTCAAGGGCCGCGAGCTCGACGGCCGCGGAAGTCGAGAGGGCTCGTTCGCGCGTCAAGGCCGGAAGGGCTCGGAGCTGGCTCCGGTTGGTGGCGTACGCTGACATCGTCGTGACCTCCTTGGGGTCTCGGCCAGGCCCCGGGGTGTTCGTGCACCGCCGGGGCCAACTCTTTGCTTACGTAAGTAACCTAGCGCGAAGGTCGGACGGATCCGCCTACGAAAGTAGGCTTACAGGACCTTGACGCCGCTCATCGATTCAGACGACCTGGTGGATGCCCAGGGGGTCGCAGAAATCCTCCACTTGTCTCACCGCAACACCGTCAGTCAGTACCAGCGCCGGTACGACGACATGCCTCGTCCGATCGTGAACCTTGGTGGCGGGCGGACCAAGCTTTGGCTCCGTTCAGAGATCGCGCAGTGGGCCGAGAAACAGGCTGCGGCCGGTCGTACGCGGCCGGCGCGCCGCGTCTCCGGCTGAGAGCAGCTTTCGCCGCTCCCGGTGAAGCTGCGATCGCGGGTCGGGGTAGGACGGATCTGCATATTCGAGAGGTGGGGTGGTCTGATCCTGGGCAGCAAAGACTCCCCGGCGGGAGACGGGCTCGGATGCCCGTCTTCCGACGGGGAGTACCGCGACCGAGCCGTCCAGTCAAAGCATCGTCTCCTTCGCGGTGACTACGGTTTCAAGGACACGCGACACCAGCCGGACGAGACCCGCCGCAGCGGCCTGAAGAGCATCCACCACCGCACGCCGTCCACGATGTCGACGCCGCCCCGGCGCTCAGTCAGCCCCGCAGCTCGCCGAAACCGGGGCTCACACAACAGCTTGCAGCACGGTGAAAATGCCTAGGCACACCGCCTCGCTGGGACCAGACGTCAGAGCAGCCGATGAGGTCGGATCTGCTCGGCCGCCCCTTTCACGCACGCATGGCGGTGTTGGTGCGGAGGCTAGCCCGTCCGACCCTTCAGCTCGGCCGCTCGTTGGTCGATAGATGCGTAGTGGATACGCACCCGGAACCCCTCGTCCGCTGTGATGCCCGTGTTCGCTTTGGATGCGCCCGGCTGGCGCGAACGGAGCGGCAAACCGCCATCGACGGCATCACGACTTCGGAGTGGGTCGCGACGTGATTAGCCGGAGTCGCCCACGCGATCCCTATGACCGCGGCGACTGGTTGCCGACCTTGGTCTCGATACCTCTCCGTGGGGTGCCAAGGAGCGCAGTTTGTAGCCAGCCTCACCGGAAGATTCCCTGCCTTTGCTGCCGCAGGCTCCGGCAGCAGCACGGAGTTCGGGTCGACTCGCTCGAGTTTCTCGCCGTCGCAAGCGGCACCGAGGACACCCCGACAGAACAATTCGACTTCAAGAACTGGGCCGGAATGCGGCACCCCGATTGCGGAATTCGCAGTTGGCACGGTTCGATTGCGGCTCCACTGTCGGCCTATCGCCAGACGCATCAGAATCGGCTGTTGGCGAGGCGGCCACTGGTCAGCTCACTCCCGAGTAGCGCTCCCGTGATGGCGATGGCGCTTGACATTGCTGGTGACCGCGAGCGGGCTGCGCTGGCGGTGGACGACCTTGGCGGGAAGGTCGGCGCCTGGCTTCAGCAGGCCACGCAAGAGCCACGCGGGAAAGGCGTCACGGCATCTAGTTCACTGGCTGATGCACGGACGTTGGACTCCTCGTCGACGCGTTCGTCGGCCGATCGTCGCAGATCTCCTGTGTGGCTCTCGGGGCGCCAAAGCGAACGAGCCGCCGTATCCGCACTCGACCGCGATGCTGCCTAACGTAGGGCGCGCCCAGGTAAGCCGATGATGGACGACTACACCCGCTTCAGTGCCTGCCTTCTTGGCCTGATGAACGTCGACCTGGAGACAAGGGGGGACGACGAGACGAGAGCATCATGCGTTGCGATACGGGACAAGCTCCGCTGCGGACTAAGCGACCGAGGTCTTGAGTGCGATAGCCAATCAGGTCGGCTGGCGGTCGAAGACTACAAGGACCTCAAGGCGCAAGTCCAAGACGGGGGCCTCGAGGAAACGCTTGCCCTGCTAGTCGAGCTCTGCGCCGCGGAACCATGGGCACAAGCGAAGGACCATCCACGCCTCGATCCGCGTGCCCGCGAGCGATATCTCGGACGCCTTTCTATCGACCTTCCGGGCGAGTCCGACGAGGACGACGTCGAGCACATCGACGGGAACCTGAAGGAGGGCCGAGAACTCGCTGGTTGGAGCACGGCGAGATGGGCCGTAGTCATTGGGGGCGGCGCGATTGCGGTCATCGCGACCGGCGGCGCCGCCGGATTTCTGTTAATCGGCCCGACAATCATCATCGCCGGGGGGGCGGCGGCAGCGATTGCCGCAGCCGCGGGCGCGGAGGTCGCGGTCGCGATCGCCGGAACTGTCTTGGGCGGAGCTGGCGCGGTCTTCGGAGCGACCGTCCTGAGCTCAGATATGTCACCCGAAGCCGTCGACGTCGCTGTCGTCAAAAGGTTCGCGCTAGTGCGCATGCTACGTAGCTACCCGCGTTTGAAGCCCGCCGCCAGCAGCAGGCTGAACGAGCTCATCGGCACCCTCGACGAGCTCAAGGCCAAGCGCGCCTCTATGCCAGGCGGGGACGAACGCAAAGCGCTCGATCAAAAAATCCAGTCCTTCCAGCGGGCGATCCAAAGACTGGTCGAAAAATGAACACGGAGGAGCACGACCAAGGGGACGCGACTAGCGTCGTCTTCACCGGAGACAAAGGCGAGGTCCTCACTGGTGAGATCGTCGACGCCGAGGACGCCATCGTGCCCTTGTCCTCCGGCCAGACCCTGCACGCATCGGCGATCGCCATCAATCGAGTTATGCAGGCCGCTCCGGAGCTTGCCAAGGCCGTTCGCGGGGGCAAGATCATGCGCGTTATCGGTGGCCCTTCGGGACCACTGTGGGAGGTCGACGGTGGTGTGCTCGCCACCGTCCGGGGCGAGAAGGGGATCGTCGGACACCTTCGATTCGATGGGCCCCCAAAAGACGTTCGGGTGGTCGCCGCGCCCGCCGCGGCGTTCCAGGTGGCTAGCGCCCTAACGCTTCAGTACTACCTCAATACCATTACCAGCCAACTCGAATCGCTTCAGTTCGGGATAGTCGATATCAAAGAGTGGCTCTCGACCGAGGCCCGTGCTGAAATTGATGCCGCAGAGCAGGGGTGCGCTGACATCGCTCGACACTTGGCTGCAGGAACCAGCCTCCGCGCCGACGACCTCGTCAAGCTGAACCAAGCGCATGACGTCGCCCGGCGCCGCTTCGCCGCTGCGCGCGCTCGTCTCGACAGCCTCGCCGATCTCACAAAGCAAGCCGTGACGGACAAGGGGGATATCCGTGATCGCGACAAGCTCAAACGGGCGCTCTCAAAGGGAGCGACCGATGGTGTCCGCGACTACCAGGACCTCGTGCGAGCAGCTCTACTCACTGTCCGCGCGCTCGCGCTTCTCGCTTCCAGTGAAGCCGCCTCTGAGCCGGCCCGGCTTGAGACGACAAGAGACGCAGCAATCGGAGAGATCGAAGAGCTCCGTTCCGATCTATGCCGGCTGTCGAACACGCTTTCGGCACTTAACATCCGTACGAGCGCCATCGAGCGCGAATATGGCTGGGCTCCGAACAAGTGGGGCAAGGAACCCCGCAAAGAGCTAGCCGAATATCGTACCCAAACCAAAGCGCTGCGCAGACTCCTCCGCCAGCCAAACGGGGTTCTTCCCGAGCTTGTCACAGCCAAGCCGTGGATCATAGAAGCACGCGCAGGACCTAGCGGGAGGATCGAGACGCGGGTCGGCCAACTCGAGCTTATGGCACCCAAGACAATTTCGACGGCGTGATCCACCGAGGTTGAGCCGGTGCGCTTAGGACTCGTCCGGAGCGAGCGGGCGACCGGCTTCGCAATTGTCGCTCCCTAAACAGCTCACGGCGGCGGCCATGGCGCAACCACCGGTCAGTTCAGGCGTCTCGATGATCGGCCGGCTTGGGCTCGTAATTCAGTCAGGGCTGCCTTGACCTCCCGCTCCCGCTTGATCTCGACGATGAGGTTCGCGCTCGCGCGACCAGGATCGAGCGCCGTTATGTCGGCCTGGAGGCGGGAATGGTTGCGGTCATTCACGCATCCTTCTCGATTCGCCCGCGCTGGGTGATCGCTCTGCCATGGGTGCACTCGCCGGCGCAACCCGGGCCACACGATGCTCCGCATGCGTCCGACGCGCAACGTCTTATTCGTACGGCCGGGCCGCGGTGGTCTGGGCAGTGGTCCATCGCGCGTATGGCGATCACGTTTCCGCGGCCGCCCCGGTACCAGCCGACCAGCTTGGTGGGGGCGCCAGCGTTGGTCCTGCGCGATGCCGCTCAGCCGCCGAACAACGGGACCACCGCAGCGCAGATCCCCACCACTGCGACGATGTAACCGGCTATCCCGAGGTTGGTAACGCCCACGAGGAGCAGGATGGTTGCCACGATCGCGGCCGCGAGAGCGAGCGCGCCACAGACCTTGGCCCACGTCGAACTGCTCGCGCGCTCCGCAAGTCCGACGGTCGCTGCAGCAAGCCCTGTTGTGAGAGCCGATCTGTCTTGCTGCCGCGGCACCGCCGCTGGCGGCCGCCGCGCCGCCCGCACCCGCTGCCGCCCGTCCCGGTCCAGCGAAGACGATGCCGTCACCCGACAGGTTGGTATCCCCGGTCATCTGGTTCAGAGTCCCGATCCGGATTGCGACCACGATGTCTGCCGGGCCAAATCTGACTCAGTCGGCCCGACCAGCCATCGACCCGGAGCGCAGTCGCGCGCAGTCGGCGGCCGCATCGGTTAGCTCCGCACCTGTGGTGACGCCGCTCCGCCGCTTACCGTTTCTAGCCGATGGACAGCGCAATCTTCGGCTTCATCGGCGTGATCGCTGGCTCCCTGACAACGGGGAGCTTGCAGTACGCCACGGAATGGAGAGCCAGACGCAATGACTCCCTCATCGCCGCCCGTATAGTCTACGGCGCGCTTGTCGACGTCGAGCTGGCCGTCACTGGCGCCGTCAAGCAGGGGAGCTTGGCGTCCGGCACCCGTTTCACTCAGGAGATCGGCATGTGGCAGGAGCAGCGTGTAGCGCTCGCGCGCCGGCTCGGTGTGTACGACTTCAACATCGTCCAGGCGGCGTTCAGCCACGTGCGCAACTACGACGACGTCCTACACCTCGCGGGCGAGAACGGCGACGTCGACCATGGTGTCGGAAGAATCGACGGGGACCCGTACTGTCAGCAGCGCATCGACACGCTCAACGAGGCGCAACAAATCGCCCTCGATGTCAGCTCGCGCTGGCCAGACCGCCGCCGGCGAGACGAGGACATCAAGCGGCTGGTGAACCGGCCTTAGACGCGCTCGCGACAGAACTCGCGAAAGACCTGGGCTGATCCGTTAGTGCGGACGGCACGCTGATGCCTTGTACTTGCGGGGTCCCGCCCCGGCTGATCCCATGGGGACATCTGAATCGCCGGCGCGAGACATAGGCTGTGTTCGTGACTAACTGGCGATGGACCGAGAAGGCCGACACCGAGGGAACCTTCTGGATTCCTGGAAACGACGAACCCTTCTACGTGCGACTCCAACATGATCCACGCGAAGGAATCGGCATGCACCTATACGATGTCCGGCAATCAGTTCGCAGCCCGGGATCGTCTCCGCCCATACCGTCAAACTCGGCACTGTTCGGAGTGTTGCCGGGAGGAGTGCCTGCGTCTGCAACAGGCTTCTTCGCGACCAAGTCGCTGACGACCGGCTTCCCTCCCGCCGCCACCACGACCTTGGATGGCTTCTGCCAGTCGCTTCTTATCGGACTGCACCTTGAGAACGACGATCTGCTCACCGCCGACGGCTTCGGCGCGGAGTTACGCGGTCTAGACACCACGCTGACCGGCGCCGCAGGCGAGCCCGGCCTGTTGAATCCGCATGCCGGTGGGGGTGTCGGTCCGACGGCTGATGGTGAATGGCGGGACTTCGTACTCCCCGATGGCGCAAAGTTGACTCTGCACGCAGGCGAGCGCGGGAGCACTGGCTTTCGGAGGACCACGACCGAAGTCCACGCGAGCCTATTTGTCGCTGCGCCCGAGGTTGTTTCGTCCGTTCTCTTGGAGGAGCGCTACCTCGAGCCGCTTCGTGAATTCGTGACCTTCTGCAGGCGGGCTACGACCTACGTCGAGGCCTTGAGATTCGCCGGCGGCGAAGCGGGTTCAGACGTCCCGATCCTGCGGCGACCGTACCCGTATCCGCGGCAACCACAGCGCGACGACTATCGACTTGGTCTCAACCTTGCGCGGGTCTAATCGCCGGATGAGGTCGTCCATCAGTGGTTCACGCTGCGCAGTGAGGTGGGTGCGGTCTGGCGGTTACATTTTTCAGTAATCGGGTCCGCCGATGGCCTGTTGGAGAACCGATTCCTCAACCTAATGGCGTTCTCAGAGGGCTATCACAGGGCTATTAGAGATCACCTACCTCTCACCCGCAATCAGGCTTCGGCGGCGCGGTCGGCCATCAAGGAAGCGCTCAAAGCTGTCGACCGCGAATCGCGCGACCTGTTCCTAACGAGTCTGGCGTACGCCAACAGCCTCAGTCAGCGCAAGCGGATCGTTGAGCTCGCTACTGACACCAAACTCTTGCTTGGAAAGCACTGGGACTTCGAGCCGAACGATGAATGTCGGGCAATGGTCGACACCCGTAACTGGATGACCCATTGGGGAGGTCGCACAAAGTATGTCCGAGATGATCCGGAATCTCTTGTGTGGTTCTGTCGCCACCTCGAACTGATTGCCTATGTTGCGATCCTGCGTGACCTCAAACTGACGGAGGATGAGATCCTCGACGCGGTCGGCAACGGTTGGGTCCTAGAGAACCTCCTGAGCTGACGCGTCCTCTCCTAGCGGTTGGCCGGAGTCAGCTAGGAACGCAGAACTCACGGTCGCAGACTGGCCCCCTTCAACGCAGGCTGGGATACTGACCACCGCTTCCACGCTCGTGACCGCCCGCTATCGGACGACTCTCACTGTCATCGTCCTGGCGGCCGGGCGGTGACGTCCGAGGCGATCGGTTAGTTATCGGGCTGGCGGCGGGCTGACCCGAGACGACTCTGCCGACTGCTGGTCTGGCCATCAAAGGTCATGTCGCCCGCCACCGCCCGATGATCGCCGGCGTGACTTGATAGGAGCGTGGCTTCGCCCAAAGTGAGAGCTGTCCGCCGACGGTCCGTCCGAAGGTGACATATCCGAACGAAGGGACTGACGAATCGCCGCAAATAGCGACTCGCTCTTGACATAGGAGCGACCTTCGGCGCGACATCTCGATCGTGGCGCGTGGCGCGGGCCCAGTGTCAAACGGAGCCGCAGCGCCGTCGACGCTAGCCGGCTGTGCGGGCATCACTCCAATCTGCATGTCGCCGCGTCCGCCCCGGTTTCGGCGACCGATGTCGCTCCTATGTCAAGCGTTTGTCGCTGTTTGCGGTGATCGCGGCTAGGAGCCGGCTGTGGCCGTCGCGGGCGTGCGTGGTTGAGAGCGCTGGCGCGTCTGGGATGGGCTGAGGCATGTTTTGGGGGTCCGAGTCGCTGAAGCGGCGCGTTGTAAGCCCGTTTGCGGCCCTGGCGTGGGGTGGTCTGATCGATCCGTCGGGCGTTTCGGGCGGCGGAGAAGGGCGAACGGCTGAGGAGGGTCGCGCGGCGGGGTGCGCGCGTAGGTCCTGGTTTGGTTATCTCACGCAGGGCATGAGGTAGGGCGCGGCGCCGGGGACTGTCTCATCGTTTTGTGGCTGCGTTGGGTGCGGAGGTTCGGTGGTGGTGGTTGGGGCGTCGGTGGATCGCAGGAGTTGCCAGACGCGGCGGGCGAGGTAGCGTTTGAGGCAGCGGAGCGCTTCTTTGCGGGATTTGCCTTCGGCTTGTTTTCGAGCGAGGTAGGCGGCGGTGGTGGGATCCCAGTGAGCTTTGTTGATGGCGAGGCGGTGAAGGGCGCAGTTGAGCTGGCGGTTGCCACCGCGGTCGAGGCGGTAGCGGTTGACGTTGCCCGAGGAGGCGGGGATCGGCGCTGCGCCGCTGGTGCGCGCGAGCTTTGCGTCGGTGGCGAACCGCTGCGCGCCGGCGATCTCGCCGATCAGCTTGGCGGCGGTCAGCGGGCCGCATCCGCGTTCGGTGAGCAGCTGGGGCGCGTAGCTTTCGACGAGTCCCGCGAGTTCTCTCTCGAGTTCACGGATCCGTGCGGTGTGCGCGGTGATCTGTCGCACGAGCTCGCGCGCGATCCGAACCCGCGTCGTTTGCTGGGCGCGGGCGAGGCGACGGGAGACCTTCCCGAGCCACTTGGCGGTGTCAAGCGCCCCCGTCGGGATCTCAAAGTCGGGCCAGAGGTCATGCAGGTGCCAGCGCAGTCGCTGCTGATCGCTGGTGCGCGTGGCGATCAGATCCTCGCGATGGTCGACGATCAGGCGAATGTCCAACGCGGCGCCATCCAGATACGCGCCGGGGAGAGTTTCGATCCCTTCCCTGAGCGCGGCACGAGCGACGCTGAACGCATCGATCGAGTCAGACTTCCCGCGCTCGCGGGATGAGCGGCGAGCTCCGGCCATGTGCTTCGGGGCGACGCGCACGATCCGCTCGCCGCGCGCGACCAAAAACCGCTCCAGGGCGCCGGACACGTGCCGACAGTCCTCGATTGCCCAGACCCGCTCAGAATCGAGCCTGCGAGCCCAGACCAGCAGCTTGCCGAAGCTGCCGTTGCGCGCCGGCACCGTCAACTCCCCCCGGGCGGCTGCGGTGAGCCCGTCCACCGCGCCGCAGGTGTGCGTCTCCTTGTGCGTGTCGGTCCCGATCACGATCATTCGCGTCGTCCCTTCGGTTGTGTTGACGAAGCGGACCGCTGGCGGACATATCTCACTCGAGGCTAATGCCAAGCTCCTATCAGGTCACGCCGGTGGTCCTCGGGCGGCGACGGGCGACACGACATTCGGTAGGTCAGACCAGCCGGTCGACAGAAAGTCAATGAGTCAGCCCGCCGCCAGCCCGGGAACCAACCGCCGCGGTCGGACGGAACCGCCCAGACCCGGAAAATCTCTCAGTAAGAAAGTCAAGGGGGCTGGGTGGAACATTTTGGGGGGTGTTATCGGTCGGGTGGCCGGGGGGGGTTTGGGCTTAGATCGCCTCCTGTGAGCTTGGTGTGGCGCACCGGGACGGTGTCGGCGCGGTTTTTGCCCGAATTTGCGTAGCAGTGACGGTCGTCGGTGTGGCCGGCGTCAGGACGAAGCGTTAGGTTGTGGCTGGGCGCGGGTGACTGACGAAGCGAAGCGCAGACGTCAGGAGCTTTGAGTCTGCCGCGCAGCTATGCCCTTTGAGGGCCTGATTTATGCGCGCTCCGGTGTCGCGCTCGCGCCCACTTTTCTGGATGGTCGTCCGGCTTTTTGGTCGGTGACCATCCGCTTGTAGGACACCTCCGCTTGCTCGGCGAGGGCTCGTTCGGCGTGCAGGATCGCGCGGTTGGTGCTCCAGATCCCAGCCGCCTGCTTGGTGCGCGCGGGCGCGCCGGCGGTCAGCTCGAGCTGGCGCTGCTTTTTCTTGGTCAGCGCAGGACGCTGGTGGGCGTAGTCCTCGCCGCGGGTGAGCATGCACCAGAACAGGACCGTGAGCTTGCGAGCGGTCGCGACGATCGCTTTGCCGTGACCCCGCCGCCCACGGGTGCGCTCATAAAACGCGCGCAGCGGGCCGGGTTGCTTGACCACGCTCCACGCTGCTTCGACCAGCGCCCAGCGTGCGTTCGCCGACCCGCGCTTAGAGATCCGGCCGGAGCGTGCCGGTGCCTCGCCGGACTGGCGGACCTTCGGATCCAGACCGAGATAGGCGACCAGTTTGCGGCTGGTGAGGAACCGGGAGGGCTCGCCGATCGCGGCGAGGAACGACGCCGCGCAGATCAGGTTCACGCCCGACACCGTCATCAACCGTCGGATCTCCGGCCACGCCAGCGCCTGCTGCGCGACCAGCCGGTCGACCGCCGCGACCTCCGCGTCTAAGAACGCGATCTGTCGCAGACCCGCATCGACTGACTCACGCTCCTCAACCGGCAGCTCGAGACCAGCCAACCACTGGCGCCCCTTGACGCCGAACAAGTCAGCGAACGGCGGCTTGGCCTGCAGCCGACGCTGCAACACCGCCTGGATCTCGTTCTTGCTGCGCGTGCGCGCACGCATGAGCTGCTCGCGGCGCGCGAGCCGACGACGCAAGATCCGGCAGCGCTCATCAGGCACCCACACCGCGTCAAGCTCCCCCTTCCACAGCAGGCTCGCCAGCGTGCGAGAGTCGAGCTTGTCGGTCTTCGCGCGGGCGCTGCTGATGCCAGTGTCATCCGGGCTGACCACGATCACCCGGTCCACGACCGGCTCGAGGATCCGCGCGACCTCCCAACAGCTGCCCGTCACCTCCAACGCCACCCGGTCGGTGGGCAACAGGCTCTCCGCTAGCAGCCCCAGCCCCTCCGGTGTGCTCGGCACCCGGCCCGCTGAACGCACCTTCCCGTCCTCGCAGATCGCCACCACGCAGAAATCGCGGTGCACATCCAGGCCGATCGCGCGGCCGACCCATCTCCTCAACGCCACTGCCTTCACCTCCACGCGATGATGGTTGACACAAGGTGGGAGAACCAGCGGGACAACGACACAGACCGATACGAGCTCGACCGCTCAATCCAGGCAAGTCGCAGGGGCGGCCAAACGAAACCCCCGGGCTCGAAGCCCATCGCCAAAAACGGCCTACCCGTCTGCGTTCTCCCAAGGAAGGCCCCTGTCCCGGATGAACCGAACGTTCGGCCCCAACCGGCCGGACCCTTCAAACGCGATTTTCATGCCGCGAGAACCGAATGCCCGTCGTCCATGCGGGTGTCCCGATGGCGCTGCCGCCGGAGCTCTCACAGAGAGTGCTTTTCGTTGATCGGACGGCCAGCACCAGGGCATCGGGGAGGGCGAAGCAGAAGCCAGGGAGCTCTGGCTCCGGGCTGGGGGACGAGTGCCTCGTCGTCTACAACGAGCATTCGTCGTGCAAAACGGCCAACGGCCTCATGAACGGGTTCTGGCCAGGTAGAGCCAGCACCATCGCGGACCGAGCGATGTGCGGAGCTCGTGGATGCTGACGGCGTATTCCGGCTTCAAGTGCCATGAATGCTCCGGCACTGGTTCATGCACCAACGACGCCGAGATCGCTGCCTGCGGGGTCAATTAGTCGCCGGAGTCACCGACTAGCGCGAAGGCGTCGTTGATCGGCCGCGACGGCGCGTCGGCTGGGCGCAGTGTGCGCGCGTGACGCAGCAGCTGGCGGGCCTCCTGGGCGCCCGGAGAGGTGCGGTTCTTGCCGCTCTGGATCCATAGCTCCAGCGCCAGATCGATGTAGGCGGCGCTGTGGGGGGACCCGTTGATCGAGGCCCGCATATGCTGGATCGCCGCTCCGTGGTTGTTTTGCCGCTGCGCGACCTGGCCCGCGGCGCTTTCGCACGCCGATGACGCTCGTGACGGATATAGGCGCGGGTCCAGGCCCACCAGCGCCCTCTGCGCGTCTTTGACGTGGGCGGCGGCGACGTCGACGTCGCCATCACGTCGGTTGAGCGAGAACGCGAGTCCCAGGTGCCCCCACGCGAGCGCCAGGCCCAGCGGCCAGGTCCACTCGTCGATCGGGTCGCCGACGCAACCGGCGAGATCGTGCCCCTCGCCGCGGAGTCGCTCGCCTTCGTCGACCGCACGGTCCATGAAATGTTCACATTCGGGGTAATGGTCGCGTTCGAGGTAGGCCAGGCCGAGTTGCACCCACCCGACGATCGGCGGCTGTTCATCCATGTCCTCCACGATTCGCAGCTCGGAGCGCGCGTTGGCGAAGTCACGCACCAGGGCGTTGAGCTTGCCGAGGCGATAGTGGGTCAGCACCTGGTCCTCGAAGTTCTGGGTCCCGTATAGACGCAGGGCCTTGCGAAACTCCGCGCGTGCTCGCGACAGGTCGGTGGACGACACCCGCGCCGCCTTCTCGAACGCCGGGTACCAGAACGACCAGCCGATCTTGTTGTACAGCGTCGGGTTGTCGGGATCCGCTGCGAGGGCGTTCTGCCACGCCGTTCGCGCTCGCCCGAAGTCTGAAAGCGCGCGGTACACGTCACCGAGCGTCTCCCAGGCCTGCGCGCTCAATGGATTGAGCGAGGTGGCCCGGTCGGCCGCCATCAGGGCTTCACGGAGATCATCGCTATGCGTGGAGCGCACCGCCAAGACCACCGGCCCTCCCGGTGCGGCGCGCTGAAAGCGGTTCAGGCGTTCGCGCGCGCCGGCGATGGCCCGCACGAACTGCCCGCGGCCGAGGGTCTGGGTCGGGTTGACTCCCGCCTGTTCGAGGAACTCGAGGAAGCATGCAGAGATCAGCGCCTCGATCTTGGCGCGCTCCTCAACGTGAGCGAACTCGGTCTCGAGTTGACGGAGCCGGGCCGCGAGGTCGTCCCGACCGATCGCAGCGAACGCCCGCGCCATGATCTCGATCGCGTCCCCGTCCCGGGAGGGCGAGTACGCGGTGGCCATCGCTTCCAGCGCGTTCCAGCACAGGTCACGGACGCGGAGATCCCGATCGGCGCGTGCCTGCGTCGACGTCAGGTTCCGACTGGCGAGCGCGAGGGCCAACCCCGAGGAGAAGGTCGCCCGCGTCGGCTGGCTGCGCAGCGCCGCCTCCAGCTCCTGTACGGCGAGGTCCAGCCGTCCGTGCCGCAGCACTCTGAGGCCGAACCCGAACCGCACATCGGCATCACGCCGCGTGAGCCTTCGCGCCTGCCGGAAGATCGACTCGGAGCGGCGGAGGATCCGGTCCTTCCGCCACCGACCCAATCGTCCACCGGTCAGCTGGTCGCCCGGTGTCATCTGGGCCGAGTAAATGCTGCCGAAGGTCAGCATGCACCGTGCCGCCAGCTCTCTGCAGATCCTCTCGTTGTTGGTGTCGTCCTCGCGCGACCCGCGGCGAAGTAACCGGGCCCAGGCCAGCGCGCGGACGGATTCGCGGGCAGCAAAGCGGGCGCGGGCGGTAGCGTCGGAGCTGCGACCGAGCATACGCAGAGCCTGGGCCTCGAGTTCGGCTACCTTGGCCCGGTCCCCGGATCGGCGACGCGGGATCTGGATTCCCCGGACGAGCTCCAGGACCTGCTCGTAACGCCGGTACTGGAACTGGGTCTGGGCGAACGCGAAATACGTCTCCCATCGCGTTGGATCCTTCTCGATCGCCCTCCCAAAGGCGGTCTCGGCGGCGCGCAGGTGGGCCTCCGCCTCTGTGTCCCGGCCGGCGGCGACGGCTAGGCCGTGGAGCTCGGTGTAGACCACCCCGAGGTTGTAATGGCCGAGCGGAAAGTCCTCGTCCTCGGCGAGCGCCTTGAGGAACTTCTCCTCGGCGATTTTCAGGTTGACCTTGCGATCACGCGGGGTCCGCAGGCACACGCGAAACGCCTGTAGGCCCGAGACGAAGGACTTGGTTGCGCTCCACCGCACCGATCGACCGAGCGCGACGTCGGTGAAGATGCGCAGCGACATCTGATGCACCATGGACATCACGATGGCGTCCTCGCCGGCGGCCGCTGGCGCGGCGCTCGGTTCCACCGATTCGGCCTCGGCCGGCGTGTCGACGGCGTTGGTGATGATCCAGGTGAGTCCTTGCCGGCGGCTCATCTCGGCGGTGAGGATCAGCGTGGTTCCATCGCGGTGCAGACCCCCGGTCAGTCGCGGCGCCTTCATCACGGTGCCAAGCAGCGCCACGACGGGCGCCACCGGGAGGGTTACGGGCCCGACTGTGACCTTTGAATCAGGGCTCACCGCACCCCGTAGCGTCCCGAGCAGCCCGTCGGCACTCATCGCGGCGTCGAACGCCAGCGTGGAGCCCAGCCCGCTTGACACTGCTCGCTGATCCCCTACGACATGAAAGAGATCGACGATTCGCGATACCTCACCGAGTAACAGGTCGGCGAGATCGATGCCCGGCGCCTTATCGGCCGTGTCTGCACCGGGGGATTGAGCCTCGTCCTGCCCCTCGGCCCTCAGCATGTTGCGAAACTCGCCGATGAGGACGCGCTGCCGGGCTCCCAACGAGGTCAAAAACAGCAGCACGAACACCCAGCCCCCGGTGACGACGATCACCGCCGTCCACAGGTCCCGGATCCCGAGCAGCACGACGGCGATCGCCACCAGCAGCGATATCACCGCCGCACAGTCAACCAGCAGGAAACGGGCGACGATGCCGGCCCAGAGGGTCACCGCCAGCAGCGCTCGCCACGCGAGCACGACGACGCGCGTGCGCCGGCCGGCAAACGTCACATCGGAGGCGTCGAACACGTCCGTCGTAAGTACCGCAAGCGGGCCCTGGTCCATCGCTCCCCCTGTCGGAGATGAACTCCGTCAACCACTCTAACGACGCTCCCCATTGCGATGGGAAAACCTCCATCAAGCGCGTTCTCGCGGTCATGCAGCCGCACGAGGCGGCGACGGGGCCGCCGGTTGAGCGTTGACCAGTGAGGGACCGCCGCGGTCACTCATGTGGCGCTGGATCGCCGCATCGGTCGCGACCTGCGTGAAGTCGCACACGGCGGCGCTACTCGAGGGGTCGCCGGGTTTCGTGAGAGTGGAAGCGATGCCTGTCTACCGGGGACCGAGTGGGCCGCTCGTGCCCGCCGGGGACCTTGAGCCCGCTGTCACGCAGCATCCTCACCGGCGACGGAAGCTGAGCTCGCGCACGGTTCGGCGTCCCGCGTCGATTCCGGTCGGCCGAGGCCCAACTCTGTGATCGCGCGGTCAGCGTAGTACTCGGAGCCGTAGTGGCGGCAGACGAGGATCCCCTGCGGCAGCGACGGGCGCTTGGGCGTGGACGTCCGGCCGGTCGAACGACCGGCGCCGAGGCAGGAGCCGGGAGTGATCCCAGATACTCCTATCCGCCAATTCCGCGACTGAGGCGGCGAAGTTTGCCTAGGTGCGAGGATGAACCGGAGCCCGTCCTCGGGGCCCTGCATCCGGCGACGTACACGATCACCGCAGCCTCATCTCGCATACGTTGACGACGCATGCGTTCGTCGCAATGCAAGCGTCAGCCTGCCCCCATTTGGATGGGCGAAAGCGCGCGCCCGGTGGGACTGCATCTCGGCGGTGAGGCCTCTTCCGTGGGGGGGACGGTCTTGGTTTCCTGAGGCCGAGGGCTGCGCGGACCTAGGGTTGTTCCCCAAACTCGCGTCGGTGCCAAGCCACCTCAACCGCCTGCAAGGCGCGGCTGCGCCACAGATTCAGCTTGCACGACGGGCCAGCAGGGTGGAGTCGTGCACGTCGAGCGTCGCTCCGTCGCGAGTCACGGTTCGCGGTCGCTGGTCGACTACGAGCACTTCGAAACCATCGGGTAGACCCGGGACCAGGTCTTGGGCGAAGAACATCGCTCGACGCTGGCTGGTGGTCAGATGGGTGAACACCGCCGACGGTGCGTGACCGACGACCAACAGATGCCCGCCCGGCCCGACAGCCTCAGACAGCCGGCGAGTGACATCGACCATCCCGCCGTCTGGCGGGTGCAGGAAGTGGGTGGTAACCAGGTCGTAGGACCGGCCTTCGGCGGCGAGGGCCCGAGCATCGACCTGCCACCAGTCGATCCGGGCGGCGACCCCTGCCTCATCGGCGTGCCTGGCTGCCCGAGCCAGGCCGTTGCTCGAGAAGTCCGCGCCGGTGACCCTCCAACCCCTGCCGGCTAACCAGAGCACGTCGCCGCCCTCGCCGCAACCGACATCGAGCGCGGTGCCCACGGGCAAAGCTGACACCTCGGCGACGAGCTGCGCGTTGGGATTCCCACTCCAGATCTTCTCCTCGCCGGAATACCGCTCGTCCCAGTTCGGCGCCTCAAACATCGCCGTCGATTTCTCCTCGGCGGGCTGATGCATGTGCCCGCCCATCAGGCGACCCTAGTCCGGCGGTTCGCGGCGCTGTCCACGACCGCCCCGCACGACCCATTGATATCCATGCCCACCAGTGTGCGGATCAAAGGCCTCGTTGACAACTCCGCTTGCGAGCCCGGCAAACCCGACAGGTTGCGAACCCCTCGAGACCGACGCCTGACCCCCACCAGATCACCACGACCCTGCCCAGCGGGCTGACCACCTTCAACAGAGGGGCGCCGACTCATCCGCTACTGACTTCGTCGCAAAGCAGGCGGCAGTACTCGTTGGTTTGCGTAGCGAAAGAGCGATCGTCCGCCGAGCCGCCTGCGTCCGCTCAAGCAGGTCGTCCTTCTGTCGCTAATCCCCTAGCGCCGCTCTTCCGATGCGGAGACGGGCATGGAGAGCTGCCGGGCTCATCCAGCTGACGTCGGCGTCGTGTCGAACCGGGATGCCGATCACTGCACCGTGCGTCGAAGCTGCGACGAGACTGCCGGTGACAAAGAAGGGTCGGAGTTCCGCCGGCTGCTCAGGAATCTCTATAACCAGCAGGCCGGTGTCCACCAGCGCGTTGTTAGGCATCGCGGATATCGAGATGCCTCTCGGAATCGGGAATACAAGCTTCTGCAGCAGCCGCCGGTAGCGACGAGCAACCCCGGCAGGGAGAGGGCATTGATTGATTGCGACGATGCGATCCCCGTCGGGATGGGTTTTGGTCTTTGCGCCGACGATGAGCAGCCCGCCCGCGGCGTTACAAAAGGCGGCTACGTCAGAGGCGAAGTTCAGCTCATCGCGAGGCTCTTCTCGATAGTGCTGCCGCTTTGCTTCGAGCCAGGACGTCTCGTCGAGCCCCAGCAGCAGGTCCCACAGGCCAGTGTCTAGAGCGCGGCGCACCCAGTCCGGGCCGACGGATGCGCCAAGTAGCTGCAGGGCCTGTACGAGTTCCTCGCCGAGTTGAATCGCATCTCGGACCGCGCGACGCGTTGTAGGAAACCTCAGGAACATCGTCACTGCACCAGAGCCTTCTTGGTCGGGCGAGATATCGAGAACGTCGGCGTTCCACCGATCCGTCAGAGGCTCAATCACGGAGATCAGATCCGATGGAGCGATCTCGTCGTCGCTGATTTCAATAGCCAGTGCAAGCACGAGCTCGCCGTTTCTCAGGACGAGCGCGTAAGGCAACGGTTGGCTCTTCTCGTCGTTGAAGCGTCTGGGGCTATCGGTCGAGAGCCACAGCTTTGCGGAGTCCTCCCCCCAGATTCGAGCATGCGCAGCGAGAGCACGTCGCAAGCGGGGGAGGGACACATCCTCGACCGTGGCGGCGGCCGCGCCGAAGATCCCGAGGTCGTCGCACCATAATTCAGCGCCGTTCCCGAGCATCAGCATGTGATCAGGGCCATATCGAACGCCGACGCTCACGGCTTTAGTTTGCACGTCTCTCCAGACGAGAGGAGTCGTCCTCGCGGACGACGACCGACAGCAGACGAGGTGCCAAACTGCTCACCGGTCGACCGACTGTCAGCGTCATCGGCTCGGCCGGATCTTCTCTCCTTGGCGACGCCGATCGCCCGGTCCACTTGTAGTCGCTAGGCCTGCGGACGTTGGTTCGTCGCAATGCGGTCGTCCGAGAAGCTCGTGCCGGTCGATCGAAGGGAGTGCCCGCTGACTGGACATCGCGAGGCCGGCGTCTCACCGAGCGGCAACATGCCGCCTCTGCTGCCTCTCAGTTGCGAGCCGGATCGCGGAGACGAGCTACTCGGCTAATGGCTCGGCTCGGCTCGGCACGGTGCTCGGATCGTCCCACGGCGTCTAACCCAGAAAGACGATCCCGGCCCGGACGTACTTCTCAGGGCCGGTCATCTCAAGCTCCACGAGGCGAACGATCTCGTTCTCGGCGGCCGTTAGGCACACGACTTGGTCGAGTTGTCGGAGCTCATGGAGCCAAGCATCGACTGATGTGACGCTGTTGAAAAACTCAGCTAGACGCGGGCCCGTGTGGGGAAAGGCGTAAACGTGATCGGCATGGAGTGACTCGTTCGAGCCGTTGGGAGGCGGCGTCTCGGGTGCGTACTTGTCGATGGAACCTTGGGCGCCCTGGGAACGTGGTCGGATCTTGAGCTTGGCACCGTTCTGACGCACTCTCAGCGCGTGAACAAGCGTGCTCCGCGCATCCTGCGGGTCTACTCGCCCGTCTCTCGCTGCCTCTGCCAGAACCGTCGCGAGCTTCGCCCAGCGGACATCTCTGTTGTCTCTCGCTGGCATGGCGAAACCCTACGTCATGCCGTCGGCCTGCGCTGGTACGGCTACTGCGGGCTCGGTGCGCTGCCCAGGGCCGCCCGCAACAGGGCTCCTTCGAGTTCTTCAGCCGCGGCCACGGCGCTTCTCCAATCGGCATCCGCCCAACCGAACGTGGCGAAGCGCCTCTCAGCCGCCGCGCGCAAAACGGCAACAACGTAATAGACGTAGGAGGCGAAACGCTCGCCGTCCACCCCGATTGGAACCATCGCGGTGCCCGTTCGTTCGTCTCGCACCGCAGCACCGATGTCGAAGGCAGAGATCAAGCCGAACCAGGTGACGTGATCAACTGCGGAAAGCCTCGAATACAGCAAGTTCCCGACTTGAGAGTTACCTGTACCGCCGCCCAGTCGCGAGATCTCCGTACCGATTCGCGGTCTTCTAACGCCTCCGATTTTGGGTCGTCCGCGAGCGCCCTCAATACCCCATCCAAAGCTTTGGGCAACACGGTTCCACCACGCGACCTTTTCCGCGGCGTCCGGCGACAGCTCGAGTTCTCTGACCTCGCGTGCGCTGTAGAGGAACTCGCAAAGCCCCCGCTTGATTCGATCGAGGGTCGAAATTTGTGGTTCGCTGAGCCAAGCGGACACCACCGATGCTTCTAAAGCTGCGCGGGCGAGCGCGAACGGCACCGAGAGCAGGCGGCGGCGATCAGATGGCTGAGCGTTCGCTTGGGCGCGGCAAGCGCCCGAGTGCTCGTGTTGATAGTGCTGTGAGCCAGCCGAAACCGCTAGCGATGGTGGCACGCTGCAACAGTGCCGCGGACCATCACCTCCCCGGCGCGCCAATCGATGTCGTGCAGCTGGATCGCGGCGACCTCGCCCGCGCGTCGCCCGAGTCGCGAGAGCAACATGAGGACCGCTAGGTCTCGCCGGCCGCCGGCGGTGCCCACGTCGCAACTTCCGAGCAGGCGCGCCACGGTCTGCGCGTCGAGGGCCTTGACGAGCGAGGCGTTGCGCCAACTGGCAGGGCGCGGAACCGCACCGGTCAAGTCATGGGGGACCGCGCCGTCCAGGTAGAGGAAGCGCAGCAGCGATCGCAGGCGGTAGACGACGCACTGCGTGCCGGCGACCTTCCGTCGCCTCGCCTCGTTCAAGACGAACTCGTTGATGGCTGCGGCGTCCAGCTCGTCGAGCGCGAGGTGCGCGCGGCTCCGCTGCCGTTCGGCGAAGAACACCCGCGCGATGTCAACGTAGTTACGCACGCTCGTGCGGGCCATCCCACGGCGATCCAGCAGATACTTCGCGTAGCGATCCAGCAGCTCCGCGGACTGACCCGCCGGTGCGGCAGGAGCGCCAGTCGTGACCAGGCCCGCACGTTGCAGGTAATCGATCAGCGGCCCAAGCCCCTTCAACGAGACGACGTGAGTCTGGCCAGAAGCGCGCCGGTCCCCGATGAACTCCTCAAGCACGGGCTGGGTCAGATCGCTCGACCCGACATCATGGGCAGCGATCCACCGACTGAGGTGTGACATCGCCTGCAACTGCTTCGCCGCCGTCCCAGGGCGGTATCCGCGGCGCAGTAGGTCGTCGAGGAAACCTGCCGCGAACATCGACAACGGACCGGGCACCTCGACCCGAAACGGGTTACTCATGATGTATCTCCCTTTCTTGATGGGCGGGAGATGAGACCCTCGATCAGCCAGACCCCGGGCGGCAGATTCCTCTCGGCTCGGTCGCGGCCCGATTCCAGCGACCCTCAGCGAGCCGACAAACAATCCGTCCGAACAGTCGCGGTTTCCGCGGTGGCTGTCGCGCAAAGGTGGTTCCGTCCGAGCCGTTCAATGGAATTCAGGGATGCCCCAGAATTTCATTGATTGCGATCGTGAGCAGGCGTTTTTGATGCCGCCGTCGCTGCGGGATTGGCTGCCGGCGGACCATTTGGCGTGGTTCGTGATCGAGACCGTCGAGCAGCTCGATCTGGCCGCGTTCTACGCGTCCTATCGGCCGGACGGTCATGGTCGCGCGGCGTATGAACCGTCGATGATGGTGAGTTTGTTGATGTTCGCCTATTCGACGAACGAGCGCTCCTCGCGCGGGATCGAGCGTCACTGCCGCCAGGACATCGCGTATCGCGTGATCACAGGTAACCGTGTGCCCGATCACGCGACCGTGGCACGGTTCATCCAGCGTCACCAGCAGCCGCTAGCCGCGTTGTTCTCATCGGTCTTGAAGTTGTGCGCGAAGGCGGGGCTGGTGGCGTCCGGGGTGGTCGCGGTTGATGGCACGAAGCTGTCGGCGAGCGCGGCCAGTGATTCCAACGTTGACTATGACCGGATCGCGCGGGAGATCATTGCCGAGGCGATCGCGACGGACGCGGCCGAGGACGAGCAGCACGGCGACGCGCGCGGTGATGAGCTGCCGCCCGAGCTTCAGACTGAGGCGGGCCGGCGTGAGTGGCTCGCGCGCGAGCTGGAGCGCGAGCGGCGCGAGGACGATCAGCCGACGGGCGAGGAGAGCGGGCAAGAGGAGCAGTCTGCGGGCGAGCCGATGGCCGGGTTTGACGTTGAGCGGATCCTCGCCCGGACCCAAGGGCGGGCGGGTTGGCTGCGCGAAGCGCGTCGCCAGCAGGACCAGCAGCGGTGGCAGACCGCCGGCCCGGTGCCGCGCTCGCGGGCTGAGCGGCTGCGCTTGGCTGCGCTGTGGTTGGAGGATGATCTCGCCGCTGAGGAGCGCGGAAACGCGGGCTATGAGGCGTTTCGGGAGCACCGGCGCAAGCATGACCCGCGCCGGCTGGGTGGGACCCCGAAGCCGTACTCGCCGCCGGAGATCCCGCAGGGCGAGGTGAACGTGACCGATCCGGACTCGCGGCGGATGATGGGCAATCGCCGCTACATCCAGGGCTACAACGCGCAAGCGGTCGTCAACGAGCAGCAGATCGTGCTAGCGGCCGAGATCACAGCCGACGCCGGCGACTTCTCGCATCTGCGGCCGATGCTCACCGCGGCGTTTCGGGAGCTCGAGGCGGCCGGGATCGACCACACGCCGGCGGTGGCGGTCGCCGACGCGCAGTACTGGAACGAGCAACACATGGACGACGTCATCTCCGAGCACGGGATCCAGGTGCTGATCCCCCCGGACTCAGGCAAACGCAAGGGAGAACGGCCCGGCTGGACCGGGGGACGTTACTCATTCATGCGCCGCGTGCTCGCGAGTGACCTCGGCCACGAGACTTACCGAAAACGCCAGAAATCGATCGAGCCGGTGTTCGGTCACACCAAACACAACCGCAAATTCACCAGCTTTCACCGAAGAGGCCGACTAGCAGTGCGGACCGAGTGGCGATTAATCATGATGAGTCACAACCTCACCAAGCTTCACCGCCACCAGACAGCCACCCAGAGGGCGTGAAAAGGCCCTCACGAATATCACAGCGCCCACCCCAGCCGCGCCCGGCCCGAGCGGCCCCAGGGCAACGAACCGCGTCCGCGATCCCGGATGCTTTGCGCGACGGCCACCGCGCAAAGCGCGTCCGGCGATTTGTGCCGCGCTAGCGCGTCGCTGCATCAAAGCGGGTCGATGGCTCTGCTTTACTCCTGCAACTCCCGCGCGGGCGCATCCCCGGCGAGCGCGCGTCGGCACCAGTCAAGTACGGCTCGGCAACTTGGCTGGTGGTGCGAGGCAATGGTTCCACACCCACCCTTCGTCCGGACCACACCACCGACCAAATCCTCGCCAAAGCCAACAGCCCCAGGCCAGGAGGCCCAATGCATCGCGGTGAAGTCTGGTGGGTTGATTTCGACGAGCGCCGCCCCGTTCTACTGCTCGGCGATGAGGAACCCTCGGGCTTCCGGGCAATACAAGTGGTCGCTGCCGCCCCGACCGACATCACCGGCGTCGCGTTGGAGGTCGCCATAGGCAACGTCGAAGGACTGCCTTTCGAAGCCGTCGTGCGCGTCGCGCTTCCGCGTCCAGGTCTCGTCCCGTGCACCTGGCTGACAACGCTGTCCCGTTCAGATCTCCTCGAACCAGCGGGCGCCATTCCCCTAACGAAGCTCGACGAGATCACGGAACTCCTCCACCTCGCAGGACTCGATTACGCGCGAGAAGAGTGGGCCTGAGTGAGTAATGCCGGCTACGGCTTCGGGCTCAGCACCTTTGTAGCTGGCGTGGTTCTAGTGCGGTTCTCAGCGCTGGGTTCGTTTTCTGGCAAGCTCACCCCTCGCCTACGCGAACGGATCGTCGCGCTCGTCCTCCTGGGCGGCGGCTCCGTTGTTGTCCTCGTCGCTTTCGCCGTGTTCGCGTCTGCTTCCCATTCGCCATGCCCGGAGTCATCCTGGCCGTCACCCCAGAAAGGGAGACGTCGAGCGCGATGAGCTTCAACAAGGTCGTCCGCAGCGTCGCGTTCTCGCTCGGAAGCGCCTTCGGCGGCCTAATGCTGGCCCCAGGCACCAACACCGGGCATAGCTCCCCAGTCGACGGCGCCCAAACTACGGCAGCACTGATCGGCATTGCGGCAATGGCGCTCACGGCGATCACCAGCATCGCTCTCGCCCGCCAACAAGCCCCCAAGATCACACCGCCCGCGAGGTAGCCCGGGGACGCCTCGGAAGATAGGACCTCCCGGAACCCGAGCGGAGCACCCCCGTCAGCGCGAAGCAGGTGCCACGGCCAGCAGGCTGACCGCCCTCGTATTCGCCAATAGGGGGTCGGCTGTCATCGGCCATCGCGGTCCGATCACGCAGTCATCCACTGCCAGCCGTAAGCCGCCCGCTCAGCGCTCCGTGGACTGCATCCGACGGAACTGATCGGCCCGGATTATGCGGAGCCCAGCGAGTCCGTCGTAGCGGTCCGGCAACGGAGACGACGGCGACCTCGGCATAACTCGGCGCTCGAGATAAGGAGATTTAAGTTCACCCCCAATTTGGGTGTTCACGACGTTCACGACGGGTCGGTTTTGACGTCCGGGGTGCCCGTTATGTTCTCCGCGTTTTGCACGTCCACGACGTCAACGAGCGGGAGCGGCGGTTCATCGTCCGCCGCGTGTTTCTGCCGGAGCGCGCGACCGAATCGTTCACGGTCATCGGTCTTGACCTGCGGCCGGTTGAGCTGGTCGACGAGTTCTTGGCGTGGCTGACTGACTGCGAGCGCTCGCCGAACACGGTCGAGGCGTACGCGCACGACCTGCGCGCGTTCTGGACGTTCCTGGCCGAGCGCGGGCTGGGGTGGGATCAGGTCGGGGTAATGGAGCTCGGCGAGTTCGCCGCGTGGGCACGGCGCCCGGCGGCGAACGTGGTCGTGCTGGCCGAGGAGTCGGCGCGGTTGTCGGCGCGGACGGTTAACCGGATGCTCAGCGGCGTGGTTGGCTTCTACGAGTTCCAGGCGCGGCGTGGGTCAACGCTCGCGCAGAACCTGATCGTCAAGACACGCTCAGGCCGCGGTGGCTACAAGCCGTTCTTGCATGGGATCGCGCGCAGCCGCCCGCGCGGGCGGGCGGTGCGCCTCCCCGAGCGACGGTCGCTGCCTAGGACGCTGTCGCTTGAGCAGGTGGCGGCGGTGATCGACTGCCAGGAGCGGTTGCGCGATCGGTTCCTGTTCGCGCTGCTGGCGTCCACGGGGATGCGGATCGGGCAGGCGCTGGGGTTGCGTCATGAGGATGTGGTCGCGTGGGAGCGGCGGATCGTGATCCGCTCGCGGGAGGACGCGCCGCGGCGGGCACGGAGCAAGGGCGGCGCCGAGGGTGGGGTGCCGGTCCCGGCGGAGCTGATGCGGCTGTGGAATGACTACATGCACGAGGAGTACCGCGATCTGGACTGCGATTTTGTGTTCGTGAACCTGTGGGGCGGCCGGGTCGGGCGGCCGCTTTCGTACTCGAACGTCGACCGGATAGTCGAGCGCACGCAGCGGCAGGTCGGCTTTCGGTTCACGGCGCACCTGTTGCGGCACACCTATGCGACGTTGGCGTATCGCGACGGGGTTGGGCCTGAGGTGATCGGTGCGCTGTTGACGCACCGCTCGCCGTCCTCGACGCTGGTCTATACGCACCCGACCGCGGAGGATCTCCGAGGCGTGCTGGCCGAGCGCGGCGTGCTTGAGAAGGTCGCGGATCTGGTCTGATGGGCGCCGAGCCGCTACGTGTTCTGGATGGCGGGCGCGCGCCGCGCGGGTGGGAGGCGCTGTGGCGAAAGGACGTGTGGTGCCAGTCAGAGCTGCCGCAAGGCGATCTGGTGTCGAGCTATCGGGGTGAGGAGTTCATCCACTTCGAACGGATCTCCCAGCCGTGGCTGAAAGAGAGCGCGAAGCGGTGGGCTCGCGCGCGGTTGTTGTCGGACGCGGCGCCGCGGACGATGAGCAGCTATCTCGTCGGGATCGGGCATTTCAGCGAGTGGCTCGCGCAGCACGCGCCGGAGGTGAGCGCGCCCGGGTTGCTGTCGCGGTCGGTGCTGGAGGACTACATGTTGTGGGTCCGGCACGAGTCGCCGTGGAAGCCGGCGACGCGCAACCAGCGGCTGCTGGCGGTGCGCCTCCTGCTAGAGGAGCAGCGCGAGGACGGTCTGGCGGGGCTGCCGGCCGGCGCGGTGATCCACGGAGCGGAGCTGCCGCGCGTTGGCTACCAGCTGCCCAAGACGCTCCCGGGCGAGGTGTTCGCGCAGTGGATCGACCCGGAGAACCTGGCGCTGTTGGACGACCGGGACCGCACGATCGTGCTGGTGCTCGCGTTCACCGGCTTTCGGGTCTCGAGCGTGGTCACGCTGACGCGCGACTGCGTCGAGGTCGGGTCTGACGGGCACCCGTATCTGCGCTACTTCAATGTCAAGGGCAGCCGCGAGGCGATGCTCCCGATCCCGCCGCTGCTCGCCGAGCAGCTCCGACGCCAGCAAGCGTTTCTGGAGGAGCGCTTCCCGGATACCGAGTGGCTGTTTCCGTCGCGGCTGCACCGCGGCGTCAAGCGCGGCGTGGTTCACATCAACCCGAGCACGGTCCGCTTGGTGATCGAGCGGTACGTCCGCCGGGCGGAGATTCGCACCGCTGACGGGGAGCTCGCGCTGGACGTGCACCCGCACCTGTTCCGTCATCACCTCGGGACGAGCATGGTCAACGAGAACATCCCGCTGACGGTGATCCAGGACGTGCTCGATCACGGCTCGATCGAGATGACCGCCCGTTACGCCCGCCTGCGCGATGAGACCGTCAAGCAGGCGGTCAAACGCTGGCATGAGCGGGTCAACATCCGCGGCGAGCGGATCGCGCTCCCGGTCGACGGGCCGCTTGAGCAGGCGGCGTGGATGAAGGAGCGGATCGCGCGCGCCAAGCAGGCGCTCCCCAACGGCTACTGCGGGCTGCCGCTGGTGCAGTCCTGCCCGCACCCGAACGCGTGCCTGACCTGCGAGAGCTTCCTCACCGACGGCTCGTTCCGCCCCGTCCATCAGCAGCAGCAGGCCGAAACCAGCCGGCTGCTCCAGAAGGCGCGGACGAACAACAACATCCGGCTGATCGAGGTGCTCGAGCGCGACAAGCAGAGCCTCGCACGGATCCTCGACGGGCTCGATCAGATCGAGGCAGACCACGCCGATATCGGCGACGATCGGCTCGGCCTGCGCGATCTCGCTGCCCCCGATCAGACCGGGAGCGCGTGATGGGCGCCGAGCCGGCCCGCCGCGCACTCGTCGACGCCGCGGCCAAGCGCACGCTTGATGCTGAGCAGCGCGTGCACAGCGCGCTGCGCGAGCTGGACTCCCAAGCGGCGGCGGTCTCGTTCGCCGCCGTCGCCGAGCGCGCTCGGGTGAGCCGCGCGTTTCTCTACCAGCACCCCGAGCTGCGCTCACGGATCGAGGCGCTGCGCGCCGCGGACGCTGCCGCGCCGGCGCATGTGCCGGTCCGCCAGCGCGCCAGCGACGCGTCGCTGCGCGCCCGGTTACGCGCCGCGCTGGAGGAGGGCCAGCGCCAGCGCGAGGAGATCGCCCGGCTGCGGGAGGAACTCGCGCTCGCTCATGGCCGCGTGCGCGAGATAGAGCTCGACCGACGCCTGCGGCGCACGTGATCTCACCGGCGGCTTCCCCGGCGCGTGCTGCGCCGAGCCTGTCGGTGTTGGAGGCGGTCCTCGAGCGGATCACCTACGCCAACGAGGAGACCGGCTACACGATCGCGCGGGTCGCGACCGAGCGGACTGGTCCGGATCTGCTGACGGTCGTCGGGCCGCTGCTGGGCGCCCAGATCGGCGAAAGCCTGCGGTTGACCGGGCGGTGGAGTAGCCATCCCAGATACGGCAAGCAGTTTCAGGTGGACTCCTATACGACGGTGCTGCCGGCCACGATTCAGGGGATCCGTCGCTACCTGGGATCCGGGCTGATCAAGGGGATCGGGCCGATGATGGCCGAGCGGATGGTCGCGCATTTCGGCACCGACATCCTGACCATCATCGAAGACCAGCCCGAGCGGCTGATCGAGGTGCACGGGCTGGGACCCAAACGCACCCAGCGGATCGCCGACGCGTGGGAGGAGCAGAAGGCGATCAAGGAAGTCATGGTGTTCCTGGCCGGCGTCGGCGTATCCACGTCGCTGGCGGTGCGGATCTACAAGCGCTACCGCGAGGACTCGATCGCGGTGGTGCGCAACGAGCCATACCGGCTGGCCTCGGAAGTGTGGGGGATCGGCTTTAGGACCGCCGACACGATCGCCCAAGCGGTCGGGATCCCCCACGACTCCCCGCAGCGCATCAAGGCCGGGCTGCAATACACCCTCTCCCAAGCCGCTGATAACGGGCACTGCTACCTCCCCGAACTTGACCTGGTCCGCGAGGCCGCCAAGATCCTGGAGGTCGACCGGGAGCCGATCGACCCCTGCCTAGATGAACTCGTCACCGACGACGGCGTTGTCCGCGAAGGCGTCCCCGACCGCCGCGATCTCGTCGGCGCCGGCACGATCGCGGCGGTGTATCTGGTGCCGTTTCACCGCGCCGAGCGCTCCCTCGCGGGCGGACTAATGGATCTGCTGCGCTCGCGCGAGGAGCGACTGCCCGCGTTCTCCGACGTGGACTGGGCCACGGCGCTGGGGTGGCTGCAGGCCCGGACCGGTCAGGACCTCGCGGCCGGCCAGCTCGACGCGGTCAAGCTCGCGCTCACCAGCAAGGTCGCGGTGCTGACCGGCGGGCCGGGCTGCGGCAAGAGCTTCACCGTCCGCTCGATCGTCACGCTCGCCACCGCCAAGCACGCCACCGTGGTGCTGGTCGCGCCCACCGGCCGCGCCGCCAAACGCCTGGCCGAACTGACCGGCCACGACGCCTGCACCGCTCACCGTCTGCTGGAACTGCAGCCCGGTGGCGAGGCCAAATACGACCGCGACAACCCCCTGCACGCCGACCTGGTCGTCGTCGACGAGACCTCGATGATGGACGTGATCCTGGCCAACAAGCTCATCAAGGCGATCCCCGAAGGAGCGCACCTGCTGCTCGTCGGCGACGTCGACCAGCTCCCCTCCGTCGGCGCCGGCGAAGTCCTGCGCGACCTGCTCGCCGCCGACACCATCCCGCGGGTGCGCCTCACCCAGATCTTCCGCCAAGCCCAACAGTCCGGGATCGTCGTCAACGCCCACCGCATCAACCACGGCCAGCCGCCCCAGCTCACCGGCTTTCCCGACTTCTACTGGTTCGGCTGCGACCCCCCCGAGGACTCAGGCCTGCACCCTGCCGAGGAGACCGCCAAACTCGTCGTGGACATCGTCGCCCACCGCATCCCTGCCAAATTCGGGCTTGACCCGATCCGCGATATCCAAGTGCTCACCCCGATGCACCGCGGACCCGCCGGAGCCGGCAACCTCAACGCCGTCTTGCAAGAAGCACTCATCCCCGAACGCGACGGGACGCCAGAGAAGCGCTACGGCGGACGCGTGTTCCGCGTCGGAGACAAAGTCACCCAGCTGCGCAACAACTACAACAAAGGCACGGCCGGAATCTTCAACGGCACCATCGCGGTCGTCACCAGCCTGTCACTCCAAGAGCAGACCCTCACCATCCTCACCGACGAAAACGAACACGTCGACTACGACTTCGCCGAACTCGACGAACTCGCCCACGCCTACGCCGTCACCATCCACCGCTCCCAAGGCAGCGAATACCCCGCCGTCGTCATCCCATTAACGACCTCGTCCTGGATGATGCTGCAACGCAACCTCCTCTACACCGGCGTCACCCGGGCCAAGCAACTCATCGTCCTGGCCGGATCCCGACGCGCGCTCGCCCAAGCCGTCCGCACCCCCGGAGCCGGCCGCCGCCACACCGCGCTCACCCACCGGCTTCATCCACACTGAATCGCTGTCGTTTACATGTCAACGACAGCGATCCTTCCTGCTCACAGGCCGTTGACACCAATGGGTGAACTTAATTGGTGTTATGCGGATGTCCGCATAAATCGCCGTACCATGACAGCGCAACGCTTTCGGTGCCGTCGCTCCAGCGCGCTATGGCACGCCGGGTGGCGGCCGATCCGAGGGGGAGATCCTCGAACCGAACAACCTCCTGCACGACGGGACTGGGCATGGGATCACTCACCGGACTGAGCGTACCTTCGAAGAGACTTGGGTCAAGAGCGGGTTCGTCCGTCGGCGAGTACACGACCCCGTCGGGCGCCGTGTAAACGTCACCGACCTGGGTCAGCAGTGATGTCATCTCGGTCGTGATCCGGCAAGCGCAGCGCGGCGCGCTGCGCTTGGCTGAGTGATGGGAGCAGCTCAGGGCCGGCGTAGTCGGCGATCGTCTCGGCTTCCGCGCGCATCGCTTCCGCGCGCATCGCTTCCGCGAGCGGCTGCTGCCAGATCTCCTCACCGACCTCGTAGCAGGACGCGCCGGGGACGTGAACGTTGAGGATCATCAGCTCACCCCCATCGCGGTCGGCTCGAGGAAGGGTTCGACAGGCGATCGCAGCATCGGCACCTCGTCGTGCGCACTCGCCTGAGCGAGATGGTCCTGGGCGAGTGCTTTCAAAGCGGAGTTGCCGTCCTGCTCGAGCTCGCGCTCGACGAGATATGACCGGCCTGGAACGGTCGCGGGGCGGTCGGTGACGCGCACTACCCCGTCGATGCGTTGGCCGTAGATCACGCGTTCGCCGGCGCCGATCCTGTAGCGGGCGAGCTCGACGCGTTCGCCGACCTCATGTCCGGACGGGCGGGTTTCGGTGATGGTGGATGGGCTCATGGTGGGCTCCTTTCAGCCCTCGCACGGGCAAGCAGTCTTGGCCCTCTCCCGACGGCGGTCGAGGCAACAACCAGCTTAGGATGACCTATGAGCAGGCTGGCGACGGCCGGCGAGACTGCTGCTCGGTCACGGATGGAGCCGTCAGTCCACCGGGGCGGCGGGCTGCCGCTGCTCGTCTGAGCGCGTGTCTGGTCGGGTGCCGGGCGGCTCCTGCCGTTACCCGTCGCACCGCTTGCTCGCGGCCCGTCGCTCGTCGCCAGGGCCGGCGTCTCGGCGGTTTTGCCGGCCGCCACCGCTTCGATAGGCGAAGCAGCGCTGTCGACGCCGTCGGTCCCGCTCGCAGCGTCGCGCGAGCGGGCGCGGGCTACCGCCTCCAGCCGATCAGGCAAGAGCCTGCCGAGTCCGGCGCGACGCGCTCGCTCGCGTTCCCTTGCGAGAGCGGCCGCTTCTTGGCGGCCGCCCGGTGCCAACACCGTCGGCTGATCGGGACTTCCGCTCGCTCGCGGACTTCCACGTCTTGACCGCAAGCCGGCTGGCGAGATCTTTGAGCGCGTCTGCGACGAAGCCCGCCGCGAGGTCGTTCTGGTCGCGGGCTTGCGGCGCCCTGGGGTCCATGAGATCTCGCATCGAAAGGGCCATGCGCTGTTCGATGCGGAATCCAGGGTTAGACTCGCGGCCATGAAGTGCCCAAAGTGTGGCGGCGGCGGAGGCCGACACCTCTACCCGAACAAGGTCATCTGCGACTCGCCACTCGGGCCGCCGATCGTCGGCTGGGCGCCTGACCCCAAGCTGTTGCATAAGCAGCCCGGTTCACACATGCGGCCAGTGACAAAAATGCGGCCATGTCTACTACACACTTGACGACATCGAGGGGTTTCTGAACGCCGCGGCGGAATCGATGAGCCCCGAGGAGGTCATGCGTGAGATCGATTCCAAGGAGCTCCACGAGACTCCGACGGCAGTAGGGGCTTGGCGGCGATTTGTGGCGACAGATGCACCAGCTCCGTCACGCCCACGCTGTCGAGCTGCTCCATGAAGGGATCCCGCTGCCGCTGATCCAGCGCCAACTCGGGCACTCGTAGCTCTCGACCACCGGTACCTACCTACAGGGGATTGACTCTGAGGAGATCATCTCGGCTGTTCACGCGCGACGGGCACCGATGATGCACGCCAGCGCCGGTCTCGAGCTCTGAGACCCCCTCCGGTTATGCGGGAGCGCTGATGCGCTCCCGCAGGTTGAGCACCCGCCGGGGCAAGACTGCCACTCGCCGGCGGAGCAGAAGGGCCCGACCTCGAGGCGGGGCTCGTGCTCGTGCTCAGATCCAGGAGCCTGATCGCGTCGGCCGTCGCTTCTGCTCGGATTGGTCCGTGGAGATTCGAGTCCTCTCGCGCGCAGTGGGAAAGCGCCGCGTGGCGCGGGGATTCGTGATGTTGGGCTCCGACTTCCTACGTCTGGCCCTGGTTGGGTGCTTCCGCCCGCCGCCGCCGTGCCAAGCGAGGCGGCGGCGGGCACCGATCAGGGCCCTAGGGACTGTGAAGCGACAGCATTTCCGCGGATCGCTGTCGCCTAGCGACCCGAGGATACCCGGCACTTGATCCTCCCAGGCTCACCACTCAACAAGCGCCGCATAATGCACCCCCACTGGGGGGTCAGCGGCTGTTGAACCATCGAGCCGGCGGAGTTGAAATCGAAGGTCCTGGCTGACGCCGGGGCGGCGGCGCTGCTAAGCGCGAGCGAGACAGCTACCGCGATTGCGAGGAATCCGACGGCACGGTGGTGGATACGGGCGCGGGTCACGTGACTACCTCCTGTTGGTTTAAGACCAATTTCAATTCCGAGTCCGGGCCTCGACTGAGATCACCTGCAGCTTCTCCATGGGGTGTTGCGCCATGTCCCGGATCGGACGTGCCAGGCGTTCGGCGTCGCCTATCGGCGATCACGAGGCCGCCGCCCATGGCGAGCATCGATAATCCGAGAGCGCCGGCGGCGCCGATGTCGGTGATGTCGGCGAGCGAGAACTGGTTCTCCACGGGCGTCATCTTCAGCCGCGGCAAGCGCAGGACCGGCAAATCCGAGCGCTGCGGCAGCTGCGTCTGTAGCTGGGTCAGCTCAGCCTTGGCCTTTGCGACGTGCTCGGCCATTGGTTCCACCACCGGCTCGCCTTCGGGCGTGGCCGCTATCGGGGCTCGCCCTCTGCCGCCTGAACGACGATGGGTTGGTTGGTTATTCCGGCGCGCGCGCGTGCGAGGGCGGTGTGGAGGTCGTCGGCGGGGAGGTTGGGGTTGTAGAGCGGGCTGCAGCCGTTGGTGAGCAGCTCGTGGATGAGGGCGACGCACGTGGGGTCGGGATTGCGCGTTTGCTCAAGAGCGTTGGCGAGCTCGAGCAGTTCGGATCGAGCGGCGGCGACGCGGTCGGTGAGCACGGGGCAGCAATCGAACCGGCGCGGCGGCTGGTTTGGAGCGGCCGTTCGCCGCAGCCCATCGGCAAGCGCCCAGCGGTTGCGGGTGCGTTGGAGTCGCTTGCGGTTACCGGCGAGGTCGGGGAGTCGCGCGAAGTCGGGGAAGATCGCTAGCGTCGAGAGCCGGCGCTCGCGAACGAGGTGGCAGCCGAGGGCGAGGATCACGGCGCCGATCATCGCCGCCGCGATCGCGGCGAGGTAGGTGAGGTGCCAGGCAACCGCAAAAGGCAGCAGGCCGGCCATAACGATGGCGGTTGCCGCGCTTCCGAAGCGCCAGTTGTTGAGGAGCGCGAGGCTCTGCTCAGCGGCTGTACGGTCAGGCTGGTCGTTTGGGAAACGCAGATGAGGCGTCTCAGCGTTTTGGCGTGACATCGAGGGCTCCGGTTGGCTCGCGGATCGCTGTTTCGCTCGTCACGGTGAGCGGGAGCGGTTGCAGCGCGGCGGCAAACCGGTGGTAGCCTTGCCGCGAGCAGCGAAACGAGGGCGCATGGACTATCGAATTCTGGGTCCGCTAGAGGTCGTCGTCGGCGACCGCCCACTCGAGCTTGGCGGCGAGAAGCAGCGTGCGCTGCTGGCGATATTGCTGCTGCACGCCAATGAGCCTGTGTCGGCCGACAGGCTGATCGACGGTATCTGGGGTGAGCAGCTGCCGCCGACGGCGCTGAAGACGCTCCAGGGGTATATCTCGCGTGTTCGTAAGGTGCTCGGTAACGGCGACCAAGAGTCGCCGGGGTCATCGAACGGTGTGCTCGTGACCCGGGGGCACGGTTACCTGCTGCAGGTGGAGCCCGGCGAGCTTGACCTCGACCGCTTTCGCGGCCTGGTGGAGGACGGCCGCGAGGCGCTCGCGCACGGGAATCCCGACAGAGCCGCGGGGCTCCTGCGGTCTGCGCTGGCTTTGTGGCGCGGCCCGCCGCTGGGCGAGTTCGCCTATGAGTCGTTTGCGCAGCCCGCGATCGGCCAGCTCGAGGAGCTTCACCTCGAGGCGCTGGAGGAGCGCCTGGAGGCCGACCTGGCGTCGGGGCATGATCGCCAGCTCGTCGGTGAGCTGACGGCGCTAGTGGAGCGAAACCCGCTGCGGGAGCGCCTGCGCGCGCATCTGATGCTCGCGCTCTATCGCTCGGGCCGCCAGGCCGAGGCGCTTCGCGTCTACCAGGATTACCGCCGGGCTCTGAGCGACGAGCTCGGGCTTGACCCGAGTCCGGCGCTCCACCAGCTCGAGGAGTCAATCCTCAACCGCGATCCCTCGCTGGAGGCACCGGCAGCCAGCGCGCCTGGACAGGCCGCGAGCGGGGTCCCGACTTGGCGGCGGGCGACTGCTGGGCGTCGGTGGCTGCGCCTGGCGCTCGCCGGGTCGGCCGTGGTCGCACTCGTGGGCGCGGTGGTTGCATCGAGTGGTGGCGGGGCGAGACGGTTATCGCTGATCGCCGCGGATTCGGTCGGCGCGATCAGCCCGGCGCGGGACAAAATCAGCGCGGTGGTGCCGGTCGGGTCCGCCCCATCGGGCATGGCGGCCGGGGAAGGCGCAGTGTGGTTGACGAACTACAACGACGCGGCCGTCTCGCGGATCGACCCGGCGACGCACTCGGTGCAGACGATTCCGGTTGCCTCGACGCCGAGCGCGATCGCGGTCGGCGCCGGCGCGGTGTGGGTCGCGAACACGTTCCGCGGGACGGTGTCACGAATCGAGCCGGACCCGACCGCCTACGGGATCGTCCAGACGATCCCGGTCGGCAACGGACCGAGCGGGGTGGCCGTCGGCTACGGGTCGGTGTGGGTCACAAACAGCAGCGATGGGACGCTCAGCCGGATCGACGCGGTCAGCGGCAACGTGGCGCACACGATCCGCCTTGGCGGCGGCGCGACCGATGTCGCCGCGGGCCTCGACGCCGTCTGGGTGAGCGACGAGGCAAACGGGCGCGTACTGCAAATCAACCCATACACGAACCAGGTCAGCGGGATGGTCAACGTCGGCGCCGGGCCCACTGCAATCACAGTCGGCGACGGCTCGGTGTGGGTCGCAAACAGCCTCGATGGGACGGTGTCGCGGATCAACCCACAAACCAACCAAATCTTGGCGACGATCCCAGTCGGCGACGGCCCCAACACGATCGCGGCCGGGATGGGGGGGGTGTGGGTCGCCAACGAGTACGCCGGCAGCGTGTCGCGGATCGACCCAACGACCGACACGGCGCGCACGATCACGGTCGGCAACCGTCCCCAGGGCGTCGCGGTCGCTGGCGGCCTAGTGTGGGTCGGCGCGCAGCCGGCCGCGACCAGCCACCGCGGCGGCACGCTGACCGCGCTCAGCCAGGTTCCGTTCGGCTCGGTCGATCCGACCTGCCGCACTGGTTCGATCCCGTGCTACTGGGTGACGAGCGAGACCAGCGACGGTCTGACCGCGTTCAAGCGCGTCGGCGGGCCCGACGGAGCAACTGTCGTGCCTGACCTGGCGGTCTCGCTGCCGACCCCGACCGACGGCGGCACGACCTACACCTTCCAGCTTCGCCGCGGGATCCGCTACTCAAACGGCGCGCCGGTCAGACCCGGGGACTTCCGCCACGAGCTCGAACGCCTGTTCAAGCTCAACGCAGGATTCGCCGGCGCATACTACGGGCATATCGTGGGTGCCAGCGGGTGCCTAGCGCACTCAGCAAGCTGCGATCTGGCGCACGGGATCGTCTCCGATGACGCAGCTAACCAGGTTACGTTTCATCTCGTGACCCCCGACCCTGAATTCCTCGACGAGCTCGCCCTGTCGGTCGCTGTCGCGGTGCCGAGCGGCACGCCCGACCACGATGTCGGCAGCCATCCCGTACCCACGACCGGTGGATACCAGATCGCGGACTACACGCCAGACGAGGTCAAGCTCGTCCGCAACCCCTACTTCCACGTGTGGTCGAACGCGGCGCGCCCGGACGGCTATCCCAACCAGATCGTGTGGCGAACCGGCGAGAGCCCCTCAGCCGAGGTGACGGCAGTCGAGCGCGGCACTGCCGACTACACGCTCGACCCGCCGCCGGCTGACCGCCTTGGCGAACTGCACACTCGGCTCGCGAGCCAGCTGCACGTCAACCCCAACGATGTAACCGTCCTGCTATGGCTCAACACGAGGGTGGCGCCATTCAACGACATCAGGGTGCGCCGCGCGCTCAACTACGCGGTCGACCGCGCCAAGGTCGCAAGCCTCGTGGGATTGGACTCGCACGCCACCTGTCAATTCCTGCCACCCTACATTCCTGGGTACGAGCGCTACTGCCCCTACACGCTTGACCCATCCGCCGACGGGCGCTGGCAGGCACGGAACCTCGCCAAAGCCAGCGGCCTGATCGCCGCCTCCAGAACACGCGGAGCCCAAATCACAATCTGGAACTTGCCGGGTTACGACTCCTTCGTCACCAACTTGGCCCCAGTGGGCCGCTACCTCGTCTCGCTACTAGACCAGCTCGGCTACCACGCCCGCCTGCGGACAGTCGCCGCCGCCGACACTTCCTTCCAGCCGGGAGACTCCCGCGCAAAGATCCAGGGCGGGTTGTTCAGCTATGCACCGGCATATCCGGCCGCGTCGGAGTTCCTCGGCCCGCAATACGACTCCTGCCAGAGCTTCATACCCGACTCCGCAAGCAACCCGAACTGGGCCGAGTTCTGCGACCCCGGATTTGACGCCACCGTCCGCAGCGCACTTGCCGCCGATGCGGCCCTCTCGCCCGCCGCCACACGACTATGGGCCCAAGCCGACAGGCAGTTCACCGATCAGGCGCCGATGGTGTCGCTCGTCACCCCAAGCACGATCGACTTTGTGTCTCGCCGCGTCGGCAACTACGAATACAACCCGGTGTGGGGCGCGCTGCTCGACCAGATGTGGGTGCGCTGAAGGGAAAATCCCGTTGGGTCAGCCGAGCCGCTCAGGGTTAGGCGGCCCGGGGTGGCGTGGGTCAGGCGGCCTCTGGGAGCGTTTCGAGGGTGACTTTGTGGCCGAGCCGTTCGAGCTGCGCGATGAGCCGTTTGGTCTGTCGCTCGGGGTCGCGT
>Ga0302325_10003193_pt1 | contig 38924 bp, 37 predicted proteins | sample Palsa_T0_2_FD_201948 | JGI IMG/M metagenome (GOLD analysis project Ga0302325, IMG submission 201948) | Peat permafrost microbial communities from Stordalen Mire near Abisko, Sweden - Palsa_T0_2 | ecosystem: Environmental > Terrestrial > Soil > Palsa > Peat permafrost | place: Sweden: Abisko...
AACCTTTCTGGCCTCTCGATCGGCGACCCGGCGCTGCTCGAGCTGATCGGCCGCGAGCTCGACCGCACCGGCGTTCCACCCCGGAACATCATCTTCGAGATCACCGAGACCGCGGCCGTCACGAACATGACCCGCGCCGGCCAGTTCGTGCGCGAACTCGAACACATGGGCTGCCGGTTTGCGCTCGACGATTTCGGTGCCGGATACGGTTCGTTCTACTACCTCAAGCATCTCCCATTCGACTTCCTCAAGATCGATGGCGAATTCGTCAAACGCTGCCGTACCGACAAGACCGATCGTCTGCTGATCAAAGCGGCCGTCGACATCGCGACCGGACTCGGCAAACGAACGATCGCCGAGTACGTCGGCGACGACGAGACCGTCGACCTACTTACGCAGCTCGGCGTCGACTACGGCCAGGGCCATCACCTCGGAAGCCCCGCCCCGCTCAGCCAGATACGGCGCTCGGCCGTTGGGATGTCCCAGTCGAGAACGCCAAGCTGACCGCTCGCGCGAGGCCCTTTGTGCGGGCTGTGCGATCCTTCGGAGAAATGGAGCACTTAAAGCCGCGTCCGGCCGGGACGAGTCGTGGTCCGCGCCGTGTGCAGGCCAGAGAGCGAGCGCTCGTGGAATGGGTCGCGAACGCGTCTCCGGGTGATCCGATGCCAGAGCCTTGGCGATGGGCCCATGAACCGACATCGGCGATCATCGTCACGCTAGTCGAGACTGCTTGGCGATGAGCCCCCGCGGCGCAGAGCTTCAGTGCGTGTGCCCTGGCGTGGGCGACTGCACGCCGTGGCTCGCCATCGGTTTGTTCATCGTTCGTAGCATCGGCAGGCTGCCGGTGCGCGCGAAGCGCCACACAAGGACCGCGGCGAGCCCGAGGAAGACGACGTTGAGCACGGTCGTGTAGTCGAGCTGGACGCTGGCTTGGATGACTTTGGCGTTGTGGACGGTGCGTTCGAGTCCGAGCGGTTTGAAGATCAGGTCGACGATCAGGCCGGCGCCGGCCATCGCGAGGTAGAAGATGCCGAGGATGAAGAGCGCCACCCTTCGGCCGTAGTAGCGGCGGTAGATGTCGAGGATGGGGAGGATGATGAGGTCGGCGAAGATGAACGCGAGCACGCCGCCGAACGAGATCCCGCCGTTCCAGAGGATCGCTGCGAGGGGGACGTTGCCGACTGAGCAGACGAACGAGAAGATCGCGACGAGCGGGCCGATGAGTGGGCCCCAGAGCGTCGCGAGCGTTCCGTGGTGAGCAAGGAAGATCGAGCGCCAGAACGAGTTCGGAACCCAGGCGGCGAGCGCGCCGGCGATCAGGAGCCCGCCGAAGATATCGCGCGCGACCGCGGCCCAGTCCATGACGAAGTACTGCGCGGTCGCGGTGAACCCGGCGGGCGAGAGGAGGCGCTTCAGGATCGTGCCTTCAGCCTGAACGGACATGTCCATCTCGGCGTGTCCCTCCATCGATCCGAGTAGGCCGCGGTCGGCGTGCTCGCGCGCGTCCTGGACGAGCCGGGGCGTCAGCAGTCGCCGAAAGAGCAACGCGACGATGACGACCATCAGCGGCCCGCCGACGAACTCGCCGACCGTGAACTGCCAGCCCAGGACGATCGCCATGATGATCCCGAGCTCGACCACGAGGTTCGTGGAGGCGATCTCGAACGCCATCGCGGCGGTGAAGTCGGCGCCTTTCTGGAACAGCGAGCGCGCGAGCGCGGCCGAGGCGTATGAGCAAGACGACGACGCGGCACCGAGCGCTGACGCGCGCGCGAGCGACCGCGGCGAGTCGTCGCCCATCAGGCGACGCATCTCGCTCTTACGGACGAGCGCCTGAACGGCTCCCGAGAGGAAGAAACCGAGGATCAACGCCCACAAGACCTCCCAGAACATCCCAAACGCGAAACTGAGCGCGTCGCGGACGCTGCCGAGCACGGTTGCGAGCGCCAGCAACCGGTCAGTTCCCGTGGCCGGACTCGTCGGGGATCAGCTGTGGGTCTAGAACAACCGTGGGTGCGGTCATCGGATCGCGTCCGGTTCGACTCGAGAGCGGGTCTGCTCTCCGGTCGCGCTGGGAGACTAATACGGTCAGGTCGTGTCCCGTCCAGCCCGGGCTGTGGCCCGCGGTCTCGTGCGCGTTCTAGATCCGGGCTGAGAAGGAGGCGCCGCACATGCAGGCGCCGCGCGCGTTCGGGTTGGTGACCGGGAACCCGTTCTCCGAGAACGAGATCCTCGCGCCCTGCACGTAACGCGCCGCGCGCGGATCGCACACGACGTCAACGCCGCCGCACGAGGTCACGATGTCGCCGGGACCCCTCCCGTCGTCGAGGATCACCTCGTACCGCAGGCCCGAGCAGCCGCCGGACTCGACGCTCACACGAAACGCCAAGCCCGGCCGCGGATCGTCGGCGATCCACTGCTCCAGCGCCCGCACGGCCGTTGGGTCAAGTGAGATCAGCTCGTTCATCTTCCTCATCCGTTGCGATGACTTGGAACCTCCGTGACCAGCGGCCACGAGAAAACTGCATCGGTCCAGAACCAGGACCGGTAGTAGGTCCGCGCGCCGCGGTATGGGTCGCGGCCGAGGAGCGCGCGGTAGTTGTCCATGATCAGTACGTCGCCGGGGTCGAGCACGATCCGTGGGGTGCGTGCCGCGGCTTCTCGGACGTGCCGGTGCCAGCGTTCGATCAGCGCGTCGCGGCGTGCGAGCTCGCCCTCGTCACATCCCCACGGCGGCGGCAGCTCGAACGACACCGCGAGCCGCCCGTGCCGCGTCTGTCCGACGAGGGCAGCACCGCTGACCGCGGGCTCGTCGCGGCCGAACCCATCCGGGTCGCACAGAAACCGGACCAGCTCGCGCGCGCCGTTCGACCCGGCGCCGAGCCCCTCGACGAGCCGCGGTCCGTCGAGCAGGTAGGACCCTCCTCCGACCTCGGGGTCCTCCGCGCACTGGAACACGACCACGTCCGGACGCGCGGCGCCCAGCCCCCACCCCTCCGTGTGCACCGGCTGCGCCTTGCCGGCAAGCACGCCGTCCTCGATCACGGTCGACTCGAGGATCAGGCGCTTGTCGCGGACGATGCGCTTTGGATAGCCGGGCTTCGGGTTGGGCCTGATCGTGCGCGCGTCCCAGGCAACCCGGACACGGCGTCCGAGCACGGCACGGCCCGCGACCCCCACCTCCCGCTTGGCCAGTCGCGGCCACCGCAAAACGCAGGCGCCGTCGCGCTCCAACAGGCGCGCCGCGTCGCCGGCGTGATCGGTCACCTCAGGCGTGATCCCGGCGTCGGTCATCGCGCGCCCACCCACAACGACCCATGTCTTAACTCTTTGGGTCGTCGCGACGTGCTGCCTTTGGAACCCGAGCTCTCCACGAGCTTCTCCGCCGCTGGTTGCGCCCCTCCGCGTCGCTTCTGATATTCAGATGTGGCGGCATGTCGGTTCACCACGCGAGGATAGTCCAATCGCGTGGAGCTTTGGGCCTCACCGCCTATGTAATGCATATGGGATGACCACGACGATGATGGAGGCCCCAGCGACGATCCGTTCTACCCGGGCGACCCGGACGGCGCACCGGTCGGCTGCTGCAGCGGGCCACGGTTATGCGAGTCCGAGTTGACGGTCCGGGTCGAGCGGTCGAAGAACACCGGCTGTCCGGCCACCGGGTTCGTGCCGATCGAAACCGGCGCGCGAAGCGCCCGCAGACGGTCCCCGAGCACAGCTCGCGTTGCCGCCGTTGCCGCCTCGCCGCCGACCTCCTGCCAATGGAGGACGGCGGCACCATCGATCTCCAGCAGGCTGAATGCCTCCTCAGGGTCGGTGGTTCGCTCGGGGGTCACCCCGGCGCTCGCGTGGTTCATGCGGGCTCCTGCTCCCAGCCCTGCGCGTCGATCTCCGACAGGACCGCGTCGAGCCTGACGCATCTCCCGCTCCTGATCTCCAGAGCTGCACTCGCGGGGACGTAGACGGGCGTTCCGCCGTCCTCCAGGTGTCCGGCGATGATCGGCTCGTTGGAGCTGCCGTCCTGCGGGCGTTGCACGCCATCCACCTCGCCCCACTTCTTGTAGTCACTCGAGCAAAGATGCATCCCCGGTCGGATCTGCTCCACCAACTCTTCGTCGTACATTGCTCACCTCCATTTTGGTCTCTAATGCCACTGCCGTCGGGTCTTGGTCACGATCGCAACGAAGAACGGCGCTCCGATCAGGGCGGTCAGCACGCCCAGGGGAAGCTCGACCGACGAGACGCTACGGCCGAGGTCATCCACGGCCAGGAGGAAGAACGCTCCCAGCAGCAGCGACGCCGGCAGCAGCTTCTGGAACGCCGGCCCGACGATGTAGCGGGCCAGGTGGGGAACCACCAGCCCGACCCAGCCGACGATCCCTGCGACGCTGACCACCGCGGATGTCATCAGGGTCGTCGCGACGATGACGATCGCCCAAACCGCCTTGCGGTTGATGCCCAGGGACTGCGCCTCGTCTTCCCCGGCGGCGAGCACGGTGATCGGCCATCGGATCAGGTACAGGGCCACGATCGAGCCGACGACCAAGATCGCGGGCAGCCAGAGCGTGCTCATCGTGACGCTGTCGAGCGAACCGAGCAGGAAGAACACGATCCTCGGCAGGGTCGTGGTCGGGTTCGCGAAGTACTGCGTGAGGGAAACGATCGCTTGCGCCATCGCCCCGACCACGATCCCCGACAAAACCAAGACCACGGTGGAACCGCGACCCATCATCCGGGCCATCGTCGCGGTGACCGTTACCGCAACGATCCCTCCCGCGAACGCCAGCAGTTGCACTTCGCCGAACGACACGCCGAAGAACAGTCCGAGCGAGGCACCGACGCCGGCTCCGGCCGAGACACCCAGGATGTCAGGTGAGACAAGCGGGTTCTGGAACATGCTCTGCAGGGCAGCACCCGAGCCCGACATCGCTGCACCCACCGTGACCGCGGCAAGGACGCGGGGAAGGCGGATCTGGTCGAGCACCACCTTGTCGATCAGTGTCAGGTGCGCTTTCACGCCCGGGATGAATACGCCGAGAAGGCTCTTGAACAGCTCGCCTGGGCCTAGCGCATACCGCCCGACGGTCAGCGATCCAACCATCAGCGCAGCCAGACCTACGGTGAAGACCACCCACCAGCCCCAGCCACCTGACTCATCGTCCGGTGACTCCTCATCATCGACGCTGGAAGGATCGATGTCCTCTGGCCTCGGTTCGGTCTCTGCGGTCATCTCGGCAGGCTGTGCGCCTACGCCCCGAAGTTGACCTTCGAGCCGCCGATCCCGTACAGGATCTCGTCCAGTTCGGCCTTGGTCAGGTTCTCGTGCCAGAAGGTCGCGTAGAACGACTTGGCTTCCGAGTACATGTTGATGTTGGCGAACTGCTTCGGGTAGACGAACTTCGCCGTCCAGAGCAGTGCGAGTGGCGCCGACACGTCGAAGTCTCCCCATTCGTTCAGATCCTGGGGGATGGCCATGACGTGCCCGTCACGCACGGCGGACAGGTTCTTCAGCACCGAGTTCTTGGTGATGTACGGGACGTCAGTCGGGTCGTGGGCGATGATGAAATCGGGGTTCCATTGGAGGATCTGTTCGGTGGTGAACTGGGTCAGTGGCGGGGCGGTCCCAGCGACGTCCTTGACGCCCAGGAAGTTCATGTACCACTCCATCGCGGGACCGTTGCGGCGCAGCGGCCTGGTGGCGAGGTACAGCGCGCTCGGTCGCTGTGACGCGGGGATGCCCTTGATCCGGGAGCTGATCAGGCTCAGCGTGCTGTCGAAGTACTTGACGTACGCGGTGGCTTGCGCCTCGTTTCCGAGCACCTTGCCGACGAGCGTCATGGCGTCACGCTCCTGCATCTCGCCCGGGTTCTCCTCGGTGATGACAACGGTCGGGATACCGAGCTTCTGGACCTGACCCCCGAGGGTCGGATCCATCGTGATCACGACGTCGGGGTGCAGTGCAAGCACTTCCTCCGGGTTGATCGGGGCCTCGATGTTCGACTCGACATTCGGATTGTTGACGAGCTGAGGGACGAGGATCTTCCAGCCGTAATGCGCGGACGAGAACACCTTGGGAACACCGTTGACGACCTTGCCGGCGTCACCGGCGACCACGATGAAGCCCTCGATGTCCGGCGGCGCGCCCACCACGACGATCCGGTGGATGCGGCTCGGGACGGGCACCGTGACCGTGCGACCGGCGGCGTCCGTGATCGTCTGGGTCCTCCCAGCACTGGCCGAAGTCGTCACAGACTTCGTCGATGTCGTCTTCGACTTGGTCGGAGTGGTATTTGATGACGAGCCGCATGCGGCGACGCCGGCCAAGCTGGCGCCCAGCAGCATGGCGACACCGGCGCGCCGGCGTGCTCTCGACCTGCGTCCACGACCGGTCGGCGATCCGACGCCGCTAGGAAGTCGGGTCAGCGCCAGCGGATCGAACACATCGAAGTCCAATGCCATGCGTCAGTCTCCTTCGGTTGGTGACTCTCACCTGCGGGACGAGTTACATAGACGGTGGTGGGTGGCTCAGAGCCGCAGATGTGCCACTGTGGTTCGGCCGTGGCCATGACTATTGGGCGACGGGGAGCCGGCCATCCCCCCGCCGCCGTCGTGGTGAATGCACCTCGGGAAAGCAGAAGAGCTGCTCGTCCTCGTCTGCTGCGCCGGACCGGCTTCGTGATACCCGTACCGGGATGTCGTAAAGGTTGCTGAGATGCTCGGCAGTGACGACGTCGCCGGGCGGCCCGCTGAGGACGACCGAACCGTCTCTCATCAGCACGGCCTGGTCGGCCCAAGTGAGCGCGTGGTTCGGCTGGTGGGTCGTCATCAGCACAGTGGGGCCGGCCGCGACGAGGTCGGTCACGACTTGGAGGATCCGAACCTCATTTCCGAAATCGAGCGCGGCCGTGGGCTCATCCAGCACCAGCACTTGGGCCTCCTGCGCGAGCGATCGTCCGAGCATGACCAGCTGACGCTCCCCGCCCGACAGCTGCGAAAACGGGCGCGTTGCTAGGTGACCCACCCCGAGCCGCTCGAGCGTGGCCCTTGCCATCGCGCGGTCAGTGCGCGACGGGGCCGACACCATCCCAACGTGCGGTGTGCGACCCATCAGCACCATCTCGAGTGCGGTAAACGGAAAGACCGTCGAGGTGAACTGCGGTACGTAGGCCACGAGCCGGGCGAGCTGGCGCGCCGAGAGGTCGGCGACATCCTGGCCCGCTACCCGGATCGACCCGGTCTCGGGCTCGAGGAGACCCAGTAGACATCGAATGAGCGTCGTCTTGCCGGCACCGTTCGGGCCGAGCAGACAGCACAGCTCCGACTCGTTGACCGACAGTGACACGTCGCTGAGGCACCGCGCGCGTGGGCCGAAGGAAAATGACAGCTCGGAGATTTCGATATTCGGTGCCATCTGGCTCGCACGTGACAGACCAACGTCAGGGCAGCTGACGTCGCTCCGCGCACCTAACGGGATGCGGTCGCGCTCGGACGGCGCCGCGAATCTGTAGAGGGAGGGTGGTTCGGGTCGGGGGGAGGCTGTAGACCGTGCGGTCTGGCACGCACGGAAGGCGGGCAACCTATCCGACTACGCCCGCGATTGTCAAGAAACTAACGTAGGTAATACTTAGGTGAGCCGCTCAGCGAGATCGGCGGAAACCTACCCAGATCTGGATGGCTAGTCAAGCTGGGACTAGCCGCCCGCCGGCGGCCCGCCGCCGCCCGGCGGCCCGCCACCGCCGGGAGGCCCACCGCCGGCGCCGCTGCCGGAGCCGACGCTGATCGGGGTCCCATGGAAGCAGCCGACCGTGTACGGGTATTCGAGCGTCGCTACGTAGTGATAGATGCGCTGTCGCTTCCCGTTCCAATCCACGACGCTGGTGGTGCCGTGGCAGGCATCGAGGTCGGTGTTCGTCGGCAGCGTGCCCTGGGCGCTCTTGACCACGTAGATGCCGTAGCCGTCGAGCGCGTAGCCGACCAGCTTGGTGGCGCCGTTGCGGACCTTGTTCAGGATGCACGGCGGGATGTCGTGGTGGTGGTAGATGTCGGCAGGGTTGGGGTGCCCGCCGCAGGCGTCGAGCACCTCGTGCGCGCCGGCGTCGCGGCCCTCGCCGTCGAGCGCGTTGAATAGCGCGACGCCGTCGTCGAGGACGCCGATCGGGCCGCCTGGGGTGCACGACGGCTTTCGGGCAGCCTGCGGGCTGAGCGGCAGCGTCCAGTCGAAGGCCTGCTTGGCGAGATGGTTGCCGTTCTGGTCGTATCTGTATGCCGGATCGGTGCTCTGGATCGGGAAGATGCCGGTCGTATGGTCAACGGGGAGGTCGTCGAACTCGATCACCCGCTTCGAGCCCTCGATCCTGACCGAGTAGCTTGCGTCCGGCCAGTTGACCATGCCGCTGACGTGGATCTTCGTGATGTCGCTCCACGTCTTGGTCTTCGTGTCGATCCACGGACCGTCGGTCCGAGCGCCGCCGATGCCGCCGAACGTGGTCACGCACGAATCCACGTAGCCGACCCTGGGCGTCGTCGAGACGTACCCGTCGCCGAGCGGGATCGCGTTCGGGTTGACGGCACCGGGGGAGGTGGGTGTGGTCGCGTAGTGGACCTTCGAGCCGGCCGCGCCGGTGGCCGCGCCGGAGCCGGTCGGCCCTCCGGTCGCCGCCGCTGCGGCGCCGCATCCGGAGATCAGCGCAGCGGTGGCGGTCATCGCCACCGGGCGGCCGATCAGGGCGCGTGCGGACCATCTACTGGACTCGAACATCCCGTCCTCCAGGGCTCGTGTGCGGGCCTAATGATGACGCCCGCCAGTTGAGGGTCCTCCTGCTAGAATAATGCTTGCCAGCAAGCAAGTATCTAGGAGAAGCCCTTGTCACCGCCAGCATCCCTCGATCTCGACACCGCCGCCCGCCTGCGCGCGGCGACCGGGAAGCTGCACCGGCGCCTTCGGCCGACCGCGGCCGGTGCCGCTGCCGGCCTGACCCCGACCCGCATCTCCGTGCTGTTTACGATCGCGCGACTTGGGCCGATCCGGCTCTCGGATCTCGCCGCCGAGGAGGGCCTCAACCCGACGATGCTGTCGCGGGTGATCGCCGACTTCGCCGAATCCGGCTGGGTCACGCGCGTGTGTGACCCGGGCGACCGGCGGGCTGCGCTCGTCCAGGCGACAGCCGCCGGACGGCGGCTGTGCGAGCGCATGCGAGGGGAGCGGACCGACGTCCTCGGTGTCGCGCTGGGGGCGCTCAGCGATGAGGACCGCGGCGCCATCGAGCAGGCGCTGCCCGTGCTCGAGCGAATCGCCGAGGGCCTGAAGGGACGGCGCGGATGACGCGCGTCGAGCGCGCGGGGCGGCTCACCTTCGCGTCGCTCGCGGTACCCAATTACCGCCGCTACATTGGCGGCCAGTCGATCTCACTGATCGGCACCTGGATGCAGATGACGGCGCAGTCGTGGCTGGTGCTCACGCTCACCGGCTCGAGCACGGCGCTCGGCGTGGTCATCGCTCTACAGACGCTGCCGGTCCTGCTCCTGGCCCCCTACGGCGGTGTGATCGCGGACCGGATCGACAAGCGCCGCCTGATGATCGCACTCCAGACCGCGATGGGGCTACAGGCGCTCACGCTCGGGCTGCTGACAGTGACCGGCGTGGTGCAGGTGTGGGAGATCGGCGTGCTCGCCGTCCTGCTCGGACTGAACAACGCGTTCGAGAACCCGTCGCGCCAGTCGTTCATGCTCGAGCTGGTGGGGCCAGAGCATCTTCGCAACGCGGTCAGCCTCAACTCGGTGCTCGTCAACGTCGCCCGAGCGGTCGGCCCTGCGGTCGCGGGCATCCTGATCGCGACCGTGGGCGACGGAGTCTGCTTCCTGGTCAACGCCGCGAGCTTCGTCGCCGTCGTCGCCTCGCTCGCGACGATGGACCGCAAGGCGCTCAACCCGACGACTCCGACCGCCCGCGAGCCGGGTCAGCTGCGCGAGGGCCTGCGCTACGTGCGCTCGCACCGCGAGCTGGCGGTGCCGCTGCTGATGATGGCCGCCGTCGGCTGCCTCACATACGAGTTTCAGGTCTCGCTCCCGGTGATGGCGAGCCGCGGCCTGCACGCCGGCGCGACCGGCTTCGGCTTCATGACCGCGGCGATGGGGATCGGCGCCGTGATGGGGGGCCTGGTCGTCGCCGCTCGCGGTAAGACCGGCCTGCGGACGCTGATGATCGCGGCCGGCGCTTTCGGGGTGGCGATGACACTCGCAACGTTTGCGCCCACACTCGCATTCGAGCTGATCGCGCTCGCGCTCGCGGGTGCCGCGAGCATTTCATTCATGTCGACCGCCAACTCGACCCTGCAGCTGTCGGCGGCGCCGTCGATGCGGGGCCGGGTGATGGCGCTGTGGTTCGTTGCCTTCCAGGGCTCGACGCCGATTGGCGGCCCGATCGTCGGCTGGGTGATGGCGGTCGCCGGCGCCCGCGCCGGTCTCGGCCTCGGGGCGATCACATGCTTCGCGGTGGCCCTCGCCGGTGCGGGGATGATGGGTCGGGTAAGGAGCGAGCGGCGGGCAGAGGTCAGCGCCGTCGCCTGAGCCGCGCTTGCGGGTGGCGGCCCGCTCGGGTCGGCCGGGGCGCGGGCGGTGGGCCTACCGTGTGCCCGCTGGTTGCAAGAAGGTGATGACGGGTGCGGAGCGCACGGCCACCCGAGCACTGCAAGGACGCCAGGACCGATCACCCCGGGATCAACCGTAGTTCAGCCCAGAGGGCCACCGAACTAGTTCCTCGCGCGCATGCAGACCGTGCAGACTATGGCCGGTCGGGGCGCCTCTCGCTCGCGCCCGCCGACACTCCTGTCGTGACAATCGCAAGGAGGAGCCCGCCGTGAAGATCCGTGCCGCCGTGCTCGAGGAGTTTGCCAAGCCGCTCAACGTCACCGAGTTAGACCTGGCCGAGCCTAAGGCCGGCGAGGTGCTGGTTCGCCTAGCCGCATGCGGCGTCTGCCACACGGACATGTACACGGCCTCGGGGGTCGATCCATCCGGATACGCGCCGACGGTGCTGGGGCACGAGGGTGCGGGTTTCGTCGAGAAGGTCGGCGAGGGCGTCACCAGCCTGGCGCCGGGGGACCATGTCGTGACGCTGTTCTCGCCCCAATGCCGCGAGTGCGTTCACTGCGTGAGCCCGAAGACGAACCTGTGCCTGGCGATCCGTGAGCAGCAGAACCAGGGCTACCTGCCCGACGGCACCACCCGGCTCGCGCGCGACGGTGAGCCGATCCGGCATTTCATGGGGACGAGCACGTTCGCGGAATACACGGTCATGCCCGAGATCGCGCTGGCGCATGTTTCCGCGGAAGCGCCGCCGGAGCACGCCTGCCTGTTCGCGTGCGGCCTCTCCACCGGTCTCGGCGCCGCGATCTACACCGCCCGCGTCGATCCGGGATCGACCTGCGTCGTTTTCGGCGCCGGCATGGTCGGGCTCGGTGCGGTCGCCGGCTGCAGGCTCCAACGCGCGGAGCGGATCATCTGCATCGACGTGTCGCCGGAGCGGCTCGAGCTCGCGCGCGGCCAGGGGGCGACGGACCTGTGGATCGGCGGCGCCGACGCGGTCGAGCGCGTGCTCGCCGAGACCGGAGGCTTCGGCGCCGACTACACCTTCGAGGCCACCGGTCTCGTGCGGGTCATGCGCCAGGCGGTCGAGGCGGCTCGGATGGGTTGGGGCCTGTGCACCGTCGCCGGGGTCGCCGGCCGGGGCGAGACGCTCGACATCATCCCGCGCTTCCTGATCACCGGGCGCCGGGTCTGTGGCACCTCGTTCGGCGGCGTCAAGGGACGCGACCAAGTGCCGCAGCTGGTGCAGCGCTACATCGACGGGGAGATCGACGTCGACCCGTTCGTGTCGCATCGGATCACGCTCGACGAGGTCAACCGCGGCTTCGAGCTGATGGAGCACCAGGACGGGATCCGCAGCGTGATCAGGTTTGAATAACAGAATTCCGGTGCATCGGCCGGCCGGGGCGAGGCGCCCTCACCACGACGTCGCGATCAGATACGCGCTCGCGGCCACGCCGATCAACAGCACGGTCGCCCGGAGCGCGGTCGGGCCGAGCTTCCGCACGGCAGACACGCCGGCCGTGCCGCCGATCATCGTCGAGGGCGCGAGCACGGCGATCGCGGGCCAGCTGACTGGGCCGAGCGCGATGAACAGCGCCGCCGCGAGCAGGTTGACGACCATTATCAGCAGCCTGTTGAGGGCGTTCAGGCGCTGAATCTCGTCGACCACGAAGAGCGCCAAGACGGCAAGCAGCAGCACTCCGGCCGCTGCGCCGAAATAGGTCCCGTAGCCGCAGGCGATCGCGACCGCCACGTGCAGTCCGGCCCGGTCTGCGCGCGTGTGGTCGCGCTGCGAGAGCTTCCGGCTGAGGCGCGGCTGGATCGCCAGCAGCACGCAGGCGAGGAGCACGAGCGCCGGCGCGACAGCGGCGAACGCGGCGGGGGAGGCGAGCTCGAGCGCCGCGATTCCGCCGGCGCCGCCGAGGATCGCGGCCGGCAGCAGGCGGATGATCCGCCGGCGCGTGCCGCGGAGCTCGGGGAGATAGCCGTGGACGATCGCCACGTAGCCAGGACACTGAGCGACCGTGTTCGAGAGGTTCGCGGTAAGCGGCGGCAGGCCGAACGCGACCAGCGCCGGAAATGTGATCAGCGACCCTCCGCCGGCCGCCGCGTTCAATGCGCCGGCGCCGACCCCGAAAACTCCCAGCTCGATCAGCTCGGGAGCGCCCCAGATCACGGAAAGCGCTGGCTCTCGACCGCCAGCTGCTGGGGCTGCAGTCCGTGCTCGGCGCCGATCACCTGCATGACCGCGTTGATCAGGGCCAGGTGCGTGAACGCCTGCGGGAAGTTGCCGAGGTGTCGCCCGGTGTGGGAGTCGATCTCCTCGGCATAGAGCTGGAGATCGCTGGCGTAGGAGAGAAGCTTCTCGCACAGCGCCCGTGCGCGCTCCGCCTCACCGATTACGACAAGCGCCGACACAAGCCAGAAGGAGCAGATCGTGAACGTACCCTCTTCGCCGGCGAGTCCGTCATCGGTCTCCTCGACGCGGTAGCGCAGCACCAGGTCATCGTCGGTCAGCTCGTCGGCGATCGCGAGCACGGTTGCGCGCACGCGCGGGTCATCGGGGGGTAGCAGGCCGACCAGCGGGATCAGCAGGACCGAGGCGTCGAGCGCGGTGGTGTCATAGTGGGCGACGAACACGCCACGGTCATCGAGCGCGTTGGCGAGGACGTTGGCCTTGATCTTGTCGGCCGCGGAATCCCACCGGACCGCGTGCTTCTCTTCGCCCCGCGCCTCGGCGAGCCGAGCGCCGCAATAGGCCGCGAGCCAGCACATCACCTTCGACGAGGTGAAGTGCTTCGGCTCCCCCCTGACCTCCCACATGCCCTTGTCAGGTCCCTCCCAGCGCTCGAGCGCGGTCTCGACCTGGGACACAACGATTGACCACAGCCGGTCCTCGAGCCGATCGCGCTCCCGCATGTAGAGATAGATCGAACCGACGATCGCGCCCCACACATCGTGCTGATCCTGCTCGTAGGCGGCGTTCCCGAGCCTGACCGGACGGGCGCCCTCGTAGCCGTTCAGGTGATCGAGCAGCTGCTCGTCGAGCGCTTTCGCGCCGTCGATCCCGTACATGATCTGAGTCTTCCCGTCGCTGCCCTCGGCGATGTCGGCGATGAAGTAGAAGAAGTCGTTGGCCTCCCAGTCGAGACCGAGCGTGTACAGCGCCCACAGCGTGAACGCCGAGTCCCGGAGCCACGTGTAGCGGTAGTCCCAGTTCCGCTCACCCCCCGGCGTCTCCGGCAAGGAGGTAGTCGCCGCGGCGGCGATCGCCCCTGTCGGTGCCCAGGTCAGGCCCTTCAAGGTCAGCGCCGACCGCTGCAGCACCGCGCGCCACGGGTGATCGGGGAAGCGTCCGCGGTTCAGCCAGTGCTGCCAGTGGTGCGCGGTCCACGTCATCCGCTCCCGGGCCTCCGCGACCGTGCGGGGCGGAGCGTGCTCGCTCCAGGACAGCGCCACGAATCGCCACTCGCCGGCCTTCATCAGAGTGCGTGCTGTAGCGGCCGGGCCCTCGAAACCGATGTTGAGGTCGCTGGTGAGTCGGAGCTGGAGATCGGAGCCGGCACCGCTCGCGATCGCCTCGTGGTATCCGCTCCCGGACCACTTCCACTTTGCCGGCGCCCGCCCGTAGTCGAACACCGGCGAGCAGTCAACGCGAAGCTGGACCTCGCCGTTGACGCAGCGCACCATCCGCAGGAGCACGTGATCCGCGTCGTAGTCGGTCGGCGCGCGGCGATGGGACGTCGAGCGCTCGGTCTCGTGATGCCAGTTCCCGATCAGCAGCACGTCGCGGACGATCAGCCAGCCGCCGGGCGTCCACCAGCTCGTCTCGAGCACAAGCGTGCCGGGGATGTAGCGGCGAGCGGCGGGTACTTCGACTCCCGCCGGCCCGATCCGGAACGTGCCCGCGTCGCGGTCCAGCATCGCGCCGAACACGCTCGGCGAGTCCATCCGCGGAAGGCACATCCATTCGACCGATCCGCCCGGCGAGACGAGCGCCGTCACCTCGCAATCCGACAGGAATCCGTAGTCGGCGATCGGTGGGAATGGCGACGCTCCCGCGCCGTGGGTCGGTAAGAGTTCAGCCATTCTCGGGCCCTTGCTCGATGATCATCGGCGCGATCGTTTCACGTCTGAAGCGTTCTCGCCGTGCCGAGAGCGCGATAAGACGCGACAGTCGGGGTCTAAGGAGCGCCCGGCATGCCGAACGTACCCTTGAGCTGGCGCGCCAGCCGACGGGCCTTGTCGGTACCCCGGCGTCCCGCCCAGGGATGTGGGCCCATCGCCCATGGATGCCACCCAAGCGACCCGTAGTGCTCGCGCAGCATCGCCTTCAGATCGCCGCGATGCTCGCCGCAGGAGTACCGCGTGCGTCCGTACATCCCGCGGCCGTGCCAGGTGAGCCAGTGACCCGGATCAGCGTCAACGTACTCGCCGTGACGCAGGTCAAGCATCTGCCGCTCAAGCGCGTTCTGCGTCTCCGCGTCTGGGCGCGTATCACAGAACTCACACCTGAAGATGCAGGCTACTGGCATCGCCTTAGCAGGTTATACCCCGTGTGCGACAGCGCAAGCTGCCGCGCGAGGTTTAACGTGAATGTGACCGAGAGTGGCCAGAAGGCCGAAACGAGTGGATCCGAGGGGCCCCCGCGTCCAGGGAGACTGGCGGATCGTTCGCTGCGTTATGCGCCGCCCGGCTTCACGCGCTCGCCCTCGGTCGCCGGCAGCCGATCCGTCACGGCCTCGCTGGTCGGCCAAGGGGGGTCGGGCTCGCCGGTGAACCAGTACGCCCCCGCTCGCAGGCGCGCCACCAGGTCTCGGCTCCACCTCGCCTCGCCCTCGAGCCGGGCGTCGGTCAGGAGCAGGTGCTCTGCCACATGCTCGGGCGGTTCGCCCGCGGATCGCTTGAGGTGCTCGAGCGCGAACTCGGTCGACTTCGCGTAAGCCGCGATCTGCTCGATACGGTGCTCGAGCGCCGCGATCACCTCGTCGCGGGAGAGCGTCCAGGCGAAGCTCCAGGCGGCTAGCAGGTTGGCGGGCGCGAACGGCTCGAGCTCCCAGAGCGCCGGGCGCAGCAGCTGGAGGAACTCGGTCTCACCGTCGGCGGTCAGCCGGTATGACGTGCGCGCCGGACGGCCCCCGTGGGTTTCGGTGCCGAGCTCCTCGAGGAAGCCCTCGCGGGTCAGTGTGCGAAGGGCGTTATAGATCGAGCCCGGGTTCAGGTGAGCCCACTGGTCGGCGCGCCAGCTCATCAGCTCTCGCCGGACGAAGTAGCCGTGAACGGGCTGGAAGATGCGTACGGCGCCGAGGATCAGGAGGCGATTCACGGACACCGGACAAAGCTTACTTGACAACAATGATTATTCAAGATTGAATAAGTTATCCGGTTAATCAACCTTGACGAAAGGTGGAGGCATGATCCGAGCACGTGGCTTGACGAAGAGCTACAGGACCCGCGCCGGCACGATCGAGGCGGTCAGGGGCGTGGACATCGACGTGGCGGCGGGGGAGGTGGTCGGCTTCCTCGGGCCCAACGGCGCCGGCAAGACGACGACGCAGCGGATGCTGACAACGCTGCTGGCTCCGACCTCGGGGGAGGCGACGGTCGCAGGCCACGACCTCCGAGAAAACCCGGTGCAGGTGCGGCGCCACATCGGCTATGTCCCGCAGGGTGGATCGACAACGCCCGACGCCCAGGTCGGTGAGGAGCTTGTCGACCACGGTCGTCTATGCGGTCTCTCGAGCGCCGAATCGAAGCTGCGCGGTCGCCGGCTGATCTCCGAGCTGGACCTCGACGGGACGTGGGAGCGGGCGACGCAGACGCTCTCTGGCGGCCAGCGGCGCCGCCTTGACATCGCGCTCGGGCTGATCAATCAGCCGCCGCTCCTGTTCATGGACGAGCCGACCGCCGGGCTCGACCCACAGGCGCGCGCAAACCTGTGGCGGCACATCCGGCGGCTGCGAGACGACCGCGGCGTGACCGTGTTCCTGACCACCCACTATCTCGACGAGGCCGACGCGCTGTGCGACCGAATCCTCGTGATCGACCACGGTGAGATCGTCGCTCATGGCACCCCGGAGGCGCTCAAGCATGAGGTCTCCGGGGATGCGGTCAGCCTCAGTCTCCGTGACAGGGAGGACATGGCGGCGGCTGGCGCGGTGCTCAGCGCGATGCCCCGAGCCGTGTTGGCCCGTGCCGAGGGCCACGCCCTCGAGTTCAGCCTGCCCGATGCCGGCGAGGCGCTGCCGGAGCTGTTCGCCGCCCTCGACCAGGCGGGTGTCGCGCTCGCCGGGATCGAGGTTCGCCGGCCCACGCTCGACGACGTATTCCTGTCCCTCACGGGCCGCGCACTGCGCGATGACCCCGTCAACACCCCCAGCTAGGAGGAGCTTCAATGCGTTTCCTGTCCGACACCTGGGTGATCTTCACCCGCTCGATGCGGCTGTCGCTACGCAACGTCGTGTGGCTCGTGATCGGGATCACCCAGCCACTGCTCTACCTCGCTCTGTTCGGACCACTGCTGAAGCGAATCGTGGGGCTGCATGGGTTCCCGCGAGGGAACTCGTGGCAGATCTTCACGCCCGGACTGCTCGTCCAGCTGGGGATCTTCGGGGCGCTGTTTGTCGGTTTCAACCTGATCGCCGAGCTCCGCGCCGGCGTGATCGAGCGGATGCGAGTCACGCCTGCCTCGCGGATGGCGCTGCTCGCGGGGCGCGTCCTGCGCGATGTGGTCGTGCTCGCCGTGCAGTCGATGATTCTCTTGGCCGCCGCGTTCGCGTTCGGGTTGCGCGCGCCGATCGGGGGTGTGATCCTCGCGGTGCTGCTCGTCGCGGCCGTCGGCGCCGCGTTCGCCGCCGGCTCTTATGCGGTCGCACTGCGGACAAGGACTGAAGAGGGAATGGCCTCGGTCACGAACAGCCTCGCGGTGCCGCTGCTCCTGCTGTCGGGGATCCTGCTGCCGATGACGTTGGCGCCCGGATGGCTGCGTTTCATCGCCAACGTCAACCCGGTCAAGCACATCGTCGACGCGATGCGCGCGCTGTTCCTCGGTCACGTTGGCTCAGGGACGGTGGGCGTCGGGGTGCTCGTCGGAATTGCGCTGATCGTGGCCGGGATGACGTTCGGGACGCGGACGTTCCAGCGTGAGTCCGAGTGAGCGAGGCGGCCGAGGCGGTGGCATCCGGTCGCGCCGCGGGCCCGCGCGCCTGGCCGTGTGGGGGCTGGGCGCGCCCACCCACGCTCGCGCGATTGCACCTCAAACTGGTATCGTCGCCGTGCCGAATTCTCGCCATATCCAGCGGGAACCGGGGGTAGGCGCCGCCCGATGAGATCTCGAATCAGCCCCGTCCGTGTCCGGCTAATCGCCGCCGTGTCGGCAGCGATGGTGCTGCTCGCGCTGGCGGCTGTCGTGCCGCTGACCTCGTCGGCCTCGCCGACAGTCGGGTCGCTTCAGTCGCGCTTGAACCAGCAGCAGGCGCGCGCACAGAGCCTTTCGGCGAGCACGGGACAGGCGGCTCATCTGATCGCCGAGCTCGACGGCCAGATCGCGCTCGTGAGCCGGCGCGAGGCGGCGGTGCAGGCTCAGCTGACGGCGTCCCGTGCCGCGCTCGCCGGCGCGCAGGCCGCGGTGATACGGGAGCGCGCTCTCCTCGTGGTGCTGGAGAACCGGCTCGTCCGCGCGCGGTTGGTGCTCTCACGGCAGCTGGTCAGCGAGTACGAGTCGGCCCCGCAGAGCATCGTGACGGTCGTGCTGCAGGCCCACGGGTTCGCCGATCTGCTCGACCGTTTGCATGATCTGCACATGGCAGAGGGACAGCAGAAAGCGATCGTCCATGTCACCACGATCGCCCAGGCGCAAGCCGAGACGGCCGCCGCACGTCTCGGTCGGCTCGAAACGCGCGATCAGTCGACCGCCGATGCCGTGGCGACCGAGGCCAACGCGATCGCCGGGATGAACTCGCTACTGCAGTCCAAGCGGTCGGCGGCTCAGCGCGTACGATCGATCGAGCTCGAGCAGCTCGCAGCGACCCACGCCCGGCAGAGCCGGCTATCGCATGAGCTGTCGGTGGTCGAGGCGCAGCAGACCGCCGCCGAGCCCGACTCGGCGGGGGGGCCAGTGCCGTACGGTCAAGCCGGAGCGTCGGGCGGCTGGGCGATTCCGTACCCGATTGTGCTGTGTGAGTCCGGCGGCCAGAACCTTACCCCCAACAGCGCCGGCGCCTCCGGCTACTACCAGATCCTTCCGAGCACCTGGCGCGGTGCCGGCGGCACCGGGCCCGCCGCCTACCTGGCGCCGAAATCCGAGCAGGATCGGATCGCTTCGAGCCTGTGGAACAACGGCGCCGGCGCCTCGAACTGGGTGTGCGCCGGCATCGTCGGGATCCATTAGGGGAGCTGACTGAGCGAATGGCCTCGTTACTGACCGTCGAGCGGCCGGCCGAGGGCACTCCAGCCGGACTGCTCGTACTGCACCACGGCCGCGGAACGGACGAGAACGACCTGCTTCCGATCGGCGACGCGCTCGACCCCAGACGGCGGCTGCATATCGTTGCGCCGCGCGCGCCGCTGACCGTGGGCGGCTGGCCGGGCTACCACTGGTACGTCGTGCCGCGTGTGGGCCACCCCGACCCGGAGACGTTCGCCGCCGCGTACCGGGATCTCAGCGAACTGCACGAGGAGCTGTGGAGCCGGACAGGCCTCGGACCCGAGGAGACCATCCTCGGCGGCTTCTCGATGGGCTCGGTGATGAGCTACGCGCTCGGTCTCGGTGCCGACCGCCCGCCGCCGGCCGGGATCCTCGCGTTCTCGGGCTTCATGCCCACCGTCACTGGCTGGCTGCCCGACCTGGCCGGCCGCGAGCAGCTGCGCGTGATGATCGCGCACGGACGCCAGGACCCGGTGATCGACGTCGCGTTCGCGAGGCGGGCGCGCGACACGCTCACCGGCGCAGGGCTCACCGTCGTGTACCACGAGTCCAACCTGGCGCACCAGATAGACCCTGCTCACCTGGGTCTCGCCATGCGCTGGCTCGACCAGACGCTCAGGCCCGGCCACGCCAGGCTCGACGCGGCGGGCGAAGCGGCGAACGAAGGCTGAGGGGGGGGGCGGTCCTCGCCTCAGCGGCGCCGCAGGGACCGGAACTCGTCCAGCGCTTCCTGCTCCTGGACGCGACCGTGATCCATCCGCCCGACGGACAGGTCGTGGGCCGCGTCCCGGCACCAGAAGCCGGGGTGGCGGCGAAGCCACCTGTGGGCGTCTCGCTGGGCCAGCTCGATCAGGGCCTCGGTGAACTCGTGGTCGAACATGAGGAAGGAGAGGAGCTCGCCGCGGGATCGGGAGCGCCCGCCGAGCGCGCGCGACATCAGCGCGTAGTCCGGGTCGCGCAGCCCGCGCAGGCCGCCAAAGCGATGCTCGAAGACCTCGTCCGCGAGCCTCCCGATCTCGCCCCGGCGCCGGGGCGAGACGAGCGCGTACGAGATCGGCCGGTAGGGCCTGTGACCGCGAGCGAGGCGGTAGGCGCGCGCAGCCCGTGAGGTCCCGACGGCGGCATCCTCGGCGAAGAACGAATTGATCGCCGCGAGGCGGCGGAGGTCGTTGCCGACCTGGTCGACGAGCAGCCCGTCGATCACGTTGGCCGCGACGTCGGCGATCCCTGGCTCGTGGGGGGCGGTCGCACGGGCAGGCACGGGCGCGAACGGCTCGAGTCCGACAACGATGACGCGATCCGCGCCGAGGTTCAGCGCCGGCTTGATCGGGCTGTTGAGGCGCGTCCCACCGTCGACGTAATGCCCGCGCGCGGCCCGAGGCGTGGTGATCTCGACGGCCGGGAAGAGCAACGGAATCGCCGCGGACGCCCTGACGTGCTCGCCGCGGAGCCGCGTCTTGACGTAGCGAAGCCCCTCGTCCAGGTGCCCGGGCGCGGCGTCGCGGCAGGACACGAACGCAACCGGACCGCCCGAGGCAAGCGAGGTCGCGACGACACAGACGGAGTCGACGACGCCGCGCTCGACGTTGCGCGCCAGCATCCGCCAGTCGGTCCAGCGATCGAGGCTGGACCGCAGCGGACTCGGGTCGAGCAGGCTCGCGAGTGTTACCCGGTGAACTCCGAGCACGTGCGCCGCCAGGCGTAGAGATGTCCGCGCACCGCCGCCACCCGCGATCGGCGCGATCACATCGCGCTTGCGGAGCTTGCGCCAGTGCGCGAGAGACTGCTCCACCTGCTGCTCGACCGGCAGGTGAGCGAGCGACGCGAGGGTGGTCGCGTTGATCGCGCCGACGCTCGTGCCGCAATACACCGAGACGCGCTCGCCTCGCGCCGCCAGCGCCGGCAGCAGCACCGACAGCGCTCCCACCTCGTACGCCCCCCGCGCGCCGCCGCCGGGCAGTACCACGGCGACGGTCGGGTGCGCAGCATTCCCGTTGCCGTTCATCGCGCTGGCACCCATTGCGACCGCCCGTGCTAGCCGGACGGCTTCACAACGTGAAGGTCGCGGCGGTTGGAATAGCCGCGCCGCGACGCCGGGCGCGGTGAGCGGCCGCGCGTGTTGCCCGTTTCGAGCTCCGCGACCGCATCCTCGAGTGCGCCGGCGAGACGCTCGACGCCGGGTAGCGCGCTCGGGTCTGCGTAGCAACAGAAGTGGGCGCCGCGGTCGTAGGTGAGAGCCCCGATCGAGAGCGCGTGCCGGTCGGGGATCGGGATCACCGGGTAGATCGACAGCACCCGCCCGCCGGCTGCGTACAGGGGAACTCGTGGACCCGGCACGTTCGAGATGGTCAGGTTATATAGGCGCGGGCTCGCCGCCAGGCGGGCGGCGCGGTCCTTGATCGGCTCAGGACAGAGACCGAGGCCGGCCATCAGCAGTGCGCTGCCCTCGATCCGTCCGTCCGCCTTCAGCGCCGCCATCTCCGCCACGACCCGTTCGAGCCGCTCGCTCGCGCGCGCACTCCCGATCGGGAGCTGGATGAAGCCGAAGGTGATCTTGTTGCCCGTCCCGGTGTCGCCGTCGCCCTGGCGCACGTTAACCGGCACCATCGCCCGCAGATCGATCGGCTGCTGGCCCCGCTCGCGGGCAAAGCGGCGCAGCGCGCCGGCGGATGCCGCAAGCACGATGTCGTTGAGCTTGACCTGCTTCTGCTCCTTCAGGCGGAGAAGGCGGTCGAGCTCGAACCGGTGCGTGACCAGTGTGCGCCCGGGACCGATCTCGGGATTCAGGTAGGACTCGGGCGCGCGCCTGAGCGTGTCCTCGGCGAGAGACAGGGCGGCCCGCCGAAGGGTGTCGGCGACCCGGATCGTCCGTGCCGGGGATCGACCGAGCTCGACCATCCTCCGCGTCGCGCGGAACTGTTCGAGGGCCGTGTCGGCGACGGCCGACAGCGCGAGGCGCGCGGGCCCCTCCGTCGGCTCGGGCGTCCACTCACTCGGCTCGGGAGCCTCCGCGTCGGGGCTCACGTCGAACAGCAGCATGCCGAGCTCGACGGCGGCGATGCCGTCGGCCATCGCATGATGGATCTTGCCGATGATCGCGGCGCGGCCGCCAGGCAACCGTGGGACGAGCACGATCTCCCACAGCGGCCGGTCACGGCGTAACGGGCGCGTGAAGAAAGCGTCGGTGGCCCGGCGCAAAGCAGCGTCGTCGAGCTCGCCGGGAAGCACCCGGACGTGGTTGGCCAGATAGAAGCTGGGGTCGTCGCGCCAAACCGGCTCGCCCGCGCCGAGCGGGACCGGAGTGACTCGCTGGCGGAAGCGCGGTAAGAGGTGCAGGCGACCGCCGATCCGGGCGGCCATATCGGCCGTGTCGAGCTGCTGCACACCGTCGGGAAGCTGAACGACCGAGAACCAGCCGACGTGCATGTGAGCGTTCTCGGACTCGACCCTCAGGAAGCTCGAGTCCATCGCCGAGAGGCGGGTCATGGGGGCCATGCTGAATGGGAGGCGCGTGCGCGTCAATGGCCGGGTGGCCAATGACGCCGGACAGTTGGATAGCCTGGCCCGTCATCTGCGCCCTCTCACCCTGAGTAACCTCAGTGACGTGACAGGGAGAGAGCTTTCATGAGCGCGTTTCGCGGCTCCGGTCTCGGCTCCACGAACGGCGCGGCGCCGGGCAGTATGCGCACGGCGTTCGGCGGGGGTCAGAGAAAGAAGCCGCCGCCGCTGATGGACCCCACGCGCGAGCGGGACCGGGGGCGGATCCTGCGGCTGTTCGCCCCCTACCGCTTGCGGCTGACGGCCGTGCTGCTGCTGATCGTCTTCGGGGCCGGGCTCAGCATGATCCAGCCGTTCCTGCTCCGCGACGCGCTTACCGACGGCCTCATCAAGGGCGAGAAAACCGTGCTGACCCTGAGCGTGCTGGGGATGATCGCGATCGCGATCGTCACGGCGGCGCTCAGCGTCTGGCAGACGTATGTCTCGAATGTGGTCGGCCAGCGCGTGATGCACGACCTGCGGGCCGCCGTCTACCAGCGCCTGCAGCGGATGTCACTGGCGTTCTTCACGCGCACGCGCACGGGAGAGGTGCAGTCGCGGATCGCGAACGACATCGGCGGCCTCGACAGCGTCGTGACGACGACGGCTACGACGATCGCGCAGAACGCGACCACGGTGATAGCGGCGATCGTCGCGATGTGCATCCTGAACTGGCGGCTCGCGGCGATCTCGCTCGTGTTCGTGCCGCTGTTCGTGTGGATGACGCGGCGCGTCGGCAAGGTGAGGCGGAAGATCACGATGGAGCAGCAGCGGCGCCTCGCCGACCTCTCCGCGCTGGTTGCCGAGTCGCTGTCGGTGTCGGGAATCATGCTCGGCAAGACGATGGGCCGCGGTGGCGACCTGGCGAATCGCTTCACCGGCGAGTCCAAGGACATCGCCGACCTGGAGGTCCGCTCGCGGATGGCCGGCCGGTGGGTGATGTCGTCGATTCAGATGACGTTCGCGATCCAGCCGGCGATCGTGTACTGGCTCGCAGGCCAGAGCTTCCTCGGAGGCTCGATCGGGGTCGGGACCGCGGTGGCGTTCGCAACGCTGCAGACGCGGCTGCTGTTCCCGATCCAGTCGCTGCTCGGGGTCGGCGCCGACGTCGAGTCCTCGATGGCGCTGTTCGACCGCATCTTCGAGTACCTCGACCTCCCGGTCGACATCATCGAGGCCGAGCATCCGATCGAGCTGCGGGCCGACGAGATGCTCGGTGAGGTGCGCTTCGACGGGGCCTCATTCAAGTACACCGATAAGCAGCAGGACTGGACCCTCGACCATGTCGACCTCGTGGTGCCGGCGGGTACGCGGACGGCGATCGTCGGCGAGACCGGGGCCGGGAAGACGACGCTCGGCTACCTCGTTGCGCGCCTGTACGAGCCCCAGCAGGGTCGGGTGACGATCGACGGCGTGGACGTCCGCGACGCAAGCCTCGCGTCGCTCGCAGCGGCCGTGGGCGTGGTCTCTCAGGAGACCTATCTGTTCCACTCGAGCGTGCGCGAGAACCTGCGATTCGCTCGACCCGACGCGACCGACAAGGAGGTCGAGGACGCCGCGCGGGCCGCCAGGATCCACGACCTGATCGCATCGCTCCCGGACGGCTACGACACGATCGTCGGCGAGCGCGGATACCGCTTCTCCGGCGGCGAGAAGCAGCGGATGGCGATCGCTCGGACGGTCCTGCGAAATCCACCCGTGCTCGTGCTCGACGAGGCAACGAGCTCGCTCGACACGCAGACCGAATACGCCGTCCAGGAGGCACTGGAGCGGCTGTCCGAGGGACGCACGACGATCACGATCGCCCACCGGCTGTCGACCGTTCGCGACGCCGAGCAGATCGTAGTGCTGGACAAGGGGCGGATCGTCGAGCGCGGGACGCACGAGGAGCTGATCGAGCGCGGCGGCGCGTACGCGGCATTGGTCGCCCGGGATGTGCCGGCCGCCGAAAGCGTCAGGCCGGCTCAGTAGCCCGCGGGCCCCCGGCGTGGCCGCGTCCGCTTCGGGGTAGATTGAAAGCATGAAGGGGTGGGGAAATCGGGTACGGCGGCCGGCGCTCGCGGCAGTCGCCACAGCGTGGCTGATCCAGGCGTCGGCGATGGCCGCGCCGGCCCTGGCGATCGCGCCGTCTGGCTCGTTCGTTCAGGTAACAGGGTCACCCGCGATCTACGTTGTGATCGGTGGCGCGGCCGTCCACGTCGACAGTTGTTCTCCGCTTGGCGGCTGCGCGGGCCTGCAGCAGATATCGAGCCTGTCCGGTTACGCCGCCACGCCCGCGAATGGGTCGTTCGTGCGGATCCAGAACGGTCCGGCGGAGGGTTACATCGGCGTCCTGGTGGGAGGCGCGGTGATCCATCTCGATAGCTGCGCGCCGCTGAATGGTTGTGCGGGTGTGGTCGGTCTGGATTCGGGTGGCGCGGCTGATTACTTGGCGGCGCATCCGACGCCGGCGAACGGGTCGTTCGTGCGCGTCGCGAACGGGCCGCAGGCCGGCCTGATCGCGCGAGCAGCGGGGGGCGCGCTGATCGGCCTGACCGACTGTGCGCCGCTCGGGGGTTGTCCAGATCCGGTCGCGCTCGACGCCGGCGGCTTCGCCGACTACGTGCAGGAGCACCCCGCCCCCGCTGACGGAACGCTCCTGCTCGGGCTGCCGTCGCAGACCACGTGGGTCGTGCTGGACGGCCAGCGCGCACCGGCGCCCGCGAACCCCGCAGCGGTCGCCGTCAACGACGCCAGCCTCACCTCGATTCAGATCGCGAGCAGTGGCGGCAGCGGCACCACGACGCGGCTTCCTGCTCCCACGCCGCGTGGTAAACCGCGGCGGCTGCGGGTGAAGATGACGCTCGCCTGGGATTGGAACCGCCGTCGCACCCAGCTGCGACGACTCAAGGTGGGCCATCATCCCCGCGACCTGACGATCCGAATCGTGTGTCGCGGCAACGGCTGTCCGCAGCCGGCGCTGTCCGCGAGCACGCACAAGCTGGGTCGCCTACTGCTCACACTCGACGGCCACGTCTACCGAGCCGGCGATCGGCTGGTGATCACCCTGAGCGCTCGCGGTTTCGCCCCGGAACGCGCCCGGGTCGTGATCAGGGACGGTCGGATCCCGAAGCTCCGCCTCGTCTAGTCGGCCGCCAGCTCGGTTGCGCGGGCGCGCGCCCGGAATGTTCCCGGCAGCAGCTGGCCCTCCGCTCGGGCGCGCCCGAGCGCATTCGCGAACCACGCCAGATCCTCGAGCGTGATCCCGAGCGCGATGTCGGTCGCGGGGTCGTTCGGCTCGCCGGACTCGTCGAACGCAGTGGCGACGAACGGGATCAGGACCGTGTTGCGCATCGGCACCGCCTCGCCCTCGATCGCGATCAGTGCAAGGTGCTCGACTGCCCGCGTGCCCGCTGCGACACCGACGCTGTAGCCCACGAAGCCGATCGGCTTGTTGCGAAAGCCGAAGCTGATGAAGACGCTGTCGATCGCGTTCTTGAGCTGGCCGGGAACGCTGTGGTTGTACTCCGCGGTCAGGATCAGGAACGCGTCGCCCTCGGCGATCTTACGGTTCCAGCTACGGACGATCGGATCGGAGTAGGTCGGGTCGGCGAAATCGCCGATCGTCCCCATGTGCTCCTGGAAGAACGGCAACGGCCAGTCGCGCAGATCGAGCACCTCGACCTCGAAGGTCCCGGCGCGCTCGGCCCGATCGAGGACCCAGGGCAAGACCTTGTCGACCGAACGGGTCGGACGCGTGCTACCAACGATCACTTGCAGCTTGGGCATCGAGGCCTCTCGGTGGAGTTGTTGAGACATCAAAGATCGCTATGATAAATACATTGAGCGATCAAGGAGGCGAAGGATGATCTCGGCGACCCTGTACAGCGACGCTGCCTGTCCGTGGGCATATTCGGAGAGTCCCGCGCTCCGCGTCCTCGAGTGGCGGTATGGCGATCAGCTCGACTGGCGGCTGGTGATGATCGGGCTCTCGGAGGACGTCTCACGCTACGCGTCACGTGGCTACACGCCGCTTCGGGGCGCCCTCGGCCAGCTCAGCTTCCGCCGCTACGGGATGCCGTTCGCGCCCGCGCCGAAGGAGCGCCTGAGCGCCAGCGCGCGGGCGTGCCGCGCCGTCGTCGCAGCCAGACTGGCGCGGCCCGGAAGCGAATGGCGCGTGTTCCGAGCCCTCCAGCTCGCCAACTTCACCACGCCGCTGCTGCTCGATGACGAAGCGCAGCTCGCGGAGCTGCTCCGCGGCGTTCTCGGCGCCGGCGCCGACACGATCATCGCGAGCCTCGACGATCCGGCCGTTACCGAGGCCTACGAGCGTGACCGCGCCGAGTCCCGCACCGCCGCGGGATCGCCCGCCGAGCTACAGGGAAAGACCGCGGCATCGGACGGTCCCGTTCGCTTCACCGCCCCGTCGGTGGTGTTCGAGCGCGACGGAGTCCGGCTCGTGGCCGGCGGCTTCCAGCCGGTCGAGGCGTATGACGTGCTCGTCGCGAACCTCGACGCGAGCATCGATCGAAGGGGGGTTCCTGACACCCCTGCGCCGCTGCTCGAGAACTTTCCCGACGGGGTCACGACGCAAGAGGTCGCGGCGATGCTCGCCGACGGCAACGATGCTCCGGACCGCGTGCGCGCCGAGGCTGCGCTGCTCGAGCTGGTCGCCGCGGGCGAAGCCGTGCGGGTGCCGCTCGGAGACGACGCGCTGTGGCGAGCGCCCGGTGGGGTCGAGCGCGAGGATGCCAGGGAGCTGGCGTTCGCCGGCTACCCGCCGCCCGAGGAGCCGGCGACCTGAGCGCAGGTCGTCAGCCCGATCTGCGACAGGAGCTGCTCACTCGTGTTGGCCTCCTGGAGGTACTCCTGAAAGGCCTGCGAGTTTGACTGCGAGACGGAGGTCTGCAGGTCGCTCAGCGCTTGATCGTCGACGCTGTATAGCTGCTTGATCAGCCCCGAGTCCTGCGTTGGCTGCGAGAGCGCCTCGGTCTCGCCAACCTCCTGATGCAGCAGCGTCAAGATCGTCTGCGCCGCCGAGGACTCCGCTTCAGCGTCATCATTCTGCTGCGCTGTGGTCAGCGTCTGGTCCGCGCCGTCGACTTGGGACCTGGTGTTCGCGCAGATCGCGTCCGCCTGCTTGACGAATGACGCCAGCGAGGTGCCGGACGAGCCGGAGGAGAGAGCGATCGCGGCGCCGGCCGCGATCACCACGACCACGGCGACGGCGGCCGCGATCGGCTTCCACGGCCGCGAGGATGACGGCGGCGCGAAATCGCCGAGGTCGTCGAAGCCGCCGGGCGGGGTCATGGTGCTGCCGGCGGCCGGGCCTGGCCCGCCGGGCTATCCGCCACTAGACGAGCTCGAGATCGCCGCGCACGTGGTGAGGCCGATCTGCGACGCGAGTTGCTCGGCGTTGTTGTTTTCTGTGGCGGCCTGCTGTACGAGCTGAGAGTTCGACTGCTCGAGCCCGTTCTCGTAATCGTTGAGGTATTGGGTCTCGGTGCTGTAGAGCTGCTTGATCAGCCCCGAGTCCTGCGAGGGCTGCGGCAGCGCCTCCAGCTTGCCGACCTCTTCGTGGCCGAGCTCGAAGGCGGTCTGGAAGGAGGAATTCTCGGCCGAGGTGTTGTCCTCTGACTCCGCCTGCTTGAAGTTGTTGACCGCGGACTCGATCTGGGGGGCGAGGCTCGAACAGACCCCGTCCGCCTTCGTCCGGTAGGACGCCAGCGAGGTGCCGGAGCTCGACGACAGAACGACGACGGCGACGACGGCGATCACGACCACCACGACGACCGCAGCTGCGATCGCCTTCCAGGGCCTCGGAGCCGGCGGTGGCGCAAGGTCCCCGAGATCGTCGAAGCCCCCCGGCGGGCTCATGTTTCGCCCTCGATCATCATCTCCGTCCCCGTTGTGATGCTGGTTCCGCGCTCGCCGCGTACTCGTTTGAAGTGTATCGGCAACGCACCCACGCGGGCGGCGATCGGGCGCCCGTTTCCGAGTCAAGCCGCGAGGCTACACTTCCCGGCGCCATGCCTGCGAGTGAGCTGATCGAGAGGGTTGCTCAGCTCATCGAGCAGAACGCCGGCCGCGCGAGCGAGCCGACCCGATCGGAAATGATCGCGCTCGAGCAGCGCCTGCGCGAGCCGCTCAGAATCGCTGTCGCCGGCCGTGTGAAGGCAGGCAAGTCGACCCTCGTCAACGCTCTCCTCGGTCAACGCGTGGCCCCCACCGACGTCAGTGAGTGCACGCGCGTGGTCACCTGGTTCAAGTACGGTCACCCCGAGCGCCTCGTGATCAACCTGCGCTCAGGCGGGGAGCACGTGTCGCAGCTGGCAGCGGGAGGGACGCTCCCGCGCGAGCTCGAGGTTCCCGTCGAGCAGGTCGCCTCCGTTCACGCCTACCTTGCGAACACCACGCTGCGTTCGATGACGTTGATCGATACCCCGGGGCTCGGATCGGTGCACGACGACTACAGCCGAGCCACCCGCGATTTGATCGCCGCCGACAGCGCGGGAGCGGCGTCGACCGCCGACGCGATCGTGTTCCTGATGGGTGGCGCGATGATGGCCGACGAGCTCGAGACGCTGCAGCTGTTCAAGGGCGGCGACGGGGAGACCGAGAGCTCGGCGGCGAACGCGGTAGGCGTGCTCAGCCGAGCCGATCAGCTCGGTGACGGAACCCGGGACTCGTGGGAGGTAGCCGTCGAACTCGCCGGACGCTATGCGGGCACGTTCCGTAACGAGCTTGCCACCGTCGTGCCGGTCGCAGGTCTCGTCGCCGAAGCCGCAGAGGCGGCGCTGCTGACCGAACGCGACGTTCGAGAGCTCTCGCGGCTCGCGCAGCTCGACTCGAAGGTGCTGTCACGGATGCTGTGGTCGGCTGACCGCTTCAGCTCAACCGACGCCCCAGTGCCGGCGGAGACACGCGAGCGCCTGCTCGAGCTGCTCGACCTCTACGGCATCGGCGCTGCAACCCGGGCGCTCAGCGACGGTGTGTCCGGCGCGATCTCGCTGCGCCAATCGCTCGCCTCCGTGTCGGGAATCGCGGAGGTGAAGCAGACGCTGGCATCGCATTTCCACGAACAGGATCACGTCCTCAAGGTTCGCTCCGCGCTCGACGTTCTCCGCCGGCTCAGCTATCGCGGGGTGGGCGACGGTCCGCGCGATCCTGGCCTCGAGCGACTCCGCGGGGAAGTCGAGAAGCTAACGCTCGACCCGGTCATGCACCCGATCGCCGAGCTCGAGGTAGCCCACGACTGCAACGTCGGCCGCCTCGAGCTTCCGCCGGAGATGCTCGAGGAGATGCGGGTGCTGTTCGCCCCTGGAACCCCGCGGGCCCGGCTTGGCGCCCCAAGCGGCGATCCCGAGGCTCTACGTGAGGCGGCGATCAGCGGGATGCGCCGCTGGCGCTCATTCAAGGTGACCGGCGCGACGCCCGCCCAGTCCCGCGCGTGCGATGTCGTGATGCGCTCATTCCAGCTGCTGCTGCCGGCGGCCACGTGAACGGCTGGGAGACCAGGATATGAGTGGCTGGTCGCTCGGGATCGACTTCGGCACGAGCTACACCGTCGCCGCCAGTGCCACCGATTCCGGGGTGCAGACGGTCGACGTGGAGGGGAACGGGCGCGATCGGCTGCCGTCCGCCGTGTTCCTGAACGGGGACGGCGAGCTGCTCGTCGGCACCGCCGCGCAGCACCAGGCCAAGTTCGCTCCCGAGCGGTTCGAGCCGACTCCGAAGCGTTCGCTCGGCGAGGGTGAGCTGTTCCTGGGTGATCGCCTCGTGCCGGTCAGCGAGCTGGTGTCAGCGGTGCTTGCGCGGGCGTTCCGCGAGGCCTGCCAGCACGAGGGCGAGCGCCTGCCGGATGTCGTGCGGGTCACGCACCCGGCGGATTGGGGCGACACGCGCAAGGCGGTGCTGCTCGAGGCCTGCGCGAAGGCCCAGATCCCTAACCCGCAGCTTGTGCCCGAGCCGGTCGCGGCGGCGGTCAGGATCGCCCTCCAGGTAACGCCGCCGGAGCGTCACATCGCCGTCTACGACTTCGGTGGCGGCACGTTCGACGCGGCCGTGCTGTTGCGGACCGAAGCCGGCTTCGAGGTGGCGGGACCACCCGTCGGGCGCGACCCGCTAGGCGGCGAGGACATCGACCAGCGCATCATCGACCACCTGGGAGAGCTGCTCGCAGAAGACCACCCCGACGAATGGAGCCGGCTGCTCGCGCCCCAGGACGTGGACTGGCGCGGCGCCGCCGCCGAGCTGCGAGCCGAGGTGCAGCAGGCGAAGGAGACACTGAGCGACTCGACCTCGTGCCAGCTCTGGGTGCCCGGGATCAAGCGTGGGGTTCAGCTCACACGACACGAGCTCGAGGAGCTGATCGCCGATGACATCAACGCGACCGTCGACGCGCTCGAGGCCGCGCTCGCCGACGCCGGCGTGACCGCCAACGATCTGGCGGGCCTGTACCTCGTCGGCGGATCCAGCCGGATCCCGCTCGTCGAGCACACGCTGTGGAACCGGATCGGGGTCAAGGTCTCGGTCCAGGACAACCCGAAATCGGTCGTCGCAAGCGGCGCCGCCGGCTGGACCAGGACGGCCAAGCGGCGGGTTGATAGGGCGGGGGAGACGGCGGCGGCGCGTGGCGGGGCCGCCGCCGCGGATGGCGGTGCCGGCGGGGTCGCGGCGGCGCCGCCGACCTCAGCAGGTCCTGATCCGCCGCGCGTGCACGCCCCCAACGGCGCAAGCGGAGCCGGCGCTTCGTCCGCACCGCCGATCACGCAGGAGGCGCCAACCGCCGAATTACCGGCCGGCGAGCGTTTCCAGCCGCGGCTGGCCGTCAGGCTCGACCGGGCGGCCGGGACCGGCAGCGATCGCGCCGTCGTGCAACTCCTCACACGCAGCGAGCGTGATGGAACGACCGTCCAGGTTCGTGACAGTCCCGCCAAGGGCGACACGGCGGCGGTCGCGGCGGCTGCGCTGGTGAGCTGGAGGAAGCGGACGAGAGGCTTCCGCGAGCTATCGACCGTGAGCGCCCAGGTCGCCGGTGTGCCGGGTGGCGTAGAGCGCCGGTTCGCGCTCACAGCTCGCGACAACTCGCAGACCTCGATGGTCGAGCGCTATCTCGTGATCGATGGTCGTGCGCTTGTGATCACCGGGCCCGCGGACGCCGCGCCGATCATCTCCTCGGTGGTCCTCCGCGAAGCGCCGCCGGCCGACGGGAGCGCATTCCACGCTCGGCTCGACCTGCCGAGCCCGCCCGGCTGGCTCCCCGCCGAGCGGCTCAGCATCTGGCCGCCGGGGGCTCCCAAACCGCTGATCGCCGAGCACGAGGTGCTCAGTCCGACGGCGGGCATCGACGCGTGGGTCGAAGAGCAGGTCGCGGTCGTCATGAAGGAGTCGGGCGCCACGCTCGTATCGCGCTCACCAGTCCAGCTGTTCCGTGAACTCGAGGGTGAGCTGATCACCGTCACGTGGCGTGACGGGCGCAAGCCGATGGTCACGAGACTCGGGGCGGCCAGCGATGACACGGGTGCGTTCACGCTGCGGATCACGGCGCCACTGAAGGAGCCACGGCTGTTCAGCCTTGCGGATCGCTTCTTCCTGCGCGCGGCGATCCCGTCGCCGGCGGCGTGATCGAGACGCGCGTGTCAGGCCTCGGCTGCCGGGCGACGCGCGGCCTCCTTGCCAGCGTGATCGTGGGCCGGTAGCCTGCGCGCGCCAGACGTAGTCCAAATCACGTTCTGGATCGAGACAATGATTCCCTTCGGCATTCGTCACCTTGGCTGAGGAGGCCGCCCCCGAGCCGCCGGTACCGGACAGCGTGCCGCCGGTCGAAGCCACGCCCGAGCCGGCGCCGGACATGTCTCCGCCGGTTACGGACTCACCGCCGCCGCAGGCTGCTCCGCCGCCGCCGGACTCCCCGCCACTCACGGACTCGCCGCCACCAGTGGACGATTCCTCTCAGGATCCGGCTAACGACGAGGCATTCTCGCCATCCTCCGACGAGCAGGCGATCAGCCCGATCCAGCCGATCGGCACGATCTCGCCCACGCCGACGGGCTCCCCGACTCCGCAGGGCCCTGCGGACGTACCGCCCGGCCCGACGCCAACCCCGACGCCGCCTCCGGATCAGGGAGAGACGTACTCGCCCTCCCCCGACCTCGAGGACGAGCCGGAGGAGATACCAACCACGACCCCGCCCGAGGCGACCGATGAGCCGACGCTCGCGCCTTCGGTTGAGCCGACGGCCGCGCCGGTGGTTGAGCCGACGGCCGCGCCGGTGGTTGAGCCGACGGCCGCGCCGGTGGTTGAGCCGACGGCCGCGCCGGCGGTCCCGCCTTCGGTGGCGCCGGCGGTCCAACCGGACTATCCGCAGGAGGGACCCGGCGGAACGAATCCCTCGCCCGACGACGACGAAGAAGAGCAGATCGACTACGAGGGGTGAAGCACCCCCGGGCCTACCGGATCAGGTCGCTGCTCATCACCACCGGTAACAGGATCGGCCCAGGGATCTCCTCAGCTCCGCCCCCGGACGGGCTTGGCGTCGACGGGGTCGACGGGGTGCTTGGGGTGCTCGGTTCGGCGGGGGATGAGCCGGAGGACGTGCTGGTCACGATCATCGTGTTATCGCTCGTCGACCAGGCTGACTCGAACTCGGACAGAGGGATCGACTCCTCCTTACCGTCCGGGGCCCCCGGGTCGTTGATGAACACCGTGTCGGTGGAGGGATCGAAGCCGGTGACGACCACGTAGTGGTTGGCCTCATCGGTGTCGGTCACACCTGGCTGATGCCAGATCCGCTGATCGTCGAGCTCGATCATGACCTCGCGCCCCTGCTTGAGGTAACCGTCGAGGTCGCTCATGCTGCCTTCCTGGATCGTCGCCGAGATGCCGTACTGACCGCCCAGCTCGTTGATCGTGTCAACGGCCTGCTGCGGCAGCATCCCGTAATGGATGCTCGGCACGCCCGGAGGCGAGTCGTCCTGCGGCGGCAGGTGCGTCATCTCGTCGTTACTGATCGCCCAGCCGGCGATCTGCTGCTCGGTCAGGTGGTGACCGGTCGCCGCGTCGATCAGCATCGAGATCGAGTTCGGGCCGCAGTAGCCGTTGGCCCCCTGGAACGACCACTGTGACGCGTCCGCGTTCGGGTCGCCGATGACGTCGCTCGTCGGCGAGGTCCCCTTCTCGGGATCGCCCTCGCTGTCATAGCTCATGTCGGTGGGCGCCGGGGTAGACGTCTCCGCGGTCGTTTCGTGGGTCGATTCGGGCTGGGTCGTCGGGGTCGACGGTTCCATCCCGTACTCGGACTCGATCTCCCGCTCCACCTCCATCATCTCCTGCTCGATCTCGGCCTCCTCGGCCGACATCTGCGGCGACCCCGTATCGGCCGGCGTGGCCGGCTCGACCGGGGCGCTGCCTGGTTCGGGTGGGACGCTTCCCGCCTCCGCGACAGAGCCGCCCCCAAGCGACTCGCCCGATTGCGCCGGGAAGCTGTCGTCCGTGTATTCGTCGTCCATGGGCTGCGCCTCGACCTAATCGTCCGCGGTCAGATACGAATCGAACTCCTGCTCCTGCGTGTCCATCGCCTTCATCGAGTTGTCAGCCTCGGATTCCTCGGCCGAGACGGCGTACTGCTCCGCTGACTCCTCGGTCTCCGCCGCCTGAGTCTGCGCCTCCTGCATCGCGGCCTGCTCCTGCGCAGCCTGTTCGACCGCCTGCGGCGACTCGCTTGACGTCGTCGTTGCCGTCGTCGTCGTGGCCGTCGTTGGGGTGGTGGTCGCGGGGGTCGTTGTCGCGGTGGTAGGGGTGGTGGTCGCGGGGGTCGTTGTCGCGGTGGTCGCCTCCGTCGTGGGGGTTGTCGTCGCCTCCGTCGTGGGGGTCGTGGTCGTGGGGGTCGTGGCGGCGGTGGTGGTCGCGCTGTCGCCGAACAGCTCCTCCGCCAGCTGCGGATCGGCCTCCTCGATCTGTTGCTCCGCCTCCTCCTTGATCGCTTCGGCCTGCTGCGGATCGGAACTCTCGTACTCCGCGTACTCCTCCTCCTCCTGCCCGATCTCCTGAGCGAGCTCTGGGTCGGCCTCCGCCAGCTGCTCCTCCTGCTCCTCTATCTCGGTCGCCGACGTGGCAGAAGGGGTCTCTGTCTCGGGCGTCCCGGCGCTGGGTTCTTCGGTCGGCGCCGCTGCGGCGGTCTCGGTCTCCGTCGTCGGTACGTACTCTTCAGGCTCGGAAACGGGCGCGGCTGTTTCAGACACGGTCTTTGCTCCCTGGCGTTGTGGTGGACTTCGGCCCTACTCGGATCTGGAGTAGTCGGTCGCCTATGCGGTCGTCGAAGCGGATGTCGTCGGCGGCTCGGGAGCGGCCGGGGGAGCGGGAGCCGTCGGCGCGTCTGGCGCCGTGGGCTCACCGTTGCTGGCGGAGCTATCGCTGGTCGGCTGAGCCGCCTCGACCATCATCTCGGTGGCGAGCTGCGGGTCGGCATCCATCAGCTGAACCTCCTCTTCCTCCGTGATCTCCTGTGACAGCTGGGGATCGCTCGAGGAGTACTGCTCAGCGAGCTGCTCCTCGGCCTGGAGGTCCTGCATGAGCTGCGGGTCCTGCTGCTCGAGCTGCTGCTCTTGAGCCTGGATGTCGGATGTGCTGGGCGTCGCCGGGGTGGTCGGCTCAGCCGTAGTGGCGCTGTCGTGTCCGGCCGTGGTGGTTTCGCTCGTCGGCTCGAAAGACTCGTGTGGCTCGGCGACGGGCGCGGCGTCTTGCGACATGAAAGGCCCCCTGATTCGGTGATTGGTCTGGTAGCCGGAGCCTAGAACGTTGGCCAACCGAGAACAAGAGCAATGGGCCGAATTATCCGGTCAGGATGTCCATCCCGAACTGGTCGAAGAACCAGTCGTCGTCTCTCACTCTGATCGAGCGGTAGTGCTGACGAAGTCGCCATGCATCGCCTGCCAGCAGGTGCGACATCCCGGCCACAAATCCCGGCCTGCTCCCCAGCCGCTGGAACAGTCGCGCGACGCGCTCCTCCGTCATGTGCAGGACGGCCATCCGCATCTGGTTGTGGACGACCGCCTTCCAGTCGACCTGGTACGGGTGCTTGGCGCGGAACAGGTGGGGAACGATCACGCCGGGAACGATGATGCACTCATATCCGAGCAGCCACAGGCGCAAGCACAGCTCGTCGCCAACGCTCCCCCAGATCAGGATGCCGGGATCGAAGCCGCCCACTCGCCTGAACAGGTCGCGTCGCGTCGCCACGAATCCGGCGCCGACGAACGGGACTGCGTACGGCTGATCACCTCGCTTGCGCTGCCATTGCCAGCGCAGCTCATCGTCCCATTTGTGTCCGAAGCCGGTGAGCGACTGGTCAGCGAGCGAGCTCAACCCCGGTGCGACCGCTCCAGCGGCGTCGCTCTCGAGCGCGGCCCGCAGCGGCGACAGCCAGCCTTCTGGCAGCTCGACATGAGCGTCACTGAAGACGACCATGTCGCCTCTGGTCCTACCGACGCCATGATTGCGCGCCGCCGAAGCGCCCCGCGAGTGGCGCGGTCGCACCAACGTCACACCGTGGTAGCCGTCGTTCAGGAACTCCGCGCTGCTGTCGGTCGAGCAATCATCGACGACGACGATCTCGCTGCGCTCCGGAAGCGTCTCGAGAAACGAGTCGACCGTTCGCCGCAGCAGCTCGCCCTCGTTCCGGCTCGCGATCACGACGCTTACCTCCGGGGTGATCGCGGATGCACTAGCGGGGGTCAAATGGATCCTCGTCTCCGTCGGGCAGTGGCTGGGTGGGCGGTGCGGGTGGCGCGTCGGCGGGTGGTGCCGGATCGATATCCCCACCGAGCGTGTAGGTCTGCGACGGCATCGCCGGAAGCTCGCCGGGCTCCGGTGCGGACGGAAGGTCGGGGAAGTCGGGGAACTGCTGCTTGGTGGGCTGATAGTTCGGGCCGAGCTGCCCGCTCTGATCGAGAATGCCCAGCGATCTCAGCCCGCCCTTCACATTCTCGAAGGCGGTCTGCGGCCCCGTGTCGGCGTCAGGCGACATCGGCTGGAACGGTGTGTTGGTTCCCGCGACCGCAACGAAGTACATGCCGTTCGGGTTCCCCTCGATGAAGCCGTTCTTCTCGCGTGCCGCGATAACGCCCGGCTTCTTTGCCACCGCCTCCTCCGGGGTCGCCAACCAGTACTTCGGATCGCCTCCGCGACCCGCGATCAGGCCCTGGGACTGCGCGTAGATATCGGCTTGGCGTTCGGGGCCGAGATTGGCCTCCTCCTGCTGGAACGGGGTCAGCGCGTCGATCCCATGCTCCTGGGCGTATCTCGTCTCGAGCGGGTTCGTCGGTGGGCCCCCTGTGAACTCCGGCGACGGCTCGTTCGAGATCGGGGTATTCGGATCGCGGAAGCTCCCCCAACCGCCAGTGTCCTCGTCGGTGACGAAGATCTTTCCCGTCAATGCATCCACCGCCAGCGGCCTCACCCCAGGCGGTGCGTTCGGATCGGGCTTGATCCAGAACAGCCGCCAGCTCTGGTTCTCGCTGTCGTACAGCCTTCCCTCGAACGCTCTCGTCGGGTCATCCGGATCGACGAGCCCGTGCTCGACGGCGAAGCTCTCCACCGCCTCCTCGGTCGGGAATCTCAAGTCGAGGTAGTCCGCATGCTGTGTGGGGTCGTACTTCAGCGCGTCCCACTTGTTTGCGAACGTCGACCAGTTCTGGATGTTCCTCTGATAGTGCGAGTAATTCGGGTCGTTCTGATCTGCCGGCAGGTCAGCCTCCGTCGGCCTGTCGAACAAAAGCAGGCCTGAGATCGTCTTCGGATAGAACGCGTTCGCCTTCGGCAGCGCGACACCATCGAGCAGGTCACGCAGCTGAACGCCGTACGGCGCCCCGACGACGAACTGAGTGAACCCGCCCTTCGTGAGGTTGGTTTCCCACAGCGTCAGCGAGGTGTTACGGCTGACCCCCATCAGCTCCGCCTCCTCCGGGCTGATCGGAACGGCGATGAATTGGCCTTTGTACTGAGCTGTCTGCATCATCTCCGCCACCCGCGCCTGGATCTCGGATATCGACCGCGGCGTGTCAGGAATCTTGTCCGGCGCGATGATGTCGGGGACCTGAGCCCAGTCCGGCGGTTCGACCGGGTCGGTACTCGGCGCGTTGCCCGACGCCGTCGGCCGTGCCGCGAAGATCAAATGGTCGGGACGGTCAGGAGGTCCGTCCGGAAGCTCGCTCGTCGGCGTCCACGTCACCTCATCCTCGGGCTCCCGCTGCACCTCATCTTCGATCGGAGGCGGCCCCTCCGTCGCAGGCACAGGCGTCGGCTCCGCAGGCGGCGCCACCCGAGGCGGCACATAGGACGTCAAAGGCTGGATCTCATCGATCGGCCTGATCGGCTCGATCGGCGGCAGATCGGCGCGAAGATTAGGGCCCGGGCCACTCGTTGGCTCGGGGGTTGGGGCCGTCGTCGGGCCGACGGTCGGGCCGGTGGTGGGTGCTGTGGTGGGTCCGGGTGTCGGTCCGGTGGTGGGTTCGATCGTCGGGCCGGGTGTGGGGCCGGTGGTGGGTTCGATCGTCGGGCCGGGTGTGGGGCCGGTGGTGGGTTGGATCGTTGGGTCGGGTGTGGGTCCGGTCGTCGGGCCGATGGTCGGATCCGGCGTGGGGGCCGTCGTGGGGCCGATCGTCGGGTCGGGTGTGGGTCCGGTGGTGGGTTGGATCGTTGGGTCGGGCGTGGGTCCGGTGGTGGGTTGGGCCGTTGGGTCGGGTGTGGGTCCGGTGGTGGGTTGGATCGTTGGGCCTGGCGTGGGTCCGGTCGTCGGCCCGATGGTCGGATCCGGCGTGGGGGCCGTCGTGGGGCCGATCGTTGGGCCGGGTGTGGGGCCGGTGGTGGGTTGGATCGTTGGGCCGGGTGTCGGGCCGGTGGTGGGTTGGATCGTTGGGCCTGGCGTGGGTCCGGTGGTGGGTCCGGTGGTGGGTTCGATCGTCGGGCCTGGCGTGGGTCCGGTCGTCGGGCCGATCGTCGGGCCTGGCGTGGGTCCCGTGGTGGGTTCGATCGTTGGGTCGGGTGTGGGTCCGGTGGTGGGTTCGATTGTGGGGCCGGGGGTGGGTCCGGTCGTTGGCGCGGTGGTGGGTTCGTTTGTGGGGTCTGGTGTGGGCGCGGTCGTGGGCGCCGCGGTCGGTGCGGGCGTTGGTGCTGTGGTGGGCGCCGTGGTTGGTGCGGGTGTGGGTGCTGTGGTGGGCGCCACGGTCGGTGCGGGCGTGGGCGCCATCGTTGGTGCTGTGGTGGGCGCCGTGGTTGGTGCGGGTGTGGGTGCTGTGGTGGGCGCCACGGTCGGCGATGGCGTGGGCGCCATCGTTGGTGCTGTGGTGGGCGCCGTGGTTGGTGCGGGTGTGGGTGCTGTGGTGGGCGCCACGGT
>Ga0302325_10003194_pt1 | contig 38923 bp, 34 predicted proteins | sample Palsa_T0_2_FD_201948 | JGI IMG/M metagenome (GOLD analysis project Ga0302325, IMG submission 201948) | Peat permafrost microbial communities from Stordalen Mire near Abisko, Sweden - Palsa_T0_2 | ecosystem: Environmental > Terrestrial > Soil > Palsa > Peat permafrost | place: Sweden: Abisko...
GCTCTTCACGGGGGATCGGCAGGCCTATGCCCAGGATGGCTACCCATTCCTACTCGAGCGCTGGCTCACGAATGTGACTGCGGCTCTGGGCCAGTCGCGCCTCGTACTGCTCGATTACCGCCTCAACTCCCAGAGCATGCCGGGGCTGGATCTGCGCTATCTGCGTCCCTTAGCTGGGACACAAGTGCCGGATACCTCCTCATCTGCGCCTTCGTATGCACCGTCATCGTCTTATGCGCCGCCGCCTTCTTATGGCCCACCGCCTTCTTACGGATCCTCATCCTCTTATGGTCAGACTCCCAGCGTCGCGCCGCGAGGGCAACCTCCAGCCCCTGAGATGCCCAGTGGCCCAGCGCCAAGCGATGCAACAGATGAAAACTGATGAGGCGCTGTTCGATTTATCTGGAGCAACGTTATGAACTTCGAGAACCCAGGCGACCCCGACGATCTGTCAGCCCCGCGAAGGCTGGCCGTGTGGCTGACCGGCAATGGGCGGGTGCTGGCGGCGATCTTCGTGGTGATCATCGCGCTGCTGGCCGCCTGCACGATACTGGTGGTGCCCGGAGAGGCGATCGTGATGACAAGATTGGGCAATCCGATCCGTGTGATCACCAGTCCGGGACTGGCCTGGAAGATCCCCGCCCCGGTGGAGAGCACCATTGCGGTGGATCTGCGACTGCGCACGACCTCCAGCGGGCTGCAGGATGTGGGCACCCGGGATGGGCTTCGCATACTGGTGCAGGCCTATGTGGCCTGGCAGGTGCCGGATGATGCCGATCACATCCGCCAGTTCCTGCGCGCGGTGCGCAATCAGCCCGATGTGGCCGCCGAGCAGCTGCGCAGCTTCATCGGCTCATCCCTTGAGATCAGCGTCAGCAGCTTTGAGCTCACGAGCCTGATCAACACCGATGCCTCCAAGGTGCAGCTCAATGAGCTGGAGAGCCGCCTACTGGCTCGCATCGATGAGCAGGCGCTCAGGGTCTATGGCATCAAGATCGTGCAGGTGGGCATCGAGCGCCTGACGCTGCCCGCCGAGACCTTGAACGCTACGGTCGCCCGCATGGCGGCTGAGCGAGATACGGTTGCAGCCCAAAGACAGGCTGAAGGGGATCGTGCTGCCGCCGAGATCGTCTCCAATGCGGATCGGGATGGCAGGGTGTTGCTGGCCCAGGCGAAGGCCGATGCCTCGGCGATTGATGCCAAATCAAGGGTGGAGGCGGCTGATATCTACTCCAAGGCCTACAGCCGCGATCGCGAGCTCTACACGCTGCTGCGCTCCCTGGACACGCTCTCCAGTGTCGTGCATGCCAACACCACCCTGGTGCTGCGCGCCGATGCGGCCCCTTTCCGCATCCTCGTGGACGGTCCTGGCAAGAGTGCCGGGACGCTGCCTGCGGTGAAGTAGTGCAAGCAGCCGTGAGTAGCCAGAAGAGTGATGGGGCCTGGGCGCAGGCCGCGCAGCTGGCATTCCGCTTCCTGTTTCTCGTGGTCTTTGTGCTGGCCGTGGGCTGGGCGATCTCCAACTGCCGGCAGGTGCCCCCCGATAGCCGGGCCATCGTGCTGCGCTTTGGCACCGTGGTCAGGCAGGCTCGGGCAGGCCTACTGCTGGCTCTGCCCCAACCCTTCGAGCGCGTGATTATCTTGCCTTCCGCAGATCGGCAGATCCAGTTTCAAATCGATGCCTTTCAGGGGGCAGGGGCGGCAGAGCAGTCCAGCCCCGTGAGCATCAGCACCAATCCCCGGGACAATGCCGGAATACTGCTCACGGGGGACATGAGCATCGTGCATCTGGCCGCGACGCTCTTTTATCAGATCAGCGATGCCAATGCCTATGTACTGTCCAGCGAGCACGTGGCACCGGCCCTCGCCAGGCTATTTACCGCCAGTGCCGTGGCGGTGGCGGCCAGAAGGGATCTGGATACGATGCTGGTGGCAAGGCCTGAGCGCAACAGTGCGAGTGATGCCTTTCGCCTAGGCCGAGAGAGCCTGCGCTCGGATCTGATGAATGAGGTCAACCGCAGGCTCGCAGATCTGGCAAGCCAGGGGGAAAGCCTTGGCATCGCCGTCAGCCGAGTGGATCTTGTGCCCTCGATCCCGGCGGAGGCCAAGGCCGCCTTTGACTCGGTGCTCTATGCGATGCAAAACGCTGAGACCGCCATCGCGCAGGCCCGAACGCAGGCCGAGCTACTCACCCAGAGATCAAACCAGGGACGAGATCGCTTCCTGACCGATGCTCAGGCCCTGGCCCAGGAGCGCATCACGCAGGCGAGAACCCGCACCGATGCGATCAGCGCCTTGTCAGCCAATCGAGAGGGTCTATCCGGTGAGATGCTCGAGAGACAGCTGTATCAGGAGCAGATCGGCAAGATACTCGCTCAGGCCGCCCGGGTGTACTCTGCCGATGCGCAAGGGGCAGCTCGACTGATCGTGCCGGCTGGAGCGGAGAGCGCTCAATGAACGATGAGGGTAGCGCAAGAGTAAGTGAAGAGCGCGACTCGGTACTCCTGAGCGGCGCCGAGCAGCTATCGCTCGCCACTCGTCTGACCTTATCCCTCGTTGCCGGGGGGTGCCTGCTCATTGCCGGGGCCATACAGCTCTTCAACCCCGCGCAGCACGATGTAGCCGAGCTCGTGGCAGGCCTTGCAGCGGCCCTCGTCGCCGTGCCTGCGCTGCGCGCCGCTTGGGCGAGTGTGCGACAGCCCGATCTACACGGCATCATGGATCAGCTCATCGCTCTGGCGCTGCTTGCCGCCTGGGCGAGCGGGGCGCTCGTCACCGCAGCACTACTACCCCTGGTCATGACGGTCGGACACATCCTCGAAGAGCGATCTCTTTTAGGCTCCCAGGAGGCTATCCGTGCCTTGAGCCGCCTGACGCAGAGCAAGGCAAGGCGTATCGGCGATAAGGGGATCGAGGAGATCAGTGCCCGAGCACTTCGCATCGGGGATCTGATTGAGGTCAGGGCTGGGGATCTGATCCCGGCCGATGGCCTGGTGGAGTCGGGAGCATCCAGCATCGATACGGCTTCCATCAGTGGCGAATCCGTACCGGTGGAGGTGCAGACAGGATCCGAAGTACTCAACGGCACCATTAACCTTGATGGCAGGCTTGCCGTTCGCATCACCCGCGTGGGTGAGCAGACCACATTGGGCCGTGTCGTGGCCCTACTTCGTGAGGCCGAGCGCTCCAAGCCCCCGATCACGAGGCTGCTCGAGCGCTATGCGAACCGCTATCTGATCCTGGTGCTCTTGCTGGCGGCAGGCACTTGGTTTGTCACGGGTAACACTTCCGTGATGCTCGCAGTGCTGGTGGCTTCCTGTCCTGCCGCGCTCGTGCTTGCGGTACCTGCGACCTCCATTGCCGGCATCTCGGTGGCAAGCCGCCACGGGATTCTGGTCAAGGGGGCGGCCTTTCTTGAGAGTCTGGCAACCGTGGACTCAGTGGCCTTTGATAAGACCGGGACTGTGACCATTGGACAACTGAGGTTGATCGAAACACGCACTGAGGCAGGCGTCGCACTCGATGAGCTGTTGGAAGTTGCCGGCAATTTGGGGGCTGTCAGCAGCCATCCGGTCAGCCGCGCTCTTGCCCCGCAGCTTCAGGGCAAGAGGCATCTGGCGCTCGAGGATATCCAGGAGACCCGAGGCTTAGGGGTTGTCGCCCGAAGTGGGCAGGAAATCCTGGTTCTGGGCCGCGCCGCGCTCTTCGCCCAGCGCGGTATCAGCATTTCAGATCCCCCGACCCATGATGGACCCATTGCAGGGGTCGCAAGAGGCTCAAAGTTCCTCGGCTGGCTGCTGCTGGCAGATGAGCTGCGCCCGGAAGCCAGAGAAGCCGTAGCCGATCTTGCGCAACTGGGCCTTCGCCGTCAGATCCTGATCACCGGGGATCGGGCCGCCGCCGCGCAGCGCGTGGCCGATGCCCTGCCGATAAGAGTCGTCTACTCCGAGCTCTTACCTGAGCAGAAGATGCAGATTATTCTGAACGAAGTCGCCGCAGGTCACAGACCACTGGTCGTGGGGGATGGCATCAATGATGCGCTGGCCTTGAAAGCTGGCGCCGTGGGCATCGCCATGGGCGGACAGGGCACGGATGTCGCGCTTGCCTCCGCGGATCTCGTGCTCATGGCCAATGATCTACGCCGTCTGGGCACCTGCATACGCCTGAGCCGGCGCTGCCGGCGCACGATTTACACGAATGTCGCCATCGGGCTGATCTGGACCATCGCGGTCATCGCTCTGGCCGTCAAGGGGGCACTCGGTGCCAATGGGGCGCTCCTGGCCGCGATCCTGCTGAACCTGAGCAGCCTGATCGTACTGTTCAATGCCGGAAGACTGCTGAAATTTCAGGAGGTCCTAAGGTAGCATTCAGCGGCACTAGCGGCCGATCAGCAAAGAATACGGGGGAAAGTAGATGGCCAAGATACTGTGCGTTCTGTATGACGATCCCGTCGACGGGTATCCGAAATCGTACGCCCGCGACACAATCCCAAAGATCGAGCGCTATCCGGGCGGTCAAACAACGCCTACTCCGAAGGGCCTGGATTTCAAGCCCGGGGTACTTCTGGGCTCGGTCTCAGGCGGCCTTGGACTGCGCAAGTTCCTGAAGGACCTCGGTCATACGTTCATTGTGACGGCCGACAAAGAGGGCAAGAACTCGACGTTCGAGCGAGAGCTGCCTGACGCGGACATCGTGATCTCGCAACCCTTCTGGCCAGCTTATCTGACCCCCGAGAGAATCGAGAAAGCGAAAAAACTTAAGCTCGCAATCACCGCGGGCATCGGCTCGGACCATGTCGACCTCCCAGCGGCTATCGCGCATGGGATCACCGTGGCGGAAGTGACCTACAGCAACAGCATCAGTGTGTCCGAGCACGTGGTCATGATGATTCTCTCACTCGTGCGCAATTACTTACCCTCTTACAAATGGGTCATCGACGGGGGTTGGAACATCGCCGATTGCGTGTCGCGCTCCTACGATCTGGAGGCCATGGAGGTCGGCACTGTTGCTGCCGGCCGTATTGGGCTAGCCGTGCTCAGGCGACTCAAACCCTTTGACGTCAAACTTCACTATACGGATCGGCATCGACTGCCCGATAGCATCGAGAAAGAGCTCAACGTCACCTATCACGACAACGTTGAATCGCTCGTGCGTGTTTGCGACGTCGTCACGATCAACGCGCCGCTGCACCCGGAGACCGAGCACCTGTTCAACGACGCGCTCATCGGCAAGATGAAGCGCGGTGCCTACCTCGTCAACACGGCGCGCGGCAAGATCTGCGATCGCGACGCGGTAGTACGCGCATTGAAGAGCGGGCAACTCGCCGGTTATGCCGGCGATGTCTGGTATCCGCAGCCGGCGCCAAAGGATCATCCGTGGCGAACCATGCCACATCACGGGATGACGCCACACACCTCCGGGACATCCTTGTCCGCGCAGGCTCGATACGCTGCCGGCACCCGGGAGATTCTCGAGTGCTGGTTTGAGCAGCGCCCGATTCGTGAGGAGTATCTGATTGTCGACGGCGGCAAGTTGGCCGGCGCGGGCGCGCATTCATACAGCGTGGGCAAGAAGGCCTAGCAGCATCGGAGGACTTATGGCCGCGAACTTCCTGGATCGGGCGGCCACGATCGCGCCGCCCGAGTACAACCGCTTCCTGGTGCCACCGGCTGCGCTGGCCGTGCATCTGTCGATCGGTCAGGCCTATGCCTTTTCGACCTTCAACCTGCCGCTGTCCAGACTGATTGGCTTGAGCAAGTCAGCGCCCGGCGACTGGACTCTGCCGCAGCTCGGCTGGATCTTTTCGATCGCAATCCTGGTCCTGGGTATGTCGGCAGCGCTGTTCGGGCGCTGGGTCGAGACTGCCGGGCCCCGCAAGGCGATGTTCGTCGCGGCGCTGTGCTTCGGCAGCGGATTTCTGGTCTCCGCACTGGGCATCGCTGAGCACCGGATCTGGTTGCTGTATCTGGGCTATGGGGCCTTAGGCGGTTGCGGGCTTGGAATCGGCTACATCTCGCCGGTGTCCACGTTAATCAAGTGGTTTCCCGATCGGCCCGGCATGGCCACCGGCATGGCCATCATGGGATTCGGCGGCGGCGCACTGATCGCGGCGCCCTTGTCCATTCTGCTGATGGATCATTTCAAAACCCCGACCTCCAACGGTGTAGGCGAGACCTTTGTCGTGATGGGCATCGTGTATTTCATATACATGTCGATCGGCGCGCTTGCCGTTCGCGTGCCCTCGGCTGACTGGAAGCCAGAGGGTTGGATTGCCTCGGCACACCCGCGCAAGCTCGTTACTTCGTCTCAGGTGAGGGTCGACGTGGCATGGACCACGCCGCAGTTCTGGCTTCTATGGGGTGTTTTGTGCATGAACGTGACCGCCGGCATTGGCGTGCTCAGTCAAGCCTCACCCATGATCCAGGAAATGTTCACCGGTCGCGTGACACCCGCGGCGGCCGCGGGCTTCGTTGGCCTGATCAGTCTGTTCAACATGGGCGGACGGTTCGTATGGGCATCGGTCTCGGACTATATCGGCAGACGCAACACCTACATGGTGTTCTTCGTGTTGGGGATGATTCTCTACGCACTGGTACCGACGACGGGCAGGCTCGGTTCGATCACTTTGTTTGTCAGCGCCTTTGCGATCATTCTGTCCATGTACGGCGGCGGCTTTGCAACGATTCCAGCGTATCTGCGCGATATGTTCGGCACCATGCATGTGGGGGCAATTCATGGCCGGTTGCTGACTGCGTGGTCAGCGGCTGGTGTGCTCGGGCCGGTGCTTGTGAACTACATTCGCCAGGCGCAAATCGACCGCGGTGTGCCCAAGGCACAGGCGTACTCAGTCACCATGTACATCATGTGCGTCCTGTTATTCGTGGGTTTCCTGTGTAATCTGCTGATGCATCCGGTCAGTGAGCGCCACCATCACGTCGAGGCAGACGCCGTGGCATTGGCGGCCGGGAGCAGCAAATGATGACGCTTCGATTCGTGGTCTTATGGCTGCTCGCCGGCCTGCCGCTGATATGGGGGATCTGCAAGACTCTGCAGAACGCGCTGAAGCTGTTTCAGTAGATCAATTTCCGACCGCTTTTCGGGAGAACGTGTTATGAAGCACATAGTCATCGCGCTAGCCCTGTTAGGAATATTGAACGTGAACCGCGCACACGCCGCGACGGTCTTCATAACCGGGGCGGACCGCGGCCTGGGTCTGGAGTTCGCGAGGCAATACGCCGCTCGCGGCGATACGGTCATAGCGACCTGCCGTCATCCGAGCAGTGCGAGTGAGCTGCAGGCGCTCGCGGGCAAGAGCAAAAAAGTCTTAATCGCACAACTCGACGTCAGTGACGATGCGAACATCAAGTCCGTGGCTGAGCAATACAAGGGCAGGCCTATCGACATTCTGATCAACAACGCCGGCGTTCTGGGTAAACACGAGGACGAGACGCTGGGGAGTTTTTCGCGCGCGGGATTTCATAGTGTCATGGATGTCAATGTATTCGGCGCTTTGGCGGTGTCCGAGGCATTGCGCGACAACGTGAGCGCCAGCGCTCAGAAGAAAATCATCGCCATCACCAGCGGGCTCGGCTCGGTTGCCGTCGTCGAGCGTCTTAGCCAAGCCCCCTACTATTACAGCATGAGCAAAGCAGCGCTGAACCTTGGCATGGCGGCGCTCGGCAACGATCTCAAATCCCGAGGCATCGTGGTTGCCGCGGTTTCTCCCGGCAGCGTCGATACGGATATGCTCGCTGCCTTTCAGGAAGAGTACCAGGTTAAAGCCAATGCGATTTCTGCCGGCGAAAGCGTCAGCAAAATGATTGCCGTAATCGACGCGCTCGATCAAGAGAAAGCCACCAAGGGAGTCAACAATTACGACGGCACCATCAGACCCTGGTGAACCCAATACCGAGGTCCTCAAGCTCGAACGGCACGGTATCGACTACATTCCGCGTAGCGAACGCCATGGTCATCCGAGAGATCTGCTCACCCTTTGGTTCGGCGCCAATGCCATGGCGGTCACACTGGCCACGGGTGCAATCGCTGGAACGACTGGCTTGGGTCTGCTTTGGGGCAGCATCGCGATAGTTGCCGGCGCGCTCATTGGGACCGTGTTCATGGCCTATCACTCCGCTCAGGGACCGCGGCTTGGTCTGCCGCAGATGATTCAGAGTCGCGCGCAGTTTGGCTTTTATGGCGCTAATCTGCCCATGATCATCGTGATCGCCATGTACCTGGGGTATTACGCCGGCGGAGCGATACTTGGAGCGCAAGCCCTCAATTTGCTTTCCGGAATGAGCATTGGGGCCGGCGTAGCGCTATTGACCGTGCTGTCGCTCGTGCTGGTACTGTTCGGCTACAACCTTATGCACCGGGTCGGGTGGATCATTACGCCGATTTATGTCGTCGTATTTACCCTGCTAACCGCGAGCCTGATAGGACATTGGCACTCCCTTACGATCGCTACGGCACTCCCGGCGGCGCACTTTCAGCTCAAGCCCTTTTTCTTCGTGGTCTCGATAGCCGCTGCCTACTACATCTCCTACGGCCCGTACGTCGCCGATTATTCGCGCTATCTGCCCGTTGAAACCTCGACCGCACAAACCTTCTGGTATACCTACGCGGGTACGATCGCCAGCGCCATCTGGATCATGGTGCTCGGTGCGGGCATTCAGATGGCGTTTGGTAACGACGATGCCATCACCGGCACCGCCCGCGTTGCGAGTGGCATGAACGGATGGCTGCGATCGATCACTCTGATAACGCTGGTTTTTGGATTGGCCAACATCGACGCGCTCAATATTTACGGTGCCATGATGTCGAGCCTCACGATCGTCACCAGTATATTCAGGCATTTAACGGTGAATCGCTGCCAGCGCACCGCGTTCATCGTGACGCTGTCTGCAATCGGCGGTCTGATTGCTGGCGCCGCCAGCAACGATTTTCTGCATGCTTATGAGAATTTCATCTTTTTTATCGTCACGTTTTTGATTCCGTGGTCAGCCATCAACCTGGTCGACTATTACTGGATCCGTAAAGGTCGCTATGTGCCTGCGGAATTATTCACGCCGGACGGACGCTACGGGCGTTTCAATGCAGCCGGGCTGGCTAGCTATACGATCGGCTGCCTTTGCCAGATCCCGTTTATCAGTCAGGAGTTCTACACCGGCCGCATCGCCAGCCAGCTCGGGTTTGACGTGGCCTGGATAGTGGGAATCATCGTCCCGGGCTCCCTCTACTATCTACTGACGCGCAAGAAAAGCGGTCAGCTTGAAGCGGACGCGCAACTGCCAGAAAGCGCGCGCGGATGAAAACCATCAAAGCCGCGGCGGTGCAGGCTGCTCCTGTATTCATGAACCTCGAGGCCTCGATCGACAAGGCAGCCGTACTGATCGAAGAAGCGGCTAGCGCCGGGGCGCAACTGGTAGCGTTCCCACACCTATTGAACGCACCGTATTCGGCGAAGGCGACGGCTCGGACCTCGTGATCGTTGATGCGCCCTTCGGAAGACTGGGCGCACTCAATTGTTGGGAGCACGTGCAGCCACTCATGAAGATGACGATGTATGCGCAGCACGAGGAAGTCCACGTCGCCTCCTGGCCGAGCCTGTCGATTTATCGCGATACCGCCTATGCATTGGGGCGGTGCGACTGGTCATCAACCGGCAAGCGACGCATCATGACAGAGATTAACCAGTCGCCGAACGAGCAGGCGGAATCGGCCAATCCTGGCGCGGAATCAGGTGCCATGCATTACGGACGTACCGATCTGGTTGATGATTAAGCCCGTGGACGCGCAGATCCTTCTGACCGCGTGAATACGGTTCCGAAACTACGAATTGCTGCGCAAGCTCGAGACGCCTAGGATTGTTAGATGGCGCTACCGATCTCAATACGGACTATGCTCTACTCGGCATGGTTGCTGAGCGCGCTGCTGCCCTTGACAGCAAGCGGCGCCGCTGATTCACAGCTCGACTACGACCAGGCATTGCGTAGCAAACCCGATCTCGCGCACGGACAGAGTTTGTTTGAGACCTGCACTGCCTGCCACGGTGAGCGCGGCGCAGGAGTGGTTGATGGGAGCGTGCCGGCAATCGCCGGACAACATCATGATGTCATTGTGCGGCAGCTCGTCAATTTTCGCTACGACAGACGCTGGGATCTGCGCATGGAGCATTTCACCGATAGACACCATCTGAGCGGCCCCCAGGACATAGCTGATGTGGCTGCGTTCGTCAGCGCCATGGCGGTCACTCGCACTTCAGATTATGGCAGCGGAGAGTATCTGCGGCATGGTCGAGAGGTCTACGCGAACCTGTGTCGTTCTTGCCATGGACGCGCAGCCGAGGGCAGTGAGCGCTATCCCCGGTTAGCTGGACAGCACTACGAGTATTTGTTGCGCCAAATGCACGACATGGTGGAGGGCCGGCGACCCAGCTTCCAGACTGATCATAAGCGCCTGCTCGACCCTTTGCAGTTCGCCGATCTGACTGGAGTTGCCGACTATTTATCGCGACTGGGAAGCTGAGTACCCGCAGCCATTATTGCGTCAGTGATTTTGATGAAGAACAAGAACGGCTCCTGGTTCCATGCGACGAGAAATGCTCCGACGCGAGATGTTGCGGTTGCGATGGGCATCAAGATCCTGCTGCTGCTGGCCTTATGCGTTCTTTTCTCCCGTCCGGTATTTCATCCCGCGAATGATTCGGCGGCGACGGCCGCCGCGGTCGCCGGACACTCTTCGCAGCCCTGAGGCGCGAGCGTGACTGACCCGACCCTGCTGGAGCTCTCGCGATTGCAGTTCGCCATGACGGCGATGTACCACTTTTTGTTCGTGCCTCTGACGCTCGGGCTCTCCGTCCTGCTCGCGATCATGGAAAGTGTGTTCGTGATGACCGGTCGCACGATCTGGCGCGACATGACAAAATTCTGGGGCACGCTATTCGGCATCAATTTCGCCATGGGCGTGGCCACCGGCATCACGATGGAGTTCCAGTTTGGCACCAACTGGGCCTACTACTCGCACTATGTCGGCGACATCTTCGGCGTGCCACTTGCCATCGAAGGGCTGATGGCATTTTTCCTCGAGGCGACATTCGTCGGTCTATTCTTCTTCGGCTGGCAGCGCCTGTCCAGGCTCCAACATCTGATTGTCACCTGGCTGGTGGCGATCGGCAGCAACCTGTCCGCGCTTTGGATATTGATCGCCAATGCGTGGATGCAAAATCCGGTCGGAGCGAAATTCAACCCGGACTCGATGCGCATGGAACTGCAGTCGATTGGCGCCGTAATCTTCAATCCGGTGGCGCAATCCAAATTCGTGCATACGGTCAGCGCCGGCTACGTGACCGGAGCGGTGTTCGTGTTGGCAATCAGCGCCTGGTTCCTGCTCAAAGGGCGCCACACCGAGTTCGCTCGGCGATCCGCAACGGTCGCAGTGAGCTTCGGGCTGGCCTCGGCGCTCTCGGTGGTGGTACTCGGTGATGAGAGCGGTTACACCGCCGGTCAGGACCAGAAGATGAAGATCGCGGCGATCGAGAGCATGTGGCACACGGAGCCGGCGCCAGCCTCATTCATGATCTTTGGTCTGCCCGATGCGGCAAACAGGACCACGAATGCCCAGATCAAGGTGCCGTGGCTGCTGGGGCTGATTGCTACGCGCTCGCTCGATAAGCCGGTCCCGGGAATCTTTGAACTGGTCGCGGACACTCGCATTCGCATTGAAAACGGCATACCGGCCTATACGGCATTGCAATCACTACGCGCCGATCCCGGGAACGCGGCGGCCCGAACCGTGCTGGACAGTCACGTCAATGATCTGGGCTATGCGTTGCTACTGCGCCGATATGTATCGAACCCCGCGCAGGCCACCCCTGCACAGATCGATCGGGCGGCCTGGAGCACGGTGCCCTCAGTCGGCTGGCTCTTCTGGGGCTTTCGGATCATGGTCGGTCTGGGCCTGTTTTTCATTGGCCTGTTCGCGTACGGCTTTTTCGAGCTGACGCGCCGTCGCATCGACGCGCAGCCGCGGTTCCTGATGCTCGCTTTTTGGAGTCTGCCGACGCCGTGGATTGCAGCGGAACTGGGCTGGTTGGTAGCTGAATACGGACGCCAGCCCTGGGCCATTGTAGGGGTGCTGCCGACCTTCCTCGCGGTCTCACCGATAGCGACGACCAACGTAGTCTTGAGCCTATGCGGGTTCGCGCTGTTCTATTCGGTACTGGCCGTCATCGACGTGTTCCTGCTCGTCAAATACATCCGCCTGGGTCCGACCGAGCCGAGTCGGGTCGTCCATGCTTGATTTCGCAACACTGAAGGTCATCTGGTGGCTGCTGCTTGGCGTACTGCTGATTGGATTTGCCATCATGGACGGGTTTGATCTGGGTGTCGTGATGCTGTTGCCTTTCTTGGGACGCAACGACTCCGAGCGGCGCATCATCATCAACACCGTGGGACCGGTATGGGAAGGCAATCAGGTCTGGCTGATCCTGGGTGGTGGTGCGATCTTTGCGGCGTGGCCTGCGCTGTACGCGACCAGTTTCTCGGGCTTCTATCCGGCCATGCTGTTGGTGCTCGCGGCGCTGATTATCCGCCCAATGGGAATCACAGTGCGCAGCAAGATGCCCGAAGAGCGCTGGCGCAGCATCTGGGACTGGGCACTTTTCATCAGTGGTCTCGTGCCCGCATTGGTATTTGGGGTTGCAATGTGCAACCTCCTCGAAGGTGTACCGTTCAGCTTCGACTCGGAAATGCGTGCCTCATACGCGTTCGGACTGTTTCACCTGCTCAATCCCTTTGCACTGCTGAGTGGCTTGCTCAGCATTGCGATGCTGTCAACCCACGGCGCACTGTATCTGGCGATCAAAGCGGATGAGCCCGTGGCGGGCAGGGCGCGGTCGGTCGCGCGCAGCGGCGCGCTTATATGGACTGCCTTTTATGCGCTCGCCGGCATTTGGCTGTGGCGCAGCGGCTACGGCATGATCATTACCGGCGGCGCGGCTCCTGGTGGCACACCCGATCCGTTGACGAAATCCGCCGCACTATCGGCCGGGGCCTGGCTCAAGAACTATCAGCGCTGGCCCACAACGATGCTGCTGCCCGCTCTGGGCCTAGGCGCGCCCTTGTTGGTTGCGGCTTTTTCCCGGATCAGGCATCGTTATGTGGCCTTTGCCCTCAGCAGCCTCGGGATCGTCGGCGTGATAGGCAGCGTGGGCGTGAGTCTGTTTCCGTTCCTACTGCCCTCATCGTCGTATCCGGCCAGCAGTCTGACGATCTGGGATGCCTCCAGCAGTCACCGCACACTCGGCATCATGCTGATCGCCGTGATCGTGTTTCTACCGATCGTGCTAGCCTACACCTCGTGGGTCTACTACGTCATACGCGGTCCGGTTACTGCCGGGCAAATTCAGTCCAACCCTGACGGCAATTATTGAGGAGCCAGTCATGTGGTATTTCAGCTGGACATTGGGACTGGGCCTGGCCTGCGCCTTCGCGATACTCAATGCCATGTGGTTTGAACTCGATGCGGACAAGAGCGCAGCCGAACGGCCGGCCGATCGGACAAATATCTCATGATACGAGCGGCAGCCGCCTGGCTATGCGCTCTCGCTTTCGCATCAATCGCACAGGGCGCCTCGGGTGCTCGCCAGGAATTTGAATCCGTCGTGAGCATGCAGCCGGACGCAGTGCACGGTGAGCATCTGTTTGTCACCTGCGCCACCTGCCACGGCGCTTACGGCGGCGGGACAGCAGACGGACGGATTCCGGCGATCGCCGGCCAGCACCTGCGCGTGCTCGTCGCGCAGTTGGTCGATTTCCGTCACGACAAGCGCTGGGACGCGCTCATGGAGCATTACTCTGATAACCACAACCTCGGTGACGCGCAGGATGTCGCCGATGTCGCCGCCTACATCAACCACCTGCCGCCAGTACAGAGCCCGGGGGTAGGCAGCGGCGAGCATGTCAGTACTGGCTCGAGGCTTTACGCACGCTCCTGCGCCTCCTGTCATGGAGCTGCGGGCGAGGGCGACAATACCCGAGGCTATCCGCGGCTCGCGGGTCAGCACTACGGATACCTGTTGCGCCAGATGCATGATGCGGTGGACGGGCGTCGACCGAACTTCTCGCGCGCGCATATACGTCGGTTGGCGCGCTTCGAGCGAGCAGACTTTGAAGGTGTGGCTGATTATCTGTCGCGTGCTGCTGGCCGCGAACCACCCTGAATCCAACGCGGCCTCAGCGTAAATAACTCGCAGCCACCGCAATTCCCAAGACAGCCAGAGCCAGCAATAGCACTGCGGGGCGCCCGCAGGCTTTCAGGCTGCCGAACAGCACCGCGTAGAGAGCCTTGAGGGCATTGTTGGATGCGGCTGCAATCAAAATAGCCGCGGCCAGGGCGTGAGGCGTCATGCCCGTAACACTGCCTTGCGCGAGGCTCAGCACGAATGGATCGACGTCGGTGGCGCCGGCAATGGCCGCAAGGCCTAGCACACCAGTTTGACCATAGCGGGCACGCACCCAGGCGGAAGCGAGCGTGACAATGACAAACATGACCGCGAACGTGACCGCAGTCGGCAGCTGCAGTGGATTCGTCGCAGGCAACGCCTTGCTCGGCGTACTCGTCGAACGCCGATTCCACTCGAAGGCTGCCAGCACAGCCCCCACAAGGAATAAACCCATCAACGCCGGTAGCAGCAAAAGGGCCAATTGCGCGTCAAAGATCGCAACCACGATACCGATGCGCAAATACATGATGCTCGTGGCCGTGACAATGCCGGCCGACAATCGCGAGTCGGGCACGCCAGATTGCTTCTGCTGACGAGCCAGAGCCACCGTGGTCGCGGTCGAGGAGTAGATTCCACCGAGAACCGCGGGTAGCAGGGACCCCGTCTTAGGAACATATCGCTGCAGCAGATAGCTGATATATGAGAGCGTCGAAATGGCCACCAGCGCCAGCCACGCCTGTAGCGGCGTGATCGGTGTCCAGCTGACGACCGGGTGATTGGGTACCAACGGCAGAATCAGGCCGACCAGAATAAGAAACTTACCGAGCGTGAAGACTTCCTCGCGCGGCACCGTGCGAACCAGCGCATGCAGCGCCTCACGACCCTCGAGCAGCAGCACTGCTGTCACCGAGGCGGCCACAATGACCCAGGGTGGCTGAGTAATGGCTATCGGTCCGAGCGAGTACGCAAGAAGATTAGCCGTTGGGATCACCAGACTGGACGGATCGATCTGGTCGACAGGCGCGGCGCGGATACGAGCGTAAAGCCAGGCGGCGACGCCGGGTATACCGACGATAAACGCCAGCATCGACTTGGGTTCGAGCAAAAACAGCATGCTGCCCAGGAGCGCCAGCATCGGAAAGGTCCGAATCCCGCCTGGATTACTCGGCGCGTCGCGCTTGTAGATCTCTTCAAAGGCTACGCCGATGAATATCGCCATCGCGAGCGCCAAGCCGAGCCGGCCCGCAAGTTCAATCGGTTCCATGCCTGCAAGCATCCGAAAGCCTCCCTGCAGCCTAGTTTAGTAGGTATAGATGCCGCATTCCGTTAGAGTGTCAGCTGCACAAGTTGCCGCTGCATGTGGGCATTTTGACGTCCAGGAGAACCTCAATGTCTACCATTCGCCGCATCCTCGTCGCCGTAAAGGATACTCAGGCGACTTCATACCCCGCCGTACTTAAAGCCGCACAGATTGCCCGTGCCTGCAACGCAAAGGTGCAGCTTTTCCATGCGCTGGCAACGCCATTGTACGCAGACGTATCCGGTCTCGCCGATCAAAGCCTTGAGGGCCTCGAGCATGATCTGCGACGGAACGCTTTGGCCAGACTTGAGGTCATCGCCGAGCAACTGCGCAAACACAGCATCCGAGTGACCGTGACAGCTGAATGGGATTTTCCGAGCCACGAAGCCATCATTCGTCAAGCGCTGCGTGGCAAGGCCGACCTCATCATTGCGTCCCGGCATTCGGGTCGGCATACGGCACCCTGGCTGCTGCGCTTGACCGACTGGGAACTCGTGCGCCAGAGCCCGACACCGGTCCTGCTGGTCAAGAATCCACACCCGTACCGTCATCCAGCTGTGCTTGCCGCCATCGATCCCGCGCATACGCACGCGAAACCATTACTGCTTGATAAGGAGATCTTGCGCACGGCACGCACGATCAGCGAAGCGCTGCACGGCAAGCTGAACGCGGTGCACGCTTATGCACGTGCGCCCATCGGTAGCGTATTGGGCGCGGTCCCGCGCGAGGCGATCAAGTCGGGGCTAATGACGCCGCATCTTTTCAAAAAAATGGAAGCGAAAATGCAACGATTGGCGCTGCGCTCTGCCCAGGCTAGCTTGACGCGAGCGCTCCGCGGCACACGAATCGCGGCATCGCGCCGGTATTTGATTGCGAGCGATCCCGTCCACGCCATTGCCCAGGCGGCGCAACAGAGCAACAGCGCCATCGTCGTCATGGGCGCCGTTTCGCGTTCCGGTTACAGGCGGCTGCTCATCGGTAATACCGCCGAACGCATTCTTGACGAGCTCAGTTGCGATCTTCTGGTCGTAAAGCCAGCCAAATTCCGCTGCCAGGTACCGCGTACTGCAAACGGTCCGAAAGTGTTGATGCTTACGCCTGCCGGGGCCGCCGGTTATTACTAGCCGGTCCGAGTGCCGCCTCGGGCCAGAAATACAGCGAGCGCCGTAAGCAGCGCGAAGCCCACTGCGATGCAGGCACAACCGGCTGCACGATGCTCCTCGCTCAGTGCCGTCAGCACCGCGTACGCGGCAAAACCGGCCGCAGCGCAGGCGAATACCGCGGCGGTAAACGCAAACGCAAACACGCTGGCCGCGCGCTGGATCTCTCGACGTTCCAAGGCAGCCACCTGCCCAATGCGCCCTTCAATGATTGAGCTGAAGGCCGAGACTATGCGGGTCACCAGCGCCAAAGCCACTGATAAGCCGTCGCTGGGTTGCTTGTCCTCGCTGGCATTCATTTGATGCTCTCCCTGTTTGCGCGTCTACCGCAGCATGGGCGGCATTGTCGGCACGATAGGTAACCACCGCAAGCCGCGTGACCCGCCCGTACTGCGCTGGGCAGCCTGATTTGGAGTACAGTCATGCCACAACTCAGCGTGCTTGCCATGAACCGACGCAAGTTCATACAGGCGGCCGGCGTGACCGGTGCAGGCCTGACCAGCCGGCTTGGTCAGGCCAATACGGATCAGACCTCAACCGCCTTGCTCAAACTATTGGAAGACTCGCCACGCGAGCATCTGCCGCGCGCACTCGCGCGGAGGATTCAATCTGGCCTTCGTTATGAGGAGCTGCTCGCCACCCTATTCTGGGCGGCGGCGCGCAACGTTCAGCCGTACCCGGTCGTGGGTTTCAAATACCACTCGGTCATGGTCATGCGCGCGATTAATATCAGCACGCAACAGGGATCGTCAAAGGCGTCGTCGGCCGAGCGATGGCTGCCGATCATCTGGGCTGCCGATTATTTCAAAGATGCGCAGGCCCAGGAACAAGCGCGCTCGGGTTGGCAGCTGCAGCCTCGAGCCGGCGGCGCGCCAGCAGGTAGCGCCCAGGCGGCCCGCACCAGGCTGCTCGCAGCGCTGGAGCATTGGGATCACGATGCTGCTGACGCAGCGATTGCGGATTACGCTCGGCTCGTCCCGATGGACGAGATCTTCTCGCTGCTGTTTGCTTATGGCGCGCGCGACCTGCGAGACATCGGTCACAAAGCGATTAGCGTGGCCAACGCCCATGCTCTTATTGGATTTCTGGATCCAAGCCAACGTGAAGCCATCCTGCGCTCCACGGTCGCGGCGCTACAAAACAGCGATACGGATGCCAATCCAGGCGCTCATGACCTTCAACCTGACAGGCCCTGGCGGATAAACCAGAAGCGGCTGCACGAGATTCCAGCTGACTGGAAGCAGGGGCGCAATGATCCGGCCGCACGCTCGGAGCTGCGCTCAGCGCTTTATCGCCTATCGGAAGAGCAGGCAGGCGGCGCAATCGTCACGATGCTGCGATCAGGCCTTTCGCCAGACGCGCTCTGGCAGGTGCTCTTCAATACCGCCGCAGAGCTCGTCGTGACACAACCGGGCATCCTGACCGTGCATGCGCAGACCACGGCGAACGCGCTTCACTACGCCTATCGGTTCTGCCGTGATGAACCGACCCAGCAGATGCTATTGCTGCAATGTGCGGCTTTCATTGCCATGTTCCGCCAGTTCACGGCAGGCGCAACGCATTTCCAGCTCGATGCGCTTCAGCCGGTGCCACTTCATGGCTCAGGCGTTGATGCAATCGACGAGATATATACCGAGGTCTCGGCGGGTCGGCGCTCGCTGGCGGCCGGAAAGGCACTCGGTTATCTAGAGAATGGCGGTGATCCGCAGGCACTGATCGGCATGGCTCGGCATCACGTCGTTTATCACGCCGATGAGGCTCACGATTACAAATTCGCCGAGGCCGTGTTCGAGAACTACGCGAGCCTGGAAGATGCGCAATGGCGACGTCGCTATCTAAGTGCCGGTATGGCGTATTTCAAAGCCCCGGCGCAGCAGCCCGGCGCAGTCGTCCAGGAGACGCTCGAGGCGCTACGCGAAGGTTGAAATCGCCCACTGCATCGTGCGCGGCAACTGCTCGAGTATGGATTCGACGATGACCTGTGGGGTCAGCTCAATATTGCAGTAGATAACCGGCTCATCCGCGAGCGGGACCTCGAGGGCCGCAAATTGGCTCTCAACCAGCGAGCCGGGCATGAAATGATTGTGACGCTCATTCACGCGGGCTTCAACCAACGATTTGTCGCCGCTCAAATAGACGAAGACCAGATGAGCGACATCGCCGCGTAGCATCTCGCGATAGCGTCGCTTCAGGGCCGAGCAGGTGACAACCAAGGCTTCGCCGTTATGGGCAGCGTTGGCAATGCGCTCGGCGATCGCAATGAGCCAGTCGTGCCGGTCCTCATCCGTGAGCGCAATGCCAGCGGCCATGCGCCTGATATTCTCGGCCGAGTGCAGGCTGTCGCCCTCCAGGAGCGCACAGCCCAAGCGCTTGGCCAGCAGCTGTGCGATCGTCGTCTTGCCCGAGCCCGCTACGCCCATCACGACGACGATCGGCGGACGCGGCAGCCGCGAGAGCGCCGATGTGCTCAGGTCAGCGCTGGACTGAGGCGACGTATTGGCTGGCACGCAAAATAACTCCCCAGGCTCAACCGATCTGGCGCTCGCCCGATGCAAATATCAAGTAAAAAAGCGCGCCGAACATCGCGATACCGGCGGTCAGGACCAGTGCCGCGGCAAAGCTGCCCGTGCGATCGACGAGCCACCCGGTAACAAATACCCCGAACAGTCCCGGCAGCGTCGCAAAGGTATTGCTGATGCCATAGAGCACGTCGGCGTGGCGCGGAGCAACGTCGAGGCAGTTGGGCACAAATCCGGCCTGGCACAGGGCGAGCAATCCGGCGGCAATGCACATGAGGATCACTGCGGTCGTGACCGAGGCTGTTCCCGGCAGTAGCAACAGGAAGATTCCTGCCCCCGTGAGTCCGCCCGTTTGCACGAGCTTGCGCACGAGCGTCGCACGGTATCCCGCACGCAGCAGATAGTCAGCAAAATAGCCCGCCGCGTTGGCCATCAGGAAGACGACGAGCCATGGGCCGGCCGAAAACATGCCGGCGTTCACGACCGTGACGCCGAAGGTGCTCTTGAAGTAGCTGGGTAGCCACGCCAGCAGCACATAAGCGCACCAGTTGTAGCAGAAATGCCCGACGATGATTGCCCAGACCGCTCGTGAGCTCAGCAACGCGCGCCACGGGATCAGAGCGTGCGCAGCCGGCTGCCCAGCCTCAACGGCAAAGTCGCCCTCAACGGCAGAGTCGCCGCGCACACGCGCGAACCAGAAAGCGGCCCAGAGTAGACCGACCACCCCAAAGGCGTAAAACGGCATCGACCAGCCGTAGTCATTTACGAGCCAGCCGGACACGGGGAGCGCGATCACGGTGCCCAAGGCACCGCCGCTGGTCATCAGCGCGCAAGCGCGCGAGCGATTCAGGGGCGGCACCCAGCGCCCGATCAGGTTGAATGCGGACGGATAGACGGCCGCCTCGCCCAGACCCAGCGCAATGCGCGCGCACAGCAGAGCCGGCAGTGAGATCAGCGCGGCCGGCGGGGTCAGCGCCGTGAACAGCGACCACCAGATGACCGCCAGACCCAGTACGATTCTGCCGCCGTAGCGATTGGCCATCGTGCCGCTGACGATCATCAATGGCAGATAGCCGATGAAAAACGACGACAGTACGAGGCCTTTCTGAGTCTCGTTCCAGCCGAACTGCCCCTGCATGGCTATCGCCGCGACCGAGATGTTGGTGCGATCGATATAGGAAATAAATACTGCCGCGCTAAGCAGCAGCACGACCGTGTAATAGCCGGGCCAGCGCACGCTGCGTTCGGTCACCATACCGTTCATGCTGAATAGCCAAATCGTCTTATAGTTATGCGTCCAAGGCTATCTGGTTCTTTCCGGTAATGCGAGGCGAGCGATGAGTTGGTCTGCAAGGCAATATGTAGCCTTCGAAGATGAGCGTACGCGGGCAGCGCGCGATTTACTGGCGGCGGTACCGCCAATCCAGGCACGGCGCGTGGTGGATATCGGCTGCGGCCCCGGCAATTCGACCGAGCTGCTGGCCGCGCGCTTTCCCGACGCCATCGTCACCGCTCTGGACAGCTCGCCCGACATGATCGAGGCGGCACGAGCGCGGCTGCCCCAGGTTCGTTTCGAGCTCATCAGCGTCGAATCCTGGGATGAGCCCGGTCCGTTCGACGTGATCCTCGCCAATGCGGTCCTGCAGTGGGTCACTGCGCATGACACATTGTTTCCATCGCTGGTGATGAAACTCACCCCAGGCGGCAGTCTTGCCGTACAGATGCCGGACAACCTGGATGAGCCGGCACACCGCCTCATGCGCGAGATAGCCGTCGACGGGCTGTGGGCCGGCAAGCTCGCTGCCGCCGCGACCAAACGAACTCGCATGGCCAGTGCCGACTGGTATTACGGGATATTGCGAGCCAGTTGCGGCAGAGTGGATGTGTGGCGCACGATTTATCATCACCCGCTCGCCGGTGGGGCCGCCGCCGTAGTCGAGTGGTTCAAGGGCAGCGGTCTGCGGCCATTTCTCGAGCCGCTCAATGAGCAGGAGCGAGCGGCCTATCTAGAGCGCTACACGGCTGTGATAAGAGATGCCTACCCGGCATTGGCGGACGGCACCGTGCTGCTACCATTTCCAAGACTGTTCATCGTCGCGACCCGGTAAGACGGCTCACTTATAAACGGCTCACTTGTGATCACGCGCGAAATCGAGATCCTGCTGTTCCTGCTGATCGCACTGGCTGCGGTCGGCGTCGTATCAAAACGCTCGAAGATTCCGCCGGCCATTCTTCTGGTGCTGACCGGTGTGGCGCTCGCGCTGATTCCGGGGCTGCCGATCATACGGCTCGCTCCAGAGCTCGTGCTGTTGCTGGTATTGCCGCCGCTGATCTATTCCTCCGCGGTCGCGATGAGCTGGAAGGAGTTTCGCTTCAATTTGCGGCCGATTTCATTACTTGCGATCGGTTGTGTGCTTTTCACGACCGTAGCTGCCGCGGCCGCAACGCATTGGCTCCTGGGTTTTTCCTGGCCTGTCGGCTTCGTGCTGGGTGCGATTGTTTCGCCGCCGGATGCCGTAGCACCCTTGTCGGTCGCGCGCAGATTGGGCTTGCCGCGGCGAATCCTCGTCATTCTGGAGGGCGAGGGACTCGCGAATGATGCGACAGCACTGATCCTCTATCGATTCGCCATAGTGGCCGTGAGCGCCGGGGCATTTTCATTAAATAAGGCCGCCGGAATGTTTGTGCTCATCATCGGCGCCGAGGTGCTATGGGGTCTTGCGATCGGCTGGCTGATGTTGCGCCTGCGTCGCTGGGTTGCGGATGCGCAAGTTGAGATTGTGCTCTCGGTATTGACGCCCTTCGTTGCCTATTGGCCGCCGGAGCATCTGGGCGGCTCGGGCGTTCTGGCCACAGTCGTGACCGGGCTCTATGTGAGCTGGAACGGCCCGGACATCATCAGCGCCACGACGCGGCTGCAGGGAATCTTTTTCTGGGACGTGCTCGTGTACATGGTCGAGGGCATCGTGTTCCTGCTGACCGGGCTACAGGCGCGCACCTTAGCTCTGGGCTTGGGTGGTCACTATTCGGCGTCCGTACTGGCGGGCTCGGCCATCGTTGTCTGCGCGGTAGTGATCGTCGCGCGCTTTATATGGATTTTCCCTGCAACGTACCTTCCGCGCTGGCTCGTACCCGCGATAGCACACAGGGATCCATCGCCGCCCTGGCAGTGGCCGATCGTGCTCGGATTCACCGGCGTGCGCGGGATCGTGTCTCTGGCCGCGGCACTTGCGATCCCGCTCACGCTGGACGATGGTCAGCCATTCCCGGGTCGCGATCTGATTCTCTTTCTGACCTTTGCGGTTATCCTGGTCACACTCGTGGGCCAGGGCTTGATGCTGCCGGCGATCATCCGGGTGCTCGGCCTGGCCAATGCCGGTGAGCGCGAGCTGCACGCCGACAGGGCAGAGGAGCTCGTCGCGCGCCGACAGGGTATCGAGGCGGCGATCGAGCGCCTCAGCGCGCTCGCCGTCGAGCGAGAGTTGCCCGATGAGATCGTCCGACCCCTTCGATCAGAGCTGCGGGATCGTCTGAAGCATTTTGAGCGCGCGCCCCGCCAAGCCAATCCTGAGCACGCAACCGCGCTCGCTGATGAGATCTACCTGGCCCTGATCGCAGCCGAGCGAGCCCGCGTCAATGAGCTGTATCGTGAGGGCACGTTGAAGGATGAAGGTCGACGCCGGCTCGAGCGGGAGCTGGATCTGCGTGAGTCCAATCTGGCCAATCACCAGCACGAGGATTAGTCGCGATCGCGTTTGCCATAGTTCTCGAGCGACATCGACGGGGATGCCGGCGGCAGCTTGACCCCGGCGCTGCTGGGCGGTCCGGGTTCATTGGCGTTGAAGGCGCTCGGATCGATGAACATGACACTGCAGCCGGCACATTCATAAAAGCAGGTCAGGTATTGCGATCCATCCGCTCGGGGCACGACGACGGAGCGGAAAAGCCCGCCGCCGCAGAGCGGACAGCGAAATGCGCGAGTGGCCATTGCGAGATGGTCTCGCAAGCTGTACTGTATATCTATACAGTAATGTGGCCGGAGCTACAATCTAAGGCAGACCATGTGCGGGCGCTACGTGACACCGGAGGAGGCTGAGGCCGAGCGCATTTTCCGGGTGCACAAGATCGAATGGGAATTTCTGCGCTCATATAACGTGGCGCCGTCGCAGCCCGTACCCGTCGTGCGCATGAGCGATGGCGAGCGCGAAGGTGTCAGGTTGCGCTGGGGCCTCGTGCCCTACTTCGCCAGGGGCGTGCCACCCCGGTACTCGACGATCAACGCCGCGATTGAGAAATTAGGGGTTAATCCCAGCTGGCGTGGTCCGTGGACACGAGGCCAGCGCTGCATCCTTCCGGCCACCGGATTCTACGAGTGGCATGTCAATGAGGATCGCAGCAAGACGGCTTTCTATATCACCTGCGCCGATCAGCCGGTATTCGGTTTGGCCGGCCTCTGGGATGCATCGCGTGCCGACGATGGCAGCGTGATTGAGAGCTGCACGATCATCACGATGCCACCCAATCCATTGCTGGCCGAGATCCATAACGCCAAGCAGCGCATGCCGGCGATCCTGCAGAGCCAGGATATCGAGGCGTGGCTGAATGGCCCTATCGATCAGGCGCGCGCAGCCCTGAAGCCTTATCCTTCCGACTCGATGGTGGCTTGGCCGGTCAGCTCAAGAGTCAACACTCCAAAGAACGACGACGCGCAGCTCATCGAGCCGCTGATGCGTTGAGCCGCTCATGCATTGAGGAAAACGTGATGGCAAAACGGGGATTAGATACGCGCATTAAATGTGCGCGCCTGGCGCTCACGGTCGCGATGATAGCCGCGCTGTGCGCCTGTCAACAGAAGAATACGACGCCGACGGCCGCGCAGCAGCCGCCCGTCAAGGCGGCTGACGTGAGCGCCTCGCGGCTCGCGGCCGCAGAGCCGGATCAATGGCTGGCCGCGGGCCGTGATGCGAACGGCACTTACTATTCGCCGCTGAAGGACATCAATACGGGCAATGTGGGCCAGCTTGGCTTTGCCTGGGATTATCACCTCGGCAGCACGCGCGGGCAGGAGTCCACGCCGCTCGTGATCGATGGCGTCATGTATGTGAGCAGCACCTTTGGACGCGTTTACGCGCTCGATGCGGCGAGCGGCAAGGAACTCTGGACCTATGACCCTCATATCGATGGCCAGTGGGCGCGATATGCCTGTTGTGATGCAGTCAATCGCGGCCTCGTGGCATTTGAAGGGCGGCTATACGTGGGCGCGCTCGATGGCTGGCTGCATGCGATCGATGCGCGCACCGGCCAATTGATCTGGAAGGTGGATACGCTGCCCGAGCGCTCGCAGCACACACCCTATACGATCACCGGCGCACCGCTACTGGCGGGCGATCTGATCATCATCGGGAGTGCCGGGGCTGATTTCGCCGGCGTGCGTGGTTATATAACCGCCTTCGATCGGCAGAGCGGGGCGTTGCGGTGGCGATTCTTCACGGTGCCGCGCAATCCGGCCGAAGGCCCGCAGGATCAGCCGCATCTTCAGGCAGCCGTAAAGACCTGGGATCCGCGCCATCGATGGAACGATGGGATTGGCGGCACGGTCTGGGACGGCATGGCCTATGACCCGGCGCTGAAGCTCATCTACATCGGCACCGCGAATGCTGCGCCTTACAACGTGCACCTGGGCGGATTGCACGGCGGTGATCAACTCTACACCGCCGCGATCATTGCCATTCATGCCGATGATGGCTCGATGGCCTGGTATTACCAGACGACGCCAGGGGATCGATGGGATTACGACAGCACACAGAAAATCATATTGGCGGATGTCGAGCTCGACGGGCGGCGTCGCCCAGTGCTCATGCAGGCCCCGAAGAATGGTTTCTACTATGTGCTCGACCGGCGTACGGGCGAGCTTTTGTCCGCGCATAACTTCGCCTTCGTCAGCTGGACGCGCGGCATTGACGCCAAGACAGGTAAGCCCTTGGCCGATCCGCACGCCGACTACGAACAGCGGCCGGTACTCGTGTTTCCCTCGGAGGCCGGCGCGCACAGCTGGCAGCCCATGGCCTACGATCCGGAACGAGGCTTGACGTTTATTCCGGTGATTGAGGCCGGCAACGTGCTGGTGGAGTCGAGCCATCGCAGGGCCGGGCTCGTTCAGGGTCAATTCACGACGCCCGCTTTCGCGCCCGAACAGTGGGATCCGAAAGCCATGAGCTCCTTATACGGCGAGCTGCCGCCGATCACGCAGCTCGCGAACGGGTTGAAAACCAACATGGCCTCGCGCGGCTTTCTGCGCGCCTGGAACGTCGCGCAACACCGCATCGTCTGGGAAGCACAGACCGCATCGAGCTGGGACGGCGGCGTGCTCGCAACCGCCGGCGGCCTCGTGATTCAGGGCGATGCGAGCGGCAATCTCAATGCCTACTCGGCCGATACCGGAGCGCGGCTCGCAACCATTGCGCTCGGCACATCAATGATGGCGGCGCCGATAACCTATCGCGTCAACGGCGTGCAGTACGTTGCGATCGTTGCGGGCTATGGCGGCGGTCAGGTCACGGCAGGCGCGGCGCTGGATCCGCAATCCGCGGACTATCGCTACGGCAACGAGGGCCGTGTCATCGCGCTTAAAGTAGGCGGACCCGCGCCATCATTGCCCGCGCTCTACACCGAACCAGCGCTGCCCGAGCCGCCGGCGCGGCCTGCCGACGCCGTACAGATCGCGGCTGGCGAAGTGCTATTCAATCGCTACTGCTCGCGGTGTCATCTGATGGCTCGCGGGAATTTTCCTGACCTTCGATACATGAGCGCGGCCACGCATGCGCTCTTCGGCGACATCGTGCTCGGCGGTGCTTACCAGGGCAAAGGCATGGGCCGTTTCGACGACGTATTGTCGGCGGCCGACGCGCAGGCCCTGCATTCGTTCGTGATTGATCAGGCCTGGCGTCTCAAAGAGGCGCAGGGGAAGATTCGCCCCGAGCAGCGCGATTAGCTCGCGAGCTGGTCTCGCGCGCTTACGCGTAGCGCTTTTCTAGTTTGCCGTCGGCGCTGAGGGCCGCGGCCGTTTGATCCAGTGTCGTCTTGAGCCGCGCGATCACCTCTTGCACCTGTGCCTCGGTAATGATCAGCGGCGGGCACAGTGCGATCGTGTCGCCAATCGCCCGCACGACCAAGCCATTGCGCTGTGCGAGAGTAAATGCCTTGAGGCCGACTTTCAATTGCGGGTCGAACGAGCGTTTGGAGCTCTTGTCCTCGACCAGTTCGAGGCCCGCAATCAAGCCCTCGCCGCGCACCTCGCCGACCAGCGGATGCGAGGCGAGCTTGCGCAACTCCTTTTGCATGAACGCACCCACACGCGCCGCCTGACCCATAAGGTCGCGCTCCTCGATGATCTTGAGGTTCTCGAGCGCTACCGCCATGGCCAACGGGTGGCCGGAGGTCGTAAAACCGTGACCGAAGGTGCCGATCTTCGCGCTGTTATCGGCGATCGCGCCATAGACGGCTTCCGTAAACAAAACCGCGGCCAGCGGCGCGTAAGACGAGGTTATCTGCTTCGAGACCACCATGAGGTCGGGCTTGAAACCATAGTGCACGGCGCCGAAGCTGCTGCCGAGCCGACCAAAGCCGTTAATGACTTCATCGGCCACCAGCAATATGTCGTACTTGCGGCACAGCGCCTCAATGCCTTGCCAGTAGCCCTGGGGCGGCGGCATAACGCCGCCGGCGCCCATGAGCGGCTCGCCGATGAAAGCGGCAACCGTCTCGGGCCCTTCCGCGAGGATCACCGATTCTGCTTCCGCGAGCAGTCGCGCCGTGAACTGCGCCTCAGTTTCGCCAGCGGCGCCGAAGCGATAGAAATGCGGGCAGGTCAGGTGACGCACCGGAATCGCCGGCAGATCGAAATCACGGTGATTGCCCGGCAACCCGGTCAGGCTGCCCGAGGCCACCGTAATGCCGTGATAGGCTTTCTGTCGTGCGAGGAATTTCTTTTTCTTCGGCCGCCCGAGCGCATTGTTCGCATACCAGACCATCTTGACCGTGGTATCGACCGCCTCCGAGCCCGAGTTGGTGAAGAACACGCGCGTGAGTTGCGGCGGCGTCATCGCCACGAGTTTCTCGGCGAGCCGGATCACAGGCTCGTGCGATTTGTGACCAAACATGTGGTAGTAGGGCAGCTTCGCCATCTGCGCGGCGGCGGCCTGCACCAGGCGCGGCTCGTTGAAGCCCACAGCAACCGACCAGAGGCCGGCCATACCCTCGATGTACTCCTTGCCAGTCGTGTCGTAGACGTAGATGCCCTCGCCACGATCGATCACGATCGGTCCGATGCGCTCGTGCAAGCGGGCGTCCGCGTAGGGATGCAGCTCGTTGGCGATGTCGGCCCGGGCCAGTGAATCGGATGGGTTCATACGTATTAGTATACCGTTATGGACGAAGCGAAACTCAAAGAGCTGCGCGCGCGCTATACCGATCGGCAGGCATTTGATGCCGACGATCCGGTACTCGTCGCCGCAGCGCGTCAAGTCAAATCCAGCGATGGCAAGCGTGCGCTGCCCTATTCGGGCATAGCGACCCTGCTGGATCTACCGCAGGCGCCCAGCGCGGCTGGTCTGGACATCGCGCTGATTGGCGTGCCCATGGACCTAGGCGTATCCAACCGCTCCGGTGCACGCTTCGGGCCGCGCGCCGTGCGCAATATCGAGCGCATCGGACCGTATCATCCGACCTTTCGCGGCGTGCCCAAAAGCGCCGTGCGCGCGGCAGACATCGGCGATGTGCCCTTTCGCAGCCGCTACAGCCTGGAGGAGTCCCTGGAGGACATCGAGCACTTTTACAGCGATCTGAAGGCCCAGGGCGTGCGCCCGTTATCGGTCGGCGGCGACCATTCTATTACCTACCCGATACTCAAAGCTCTGGGCAAGGATGGGCCGGTCGGCCTGGTTCATATCGATGCGCACTGTGACACGATGGGCGCCTACGATGGCTCGAAATTCCATCATGGCGGACCATTTCGGCTTGCCGTACTCGATGGCGTCCTGGATCCACAGCGCACGATCCAGATCGGGATTCGAGGCGCATCGAACATGTTCTGGGAGTTCTCGCACGCCTCGGGCATGACGGTCATCTACATGGAAGACTTCATGCGCATGGGCGTCGAAGCGGTCGCGGCGCTCGCGCGCAAGGTGGTCGGCGATGAGCCCATATATATCTCGGTCGATGTCGATGGCTTCGATCCCGCCTATGCGCCCGGAACCGGCACGCCTGAAGCCGGCGGGCTCGAAGCGCGCGAGGGCCTGGCCCTGCTACGCTCACTGGCGGGGCTGCGCGTGATCGGTGCCGACGTCGTGGAGGTCGCGCCGCAGTACGATCCGACCACGAACACGAGTCTGCTGGCGGCGCAGCTGTTGTTCGAGGAATTCGCGCTGATGGCCTTTGGGCGCGCCGAGGCGCAGGGCCCGCGCTAACGTCGCTAAAGTAATGGGATCTGCCGCCCGAGTATCTGCGCTTCGACGTTGAGTAATTGCAGCCGTCTGCCCAGACCATCGTAGATCTGCGCGCGTTCGGCGATTTTTGCCTCTGACAGGGTCGCGATCCAATCCGTGACGATCATGACCGGCAATCGATGCTGGTCCCGATAGAGCTCGCGGATCCAAGCCGATAGCGGGCGCATTTTTGGCGCTTTGACCCACCAGGGCATCTCGTCGGGCACCCACAACATGGCGGTGTTCAGATGCTGCAGGAAGCGGCGCTGCGGCACACTCGTGCGCCCGACGTAGCGCACATCACGCAGATCGCGTGGATCGGCCAGCGAGTAGATCGCACAGCCCCGGGGAGCAAGCCCCGAATCGTCGTAAAACTGCGCTGCAACGTGAGCGCGGATCTGCCGAGCGAGCTCTATTTTGCTTATAAAGCGCGCGCTCACCGCAGTTGACTGTCTTTGCTCCCGCGCCTGTTATAGCCGCTGAACGTATCGACTTCCCGATCCCGGGCGTTCTGACAGTCCAGGCACAGGCGCACGCCTGGGATCACCGCTCGACGCGCGCGGGCAATCTGCGCGCCGCACTCGGCGCAATGAGTTAGCCCGGGGCCTTCGGGTAAACGGCTCTTCGCACGCTGGATCGCATCCTTGACGGTCGCGTCAATTTGCTCCTGAACCGCCCCTTCTTTTGCCCAGCCGGTAGCCATGATTCGCGCATTATATTTCAATCCGAGCGCTGGCGGACCGGGTTCACAGTTTGGGCCGCCAGCCCGCCAGTACGGCCGAAATACGACTGCTGTCACAGCGAGTCACTTGAGGCTCGTGCAGCCTACGGGACTATGTCAGATGCATTACGCGCGACGGTGGCGCAAGGCCCATCATCTGCGCGGCGCCGAATCCGATGACCGGCACAATAAGAATCCCTTCAGACGAGACGGCGCGCCGGCGTGCCCTGGCGGTGCCTCCGACCACAGGGACGCGAGCGTGGATGACGCGGGTGACCGAGCCCTACGTTCTGTTCCCCTTCATCACCGTTCTGCTTCTTGCCGTGATCTGGAGTGCTACCTTCAATCTGATCAAAGTGGAGCGCAGCAACGCCACAAGCGCCTCGGCCGCCACGACGCTCCAGGTCGTCAACACCTATGAGGCGCAGGCCGTACGCGCGTTGAGTCAGATCGATCAGACGCTCAAGCTCATCAAGTTTGAATACGAGTCCAAAGGCGCTGGCACCAACGCAGCCAACGCGGCCCTGTCCGAGTTAAAGGACAGGACAATGCTGCCCTCGGACCTGCTGTTCGTGATCAACATCATCAACCGCGACGGCAAGATCGTGGCCAGCACCCGACCGATCGCAACGAACGCTGCGACTGCGCCGGGATTGCCGGCGGGATTGCCGGCGGGATTGCGCAGCGACGCCCTTTGGATCAATCAACCGCGCCCCGGTGCAGCGCCGAATCAGTGGACCCTGCAGTTCGGACGGGCGCTCAACGCCGCCGATGGTGCTATAGCGGGCGCTGTGGTGCTCGAGGTCGACGCCGCCTATTTCGTCAGCACCTACGATGCCGCGATCCTGGGCAACAACGGCGTACTGGGCCTGCTGGGAACCGACGGCGTATTTCGCGCAAGACGCACGGGCGAGCGCGTGAGCGCTGGCGACAGCGTTAATTATGCGAGAACGGTACGCAGCGGTCAGGATGATTCCGTGGTCTGGATTTCCGTCAACAGCTGGGATGGCGTGACACGCTTCACCGGCGTACAGCAGCTCGCCGAGTTTCCCCTGGCGGTGGTTGCCGGTTTGTCCGAGCGCGAACAATTGGCCGCCGCGCTTCACAGCAGGGACGTGTTTCTGTGGCGCGCAGCGCTTGGCAGCGCCTTTATCCTGCTGCTCGGCGCGACGCTCGGACGCATGAGCTGGCAGCTCTCACAGGCCAGACAGCGCGAGAGCGAAGCCAAATTGTCCTATGCGCTGCGCGTCGAGCACCTCGCTTATCACGATAGTCTCACGGCACTGCCCAATCGCAGCCTGTTCAACCGGCTCTTGACCCAGGCCATCCGTGAAGCCCAGCGTCACGAGCGACAACTGGCCGTAGCATTCATCGATCTGGACCAGTTCAAACTGATCAACGATACGATCGGTCACGAAGCCGGTGATCAGTTACTGCGTGAGGTCGCGAGCAGGCTCACGGGTTGCGTGCGGGAAAGCGACACGGTTGCCCGCCTCGGCGGGGATGAATTCGTGCTGCTGTTGACGGAGCTGACGGAAGAGAAATATGCCGCCACGGTCGCGCAGAAGATCGTGGCCGTGCTCGCCAGGCCGTTTGTGTTGATGGGCCAGGAATTCCATGTGACGGCGAGCATCGGCATCAGCACGTATCCACTGGACGGCCGCGACGAGCGTACACTGATGAAGAACGCCGACATCGCGATGTATCACGCCAAGGAAGCTGGCAAGAACAATTTTCGATTCTATTGCGCGAGGCTCAACGAGAACTCGCTCGAGCGCCTCACCTTGGAATCCAACCTCAGGCGCGCACTGGAGCGTAATGAGTTTGAGCTTTACTACCAGGCCAGGCGCGACATTCGCAATGACCGCATAACGGGTGTAGAGGCGCTGCTGCGCTGGCGGCACCCGGAAATGGGGATCGTACCGGCCAAGCAGTTCATATCGGTGGCCGAGGATACCGGTCTGATCGTGCCCATCGGCAAATGGGTGCTGCAGACTGCCTGCCAGCAAAACGTGGCGTGGCAAAGGCAGGGACTGCCCCGTTTGAGCATCGCCGTGAATCTCACCGCACGCCAGTTCTACGATGAGCACCTGTTGCGCGACGCGGCCTCGATACTCGCCTCGACTGGCATGCACCCGGGGCTGCTCGAGCTGGAGATTCACGAGAGCCTGCTGATCCATGACATCAACAAGACGCTGCACATTTTGACGGGACTCAAGGCCCTGGGTATGCGCATCGCCATCGATAATTTTGGCGCGGGTTATTCCTCGCTGGCCGCTTTGCAGCGCTTCCCGCTCGATACGATCAAGATCGACCAGTCATTCATGCAGGACGTGTCAAAGCCTGGCAAAGACCGCGATGTGACGGCGGCCATCATCGCCATGGGAAAGAGCCTGAGCCCAACCGTCGTGGCTCAGGGCGTAGAGACCAAAGAGCAGGCCGATTTCCTGCGCAAGTACGCCTGCGATGAGTGTCAGGGCTTTTATTTCAACAAGCCGCTGTCGATACAGCAGTTCACCGAGCTGTTGTACGCACAGAACAGGACAGACCTGAGACAGGTAGTGTGATCCTGATCGTTCATGGGCCGGGCGCCGCTGCGCCGGGTGCTGCCGGATTCACCAGTACGGGTGCTGCCGCTGGTGCCGCCGGAAGTGTCGCGGGCTGCTCCTGCCAGCCGCCGCCCAGCGCCGAGTACAGGTGCACGAGCGCACCCAGATTGTTGCCGTAGGCCTGGGCCAGCAGCAGCTCGGCGGTGAAGAGATCCCGATCGGCGTCGATCACATCGAAGTACGACGCATAGCCGATCCGATAGCGCGCGAACGCGATTTCCCGCGAGCGTCGCAGCGCATTGACCTGCTCGGCTTCGCGCTGCTCAAACTCCCCATATTTCTGGTAGGCGACCAGTGCGTCGGCGACGTCCTGGAAGGCGGCCTGCACAATCTTCTCGTATTGGTAGAGCGCCTCGCGTTTACGCGCATCGGCCACCTGGACCTGGTAGAGATTGGACTGCACGCTCAGCAGCGGCTGCAGCAAGCTGACGCCCGCACTCCACTCCGCGGCGGGCGCCGTGAACAGATGATTGAACGGCACGGACAACGAGCCATCGCTGCCGGTCAAAGAGATGTTCGGAAACAGCGCCGCCTTGGCGACGCCGATTTCGGCGTTGGCGGCTACGAGCGTCTCCTCGGCCTGCTGTATGTCCGGACGGCGCTCGAGCAATTGCGATGGCAGCCCCGGTGGAGGACGCGGCGGTGCTTCGGGTACCGCTTCCCCGTAATGCGCACGGGTCACGGCGGCGGGATTTTCGCCCTCCAGGACGCTGATCATGTCCTCGTCCTCGGCGATCTGGCGCTCGAGGTCCGGGATGTTGGCGCGCGCGGCGGCGAGCTGGGCTTCGGCGGCGGCAACATCCAGACCGGTGACGTAGCCGCGTTCGTGCTGTGCGTGCGTGAGCTCGACGAACTTCTCGCGCGTACCCACGGTGCGCCGCGTGATCTCCAGCTGGCTATCGAGTGACAGCAGATTGAAGTAAGCCGCGGCCACCTGCGCCACGAGCGTGACGCGCACGGCCCGCTGCCCGAAGCGCGAACCCAGCAGGTTCGCGCGCGCCGCCTCGTTGATCCGCCTGAGCTGTCCCCATATGTCCAGCTGCCAGGAGGCCTGCAGCTGCACCTGGGCCTCATTGGCAATCCGCGCCTCGCCGGGCAGAACCGCGTACGCGGAAGCCTTCTCGCGCTCCGCTCCGGCGGCGACAGAGAGCTGCGGCAAGTAATACAGGCGTGTCGAGCCGAGCTGGGCGCGTGCCTCATCGATGCGCGCGAGCGCGGTCTTGACGTCAAAGTTGTTCTTCAGCGCGGTGTCGAGCAACGCCTGCAGGTTCGTATCCGAGTAGACCTGCCACCAGCCGCTGTCGCCCATTGACGCCGCATCCATCGGCTCGCTCTCGGCCGGGGGCGCCGCTTCACGGTACTTCCCCGGCACATCGAGCGCCGGTCGATGGTAGTTCGGCCCCAGCGCGCAGCCGATCGGCAACAGGGCCGCCAGCAGCGTCAGGCGTTTCACGGACCAGGCCCTGCATGGGCCGCCGGTGCCGGCGGTGCCGGCGGCGGATGCGACTGCGGCGTGAGCTTGGAGAAGCGATCGACGAGCGACTGCAGCACGACGTAGAACACCGGAACGATGAAGATCCCGATCAGCGTCGCGGCGGTCATGCCGAATACCACGGTCGTGCCGAGCACCTGGCGCGAAGTAGCGCCCGCACCGGTCGCGATTGCCAGCGGCAATGCGCCCAGAATGAAGGCGAAGGAGGTCATCAGGATCGGCCGCAGGCGCAGGCGAGCGCCTTCGATCGCCGCGTCGACCAACGGCAGACCGCGCTGGTGCGACAGCCGGGCGAATTCGACGATCAGAATCGCGTTCTTGGCCGCAAGGCCGATCAGCATGACGAGCCCGACCTGGGCGTAAATGTCGTTGGCCATGCTGCGCATCGTCAGGCCCAGAAAGGCGCCGAACACCGCGAATGGAATGCACAGGATCACCGCGAATGGCACGATCCAGCTCTCATACTGCGCGGCGAGCACGAGGAACACGAATACCAGCGCCATCGCAAAGATATAGGGTGCCTGGCTGCCGGCCCGCTGCTGTTGGAAGACCGAGCCGGTCCAGAAATACGTCAGGTTAGGCGGCAAGGATTTCGCGAGCTGTTCCATGACCTTGATCGCATCCCCTTGACTGTAGCCCGGCGCCGGGGAGCCGTTGATGGTCACGGCACGAAAGACGTTGTAGCGCTCGATGTAGGCCGGACCACGCGTCGGTTTGATCGCCACGAGTGAGGACAACGGCACCATGTCGCCAGCTTGCGTGCGCACATAGAGCGTGTTGACCGCTTCGGGCAAGGTGCGCGCGGTGGCCTCCGCTTCCGCCGTGACCCGGAACGTGCGCCCAAAGAGGTTGAAGTCATTGATGTAGTTGCCGCCGAGGAACGTCTGCAGCGCGCCGAAAATATCGGAGATCGGAATACCGAGTTCGCGTGCCCGGTCGCGGTCGATCTCGTATTCGATCTCCGGTACCCGATCATTGAACTGTGTGGAGACGTGCGTGAGTTCTTTGCGCTGATTGGCCTGTGCGATGAAGTCCTGGATGGCGCTATTGAAGGCATCCAGACTGCCGCCGGAAGTATCCGCCAGTATGAACTCGAAGCCCCCGGCCTGGCCGATGCCCGGGATCGCCGGCGGGGCGAATATGATGATGTTGGCTTCCTTGATCGAGGCGAGCAGCCGGTAGAGTCGATCCGTCACGCCTTGCACCGAGTGCTCAAAGCCCTTGCGTTGTGACCAGGGTTTGAAAGTAATGAAGCCCGAACCGGTGTAGGTCGTATTGGCCTGGGCCAGGAAATTCAGCCCCGTGATCGCGAGCATGCTCTTGACCTCTGGCTGTTGCTTCACGATCGCGCGAATGTCCTCGAGCACCTTCTCGCTACGCTGCAGAGAAGCGCCCGGTGGCAACTGCGCCACCATCTGCACGAAGCCCTGATCGTCCTCGGGCAGAAATCCCGTGGGACGCGACAACACCAGATACGCGAGCGCCACGACGATCGCGAGAAAGAGGCACAGCGCGATGGCCGAACGCCGGATCGCGCGGGCTACGACGCCCATATAGGCCTTGCGGCTGCGCAGGAAGGCAACATCGAAGGCGGCAAAAAAACGTCCGAGCAGTCCCGGCGCCTGGCTCTCCGAGCGCGGTTTGAGCAGTAGCGCGCACAGCGCCGGTGTGAAGGTCAGCGCGATCAACGCCGAGATCAACACCGAGACCGACAAGGTCAGTGCAAACTGCTTGTAGAACTGACCCGTAAGGCCGCCGAGGAATGCGACCGGCACGAAGACCGCGGTGAGCACCAGTGCTATGGCGATCACGGGACTTGAGACATCAGCCATCGCCGCCCGGGTCGCGGCGCGCGGATCGAGCCCTTGTTCTTCCATCTTTTCGGTCACTGCCTCGACCACGACGATTGCATCATCGACGACCAGACCAATCGCGAGCACGAGCGCAAATAAGGTCAGCGTATTGATCGAAAAACCGAGCGCGACGAAGATCGTGAATGTCCCCAGGAGCGAGACGGGCACCGCGAGCATCGGGATCAGGGTTGCGCGCCAGCTCTCCAGGAACAGGAACACGACCAGCAGCACCAGCCCCGTAGCGATGAACAGCGTGATTTCGACCTCCCTGATCGATTCACGTACGAAGTCCGAGGTGTCCAGTGGAATCTCGTAGGAGACACCGGGCGGAAAACGCAACGACAATTGCTGCAGCGTGGCACGAACGCCCTTGCTGACTTCCAGCGCGTTGGCATCCGGTAGCTGAAACACTGCGAGCGTCGCGACCGGCTCGCCATTCAGGCGACTCGAGCGGCTGTAATCGGTGGCGGCAAGCTCAACGCGAGCGACATCTTTCAAACGCACGACGGAGCCATTGGCACCCGCCTTAATCACGACGTTCTCGAACTCCTCGACACTGCGCAGGCGTCCATGCACGGTGACCGTGTAGGTCATCTGCTGGCCGGGCGGGGAGGGCTCCGCGCCGACGATGCCGGACGGCGCGACGACATTCTGCTCGTTGATGACGCTGGCGATATCCTGGGTCGTCACCGCCAGGCGCGCCATTTTGCCCGGATCCAGCCAGATGCGCATGCCGTAGTCACGCGCGCCGAACTGCAATACCTGACCCACACCCTTGACGCGTGCCAGTGCGTCATAGACCTGCAAGGTGGCAAAGTTACTCAGAAACAAATAGTCATAGCGCGGATCGGTCGCCTTGATTGCAAGAAAGAGCAGTGGCTGTGGCTGACGTTTGGTGATCGAAACACCCTGACGTATTACATCGGGCGGCAACTGGCGCTGGGCGATGGCCACCTGGTTCTGCACGTCAACCGCGGCGATGTCCTGCGCCGTGCCGACGTCGAAGGTAACGTTGAGCGTATAGGAGCCGTCGTTGGCGCTGCGCGAGTCCATGTAAATCATGTTCGGCACGCCGTTGACCTGCACCTCGATCGGCGCGGCGACCGACTGCTCGATCGTCGAGGCATCGGCGCCGGGAAACGTGGTCGAGACCTGGACCGAAGGCGGTGTGATCTGCGGAAAGCGCGCCACAGGTAGCAGCAGGAACGCGATCGTACCCGCGAGCGTGATGACGATGGCGAGGACCGTCGCGAAGATCGGACGATCTATAAAGAAATTACTCACGAAGCGCGCGGTTCGCTGACGGTTTCGGTTTCGGGCAGCGGTTGTGCCTTTACGGGCAGGTCGGGCTTGAGCTTCTGCGTGCCATCGACGATCACGACATCGCCGGGGGCCAGGCCCTGCTCGACGATCCAATAGTTGCCCTGCTGTGGGCCCATGTGCACATCGCGCATCTGGGCCTTGCCGTCCTTATCCACGATCCAGAGGAAATTCTTATCCTGCAATACCTGCACGGCGCGCTGCGGCACCAACAATGTATTGGGCTGCACAGCCGTTGCGACCTGCACGCGCACATACTGGCCCGCCTTCAGCAGGCCATCGGGGTTCGGCACCGTCAGGCGCAGCGCCAGGGTGTCGGTCCTGGTGTCGACGGCCGCGTCGACGAAGTTCAGCTTTGCCGGCACGTTGTACTCGCTGCCATCGGCGAGCAACAGCTTGAATTGGCGCTGGCTGGGGTTGCCCTGATTCAGGGCGCGCCCGAGCTCACGTTGTATCTGCAGCATGCGCTGCTCGCCGACGCTGAAGTTCGCCCACATCGGATCGGTCTGATAGACCGTGGTCAGCAGTGTCGTGTAGGCCGTGACCACGCCGCCCAGCCGAATCAACGCCCGGCTCATCGTGCCGTCGATCGGTGAGCGCACCTTCGTATAGCCGAGATTGAGCTCGGCAGTCTGGACCGCCGCCTCTGCCGCCTTGACTTGAGCGCTCGCCGAGTCATTGGCGGCAATGGCCGCATCGAGCTCGCGCTCGCTCACGGCATCGATCTGCGACAACGGGCGCGCGCGCGCCAGATCGCGTATCGCCTGCGCCTGGGCCGCATGCGCCTGCGCAAGCCCCGCCTGCGCCTGGCCCAGCGCCGCGACGAACGGCTGCGGGTCGATCTCGAACAGCACCTGCCCCTGGTGCATCAGGGTACCTTCGAGGCCCGCCTGGCGCTGCAGGATGCCTGAGACCTGCGGGCGAATCTCGACGGTGTTGGAAGCTTCCAACTGCGCCGGATATTCCTCTGTAATCGCCAACGGGTGCCCACGCATCGTGAGCGTCGCGACAGCGACGGGCTGTTGCTGCGTGGAAGCTTTCCGTTCGCACCCGGCTGTCAGGACGAGCAGTGTGATTAGAACGACTTCAACCCAGCGCATGGCAGTAAGCATAGCGTGCCGGCAAGCCTCTGTGCAGCGCTCAATCTTTTGTCGCCGTCGCCTCATTTGGCAGTACCGGGCAGATTCACCTCGGGGAAATACAGCCCGAGCAGCCGCCGGTTCCACCACAGGCCGTGAGCCTTTTGCCTGCTGTCGGCATAGGTGTAATCGTAAAATTGCGCGCGCAGATAGCGCGGCGGCCGGTCTGGAAACGGGTTCTTGGCCAATAGCGCGGTCACCGTAGGCTCATTCTCGAGCAAGCGCTGCAGCAGGCGCCAGAACCAGCTCAGACGTCGGGGGTCATCCAGCGAGGCGAACCACATCTGCCAATCCAGGCGCGGCTGATGGCCGAAGATCCACGGGGGGCGGCGAGACAGGTCGCCGGGTTTGTAGCGAAATTCGTATTCCCGCCAGGCGACGCCATCGTTCGAGCCTTCGATGATGATCTCATCGCGCTCTGTGGTCATGACCGCAAACAGGCCGTAAGTACTCACGATGTGCCATGGGTCGATGAGCCGGTCCAGATCTTGCGCCAGGAACGCCGGCCGGCCGCCGAAACGCAAATCCATCTGCACCAGGCTGCAGAACACGATCAGCAAGCTCAAAGCGGCGACGATGACTCGAGTCGAGCTTCGTGGCGCACGCTGCGGGCGTTGCGCCCAGGGGCCGAGCAGACGCCGCGGCAATATCCTGCGCAGCGCGGCGTCGTCAAACAACGGCAAACACAGCAACATGGTCTGCAGATTGAACCAGTTGTAATTGCCGGTAAGCAAAATGCATTCCTCCAGCAGCAGAATGCCGAAGGCGCCAACAAAACGTAGGCGGCGCGGGCAGAAAATCAGGAATGGCAGCACGAGCTCGACGAACAGTGTCGCGCCGGTCAAATCCCTGAGCACGTGCGCTGGCCAATGCGCCGCATACCAGCCCAGCGGCGTGGGCAGTGGCTGGGTCAGAAAGTGATAGGAAAGCGCCGAGAGGTTGCGCCAGTTGGCGTCGCCACTGATCAACTTGACCATACCCGACATGAACATGAAGCGAAACAGCAGCCAGCGCAGCAACCAGATGCCCGGCGTGCGCGCGAACGTCATCAATAGTGCGATGAACCCCGCTTCCAGCAGGAAAATGTCCCACTGGTAAGTCATG
>Ga0302325_10003196_pt1 | contig 38920 bp, 37 predicted proteins | sample Palsa_T0_2_FD_201948 | JGI IMG/M metagenome (GOLD analysis project Ga0302325, IMG submission 201948) | Peat permafrost microbial communities from Stordalen Mire near Abisko, Sweden - Palsa_T0_2 | ecosystem: Environmental > Terrestrial > Soil > Palsa > Peat permafrost | place: Sweden: Abisko...
TTTTTGGTTGTTGGATTCGCCTCCTCATCCATGCGGATAGGCTCCCTCACGGGAGTAACCCGCGTACCCGGGGACAAGCACACTTTCCTTTTTAGAGCTGCGCTTCACGCGCAGCTATAATGTCTAGCCGTTATCACGATCCCTTGCCATCCACGCCATTTGGACCAATCTTACCACCCATGCCGACCATCCGTGAAAAACGAAGTAACGTTAAGTCGCGAGCTATCCGCTTGATCCGGGATTTACCTAAGAGTTCGTCGTGGGACGACCTGATGTATCGAATCTACGTCCGGCAAAAGATCGAATCCGGATTGAGCGATATCAAGGCCGGCCGTGTATACTCTCACGACTCGATTCGCAGGGAATTCGGCGCGGCGTGAAAATCGTCTGGTCGGCCGAAGCGCGCCAGGAACTTCGCGCCATTCGAAAGTTTATCGCACGAGATTCGGAGTTCTATGCCACACGTATGGTGGCGCGAATTGTTGAGCGAGTCGAGACGACCGCCGACCATCCGACACGCGGGCATCCCGTTCACGAATATCCAGAGGCATTATTGAAAGAGGTACACGAGGCTCCCTACCGAATAATTTACCGCATTTCCCAGAACCAGTTATTCGTTATCACTATCGTGCATTTCAAGAAACGCTTCAATTCATGAATTCGGCCAACCAATCACAGGATCCGACGTTTGCCTCAGGCACGTCTCGTGCGGGGCACGAGTGGCGCTATCGTTAACGCGGATCACTACAACGTTCGGCGAAACAAGTGGCTCGTTAATCTTGACCTCTCGTCGAGTATCACTTAAGTAGCACTTATGAAAACGGAACTCGTTACTACTTTGAAACGACGGGCTACGGAGATCATCGCTGACCTGCAGAGCGAGCGCGACCCGATCCTAATCACGCAACACGGGAAACCGGCGGCCTATTTGGTAGACGTTGCCTCTTTCGATGAACTCAATCGCCGCCTTTCTGTTGTCGAGGGAATCGCGCTAGGGGAGCAGGCCGTCCGAGAGGGGCGGGTTTACACTCAAGTGGAAGCGAAGCGGCGCCTCTCGAAATGGCTAAAGTAGTATGGTCGGCGCCGGCGCTATTGCAGCTTGAGGCGATCATCGAGTGTATTGCCCTCGATAAGCCTGAGGCAGCCAAGGCGGTCGCCTCCAGAATCATCGTTACGACTGACCATTTGGAGCAGTTCCTGCAATTGGGGCGCCCGATAAAGGAATTTGGCCGTAAGAACTATCGGCAGGTTTGGATCAAACCGGTTTGGCTATATTATCGTATTGAAGATGCAGGCGTGTATATCCTTCACGTGCGGAGAGCCGAAAAACCGCTACGGATCGAGGATCTAATTGCTGACGACAAATGATCGCGCCGAACCAATCAACGGATCCGACGTTGGCGTCAGGCACGCCTGGTGCTGGGCACCAGGCGCGCCATCCTTAACGCGGATCGATTCAACGTTGATCTAGGCTTTAGGCGATGAGCCTCTCCGACGAACTGCGAAAACTGGCCGAGCTACGACGCGAGGGTGTTCTTACCGACGGAGAGTTTGGCGACGCGAAGCGAAAGTTGCTTGAACAGGAACCCAAGCAGCGTCCGTTTCCTTCGCCGAATGTTGAAGGGGCCCTGGTTGAAGATGACGCAGGTCAAATCGCGCGGAAGACTTATTGGTCCAGTCGGTGGTCTTCGGGCAATCTATTCTTCAGAGATTCAGTCGTATTGGCCGCAGATGGAATAATGTTTCGCAAGAGAAGACTATTTGGGTCGAAGGAGGAGCATATCAATTACCGGGCCATCGCATCGATACGAATAAAGAATGGCATCTTTCTTTCGAATATCTCGATTGAAACGTCAGGCGGGAGTCAGCCAATCTTCATCAATGGCCTGTGGAAGACCGACGCCAAAGAGATTCAAGATGGCATCCGTGCATCACAAGAGAAAGCCTAACCACTCATCAGTTCCGGCGCTCGCCTCGGGCACGCCTCCTGCCGCGCCGGAGCCGCTCCTTCGTTAGCGCGGATCAAATCAACGTTCGGCAAATATGCGCGTAAAGTTGAGGGAAGCGGAGGATAAGGACGTATCGAAAATAGCTGAGTTGCGATCTGCGACAGCCGCCACGTTAACGAAGCGTTTTGGAGTGGGACATTGGTCCGGAATCGCGACCGAAAGAGGGGTGCGCTTCAACATGCGGAACTCTAAGGTATTTGTGGGTCATTACAGGACGAGACTGGTTGCGACGTTGCGGCTGACCACAAAGAAACCATGGGCAATTGATCGGACCTACTTTAGCGCGAGTAAACGGCCTTTGTACCTGCTTGCGATGGCGGTCTCTCCGGATTTACAGCACCAAGGAATTGGGCAGCAGTGCATGGAGCAAGTTAGAGAGATCTGCCGGCGGTGGCCGGCTGATGCTGTTCGACTCGACGCGTATGATGGGCCGGCCGGTGCCGGCATGTTCTATGCAAAATGCGGGTTTCGAAATGTGGGTAGAGCCGACTATCGGGGATGTCCGTTGCTTTACTTTGAATGGGTGTTCTAGAACAGCAGTTGATGACGCCGCCGAATGACTTTCAGGATCCGACGTCTTCATTTGTCACATCTCCCGCTGGTGCGGGAGGGGTGCCATTCGTCACCGCGGATCATTAGAACGTTCTGCAAGAGAGCATAAATCTGCGGTGTCTTATTCTGATTCAGGCCGTCTGCCTCGCGGCATTTGCAGTTGAGGACGCTGTCGAGCTGAAGCCCGTTCATGCGTCCGTGAGCTATATCTATATGCGAGTCGATTGCGTGGCCAATACAGATACGATCGCGCAGATCTTGGTCACTTGGATTGCTCCTGATTCGGCGGCGGAAAAGGCCGGCCTTCGGGTGGGAGACCGACTAATAGCAATCAACGGTGCTCCCGTGGCGGGAAAAAGGCGAAATCAGGTCGTGACCGATTCTGGCAGGGTCGCCATTCGCGGCACCGATGTGACTTTCACTGGGAGACGAGGGATCTTTCGGACGAAATGGTCGCTGATCGCGAACATTGATGCCCATGGTACAATGAAAGCCATAGGGAAGAATGAAGGGTCGAACCAGCCGCAGGAACCGACGGCCGCAGGCACCCGCGGTTCACCCTAAACGTTCGGCGATCTTGAGCGCGTTACGCATCCTCACCTCTGCAGTCATTTTGGGCCTTTCGGGGACGTGTTTTGCGGACGCACTTCAAACATCGGCGGCAAATGACAACGAGATCATGCAGTTGCCGCCTTTCCGTGTTACCGGAGGTTTTTTTGATTTTATCGCGCGAAAAAAAAGAGGAACTCAAATTATGCGCGATGCCAAGGTCACTTGGGTCAGTCCCCCAGTCTATAGGCTAGGCCTTCGAAAGGGCGATTCCATGGAATCCATTGATGGGAAACCTATTAATGGATTGGCGTCCTCAGAGTTCCTCGAATTATTGGATCGAGATCCAACACTCACCAACAAAACGATATTCGAGTTCATTGGCGGCCGATATCTCTTCCTCGTTACTGCCCACATAACGCTCATCTTTTCACCACCGAGGGCAAGAATGCCGAACCAATCACCGGAACCGGTGCCTTCGCCAGGGATGCCTCCTGCGGGGCAGGAGTCGAGCCGTCCTTAGCACTGTTCATATCAACGCTATCCAGAGATTTTCCTCCCATGAATAAGAAACCCACAATCCTCGTCCTGATTGCCGTCGCACTCGCTTCGACTGGGCATTTGATTGCCGACACTTCATCAACGCCAGCCGGCGACCCCGCGCAGCGCGTTACTGGTATCGGAGGCTTTTTCTTCCACGCAAACGATCCACAAGCGCTGGCACGGTGGTACCAGGAGAAGCTGGGGATCGATCTCGTACCCTCGGACTACGGTGGAAAACCTTGGACCCAGGAGGCCGGTCCCACTGCTTTTGCACCGTTTCCGAAGGACACCAAGTTCGGAAAAGAGGATCAGTGCTGGATGATTGACTTCCGAGTCAATGATCTCGACGCCATGGTCGCTCAACTTCGCGCATCCGGAGAGAAGGTCAAAGTTGATCCCACGGTGTACCCGAATGGTCGATTTGCCCGGCTGCGCGACCCGGAAGGCAATCCCGTGGAGCTATGGGAGCCGAAGAGACATGGCTAACCAACCGGCGAATCCGAGGCCTTTGTCCGTCAAGGCCCCATGGTGCATAGTCCGTTCCCTTATGCCCCGCACTGCTCCCTGAAGGGTCTTACTCGTTTGCGACCGGGCCAACGCGAGGCGGTTCAGGCCCTGGAGTTTCCAAATATTCATTCGTTGTGAGCGAGGTGGCTGTGTATGAAATGGACGGCCTTGAACACAGGAAGCTCCTATCGATCTCCGGCTAGCCGATCACTGGATCCGACCCCTACGACCCTCGCGCCCCGTGCGGGGCGGAAGCCGCGCCGAGACTAGGAGCAGGTCATTTCAACGTTGGGCGATCGTCCCCGAGAAACTGCCGTGAGACCGATCCATAAGGTCGCCTTGATTCTCTGCGGGTACTTCGTGTGTTTCCTCGTGGCGTCCGCAGCGTTTGCCTTGCGCGTCGCGGACACAAGCGGGCCGGCGAGTCAGGCGGCGGGCGGCATGTACGGGTTCGGAGACGCAACGCTTTTCGTCGCCGTGTTCGGGCTGTCCGCCCTCGTTCCAACAGGCGCAGCGCTGTTCTTCCTTAGGCCCTACCGTCCCTGTTGGGTGATACTCTCGGCTTTGGGCCTCGCTCTTGCGGTCACGGGAGTCACGGCCGCAATCCTCTTCACCCTTGGCAGAGGTGAGTCGGCCTCGCACGTGGCAGCATGGGCTCAGCTCTCCCTACTGAGAATCCTCGTTTCACCGCTCATGGCGCTCGCATTTCTTGCATGCGCGGTCCTATCGCCCCACCGCGGGCCCCGGCTCGCGTTTCTCGCGGCAGCCGCGGTGGAGATGGCGGTGAGCGCGTACGCGGGGGCCGTCTGGCTCGTCCCTCTGTTCCTCCATGGGCTGCGGTTCTCCGCGTAGGAGCGGAGTTTGACCTATGGCCTCGCAGCCTGGCCGCTCGCGGGATCCGACGTTTGCCCCGGGCGCGGCCCCTAGGCTGTCACCGTCTCAAGGGAGCAGCCGTCGGCCTCCTCGGCGGGCGTCTCGCAGTTGGGCCGCGCGATGACCCCGGGGTAGGGCTCGAGGGAAAACTCCTCGCCCGCGCGCCCAAGGAGGTGGCGGTCGCAGATCTCGAAGAGGGACGCCTCGGATTCGGCGCGCCGCATCTCGCGCAGGAACTCACCCCGGGGATCGACCCCCTGGCCGACGAAATTGAGGTACTTCTTCATCTTGTTGACGTGCGCCCTCTCTGGGACCTCCGGCTCCCGGGTCGCCCGGTAGAGGCGCTCGACGTACTCGCGCACCTGGGAGAGCGAGACGCGGGCGGGCGCGCCTCCCGCGAACCGCTCCCTGCACTGGGCGAAGATCCACGGGTTGCGGATCGCATGGCGGCCGATCATGACCCCCACGGCGCCCGTGTCGCGCACGACCTCGGCGGCCCTGCCGGCGGAGGTCACGTTGCCGTTCGCGAGGACGGGGCAGGGCACACGCGAGGATGCGCGGGCGATCCGGTCATAGTGCACCTCGCTCCGGTACATCTCGCGCACGGTCCTGCCGTGGACCGTGAGGAGGTCGATGCCGCTCGCGGCCACGATCGCGAGGATGCGGTCGAACTTGGAATCGTCCTCGAAGCCGATCCGCATCTTCACCGTGAGGAGGCCCGGGACGGCATCCCGGAGGGCGCCGAGGATTGCCTGGATCCTCTCCGGGTCCCGCAGGAGGCCTCCGCCCACGTTCTTTCGGTAGACCTTGGGCGCGGGGCAGCCCAGGTTGAGGTCGATCCCGGCGACCGGATGCCTCGCGAGTTCGGTCGCGGTCCGCACCAGGTGGGGGATGTCCTCGCCGATCATCTGGGCGAAGACGGGCCGGCCGGTGTCGTTCTCGTCGATGCTGCGCAGGATGTGGCGCTCCGGCCGGGACTGCGCGTGGACCCTGAAGAACTCGGTGAAGAAGTAGTCGGGCGCGCCGTACGCCGAGACGACCCGCATGAACGCGAGGTCCGTCACGTCCTGCATGGGCGCGAGCGCCGTCAGGGGCTGGCCCTGCGCCAGCTGCGCCGGCAATCCTCGACCCGCGGTCAGGCGAGCTCCTCCCCAGGCTCGTCCTCTGCCTGCTGGCGGCGAAACAATTCCAGGGTCTCGGTGCGGTCCTCCTCCGCGTCAAAGACGGCGCGGGCCACGTAGATCGGGCGCTTGTGCTGGAGCGAGAGGACGATCGAGTCGCTGGGACGGGCGTCAATCTCGACGATCTTCGTCCCCAGCTCGTTCTCCATCGTCAGGAGGATGCGCGCAAAGAAGGTCCTCTCGCGGGCGTCGTTGATCACGATCCGCTCAAGCCGGGTGCCCAGGCCGAGGAGGATGCTGCCGATAAGGTCGTGCGTCAGGGGCCGGTCCTTCTTGACCCCGTCGAGCGTCATCTGGATCGCGTTGCCCACGAAATGGTCGACATAGATGACGAACGTCTTCTCGTCGTTCCCGATGAAGACTGCGCAGCAGTTCGGAGTGGGCATGACGCCCTTGACGGTGGCGGCTACGACGTCGTTTTGCATCGATTTGGGTCCCCTTGAGTTTATACGGCAAGTCTGACCCCGGCTTGCGCAAAGGGCAAGCGGCGCGAATGCCCGCGGCGGGCGCCCGGCTAGTCGAAGCCGATGAGGCTGATTCCCCAGGAGCGGGCCTTCTCGAGGACGGCGCCCTTGTCGAGGATGATGACGCCCGTCGACTTCAGCGCGGCCGCGCGGATGCCGGCGTCGCGCATCGTCTCCAGGGTCCTCAGGCCGAAGCACGGGACGTCGAAGCGGAAGTCCTGGCGGCCCTTGACCGTCTTCACGAACAGGGTATCGCCCGACTTCAGGGCGCCTGCGCGCCGGAGCATCTCGTCGGTGCCCTCGAAGGCCTCGACCGCCAGGACGGTGCCCTTGCGCACCACGCAGCCCTGGCCGATGTCAAGCCGCGCGCACTCGGTGGCGATGTGGACTCCGTGGTCGACGTACTCCCCTTCAATCGGGAACCTGTCCCCGGTCATGCTCCCCGGGGAGGCAAGCTGGTCGTCCAGGAAGGCGCGCGCGTCGAGGAGCCGGACGCCGAGCGCCTCGATCTCCTTCGCGATGGCCCCAAAGATGGTCTCGGCGTTCCTGAGCTTGAGCGAGAGGAGGATCTGGGCGGCCTTGAGGTCAGGCCGGAGCCCGTCGAACAGGCGCCTTGGCGTCACCATGCCGGCCATGAGCGCGTAGCCCGCCCCGAACTCCCCGAGGAGCTTGAGCGTCCTGCCGACCTGGCCCACGTGCACGCTGTGCCGCTCGCCCTCGGGGAACGAGGCGACCAGCCCGGGGTCGGTCTCGCCCTCGAACGCGATCAGACGGAGCGGGATGCCCGCGGCGCGCGCGGACTTGGCGACCAACTGCGGGTAGATCCCCTGGCCCGCGATGAGCGCAAGCGGCCGCCCGGGATCGAACGCCTCGGGGAGGTAGGCTGAAGGGGTCTTCGGCACGGACATCGGGCCGCTAGGTCTGCGCGCCGTAGTACTTCTTGTAGCTGCGGTAGTAGCGGTAGTTCGAGTAGTACTCGATCCGGCGGGGCGACAGGCCGTTCAGGACGATGCCAAGGATCTCGTTCTTCCCCTCCCGGAGGGCCTTGATGTAGAGCTTGATGTGCTTGCGGTAGGCCCGGTTGAAGCGGCAGACGTAGATGACCTCGTCCGTTCGCTCGGCGACCAGCATCGCGTCGGAGACCGCCCCCATCGGCGGCGAATCCACCACCACGAGGTCGAACTGCTTCTTCACGCGCTCAAGCAGCTGGGGGAACACCGGGTTCTCAAGGATCTCGGTCGGGCTCCTCGACCTTCCTCCCGAGGGAAGCATCCAGAGGTTGTCGGCCAGCTTGACGATCCCGAGGTGGAGGTTCGTCAGGATGTCGCCGTCGAGCGAGGCCCCGTTTTCGTACCACGAGATGATCCCGGAGGTGTTCGGCTGGCGGAAGTAGCGGTGAAGCATCGGGCGGCGCAGGTCGCAGTCCACGAGGAGCACCTTCTTGCCGTGCCGCGCAAAGCAGGCCGCCAGGTTGCACGAGATGAGCGTCTTTCCCTCGCCTGGGATCGTGCTGGTGACCAGGAGCGACTTCGGGAAGTCGAGCTTCGACTGGATCTTGACGGAGCTGTAGAGGCCGAGGAAGGCCTCCTGGCCCGACTCGCTCCCGGAGCCCAGGGGCGAGGAGAGGTTGATCTTCTCGTCGTCCTTGAGGGCGGCAAGCTGCGGGATGATGCCGAGGAGTTGGACGCCGATGAAGGACTCGACGTCCCACGCGCTCTTCACCCGGTCGTCGACGAAGCCCAGGGTAATGGCGATGCCCAGGAAGACCATGACCCCGAGCCCGAAGCTCGTGCGGGCGGCCGAGCTCATGTTGGGGGAGATGGGGCCCCCGGGGACCTGGGCCCGGTCAAGCGGGTGGAGCGAGATCTTGTCCAGGTTCTTGAGAGTCTGCGTCTGGTTCAGGCGCTCCTGGATTTCAACCCAGTAGCCCTTCGCCACGTTGGCCTTGTCCTGGAGCGAGTTGAAGTCCACTTGGAGCGACCGCAGGCTGAGCTCCTTGGCCTCCTGGTTGTCGTACTCCTTCTGGAGCGCGTTCACGCCGTCGCGGGCGGCGGAGAGGCGCGTCTCCAGGTCCGCGATCGCGAGATCGACCGCCCTGGCGAGCTGGATCTTGATGACGCGGATCTTGTCGGCGTTGTCGATGACCTTCGGGTGCTTCTCCAGGTACCGCTCCATGAGGAGGGCCTGCGTCTGCTCCGCGTCGCTCAGCTCGGCCTTGAGCCCCGGCACCGCGCCGTAGGTGGCGATGTACGAGATCTCGAGCAGGTTCTTGCCCGCCTTCTGGAAGTCCGTGACCTCCTTCTCGAGCTCCTGGACGCCAAGGAGGTCGAGCCGCGCGGTCGTGAGCGCATCGTTGACCGACTTCAGGCGGTCGGAGACGATGTTCATGCTCTTGTCGAGCGAGACCAGGTTGTGCTCGCGCATGTAGTCCTCGAGCTTCCTCTCGGCGTCCTCGGCGACCTTCTGCAGCTGATCGGAGCGCGCCTTCAGGTAGACGACGGCGTCCTCGTTCTTTCCGCCGACGCTCTCGTAGAGGTAATTCATGAACTGCTCGACGTACCGGTTGGCCACGAGCGCCGCGGCCTCGGGATCCTCGTGGCGCACCGTGATCGTGATCAGGTAGCTGTTGCGCAGGGGCTCGGCGTCGACCCAGCCCAGGACCGCGCCGACGGGCGGGGGGCTCGAGCCCGGCGGGAGCTGCTTGAGCGCGGCCCGCTGCAGGATCCTCTGCTCCTCGGGCGTGAAGGAGTTGATGACGCTCGCCCGGAGCCTGTTGCTCTGGATGTCGTGGATGTAGGTGTTCATGTCGTCGTCCGACCTGACGGACGGGTCCACGACGCCCTCGCTCGTGACGACGGTCTCGGGCTTCTCGAACTGGAGCGACGCCGTGGCCTCGTAGATCGGGGTCTTGTGCTTCTGCCACACGTAGAAGCCCAGCGAGACGACGAGCGCGATCGGGAGCGCGACCCAGACCCGCTCGCGCATGATGATGTAGTAGTCGCGCAGGGTCCGGCGCTCGATGATCGTGTCATCGGGGTCGCCCCCTTGCGCGGAATGCCCGTGTCCCCTGAAAGGCGTGTTGGTTTCGGCCATGTGTGGTCCTGGAGGGGGCCGCCCCTCAGATGATGCGCTCCGGGACGTAGACGATGTCGTCGGGCTCGAGGACGAGCGCGCTGTTCTCGCCGTTGCTCTTCGCATTGCCCTTGCCCTTGATGAGGCTTTCCACGTCGAGCGTGATGACGCGCGTCGAGCCGTCGGGAAGGATCCGGGTCACCCGGACCGCGGTGCCCTCCGCCGTGTCGGTGAATCCGCCGGCCCTGGTCACGAGGTCGAGGACGGTCATCGACGACTCGACGGGGAGCGGGAAGCGCCCCGGGTTCTTCACCTGGCCGTTGATCGAGACCTCCCTGGGCGCGTACTCCTCGACCGCCACGGTCACCTCAGGGTTGCGCAGGAACCTGCCGTTGATGTAGGCCGACTCGATCGTCCTCTCGGCCTCGCTCAGCGTCTGCCCGGACACGCGGACCTCGCCGACAAGGGGCAGGTTGACGGTTCCCTTCGAGTCGACCCGCGAGATCAATGAGAGGTCGTCCTCCTGGAAAACCCTGATGTTGAGCTTGTCGGTCGAGCGGATCCTGTACGCGGGCGCACGCCCGGGATTTGCGTCCGCCTGCGAATCGTCGGCGCGGGCGGAGCGCAGGCCGGCCGAGATCAGCGCGGCCGCGGCAATCATGATTCTCAATGCTGGGTTCATGGCGGCTCGCTCTACCAGTGCGACGAAAGGCCCCCTTCGAACTCCTCGCGGGGGAATTCGGCGAAGGCCAGGCTGGACCAGTTCCGGTAATAGGTGCACGTGACGAAGACCTTCAGGTGCTTGTTGACCGCGTAGTAGTAGCTCGCGGTCGCCGTGGCGAACGTGTCGACGCGCTGCTTGCCGCCGGGTGTGGTGTCGCCCTCGGCGCCGAGGAACGCGTTCTGGCCGCCGGAGAGGTCGAGCGACATGTTCGCCTTCGCGGTGAACGAGTCCCGGAACGTGACCCCGACAACGGTTGCCTCGACCGACAGCGCCTCCGCCGTCGTCGAGAAATTCCGCGAGATGTCCGCGGAGACCGTCATCCTGCGGCTCAGGTTCCAGTTCATCGTGCCGCTTGCGGACCAATCCTGCGTGCTGACCGAGAAGGGTCCCGAGGCGCCCGTCGGCGTCCTCATGTCGTAGCCGGCCTGGAGGGAGCCGTTGAAAGGCCCAATCACCTTTCCGCTCACGCCGACCGAGAGCGACTTGTCCAGTTCGTCGCCGGCCCCCTTCGCCTCGTCCGTGAGCACCGACTGGTAGCTCACGAAGAGGTCCCGGACCTCATTGAGGATGTAGTAGAGGTACAGGCTTCCCGTGTAGGTGGTCTGGTTTGTGAAAAGGTCCTGGTCCTGGTAATTCACTCGGGCGTAGGCAAGGGATCCGGATATCGAGTAGCGCTCTATCACAGGGTATTGAAAATTGAGGCCTGCGTTGTAGTTCCAGGAGATGTCACGCGTATTGACGTCAACATCCGCCCTGTCCGTGCGCGCGACGCCGAACGACATCGTCCCGGTCGTCCTGCCGCTCTGCTTGGTGAATTCCGCCTTTAGGCTCGGGTCCACGTAGTCCTGGCTCCTGAAGTCGGCAAAGCGTGCCCAGTCCAGCGACGCTGTCACGTTGACGCCTATCCAGCCCGCTCTCCTCACGAAGTCCGTGCTGAGCGTCCCGGCGTACACGAGGCTGCCCTGGTTCTCCGCGTTCGTGAAGACATTCGTGTCGTAGGTCGTGTTGAACGTCGCGTCGACGAACAGATGGTCCCTGCCGTCCTCGAGTGAGACCAGCGCCCGCGCTCGGGGGGCGGAGACGGCGACCGCCGTCACGGCTGCGGCCGTGAGCAATCGGTGCTGGAATTTCATGGACTCCGTGCAGGATGGGGCGGCCGCTTTACCGGCCGGTTAGGTTTGCCGCGCTCACCGTCGGAGCGACCGGCGGGTTCGCCGGCACCACGGGCACCGCCACGATCTCGTTGCCGCCCGCGTCGGGGTCCTGCGCCCCGTCGAAGACCGTGATGGCGCCGTCCTTGCGGGCCTCCACGTCAAAGTAGACAAGCTTCCTGGCGTCGTCGGCCGTCGTGACCCGGTACTCGAGCCACTCCTCGGACTCGCGCTCGGAGCCCGACGTAATGGACTGGATGGTCACGATGTTGCCCTCGCCCGGCCTGCCCGGCCGCACGATGATCTGCTGGCCGGGCTTGATCTCGTGGGGGACGTCCAGGGGGCCGGCCGTGACGGTCGCGTCGCCCGAGACCATCGAGATCTCCGTGATATTGTCGCCGGCCTCGATCACCGCCTGGCGCCCGCGGATGTTCGCGGTGGCGAGCGAGGTCTCGTAGACCATCGTGCTCCCGGCCGCCATGTTGCTCGTCGAGACCCCGATCACGCCATAGTCGAGGTAGAGGTGCGTCTGCGAGACCGAGGGCTCGATGTCCATGTCCGTCCGGTTGGCCCTGAACGGCTCCTGCTCGAAACCGCGCACCTCGAAGCGCGTCTCGACGTCGGTGAAGATGCCCGTGCCGTTCGAGAGGACGAGGGAGACGGTCGAGCCCGCCTTGGTCTGGATGACCGTGCCCTGGGCCCTGTAGACCGACTTCTTCGTCAGGTCGTCGATCTCCTTGCCCGTGTCGATCTGCGTGTCGCCCTTGGTTTCGGCGACGAAGATCTTGCTGGCGGGGCTCTTCGCCAGGCCCTGGGCGCGCGCAGCGGCGGCGATGCACATGAGGGCGACGAAATAGCCGAGAGAGGAACGAGTTCTTTTCACTCCGAAAACCTACGTTCTTCCGTCAATCTCCGCAAGAGAGTATAAACGCTTAGATTCGGGGCGGTAATTGCTTATCATGCAAAGCCCCGCGGCGGCGGCGGGCCAGCGGGTTCTGGCAGGAGAATGCCGCTACGAATGTGGAACAACCAGGTTGAGGATTCGCCCCGGCACATAGACGACCTTGGTGATCGTCTTTCCCGCGAGGAACGGGGCCACCTTGGGGTGGGCCCTCGCGAGTTCCACCGCCCTCTCCTGGGGCAGGTCCACCGGCGCGAGCTGGTCCCCGCGGTGCTTGCCGTTGACCTGAAAGACGAGGCGCGCCTCGGCGTTTGCGACGACCGCGGGGTCGTACGCCGGCCACGGGGCCTCGGCGGCCCGGCCGGGCGCGCCGAGGCGCGCCCAGACCTCCTCGCAGAAGTGGGGGGCGAAGGGGGCGAGGACCTGGATGAACGCGAGCACCGCAGCCCGGCTCACCGTCGCCTCCTTGTGAAGCGCGTTCTCGAAGATCATCATCTGCGAGATGGCCGTGTTGAACCTGAGGCCCTCGATGTCGTCGCCGACCTTGCGGATCGTCTCGTGAAGGAGCTTCTGGAGCTCCGGCCTTTCCCGCGCGTCCTCCACGATCCTCGCGTTTGCCCTTCCGTCCTCGCCGACGCAGTCGTGCCACACCTTCTGCAGGAAGCGGTGCACGCCCTCGATGCCCCTCGCGTTCCACGGCTTCACCGCCTCGAGCGGCCCCAGGAACATGAGGTAGAGGCGCAGGCTGTCGGCGCCGTGGCTCTCGATGATGGTGTCCGGGCTCACCACGTTGCCGCGGCTCTTCGACATCTTCTCCCCGTCCTCCCCGAGGATGGTGCCCTGGTGAAAGAGCCTGCGAAAGGGCTCGTCGGTCGCGACCGCGCCCATGTCGAAGAGCACCTTGTGCCAGAAGCGGGCGTAGAGCAGGTGAAGCACGGCGTGCTCGGCGCCCCCCACGTAGAGGTCGGGGCCGCCCCAGTACGCGAGCGCGGAGGGCGAGGCGATCGCCCTGTCGTTGCGCGGGTCCGTGAAGCGCAGGTAGTACCAGCAGGAGCCCGCCCACTGCGGCATCGTGTTCGTTTCGCGCCGCGCGCGCATCCAGGACGGCCCCCGCGGCATCGGCCCCGACTCCGGCACGGCCTCGCCCGTCTCGCAGTTGTGCCAGACCGAGACCCAGGAGGGGACGTTCGCGAGCGCGCTCTCGCCCGTTCCGCTCGGCAGGTACGACTGGACTGGCGGAAGCTCAAGGGGGAGCGCGGATTCCGGAAGGGGAACGGCGAAGAGGACCTGGCCGTCCTGCTCGTAGGAGACCGGGTCCTTGGGAAGCGCGTCCCCAAGGAGCGCCGAGGCGCGCGCGAAGTCTTCCCTGCCCACCCAGACGATGGGGATCGGCTCCCCCCAGTAGCGCTGCCGGGAGAATAGCCAGTCGCGCAGCTTGAAGTTCACCGTGGCCCGGGCGTCACCCCGCGAGGCGAGGTCCCCGGTGATGCGGCGTTTTGCCTCCCGCCAGTCGAGCCCGTCGTATCCCTTTGACCTGACGAGGGTTCCCTCTCCGACGTAGGGGAGGTTGGGCTCGTCCGCGGGAGTGCTCCCCGGCGGCACAATGACCTCGACCACGGGAAGACCGTAGCGGACGGCGAACTCGTAGTCGCGCTCGTCGTGCGCGGGGACTCCCATGATGGCGCCGGTCCCGTAGCCGCCGAGGACGTAGTCGGCCACCCATATCGGCAGCCGGGCCCCGTTGACCGGGTTGAGGGCGTACGAGCCCGTGAAGACCCCGGTCTTCTCCTTCGCGAGATCGGTGCGCTCAAGGTCGCTCTTCGACGCGGCAATCCTGCGGTAGTCGCCGACCGCGTCCCTCTGCGCGGAGGAGGTGAGCGCCTCGACAAGCGCGTGCTCCGGCGAAAGCACCATGTAGGTGCATCCAAAGAGCGTGTCGGGCCGGGTCGTGAACACCCGCAGCCCTCCGAGCCCGGGCTTCTCCAGGGTGAAGTCGACCTCGGCTCCCTCGCTTCTCCCGATCCACGCGGCCTGCATCCGCTTGGTCGAGTCGGGCCAGTCCAGCCCCTCGAGGCCGGCGAGGAGCCGGTCGGCATAGGCCGTTATCCGAAGGACCCATTGGCGCAGGTTGCGCCGCTCGACGGGGTAGCCGCCCACTTCGCTCCTGCCGTCGACGATCTCCTCGTTGGCGAGCACCGTGCGCAGCTCGGGGCACCACCAGACGGGGCGCTCGTCGACGTAGGCGAGGCCCCTGCGGAAGAGCTGCAGGAAGATCCACTGGGTCCAGCGGAGGTAGGCCGGGTCGGTGGTGTCGACCTCGCGGTCCCAGTCATAGGAGAAGCCGAGCGCCCTGATCTGTCGCCTGAAGTTGGCGATGTTGTTCTGGGTGTTCTCGGCCGGGCGGGTGCCCGTCTTCACGGCGTGCTGCTCCGCCGGGAGCCCGAAGGCGTCCCAGCCGATGGGGTGGAGGACGCTGTAGCCCTTGGCCCTCCTGTGGCGCGCGATGATGTCGGTTGCGGTGTATCCCTCGGGGTGGCCTATGTGCAGTCCGGAGCCCGACGGGTAGGGGAACATGTCGAGCACGTAGTACTTGGGTCGGGACGGGTCCTCCCGGGACTTGAAAGAGCGGTTTTGCTCCCAGAAAGATTGCCAGCGGCGCTCGATTTCGTGAAAGTCGTAGTCTTTGCACTCGGTAACCATCGTGTAAAACCTGCCACTGTGAGCCATTCACATTTCCGGTCAATCTTGGCCGCCGTCGCCCTGCTTCTGGCCCCCGTGGCGGCCCGTGCCTCGATGAGCGGCGGATTCGACCGGCTTCTCGACTCCGTCGTGCGCATCGACGTGCGCGAGCTCAACTTCGAGGAGGGGGTGCGCAGGATCGACGCGAGCATTGGCTCGGGCGTCATTCTGTCACAGGACGGGCTCATCCTCACGAACGCCCACGTCGCCGGCCCGAAGTCCGTCGAGATCAACGTGACGCTCTCCAACCTCGAGCGGGTGGGGGCCCGCCTCGTCGGCTGGGACCACTGGACCGACCTTTCGCTTCTCAGGATCAACCTCGACGACGCCAAGAGGCGGGGGCTCGCGTTCAAGCACGCGGAGTTCGGCGACAGCGACAAGCTCTACGTGGGCGAGACCGTCTACGCGGTGGGGACCCCCCACGGGCTCACGCGCACGGTGACCCGCGGGATCATCTCGAACAACAACCGCTATTTCGAGGACACCGAGGGGGTCGACGGCTACGAGACCGGCAACTTCAACACCTGGCTGCAGACCGACGCGGCGATCAACCCGGGCAACTCGGGCGGGCCGCTCGTGACCGAGGACGGCCGCATCGTGGGGATCACCTCGCGGGCCTACCTCGGGGCGAACAACCTCGGCTTCGCGATCCCCTCCACCACCGCAAAGCGCATCGTGGACGGGCTCGTGCGCGACGGTTCGATCACGCGCAGCTACGTGGGCATCGTGCCGAAGGCGCTGCAGGACCTGGAGGGGTTCTATGACGTGGCGACGAACACCGGCATGCTGATCGACAGCGTTGAGGTGGACTCGCCCGCGGCCGCCGCCGGCCTGCGCGCCGGCGACATCGTCCTCGCGATAGACGGCAGGAAGGTGGACGGGCGGTTTCCCGAGCAGCTGCCGCCGATCGAGAACCTGATCGCGAGCCAGCCCGTGGGCTCGCAGCTCGAGCTCACCTACAAGCGGGCCGGGGCGGAGTCCACGGCCACCCTTCTCACGGCGAAGCTCGAGAGCCGGATGGGAGAGGAATGGGTCTCGGACGCCTGGGGGATCGGCCTTCGGAAGGTGTCCCGGGCTTTCGCGCGCGAGAACCAGCTCTCCGACGACACCGGGGCCCTCGTCATCGGGGTGCAGCAGGGGTTTCCCGCGGACGTCGCCGGCCTTCAGCGCGGCGACATCGTGACGAAGATCAACCAGGTCCCGGTGGACTCGCTCGATGTCGTCCGCGCGGTCGACGCGGCGTACTCCGCGAAGCCCGGCCCGACCCTCTTCGAGGTCCAGCGGGAGCGGCGCGTCTCGCTCATCGTCCTTAAGCCGTGAAGCGATTTATCCCCGTCCTTGCGCTCGCGTCCCTCCTCGTCCCGGCGCGCATGCGCGCCTCGGACCTGACTGCCCTCTGGTCCGAGCGCGTCAAATGCACCGTGGCCGTCGAGTACGTCACCCAGACGGAGCTCGAGCGGCGCCCCACGATCGCCTACGGGACGGTGGTCGACTCGGCGGGCACGATCATCCTGCCCTCGGCCGCCATCGACCTGAGGATATCCCCTAAGCAGATCAAGGACTTCAAGGTGTACCTTCCCGGGGACCCGGAGGGCTACCCGGCCCAGTACCTCGGGCGCGACGCGTACACGGGCTGGCATTTTGTCCGGGCCGGTGCGTCCATCCTGGGCAGGCTGGTGCCGGTGACGGCGTTCGCCGGGTCGGGGCCGCCCCGCGAGCCAGAGCTCGGCGAGCTCGTGTGGGGGATAGGGCTGCGCAACAAGGACGAGGACTTCACGCCGTACATCCTCCAGAGCCACGTGGCGCTGATCCAGGCCCTTCCCCAGCAGACGGCGATCGCGCAGCAGGAGGTCGCGGGGCCCGGGCTGCCCGTATTCGACCAGGACGGCCGCTTCGCTGGCCTGGGCGCGAGCTCCTTCGGCCAGACCTTCCTGGAATTCTCAGGTGACGACCGAGGAGGGGCCCCCATCATGCTCGTCAACCTCGAGGAGAGCAGCGCCTTCCTCGTGGCCTCGGAGGTGCTTCCCTATTTCGGGCGCATACCGAAGAACGTCGTCGGGCGCCCGCTCTCGTGGCTCGGGGCCTACGGGCTGGAGCCCATGGACCGCGAGGTCGCCGCGTTCCTCAAGCTGCAGTCCCAGTCGGGGGCGGTGGTGAGCGAGGTCCTGGAGGGCAGCCCCGCCGAGAAGGCGGGCCTCAAGGCCCGCGACATCATCCTTGGAGTGGACGGGACGCCCCTGCCGCGCTTCCGCCCGGACCGGGTGGTCGTCGACTACGTCGAGCGGCTGATCGCGGTCCGGTCGCCGGGCGACACGATGACGCTCTCGGTCCTGCGGGGCGCGGACCGCATCGAGCTCAAGGCGACGCTTGCCGACGAGCCCCGCCTCGTCCGCGAGGCGGACCGCACCTACTTCGAGAAGATCGGGTTCACGGCCCGGGAGTTCGTCTATGGGGACGCCGTCGCCCGGCATGCGAGGACGAGCGAGCTTGACGGCGTCGTCGCGCACCTGGTGAAGCCCAACAGCCCGGCGGACATCGCGGGCCTGCGCCCCGACGACTGGATCAAGGAGATTGACGGCGCCGAGATCCCCGACTTCGCCTCCGCCGTCGAGAAGCTAACCGAGATCGAGAAGGACCCGACGCGGGCGGAGACCGTGTTCCTCGTGAGCCGCGGGGGCGACACGGCGGTCCTTCGGATCAAGCTGCGCTAGAGCGCCGAGCCCGCCATGCGCCTCGCGATCAACGCCCTCACCGACGAGCTTCGCCGCCTCAGGGCCGGGGGGGTCGGGAGCGTGTCGGTCTCGCAGGACGGCCTCGACGCCCTGCGCAGGTCCATGGCGAGGCGCCCCGCGGCCCCGGCGCCGGCCGCGGAGCCCGCCGCCCCGGCCGCCGCCGCCCCGCCGGCCCTGGCCCCGCCGGTCGTCGTCCTTCCGGACGGCGACAAGGCCGCCCAATGGTCGGCCCTCTGCCAGAAGGTGCTCGCGGATCCCGCCTGCATCGCGCGGGTGCGCCCGGGCAGGAAGGTCGTTGTCGGCGTGGGCAGCCTCGATGCGGCGATCATGTTCGTCGGGGAGGCGCCGGGCGCGGAGGAGGAGGTCCAGGGAGAGCCCTTCGTGGGGCCGGCGGGCCAGCTCCTCAACAGGATGATCAGCGGGATGGGGCTTTCCCGGGCCGAGGTCTACATTGCGAACATCATGAACTGGAGGCCCGAGCTTCCCACGGGTGCCGACGGCGTCCAGGCCGGCAACCGGCCGCCCACCGAGGCCGAGATGGCCCACTGCCTGCCCTATCTGCGGGCGCAGATTGGGATCGTCGGCCCCAGGCTCCTGGTCGCGCTTGGCGCCACGGCCGCCAAGGGGCTGCTCGGCGCCCGCTCCTTCGGGGCGCTCGGGGAGGTCCGGGGGCGATGGCACGATTTTGGCGGCACGCCGCTGATGGTCACCTACCACCCGAGCTACATCCTGCGCAACCCGACGAACCGGACGAAGCGCCTCATCTGGGAGGACCTGCTCAAGGTCATGGAGCGGGCGGGCCTCGCGATCACGGACAAGCAGCGGAATTTCTTCGCGACCCCATGAGAAAAGCCCGCACGCTCCTCGTCGCGGCCCTTGCCGCAGCCTGCCCGCTGGCCCACGCCGCCGACGAGAGATTCGACTTCGAGGTCCTGCGCTACCAGGCGAAGGTGCTCGCCGACAGGCCCTATTTCCCGGGGAGGAGCACGGTGCCCGAGTCGCTTCTCAAGCTCACCTACGACCAGTACCGCGACATCCGCTTCAAGGCGGACGAGGGCCTGTGGCACCGCGACCGCCTGCCGTTCGAGATCCAGTTCTTCCACCCCGGCTTCAATTTCGACAGGACCGTCCAGATCAATGTCGTCAGCGGCCAGAGCGTCGAGCCGGTTGAGTTCTCCCCGGAGATGTTCGACTACGGGATGAACACTATCCCGAGCCTATCCTCCAAGATGGGCTTCGCGGGGCTCAAGATCCTCTATCCGCTCAACAAGCCCGGCGACGAGCTCGGAGCCTTCCTCGGGGCCAGCTATTTCAGGTTCATCTGCCAGCGCGCGAACTACGGGCTGTCGGCGAGGGGCCTCGCCATCAACACGGGCGGCCCCGCCCCGGAGGAATTCCCGGCCTTCCGCGAGTTCTGGGTGGAGCGGCCGCTGCCCGGCGACAAGACCCTCACCGTGTACGCCCTCCTCGACGGTCCGACGACGACGGGCGCCTACAAGTTCTTCATCACGCCCGGTGCCGAGACGGTCACGCAGGTCCACGCGGTCATCTACTGCAGGTCGGACCCGGGGGTCCTCGGCCTTGCGCCGCTCACGAGCATGTTCTGGCACGGCAAGAACACGAACGTGAGCTACGACGACTTCCGCCCCGAGGTCCACGACTCGGACGGGCTCATGGTCTTCACCGGGGCGGGGGAGTGGATCTGGCGGCCGCTCACGAACCCGGCCTCGCCGCGGGTGGCGACGTTCTCGGACGTCAACCCGAAGGGCTTCGGCCTCATCCAGCGCGAGCGCCAGTTCGACAGCTACCAGGACCTCGAGGCCTACTACCACGCGCGCCCGAGCGCCTGGGTTGAGCCGATCGGCCTCTGGGGCAGCGGGGCCGTGAGGCTCGTGGAGCTGCCCGCCGAGGACGAGACCTCCGACAACATCTCGGCCTTCTGGGTGCCCCAGACGCTCCCGCGCCCGGGGGAGCCGATCGAGGTGAGCTACCGGCTCCACTGGTTCATGGACCAGATCCACCCGCCGGCCGGCTTCGCGGTCTCGACGCGCCACGGCCGCACGAGGACCCAGGAGGCGGAGCTCGAGCGCTTCGTCGTGGACTTCGGCGGCGCCTACCTCGGCAAGCAGGGCCCGGACCCCTCGATAGAGCCCGTGGTCACGGTCGGCGACGGCGCCGCGCTCGTGAACTCGACCGTGCAGAAGAACCCGTTCAACGGGACCTGGAGGGTCGCCTTCGCGCTCAAGGCCGACGGCACCGGCCGGCCGGTCGAGCTGCGCTGCTTCCTGCGCAAGCCGCCGCACGTGCTGACGGAGACATGGAGCTACCTTTGGCAGCCGTGAGCGAGGCCGCCCAGGACGGGTCGCCGAAGGTGGGGCTGCCGGCCGCGTTCAGGCCGAGGACGGGCTCGATGGAGTCCTGGAACTCGGCCTATGTCCGCGTGGAGGACTACCTGAGGGCGCACCGGATCCACAACCGCCTCCACCAGAGCAGGCTGATCCAGAGGATCCTCGAGCGCGCGGCCCGGCGCCACGAGGCCCGGCCGGCGCTCGACCCGACGACGCTCGCGGCCGAGGAGACGGAGGCCCTGATGGACGCCTGGTTCGCGGAGGTGCTCGACGAGAAGGGCGAGCCGCACGACCGCCTGGCGATCGACGGGAGGGTTTCGCTCCTCCTGTGCGACGGCCCCGAGCGCTGGCCGTACGCCTTCCTGGACGAGGAGCACATCCCGGAGGACTTCGCGCGCGCGATGAGGAGCAGCAACCTCGAGGCGGGGCCCGACCTCGCGGTCTCGAGCATGGTGCCCCGGCCGATGGACCTCGGCCGAATCACCGAGGCGGCGGGCGAGACGCTCGAGAGGTTCGAGAAGTGGCCCGTCCTGCGGGCGCTCTTCCTGTGGCTGGCCTTCGCCCTGGCCCTGGCCGGGATCTTCTACCTGACGCGCTAGAGGGGGCAAGACCGATGGGCATCGTCGTCACCGAGCACCTGGACAAGGCCCACCTGAGCAGGCGCCGCTTCTTCTTCTTCTCGTCCATCTTCGTCCTGACGAGCCTCGCAACCTGGTTCGTCGCGGACCTCTACTGGAGCGACGGCCGGCTGGACGGCCTGGAGATCGCGCTCCTGGCGCTCTTTGTCCCGCTCTTCGCGCACATCGCCGTTGGCTTCTGCACGGCGTTCGCCGGCTTCTACGTGATCAACCGCGGGGGCGACCCGGGACGGCTGTCAGCGGGGCCCGAGTCCGGGCGCCAGCAGCGGCTCGCCTCCACGGCCGTCGTGATGCCGGTCTTCAACGAGGACGTGAGCCGGGTGTTCGAGGGGCTGCGCGTGGTCTTCAAGTCGGTGCAGGACGCCGGGGGGGCCGACAGCTTCGACTTCTTCGTCCTCAGCGACTCGAACCAGCCCAACCAGTGGATCCGCGAGGAGGTCGCGTGGGCCGAGCTCTGCAAGCAGGTGGGCGGCTTCGGGAAGATTTTCTACCGCAAGCGCCGCCAGGCGATCAACAAGAAGGCGGGCAACGTGGCCGATTTCCTGCGCCGGTGGGGCAAGAACTACCGCTACCTGGTCGTCCTCGACGCAGACTCGATCATGACCGGCAAGGCGCTGACGACCCTTGTCTCCATGATGGAGGAGAACCCCTCGGTCGGGATCATCCAGACGGCGCCCCGGGTCGTGCGCGGCGAGACGCTCTATTCCCGCCTCCAGTCCTTCGCGAACCGCCTGTACAGCCCGCTGTACCTCGCGGGCCTCAACTACTGGCAGCAGTACGAGGGCAACTACTGGGGCCACAACGCCATCATCCGAGTGCAGCCGTTCATGGAGCACTGCTCCCTCCCCGACCTCCCCGGAAACGAGCCCTTCGGGGGCCGGATCCTCTCGCATGACTTCGTGGAGGCGGCGCTCATGCGCAAGGCGGGATGGGCCGTGTGGCTCGCCCACGGCATCGAGGGGAGCTACGAGGAGGGGCCGCCGACGCTGATCGAGGGCGCCAAGCGCGACAGGCGCTGGTGCCAGGGCAACCTCCAGCACGCCTGGCTCCTGACCGCGCGGGGCTTCAGGCCGGCGAACCGCTTCCACCTCCTGATGGGGATCATGGCCTACGTGTCGTCCCCCCTGTGGCTTCTGTTCCTCGTCCTGGGCACGGTCGAGATGGCGGACCAGACCGCGCTGGTCGCGAGCGGGGCGGCCCCCCCCTTCGCCGAGACGACCTCTCTCTTCGGCTACGCGGTCGCGCTCCCCGAGGCCCTGACCCTCTTCTCGCTGACGATGCTGCTCCTCTTCCTGCCGAAGTTCGTGAGCGTCGTCGTCATGCTCGGCCGCCCCGCCGAGGTGGAGCACTACGGGGGCCGCGGCAGGCTCGTCGCGAGCGCCTTCCTGGAGGCGCTTGTCTCCATGCTCCTTGCCCCGATCAACATGATCTTCAACACGAAGTTCGTGATCTTCACGCTCCTCGGCCAGGGGGTCGGATGGGTCGCGCAGAAGCGCGCCGCCGACGACGACGGAACGGACTGGCGCGAGGCGATCATCACCCACGGAACGCAGACGGTCTTCGGCCTCGTCTGGGGTCTCTCGTCGCTCATCCTGATCCCGGCCTATTTCGCCTGGCTGGGGCCCGTTCTCGCGGGCCTGGTCTTCTCCATCCCGCTCTCGATCTTCCTCAGCAAGGCGAGCTTTGGCAGGAGGGCCAGGGACCTCGGGATCTTCCTCACCCCGGAGGAGACGAGCCCGCCGGCGGAGCTGCACCTCCTCGAGCGCAACCTCGCCGAATGCTACCGCCACCTGCCGCCCTTCGAGCCCCTGAGGGCCGACTACGGCCTCATGCAGGCTGTCCTCGACCCCTACATCAACGCGATGCACGTCGCCCTCCTCAGGCAGCGCCGCCCGAGCGCCGGGGCGAGGGAGTGGTTTGCGAAGCTCCAGGCCCGCCTCCTCAGGGAGGGGCCGGACCGCTTCACCTCGAAGGAGAAGATGGCGCTCCTCCTCGATCCCCAGTCGATGATACGGCTGCACCGGGAGCTGTGGAGCCTGCCCTCCGACTCCCTTGCCGAGTGGTGGCGCCTCGCGATGAGGCAGTACAACGTCCTGGCCGCGGTCCCGAGCACCGCGCTCTACCGCTAGGGCGCCCCCGGCCGGCCCCGCTAGCCCGCGATGCGGCGCAGCTCCGCGGCGGCGCGCGAGAACTCCGCCTCGCATTCGGCGATGAGCGGGGTCGCGGCCGCCAGGCCCTGCCTCTTGGAGACCGACTCCATCCGCTCGGCGACGCCCCTCAGGGCGACGGCGCCGACGTTCGACGAGCTGCCCTTGATCGTGTGGGCCGCGCGAGCGAACGTGGCGGTGTCCCCCGCGGCCAGGCTCGCCTTCAGCTCCGCGATGCGCTTCGGGGTGTCCTCGATGTAGATTGAGACGATCTCCCTCAGGAATTCCCCGTCGTCGCCCGGATTGAGCTCCCTCAGGTTGGTGATCGCGACGGGGTCGATTGCCGGGGTGTCGGGCATGGGTTGATGTGGCTACGTGGTCAGCGCGGCGTCACGTCGCCCACTCGAACGACGTGTTCTGCTCGATCTCGTTGATGGTCGTCAGGCCGAGGAGGACCTTCTTCAGCCCGTCGTACCGGAGGGGCCTGTAGCCGACCTTGGCCGCGGCCTTGGTGATTTCCTGGACGCTGCGCTCCTCCGAGATGAGGGCGCGGATCTCCTCTGTGATCAGGACGAGCTCATGGATCGCGACGCGCCCCTTGTAGCCCGTGTTGCGGCACTTCGGGCAGCCCTTGCCGCGGTAGAACGTCACCTCCGAGAGCCCGTCCTCCTTGAAGTACTTTGCGAGCGTCTCGCGGGTCGGAGTATAGGCCTCCTTGCAGTTCTCGCAGATCCGCGCGGCCAGGCGCTGGGCGAGGACGCCGATGACCGACGGGGCGACCATGTAGGGCTCGACCCCGATCTCGATCAGCCGGGTGATCGCCTGGGGGGCCGAGTTGGTGTGGAGCGTCGCGAAGACGATGTGCCCGGTGAGGGCGGCCTCGGTGGCGATCTTCGCCGTCTCCAGGTCCCGGATCTCGCCGATCAGGATCGCGTCGGGGTCCTGGCGCATGAGCGCCCTCAGGAGGTTCGCGAACTTCAGGTCGATCGTCGCGTTCACCTGGCTCTGCGTGACGCCCTCAAGCTGGATCTCTATCGGGTCCTCGATGGTCGAGATGTTGAGCTCCGGCGTGTTGATCTCGTGGAGAGCCGAGTAGAGGGTGGTCGTCTTTCCCGACCCGGTCGGGCCCGTCACGAAGATGATCCCGTTCGGGTTCTGGATCAGGCGCCTGAAGGGCTGCAGGATCGACTGCGACATCATCATCTTCTCCAGCGTGATCATGGACTTCTTGCCCGACATCGCGAGGATGCGGATCACGACCTTCTCCCCGTAGGCGGACGGGATCGTCGACACGCGGAAGTTCGCCGTCTGGTTTCCGATCGGAAGCGAGAACCTCCCGTCCTGCGGTATCCGGGTCTCGGCGATGTCCAGGTTGCACAGGATCTTGATGCGCGAGATGAGGGCCTTGTGGAGCTTCCTCGAGAACGCGAGGATCTCGCGCAGGTTGCCGTCGACGCGGAACCGGATGCGGGAGTTTATCTCCTGCGCCTCGATATGGATGTCGGTCGCGCGCTCCCTCATCGCGTAGTACATGATCTCGTCCAGGATCTGGGCGAGGGCGTTGTTCTCGGCGAGGATCGCCATCTTGTCGGCCGCGAGGTCCGGGTTGTCGAAGAGACTCGAGCGCTCGAGCTGCCCGAGGCTGACCTCGAGGCGCTCCTCGTTGGAGTAGTGGATGGCGATCGAGTCCTCGACCTCCCTCTGGAGGGCGAAGACCGGGCTCACCGGAATCCGCGCGATCTGGCCGAGGCGCTTCACGGTCTCCTGGTCGTCGGGCGACGCCATCGCAACCGTGAGGACACCGTTGAAGATGTAGAGGCCTATCGCCTTCGTCTTCTTCGCGACCTCGAGCGGGATCTTCTCGATCGCGTCGTCGGTGATCACGGAGACGAAGGGATCGACGTAGGCGAGGTTCATCGAGTCGGCCCAGAACCTGCAGGCGTCGTCCTTGCCGACGAGCTTCGCGTCGATGAGCGCCTGGACGAGGTCCGGGCTGTCGCCGTGGGCCTCGCACATGTTGCGCAGCTCCCCCTCGCCCACGAAGTTGGGGGTCTCCTTCAGGCGGGCGAGGAATGCTTCAACTCTTGGGCTTAACACGGGCGGGCTTCTTCGTCTTGAACAGCTTGCCTATCTCGGCCTGGTCGAGCTTCTCCATGGCGAACGAGGCGGAGCCGCGCTCGGCCTCGAGCTCGGCCAGCATCTCCGGGAGCGAGTACTTGACCTCGGTCAGCACGATGGGCTTGGGCGCCTGCGCCGCGGTCTCCTTGGGGGGGTGCTCGGACTCGGCCATGGTCAGGGGGGCGGGGGGCTCCCGGCGGGCTCGTCCGGCTCGAAGCAGGCCTCGATGGTCTCGGAGAGGGCCCGGCCGATCTCCTCGGCGGGGGCGTCCTTGCGGATGTAGTTGGCGGCGCCGAGCGCCGCGGCCTGGTCGATCGTCTGGCGGTTGGCGAGGGAGGTCAGCATGATGACGACGCAGTCGGGATTGATGGCCTTGAGCGCGCGCAGCGTCTCAAGGCCGTCCATCACGGGCATGTTCACGTCCAGCATGACGAGGTCGGGCTGCTCCTTCTTGTAGAGCTCGATCGCGAGGCTCCCGTTGGCGGCCTCCATGATCCTGTCGACCCCGAGGTGGCGCAGGAGGAGCGAGATGAACTTGCGGATGTGGGCCTCGTCGTCGACGAGCATGATGCTGCCGCTGAAGTTCATTTCGAGAGGGGAAGGCGGACCACGAACTCGGCGCCGCGCCCGGGTATGTTCTCGACCCCGATCGTGCCGTCGTGGGCCTCGACGATCTTGCGGCTGATCGCCAGCCCGAGCCCCGTGCTCTTCTCGCCGCCCGTGGGCACCGAGGACAGGCGCCCATAGTCCTTGAACAGCTTGTGGCGCTCGCTGTCGGGGATGCCCGGGCCCGAGTCGCGGACCGCGAACCCCGCGCCCGACTCGTCGGAATGGATGAGCACCGTGATGACGGAGCCGCGCGGGGAGTACTTGACCGCGTTGCTGATCAAGTTGTCCACGACCTGGCGGATCTTGTTGCGGTCGACGTCGACCATGCGGTCGGAGCCGGCCTTCACCAGCTCGATGCGCGTGTTCTTCTTCGCGGCCTCGATGTTGCTCAGGTGCACCGACCTCTCGACGATCTCGACGACGCTCGTCGGCTCCTTCGCCAGCTTCAGGTGGCCGGCCTCGATCGTGGCCACGTCAAGGAGCTCGTTGACGAGCTGGAGCATCGACTGGCTGGCCCCGTGGATCGTCTGGACGATCTCCCTCTGCTCCGTGCTCAGGGGCCCGATCGCGTCCTCGACCATGAGCTCCGCCAGACCCCGGATCGAGGAGAGGGGATTGCGCAGGTCGTGGGCGCACATCCCGAGGAAGCGGTCCTTGGCGGCGTTGGCCTTGCTCAACTGCTCGACGAGGAGCTTCTGCTGCTCCACGAGCTGCTGGTTGCTCAGGTGCGTCCTGATCCTGGCAACGACCTCCTTGGGGCGGAAGGGCTTCGTCAGGTAGTCGACGCCGCCGGCCTCGAAGCCCATGACCACGTCGTCGGCCTCGCTCTTCGCCGTGACGAAGATGACCGGGGCGCACTTGTCGCCGTAGGTCGTCTTCAGGGTGCGGCAGGTCGCAAACCCGTCGATCCCGGGCATCATGACGTCCAGGAGGACCAGGTTCGGATGGAAATCGGCGTACACCTCCAGGGCCTGCTCGCCGGACGCCGCCTCGGCGATCTCGTAGCCCTCGTGGCGCAGAATGCCCCCTATGATCCGGAGGTTTATCCGGTCGTCGTCGACGGCGAGAATCCGCCGTCCCGTCAGGTCGATGAACGGGCTAAGTGTGGGGCCAGCCATTGATAGCGTGATAGGAATCGAATATCGCCCGCAATGGGCCGCAGGCCAGAGAAATACTTTCGCCAAAAGCCGGCGGCCGTGCAACAACTTCGCATCACAAAATCGGGATATGTTGATATTTGCCTTGCCATACCCCCCTCCGCGCCAATTCGCTGATGGCCGCTCACCCCATTTAACATGTCAAAATCATTTGTCTTTTCCTCCGAGTCCGTGGGCGAGGGCCATCCCGACAAGGTCGCCGACCTGATCTCGGACAGCGTCCTTGACGCCTGCCTCGCGCAGGATCCGAAAAGCAGGGTGGCCTGCGAGACCCTGGTGAAGTCGAACCAGGTCGTGATTGCCGGAGAGATTACGACGAAGGCGAAGATCAACTACGAGCTCGTCGTGCGCGAAGCCATCAGGGACATCGGTTACATCAATGACGACGACGTCTTCCACTGCGACAAGGTCTTCATCCACAATCTCCTGACCCGCCAGTCGCCCGACATCGCCCAGGGAGTCGACGCGGTCAAGGTTGCCGGCAAGGACACGGCAGAGCAGGGGGCCGGGGACCAGGGACTCATGTTCGGCTACGCCTGCAACGAGACGCCCGAGATGATGCCGACCGCGATCATGTTCGCGCACCGCCTCGGCCGCGAGCTGACGAAGATCCGCAAGGCGGGCGTCGTCGGCTGGCTGCGCCCCGACGCGAAGTCGCAGGTCTCGATCCGCTATGAGAACGACAAGCCGATCAAGGTCGAGAATGTCGTCATCTCGACGCAGCACACGGCGAACGCGAAGCACGAGGACATCCGAGATTTCCTGATAGAGTACGTGATCAAGAAGGTGATCCCGGCCAAGATGATGGATTCCAAGACCCAGTTCCTCATCAATCCCACGGGCAGGTTCGTGGTCGGCGGCCCCGAGGGGGACTCTGGCCTCACCGGGCGCAAGATCATCGTCGACACCTACGGCGGCTGGGGCCGCCACGGGGGCGGGGCGTTCTCGGGCAAGGATCCGTCCAAGGTCGACCGCTCGGCGGCGTACATGTGCCGGTGGGTCGCCAAGAACATCGTCGCCTCGGGCCTCGCCGACATCTGCGAGCTCCAGGTGGCCTACGCGATCGGCTACCCGGAGCCGGTGAGCATCTGGGTGGACGCGATGGGGACGGCCAAGGTGCCCGAGGCGAAGATCAACAAGGCCGTCCAGAAGGTCTTCAGCTTCAAGCCCGCGAACATCATCAGGCAGCTGGACCTCTTGAGGCCGATCTACCGCTCGACCACGAACTACGGGCATTTCGGAAAGCCTGAGCTCCCGTGGGAGCAGACCAACCGGACCAAGGAACTGCTCGCCGCCGCGAAATAGCCGCCAAGGAAGATTTACAACCCCTTTACATATGCCAACGACCGCCACACGCCCGACCCAGGATTACCACGTCAAGGACCTCGCCCTCGCCGAATGGGGGCGCAAGGAGATCACCGTCGCCGAGCACGAAATGCCCGGCCTCATCTCGATCCGCAAGAAGTTCGGCGCGAAGAAGCCGCTTGCGGGCGTCCGTATCACGGGCTCCCTCCACATGACGATCCAGACCGCCGTCCTCATCGAGACGCTGGTCGAGCTCGGCGCCTCGGTTCGCTGGGCGTCCTGCAACATCTTCTCGACGCAGGACCACGCCGCGGCGGCCATCGCGAAGACGGGGGTGCCGGTCTTTGCCTGGAAGGGCGAGTCGCTCGAGGAGTACTGGGAGCTCACCTGGAAGGCACTCAGCCATCCGGGCGGCAAGGGCCCGCAGCTCGTCGTCGACGACGGCGGGGACGTGACGCTCCTCCTCCACAAGGGCTATGAGCTCGAGGAGGGGAGCGACTGGGTGCACACCCCCTCGGATTCCCACGAGGAGGGGGTCATCAAGGCGATCCTGAAGAGGATCCACGCGGAGTCTCCGTACGTGTTCCACGAGATGGTGAAGGACTGGCGCGGCGTCTCCGAGGAGACGACGACCGGCGTCCACCGCCTCTACCAGCTCCACGAGAAGGGCAAGCTGCTTGTCCCGGCCATCAACGTGAACGACTCGGTGACCAAGTCGAAGTTCGACAACCTCTACGGCTGCCGCGAGTCGCTCGCCGACGGGCTGAAGCGCGCGACGGACGTCATGATCGCTGGCAAGGTGGCGGTCGTGTGCGGCTACGGGGACGTCGGCAAGGGCTGCTCGCACTCGCTGCGCGGCTTCGGCGCCCGGGTCATCGTGACCGAGGTCGACCCCATCAACGCGCTCCAGGCCGCCATGGAGGGCTTCGAGGTGAACACCGTCGAGAGCGCGCTCGCCGAGGCGGACATCTACGTGACGACGACCGGCAACTGCGACGTCATCACCTACGAGCACATGGAGGCGATGAAGGACCAGGCTATCGTCTGCAACATCGGGCACTTCGACAACGAGATCCAGGTGGACCGCCTCTACACGTCGATCCGGGTCAAGCGCGAGAACATCAAGCCCCAGTACGACGCCTTCAGGTTCTCGGACGGCCGCACCATCTATCTCCTCGCCGAGGGCCGCCTGGTGAACCTGGGCTGCGCCACGGGCCACCCGTCGTTCGTCATGTCGAACAGCTTCTCGAACCAGGTCCTCGCCCAGATCGACCTCTGGAAGAACCGGGACACCTACAAGCCGGGTGTCACCCGGCTGCCGAAGCACCTGGACGAGGAGGTCGCCCGCCTCCACCTCGAGCGGATCGGCGTCAAGCTGACGCGCCTCTCGGAGAAGCAGGCCAAGTACCTCGGGGTTCCCGTCGACGGCCCCTACAAGCCGGAGCACTACCGCTATTGACGGGGCGGTGCCGGATCCAGACCGGCTACTGCTGCGGGTAGATCAACGTCCTGCCGTCTTTCAGGTAAAGGCGGAGGGGGTGGCCCTTTTTGAACAGAAGCGAACGGTAGTTCTCGCCGGCGACCGGCATGATGGCGGGGATCAGCTTGCCCGGTCCGACCAGGTCCTCGAACGTCGTCGTGGTCACGCCGTGCTCCGCATAGTACTGGTTTGCCGCGTCGTCCAGCAGGCGAAGGTTGTGGACGATTGTCTCGTCCTGCAGGGCCGGCGGGACGAGCGAAGGCGGCGCGAAGGCGGCCGTGCTCGGGACCGGGCCCATGAAAAAAGGCGTTGTCACGGGCGCCGGGATAAAGGCAGGTGCATGCGAGAGGTCCGGATACGTGAAGACCCGGCCGTCCGGGAGCTGGACCCCCATCGGATTCCCCTTGCGCAGGATGACGCGGTTGTAGGTCTCGCCGGCCACCGAGGTGATGGAGCTGATCATCTTTCCCGGGCCCACCAGCTCATCATATCTCATCGTGTAGGCGCCGTGGTCGAGGTAGTACTTGTTGGACGCGTTGTAGAGCATGCGGAGATTTTTCTGTACCGCCACCGCCTGGGCATTGAGCCGCACTTTCTCGAACGCCGGGACGGCCATCGCCGCTAGGAAGCCCACGGTCACCGGGTTATACACCATGACCATGGCCAAGTCGGCCTTCAGCGAGCGGTTCCAGGTCGAGCGGATCAGAATCCCGTCAGGAAGATTTGCGCGGACCGAGAGCATTGGCGCCGTTGCCTCCGGCAAGTTCACGGCCATGCTCTCGAGAAGCCGGTGAACGGGCGGCGCGGCCTGCGTATTCATGGCAGCCAGCCCCTTCATCCTGTCGAGGAGGCTGGGGGCAACCCAGGTGAGGCCGTTGCCAACGGGTCCGACCGAGGCCAATGCGGACTGGAAAGTTGGGTTCTTGTCGAGGCCGTCCTTCCGGTTGACGCATTCGCTCAGGAACGCCTCGGTCGTGGCGAAGTAGAATGCGTTGCCGTCGATCGCCAAGACCGGCTTTATGCCCCCAAGCTTCGAATCGGCCTTCAGTGTGTAGACATTGAGGCTGCCATTCTGGGAGGCAACGTATGATGAGGATTTTTCCCTTATGGCACCTTCCACCATGGGTCCTATCCCGTCGATTCGGCAAACGAAGGAGAATGCGGGAAGAACAAGCGGGCTCGGCCCCTGCGTGGTCACGTTCTTCACGGGATCCAGCCTCAAGATCATGGTCATCCGCCCGGTGAGACCGTCGATGAGGTCCAGCAGGGAGAAGTGCGCGTCGGCGCCTATTTTCCTAACCTTCTCGCGAAACGCAGTCCCGGCCTCAGGGCCGTTCACCTTTGCGACGATGGACTCCACCGTGTCGTACGCTGCCTTCAGGTTGAACTCGTATTCGCCGTAGAAATCGGCATCCGCGGGGGCCATCCTGGCGTTGACGAAAGGAGCCGGATTTCCCCCAAACGCCTCGAGCAACCCGTGGCGGCCCTTCGGCGTGTAAAGGAAGGCGCGGTTGCGGTAAACGTTCGGTGCCTCGCGCACCGAGCTGACGCCTATCGCCTTTATGTCATCGAATCCAAGCGCGGCGAAAAGCGTCTTGAAGTCCTGTTTCGCAAACATGCTCAAACGCGGCTGCGCCGCCGTGAACTGCCTCACCAATGCCTGGGCAGTTCCGGCAAACTCGAGCGCGTCCCCGTCGACGTCGGCATAGCCGTACAACGTGCCGCCGATATCAAGGTGGCTATTGACGGCCTGGAAATGGGGGCTCTGCTCAGAGGAGGGTACGAGATTGACCGATGCAGGGGCAACCGGCGCGGCGGAGTCCGGTTTCTTGGCGCAAGCGCCCAGAAGCATGACGAATGCTGCGATGGAAAGCCACTTCGGCGAACGTGTGGTCATGGAAAAGCCGCGTGAACCCAACCCCTGGCCGGGGCAGACTTTCTCCCCCAGCGTGTTGCTGGCGAGGGCAAAGGTTACCGCCCCCAACCGTGCAGTTTGCCTCGGAATGGGCGCGGAGCAGCAACAATTAATTCGCGGGAAGACGTAGCGCAACTCCTCGCAAGGTGGTTCTGCTTCGCCGGTGGGACCGACTTTCTCGGACCGCCAAGGCTCGACCCGGCGCCTCGCCTCTCCGGCGCTATGACGCCGAATAGGAGGGGGCCGGGGAGACCGCGGAGTGCTCGCCCGTCAGGAGCGGGTGGGGGAATAGAAGCGGATCGACTGGCTCACCCGGACAAGCACGGGCAGGCCGTTGCGCTTCGGCGGCTCAAACCGCCACTGCTTGACCGCCTCGACCGCCAGGTCGGCCAGCTGCGGGTCCGCGTCATTCACGGTGACCGGCATGCGCACGCGGCCCTCTTCGTCGACATAGTAGTCCAGGGTCACCGTCCCGCTTGCGCGGCTCGCCAGCTCCTTGGTGTACTGCGGATTGACGACGCGGACCGCGTTCAGCTTTCCGTCGATCTCGCTGATATTGTAGGCCCTGTAGGTGCTCGCGTTGGGAAAATGCCTGCGAAAGAGCCCGTCGACAAATTCGCCGACGTTCTGGGAAATGACCACGATCCCGTGGCGCTCAAAGTTGAAGTCGACCTCCTTTGTGGCGGTTACCGCCCGGCCGTCGAGGCGCGCTGCGTCAAACGTCCACCTTCCGAGCGCGTAGCGGGCGGACTGCGCAAAGGCGGGGTCGGTGTAGAACACCGGCAGGACGTCCGTCAGATTTCCGTTGGCGTCGACCGTGATGAGGAACGCCGCCCGGCCCTCCGTGTACATCATCACCTCCGGCGCCAGGGGGTAATTGGCCGGCTCGGTCTGGTGGATCCCGATCGGCTGGAAATAACCCGCATCCGCCACATCCTCCGCTCTCGCGGAGGAGCACGGCCAGCAAAGCGGGCCGACTGCTGCCAGGACTAGGATCCCGGGTTTCATGATCACCAAACCTCGCTGGGGACACGCTAGGCCGAGCCGGGCGATTGTCAATGGGACTCGGACCCGGGGGAATTCCCACCGCTCCGGAGCCCTGCCGGCCTTGGCCGGGATCGGTCGCCAAACTCGTTGGTGTTGCCTGAATAGCCCCGACCGATCATCGATCGGGGGACGGCCCTAATAATGAGCGCATTCACACTGGCTGGCTGGGAAAACTTCTTTGTCGCGAGCGCGGGCGCCGCGGCCGGCCTCGCGGGCCTGCTGTTCGTCGCCCTTTCCATCAATCTGTCGCAGATCCTGAAAATCCCCGGGCTCGCGGCCCGGGCTGGCGAGACCTTCATCCCCTTGGCGGTCACGCTCGTCATATCGCTTCTGGCCCTGGTCCCAGGTTTTTCGATCCGTTCCTATGCAGCGTGCCTCATTTGCATAGGCGGCATCACCTGGCTCGCGTCCAGCTCGATCCAATTCCACGCCATCCGCTCCCGGCATTTCGTGAAGGTCTGGCACCTCATTACGCGCCTCGCGTTCAACCAGCCTGGCAATTTGTGCATTTTCATCGCAGGACTTTCCCTTTTCTTCCGGTTTTCGGGCGGCCTCTACTGGCTGGTCCCGGGGGTTTTGATGGCTTTCGCGGGCGCCATGATCAATGCGTGGATCCTGCTGGTGGAGATACTTCGGTAGATCCTGCGCAGATGACATGGGAAGACCATCAGCGATGGATTTCCGGGTTACCCGGGCGGAGCCGATGGGCTCCATGGTGAACATGGGTGAACCCACCGCCGCTCAAGGGAAGGAACCGCAATCCGGACCGGTTGAATGCGTGAAACCGAACTTTTCCGCCGACGCCTTTGCTGGCACGGCTGCCTACTACGTACGGTACCGCGTTCCCTATCCCGAAGGCCTTCTGAGGGCCCTCCTTGATGCATCCGCGGTCACAGGGGAAGGTCGTCTTCTCGATCTGGCATGCGGACCCGGCCGGGTGGCCTTGGATCTTGCCCCATCGTTTCGGGAGGTGTGCGCTATCGATCTCGAACCGGAGATGATCGAGGCAGGGCAACGCGAGGCGGCACGCCGGGGAGTTCAGCGCATCACTTGGAAGATCGGCAGGGCCGAAGACCTGGAAGCACCTCCGGATTCGTTTGAATTGATCACCATAGGGGCGGCTTTCCATCGCCTCGACCAGCAACTCATAGCAGCACGGTCCCTTCGATGGCTCAAACCGGGATGCCGGCTGGCCACGCTGGGCTCCCATAGCGTTCTTGGGGGGAAAGAGCGCTGGCAGCAGGCCGTTGCCGACGTCGTTCATCGATGGACAAAGCGCCGTTCCAAGAGCGACGAATGCGCCGAACCCAGACTGCCTGGCAGCGGCCCCGAACATTTCGAGAGCGTATTGCGGGAGGCGGGATTTGTGGATGTCTCCAGTTACACGCTCGTCCAACCGCACGATTGGACGGTCGAGACGGTCCTGGGCTTCCTTCATTCAACCTCGGTTTGCTCCAAGGCCGTTCTGGGCAAGAACGCAGAGCTCTTCGAATCCGACCTGAAAGCCACGCTGCTTGGACATGATCCGAGCGGGACTTACCATGAGAGCACCCAATGGGGTTTCACAACCGGCAGAAAGCCAAGCTGAACTCCGTCTTGGACGGCATGCATCCGTGGGTCCGTGCCGCAAACGCAGTTGAAGCGAGGGGGTGTCGGGCCAGGAGGATTCGAATCCCCGACTCCGTCAGTCCAGGATTTGGATATTCGACGTGTTCTTCTCCGTCACCGGCAGCCCCTCGGAATTGTGGATCTTCACCCCCTTGAGCGTGATGTCCCGGGCGTCGACCGCGCTGAAGCCCCTCTTCGCCGTGATCTCGGCCCGCTCGATCGTGATCGCGTGGAGCGGCTGCTGCCGCAGCCCCTTGAGCGAGATCGCCGCGCCCGCCCCCAGGCAGTAGATGTCGCTTATCCGGAAGTCCCGGAACTCGGGTGTCTTCGCCGCATCGCGCGAGAGCGGCACCTTCACCGCCGCGTTCGTGACCGGCGTGTTGTCGTAGAACGTGTTGAAATCGATCGCGCCGCCGGCGATGTCGCGCATGAAGATGTGGTCGATCGTGACGTCGTGCACGAGCCCGCCGTGCCCGAGGCCGCTCTTCACCCGGATCCCGACGTCGGTCCCGTCGAAGACGCATTTCGTGCACCACAGGTTCGACATGCCGGACTCTGTCGTCCCGCCCACCACGAAGCCGCCGTGGCCGTGGTAGACCGTGCACTCCGCCACCACCACCTCCTGCAGACCGGCTTCGCCCGGGTACGGGCTCTTCCCTTCGCCTTTCATGCAGATCGCGTCGTCGCCCGTGCTCAGGGTGCAGCGGTAGATCGCCACGCCGCGGCAGTCGGCGATGTCCATCCCGTCGCCGTTCTGCGCCCACCACTCGTTGAAGAAGGTCGCGTCGCGCACGGTCAGGTTCTCGCAATGGTTGGGGGAGAGGATCCCCGCGGGGGAATTGCGGAAGGTCGGGCCCTGGATCAGCACGTTGTCGCAGTCGCGCAGCGAGATCAGCGGCGAGCGCAGGAAGTCCCGCGCCGGCAGGTAGTCTTCCGCCGTCGGCGCAGATGTCTTCGCGGCCAGGTTCGTGAGGTAGTCCTCGCCGTCCATCGCCTCCTTGGTCGGCCACCAGTTGGCCCCGTCGCCGCTCACCGTCGGGCTTTTCGCCAGCATCTCCTCCCACTGCGCGTCCGTCGCCTTGTTGCGCCGTGCCGGCCGCCAGGTGTCGCCTGCTCCGTCAAATACGCCATCGCCCGTGAGCGCGATGTTGTTCGCCCCCACCGCGGAGATCGCCGACTGGGACGTATAGCCGCGCCCCGGCCGCGGCACCATCGCGTATGCGGTGTGGTCGGCCGTGAACTGCACGAGCGCCCCGCGTTCCGTCTTCAGGTCGACACCGCCCCTGAGGACGATCGGCCCCGTCAACCACAGCCCGGGCGGCACCACCACATGGCCCCCGCCCGCCTGCGCGCATGCGTCGATTGCCTTGGCAAATGCGGCCGTGTTCAGCGTGTGCCCGTCGCCCACTGCTCCGTAGTTGGTGATCGGGAAGGTGCGCTCCGCGAAGACCGGAGCATCCATCGCCGGCATTTTGAAGGGCGCCCGCGCCAGATAGTCCTCGAGCGAGCGCGGAATTGGATCAGCGCTCGCGCCACTCGGCCAAAGCGCCGGCGCTGCGGCCGCGGCAAGAAGAACGAGGTAGAGTCGGGGTTTCACGGCATGATTAACGGCTCGGACCCGCAAAAGATGCGACACCCGTTCTTTGATGCGGAGAACCCAAGAATTGGAGGCGCGGGCCGGAATGGGCCGTCTCCCGTCGCTCTTGCACGCCAGAAATAACGGTTTTTCCGAGTGAACCAGGGACAATCTATCGTATCCTACAAAACTAAGCGCCTATTCTCGTTCGATTGGTTGAGTTGCGCGGACGGCTGCAACATCATTGGAGGCATCAAATGCATCCTCGACGCACACATAACACGCCGTGCCGGCTCATCGACCGCCGCGAGCCGCGATTTGCGCGGATGAGAGCGTTTGTCGCCGTCGTCGCTGTGCTCGGTTGCTGCCTGCGTCTTGCATCGGCCGCCGTCGTCCATGGTGAACTCAATCAATGGCACGACATCCAAGTCAATTTCACCGGCCCGAAGACAAGCGAGACCGCCAACCCCAATCCCTTCCTTGATTACAGGTTGAACGTCACCTTCACCCACGGAGACAAGGTCTTCGTGGTCCCCGGATATTTCGCGACGGATGGAGATGCCGCCGAATCTGGCGCACGTGAGGGCAATCTCTGGCGGGTGGACTTCGTTCCGTATGAGACTGGAACATGGACCTACCGGGCGTCATTTCGGACCGGCGCCAACGTAGCGGTGAGCCTCGATCCGAATGCAGGTTCTCCGCTCTCCTTCGATGGAGAAGAAGGCAAGATCGATGTGGGGCCTGCCGACGAGTCCTCGCGACCCATGCTGGAGTATGTCGGCAAGCACTACCTGCGCATCGGCGACACGGACAAGTACTACCTGATGGCCGGCAACCAACACCCCCAGAACTTCCTTGGATATTTCGAGTTCGACGACACCAAGTCTTATGGGGGTGACATGGGCTTGCCCCATGCCGACCAGCTTCACCATTACGACCCGATGGTGAAGTACTGGAAGCCGGGCGACCCGACATGGCGCGGCGGAAGAGGCAAGGGAATCATCGGCGCGCTCAACTATCTCGTCAGCAAAGGCCTGAACACCCAGTTCATGCTGACGATGAACGACTACAGCCCCGGTTTCGATACCAATCCATGGATCGCCTATGACCAGTACACCCGCTACTCCGTCTCGAAGCTCGCCCAATGGGACATCGTCTTCTCTCACATGGACCGGCTCGGAATGCAGGCGATGCTCGTCACCCAGAAGCAGGTAGCCGAACAGACCCTGGGAAAGTTGGGCGTCGAGCGCGAGCTCTACTATCGCGAACTGGTCGCGCGCTTCGCCCACCATCGCGGGATTATCTGGGACCTCGACGTAGAAATGGATCGCTGGCGCTATTTCTCAACCCAGGACATGGAGGATATCTGCAATTACATAAGGGCGCTCGATCCCTACAAACATCCCATCGAGTACATCCAGTGGAAGGGCGAGTTGCTGGCCGACAATACGACCTATGGCAGGCTCCTGGGTTTCCCCAATTTCGATGCCGTGGCGCTGCAAAGCTGGGCCGAGACCGTCCATCATTATACGATGAAATGGCTGGACGAGTCCGACGCCGCGGGGCACCCGTGGCTTGTGCACCAGATCGAGGTGAACGGTGGTGTCCTTCCGGACTTCCAGGATTATTGGCACGATAAGGAGCGCAAAGGGGCGATCTGGGGCAACTACATGGCCGGAGGAACCGGGGTGTTGTTCTACGGCTTCGAACGTCGCGGCGACGTCCATTGGAGTGAGAGCTGCAACCTGGAAGACTACTCTCGGCGAGATCATTTCTTCGATCTCATCGACTACGCACATGAATTCTTCTTAAAGTACCTTCCATACGTGGAGATGCACCACGCCGACGATTTGACGCCGCAGCCGAACGACTACGTGTTGGCGAAACGCGGTGAAGTTTACGCGGTCTACCTGCCCGATGGCGGCACCACGACGCTCAACCTTTCCGGCGTGAGCGGAGAATTCGAAGTGAAATGGTACAATCCCCGAACCGGCGGCGACCTTCAGGACGGAACGGTGCGCACCATCGAAGGCGGCGACAGCCGCGCCCTGGGAGTAGCCCCCGGGGACGTCAACAGCGACTGGGCCGTGCTGATCCGCAAGGTGAAAACACAATGACAGGATCAACGGTAATACGATGAAAGCGAATCTAGCTATAAAACCCATTATATTTGCCCTCGTCGCCTCGTTTTGGTCGTCGTGCGCCTTTGGCGCGGACGCCCCGCAAGGCAGTAGCCCCATCGCACCTCAGAACAGCTTTGTTTGGGTGAAGTTGACGAGCTCCATGAGCTCGACTTCCAGCAAGCCTGGCGATCCGGTCACGGCGTTTGTGATGGGGCCGAATGGGGCAATGCTGGGAGCCACGTTGGAAGGGACGGTTGACAAGGCGGAACGGTGCAACCTGGCATTCTCGTTCCATACGTTGAAGCTCAACGGGAAAACCTATCCCGTCCAGTCGCGGCTCATATCCGTCGTGAATTCCAAGGGCATAGCGGGGCAGGATGATCTGGGGCAGCGGGTCGGCGTAGCCGCCGATATGACCGCCTACGGCATCACGACGGCGTTGAACGAAGGCTCCGAGGTTCAGCTTTCGGTTTGGACGCGGTGATTTCGGGAAATCGAGCCAATTGAAGTGTCGGGGATACCCCGAAGTCCGTGCTGCAAATGCAGTTATAATTGGAGGCGCGGGCCGGAATCGAACCGGCGCGTACATGTGACCCATTATATCTATTAATGAGATAAAACATAAATATCTTGAAAAAGAAATAAAATGAATTTATCCCCTATAAGTAGTAAATTATGGAATTCCCGACACGAACCCCTAGCCAGCTTGGAGCTGTACTCCGCGGACAACGCAAAAAAAGGAAGCTTACTCAGGCGGACGCTGGCGCAAACGTTGGCTTGAGGCAGAACGCCGTATCCACCATCGAGGCCGACCCGGGACGCTCCTCCGTAGGAAGATTGTTTAAGCTGCTA
>Ga0302325_10003197_pt1 | contig 38920 bp, 35 predicted proteins | sample Palsa_T0_2_FD_201948 | JGI IMG/M metagenome (GOLD analysis project Ga0302325, IMG submission 201948) | Peat permafrost microbial communities from Stordalen Mire near Abisko, Sweden - Palsa_T0_2 | ecosystem: Environmental > Terrestrial > Soil > Palsa > Peat permafrost | place: Sweden: Abisko...
ATGCGGCGACTGGAGGTGACCGGGTCTAGGTCGTCGAGATTGCGTGACGCCATGCGGGCGAGCATCGGTGAGACGAGCACCTCGTTGACGAGGGCGACGTCGATGTCGGGTCGGATCTCGCCTGATTCGATGCCCCGTCTGATGGCCTTGAACATGGCTTCACGGCGGGGGGCCACGATCTCTTCGAAGTAGCGGCGGTGAAGCTCGGGGAAGACCTCGGCCTCGGCGTTGAGGGCCAGGCGCATGCGACTGGCCCGCCTGTCGACGGTGCGCTCAGCCAGGACGGCCAGGTGCTCCGCGACGTCGTCTAGGGCCGTCGGACCGGCGAACTCGGGTAGGGGGCCGTTGATCGAGTCGAGCACGTCGAGGTAGAGGGCGTCCTTGGTCTTCCAGCGCCGGTAGAGCGAGTTGCGCGACACGCCGGCGTGCTTGGCGATCGCGACGAGCGAGAGGCCCGACAGGGTCGCCCCCGTGCTCACCAGGTCGAGCACGGCCTCGACCGCCGCGATATCGGTCTGGGGATCGCGTTGGCGACCGCCCAGGCGTTCGATCGTTTCCATCACCCCATAATACCCCAAACGAAACAACCCTGTTGCGTTCCGTTATGCCGTTAGTTACTATCGGAACAGAGCTGTTCCGTTTCATTGTCCGGGCTTGCCTCTCGGACAGACGACCCTTGTCAGGAGACCCCTATGACCTCACTGCCAAGCACCGACCGAGCCCTTTCAAAATGGGGGGTGCTCACTATCTGCGCCGTCGCCCAGTTCATGGTCGTGCTTGATGTCACCATCGTCAATGTCGCCCTCCCCCAGATGCGCGACGCCCTCGGCTTGTCGATCACCGGCCAGCAGTGGGTGGTGAACGCCTACACGCTCACCTTCGCCGGCTTCTTGATGCTCGGCGGCCGGGCCGCCGACCTGTTCGGACGCCGCCGGGTCTTCATGCTGGGCCTCTCCCTCTTCACCGGGGCCAGCCTCATCGGCGGACTGGCGCAAGGAGGGGCGTGGCTGATCGCAGCACGCGCCGCCCAAGGGATCGGCGGCGCCATCTTGGCCCCGACCTCGCTCACCATCCTGACTTCCACCTTCACCGACATGAACGAACGCCGCCGGGCCATAGGCGTCTGGTCGGCCACCGCAGCCAGCGGGTCAGCCGCCGGGGTGCTGGCCGGCGGCATCCTCACCGACGTGTTGAACTGGCGTTGGGTCCTCTTCGTCAACGTCCCCATCGGCCTGGCCATGCTGGTCATGGCCCAGCGGGCACTCCCCGAATCCCGAGCCCCCGGACCCCGCCCCCGCCTCGACATCGAAGGGGCTTTCACCATCACCGCCGGCCTCGCCCTCTTGGTCTACGGGATCGTCGGCACCGACACCCACTCGTGGGGCTCAACCCAGACCGTCATGTCCCTCCTCGGAGGTGCCGCGTTCCTGGCCGCCGCAGTCTTCATCGAAGCCCGGGTGGCCGGTGAGCCGCTGGTACCCCTCGCCATCTTCCGCCGACGGTCGCTGTGCGCGGCCAACGGCATCGGCGTGACCATCGGCGCCGCCCTGTTCGGCATGTACTTCTTCGTCTCCCTCTACCTACAAGAACTGGTCGGGTTCTCTCCCCTTCGGACCGGCCTGGCCATCCTGCCCGCCGGAGTCATGACCTTGCTCGGCGCGCTGGCCGCCCCCCGACTGGTCGCGGCAATCGGGCCCCGGCGACAGCTCATACTCGGACCCACCCTCGCCGCCGTAGGCCTCTTCTGGATGTCCACCCTCACCTACGGAGCCGACTACTGGGTCCACATGTTCGGACCTCTCGCCCTGTTCGGACTCGGGATCGGACTGTCGTTCGTGCCGATGACGCTCACCGCCACCGCCGGCATACCACCAAAAGAGGCCGGGCTCGCCTCAGGCCTCATCAACACCACCCGGCAAATGGGAGGAGCGGTAGGCCTCGCCGTCCTGGCCACACTGGCCGCCGGGACCACACGACACGACCACACGACAGCCCGATCCGCCCAAGCCGCCCTCACAACCGGCTACGACCAGGCCTTCCTCACCGCCGGGCTACTCCTACTCGCCGGAGCCGGACTCGCAACCCTCATCCGCCCCACACCCCAAACCGCCCCAGCCACCACCAGCAGCGGCACCGTCCCCGGCAAGCCAACACAAGACATCCAGCCCAGCCCCGCCCCCCACGCACTCGCCATGACCAACAACCGATCCCGGTAGAAACCCCAACTCTGACACCGCTGGTCGGCGCGCCCGTACATAGCACGAACGCCCGACCAGCGGTTTCGCGTTTGACGACGACGAGCGGACCACCGACGGGGACCCCGGGCCCGGGGGGATGGGCCCGGGGCCACGACCGTGGCTCCTCCTGCCGTTCGGAGGGAACGGCGGGGTGCATACCCATCGAACCCGACCGGCGCCGTTTTCCGCGTCACAGGAAGATGAACATCGGAGGAATACACCGAGGTCTGGGTCCGGTCTGCGCCCTCATTGCGGCGGCAGGCGACCCAAGCGGACGAGCCGAGCCGACTATGCGCTCCCCATCCGCTGACGCTGCCCTGTCGTTATGAGCTAACGGGAGCCGGCCAGGCAGGGGAACAGTCGCGAGCTGGGATTGCGAGCGTTTCTCAGCCGACAAGCCGGGGCGGATCTCCAACAGTTCGAGAATGATTCGTTGTTCGGCCTTGGCCTCAGCCGATCCCGTCCCGCCTTCACGCCCGGTTGTCACCTGAGCGAGGTCGGACGCGACCGAGCCGCTGTCGTTTTGGACGCCAGGATCGGCACCGGCGCACCGTTCCGGTCAACTTGCGCGAGGCGAAGAGAAGGCGTTGCCAGTGGCCAAGTCGGCGACGTTAGACGCCCGATGTCGCACCACGTCACCGGCTGTTCCAATTGGTGCTCGGCATCACAACCGGTAGATCCAGAAGTGTGAGCAGCCCCGGGGCGGCATTACAGACCGTCGGGATGGCATTAACCGGCCGCATGGCTGTCGCTACGAGCACCGCGACGGTCACGTTCTCTTCGTGACTGAAGCAGTAATCGAGAGTGATGCCCGGGTTGCCGGCGATCTCGATTCGATAGCCGCCCTCGCCCGGTAGAGACGGCCATACATCGGGGTACTCGCCGGCCCAATAGTAACCATGGGTCGTGATCCGCGCCGTACCGTCGATCAGCCCACTCATGCTGTGATGCGCGGCCGTGACCGTGCCGGGCTCCACTACGCTACCGGGCAGCTCAACCCGCTCATCCGCGATAAGGGTTTCGTGTCGATGAAGGTAGCCGCTGTCAAGCTCTACTCCGAAGTCGTGGGCCAGATGTTTGATCAGGGGCGTCCAGAGATGCTCATACATCAGCTCGTAGGTCTCCTCGCTGGGGGCGACCCCTAGGCCGATGCCGGCCAGTACGAATGGTTCGTTGTAGTGGTTCATGGTCAACATCTCGGCGACGGATACCGATTCCACTCGGTGGCAGACGCTGGCGACATTCGTCATCAGGACCAGGTTGGCATCGGGGCTCAGGCCCGAGATGTACAAGGAGCTGGCGCCCCTCTCGCATGCTCCGGTCAATACATCGAGAAGCTCCTTGTCGATACCCAGGGGGAAGCCGAGCGAGGTCTGCGGTCCGACCACGTTCAGCCCCGAGGCGAGCAGCTTCCCTAGCTCCTCGACGAGCTCGGGAAGAGGACGCATCATGTCGGTGGACATGTAGCAAACGCAGTCGCCGTCGAGCGACAGAAGGGCATCGACGTCCTGCGTGGCCACGACACCGGTCTTGGGCCGCCCACAGAGATCTCCGGCATCTCGGCCCTCATTGGCGTCGTTGTGGCACCACAGTCCGGCCAACTCGAGCTGAGGATGATCGAGGATCCCTCTGAGGCTGTGTTGCCCAGTCTGGCCCGTCGACCATTGAATGACGCGATACTTTCCTCTGCTCTTCGTCACGATACCTACAATCCTGGGCTTAGGTGATCTTGATTAGACCTTCGGGCCACGTCTAGGACGATCGGCTTAGCCTCGAGGTGCGACCGGGCATCTCATACCCAGGAGCTCCAGGGCAAAGCCCATACGGGGAATTCGTCACCCCCGGAGCATCGCAGACATCTTGCAGGAGATATGCGGGGGTTTTGGGGACCGTGTCATACGGCCCGAGAAGCATGAGCGGAAGAGTAGATGGCACCCAGGTGATGAACTGAATCACCGCGTACAGGGCCAGAAAGGTCACCGGTTTGCGCAGCCTGGGACTGAGATTCTCAGTCCCCCGTTCGGCGATCGTTTGGCCTCGGTCGTTCCTGAAGACCCGAATACCGGGTATGAAGGCGAAGAAGATCGGACCGCAAAAGAACTCCGGAAACGCATACCTCAGCCCCTGCCCCAGATGGAGGGAGAACCCGGAAGGCGCGAAGTACGTCCACAAGCCGAGCGAAATGACGGTCGGCTCGAGCGCCATGTCGAAGACCAGCCCGATCAGGAACAGGATCCCCAACAACCTCACCGTCGATATTCCTGGCCACCGATTGCGGGCCCATCGAATTGGATGCTCAAGGAGAATGGCCAATCCGAGCAGGTCGAACATGAACAGAGGCACCGTCAGCAGCAGTGGATCGGAGACCCGGCCGCAGTCAGGGTTTACTACCAGCGGCATGTTCCCGCACATGTAGTTGAGATTGACGAAGTTGGAGCTAGTGAGAAAGGTCGGCTGGAAGAAATTGCAGCCGAGGTCGCACCAGCAGATCGTGAGCCCGGCCAGACAGAACATGGAGTCCAGGGTCATCCCCCGCGCCCGGATGCACCCCCGGATCACATAGATCAATACCGGTACGGCAGCCACGATGGCGATGGCTTCCAACGACGTCGCCGCCCACCAGTCCGTCGAGCCTGGTGTTTGATACTGCGTGATCTCGTGGGGGTTGTCGGCCAGCCAGGCGACCACGGTCCAGATCTCCCAGAATAGGACAGGGACCGCGAACAGAGCCAAATACTGCGCCCAACCCCATCGACGGGTCGACGCCACCCAGGAATCATTCCTGGGCTTGGTGAGCAGGCCCACTCGCTCGGCTGCTATATCACTCACTTATATCACTCACTCGTCCACCCCTGACACGCCAACTCGCACCACGGACCGGCAATGGTGTCGTTGCACAACCGTAGTATCTAGACCTTAGAGTCTATATACTACGCAACACCCTTTCCAGCGTCAAACGGGGAGATCACGACATGACTGGGCAGCCCTATTCATTCCTGCGAATTGAGCGAGACGGAGGCGTCGCGACTGTTACCTTCGACCGCCCGGCTAACGCCAACCGGTGGGAGCCAGCGGAGGAATGGGAGCTCTCGGACGTAGTCGATAAGCTGTCAGATGCCGAAGACGTCCGCGTCGTGATCCTGACCGGCGCCGGCGAAACCTTTTGCTGCGGTGTCAACCACAACAACGAGCGCTTCGACGCCAATGACTTTCATCGCCGTTATACCCGCCTCTTCGGGGCCTGGATCCGGTTCGACAAGCCGGTGGTCGTTGCCCTCAATGGCACGGCCCTCGGAGTCGGACTGTCGTTAGCCTTACTCGGTGACATCATCATCGCCGACCGCCAGGTCCACTTCCACGACGCTCATATTACGGCGGGTGCCATCTCGGCGACCGGCTCATTCCTGTGGCCGCAGGCGGTCGGGCTGATCAAGGCTAAGCAGTACATCCTCACCGGCACCCCAATCACCGCCGAGGAAGCGGCGAGAATCGGGCTGATCTCAGAGATGGTCGAGACCGGCGAATGCCTCAATCGCGCCAGGGTACTGGCCGCGCAACTAGCCACCGCCCGCCCATCGGCGGTGCAGGGCACCAAGCGGGCCCTGAATCAGTGGCTCCGCCTGGCCACCGACCAGGTGCTCCAGCCTGCACTGGCTCTAGAGTTTATGGCTCTGCCCAACCAAGCGCTCGACTACGGAACCGGCGAGTAGCCGCGCCCCGGCTACTTGTTGACATTCACCTCAGCCGGAGGGGGATCGCTACCAGGGATGTAGTTGCCCGCTGGATCGAGATGCCCGGATCCGGGCCGCGGGATCGGCACGCCCTTACCCCAACAAGCGTAGGTGGTGCCAGCACCGCAGATTCCCTCTATGAAGTATGAGCGGCTCGCAATGTCCTTGGGTGGGCCATCCGAATTGGCGACGAAATACGCATACGGCATCTGGTACAGGACTAAGAACACGAGGCTCAGCATCCCGTAGATAGCCAAGAACCGGAGCCACGCCTTGGCCTTGGTCGAGCCCCGCACCAAATCGATTCCCCGCTCCGCTGCCAGCTGCCCCCGATCGTTCTTGAAGTACCTGATGCAAGAGAACGCCGTCCACGTCATCCCCAGGGTGACCGACTCGTAGAGCGGGAACCGGTAGTACTTGCTGGGGAACACCGTCAGCGAGTTGATGGTCGATGTATAGGCCCAGTACCCGCCGCGCATCATCGTCATCTCCCAAATGAAGTCCAGGATCACGATGGTCGCGAAACAAGTCATGACCAAGCCGAACTTGCCGGTCTGCGGCCGTTTGGCCTTCACCCTCCTCATCACCCAGTTGCAGACGAGAACAAACCCGAATCCAGCCCAGATATAGAGGGGGCAGGTAATGATCGGTGGCTCGGCCAGCTTGCCACCCTGTGGGAAGACCTTGCCGGGCAAAACCGATAGCCAACTCCCCCAGTTGGGCAGCCAGGTGTTGTACGTGAACCCGGGTCCCATCCAATCGGACAGGGGGTCCTGCCACACGAGCAGGGTGAAGCTGATTATCAGGAGCCCGTCGAGCGTGATGTGGCCCTCGCGCCGCCAAGGCTTCACCAGGTACCGCCAGAGCATCCAGAGGCTCACCACCCAGCCGAAGACGGTGAAGGTCACCAAACTGACCTTCATCGCAGTCGGCAAAGGAGTTGGCCCAGCCGGGGTCCGCTTGAAGTTCGAGGACAGCCCCCAGCGCAGACCGAGGTAGGCCATGAAGGCCAGGGACAGGACCCCCAGCAGCGCCCAGTACTTGACCGGTTTGGCCGGCGCCTCCTCAACCCCGACCTGACCGGGGCGGAGCGATTCATCTTGCGGGCGATCAGTTATCGTCACGCTTCCCCTCCCGGAGCCACCGCTGCTAGGCAGTCTATTTCTAGACTCTAGACTCTAAGATCTAGGCAGTCAATGGACCCTCACACCTTTCGCTCCTCAGGCTCTTCACTCGCAGTCCACTCTGCGCGAAAGTCCGGTGCGACCGCGTGACCGACGACCGGTGAGCGTCCAGAACGAACAGTTAGGCCCCGCTGTCCACGTATGGTAGGCGCTCCTTGACCTGCGCCTCGATGACGGCGCGGGCACGGGCCGCAAACCTTCGCTCCAGGTACGGCTCGATTACCGCGAAGGCGTGGAGACCACCTTCGGCAATGTCGCCGGCTTGCACCTCGGTGCGGCCCCACAGCGTGGTGATGAAACGCAACCACCCGAAGAGGATCAGGAGGACGTTGTCACTCAGCCGCTCCAAGTCGTCATCACGGACCGGCGCCTTCATCTTCCCGGTCTGGATCAGGACACGGCAGGTGTCAGTAAAGATGTTCCGGGCTGCCGACATGGTCGACCGAAAGGACTCGGCGAGCTCACTATCACGAGCCGCTAACTCGTCCATGTCGCGGTAAAGGAAGCGGTACGACCACAGCTCCTCTATGGCGTGGACAAAGAAGAGCGTCGCCCAATCCTCCGGCTTCGGCGGATCCATCTCCTTGGCAAACTCGATGATCGGGGGTAACCCGAGCTCGGCCTGCTGAGACCACAACTCCCTGACTATCTCTTCCTTGTTGGCGAAGTGGTAATAGAGGTTGCCCGGGCTGATCCCCAAGTGGGCGGCGATGGAGTTCGTGGTCGTGCCCACCACTCCGTGGCGATTGAAGAGAACCAGACTGGCCTCAAGTATCCGGTCCCTATTGCTAGGGCGCCGAGGCTTCCGTCCATTGCTTCGCCCGTTGGTGGCTTCCGCCGCCTGCTCAGACGGCATCTGGCCCCACCGAGGTCGTGCAGGAAGGGCCATCGAGGGTCGGCGCTGCCTCGCCTACGCCACCGGATCCGCGTTGCAAGCGGCGCGGCTGACGGTCGGAAGGGCGGAGCGGCACCTTTCTAGAGTATCGGGGCCAGTAGGGCGATGAGGGGAACTACCCACGCCAACTCCACCGCCTGGCGATCCGGTCCCCGGTTTCACTTGAATGGAACCAGGCCAGGTATGGACGTGTGAGCCGGCACGACGAGTCCGCCGGACGGACTGACGTAAGCCGATCCAGGCCGAGAAGCCGGAATCGATGGACCCGGACACGCCCGGTCAGTGCCCGCCCCACATACGTGGTTGGTGAGGTACGACCGGTCCTGGACGTCCTTCGGCCAGGCCGACTGATTCATGGAGACGACGGCGCTCGGCAGGTGGAAGAACACGAGCAGGATCATCTGGGTCACAGCAAAGACGGCGAGAAACTGCACCACACCCCGCCGGCGTCGGTCGACTCGGTCCAAACCCCGCTCGGCGATCGACTGGCCGTGATCATTCTTGAAGTAGATGAAGCTCGCCGGCGCGGTGAACACGGCCGCAGCGATAAAGAGCTCGTTGAGGGGGAACTTGTAGAAGTGACTGGGATTGAGAGCGAAAGGGCCGCCACTGTAGGCCCAGAAGCCCAGGCGAAGAGCGCCCATTCCTTCAATTAAGAAGTCCACCACCATCATGAACACGAAGCACACGGCGATCAGGAACAGACCGGAACGACGGGGCCATCGAGCAGCAGCCTTCTTCATCACCCAGGCTCCGATGAGGCCCAAGCCGCCAAGGAGCCAGGGGTAGGCGGTAGGTACCAGTATCGCCGGCCAAGCCACCATTGCGCCCGGCCTGCCGTATGAAACCCAACCGGGAATCCCGCTGAGGGCGTTACCCCGGTTGACGAAGTACGAGTTGTAGGTGAACCAAGTCTGGAAGTAGTTCGACAGCGGGTCGTACAACGAGGTGAGCATCAGGGCCACGCTGAACTGCCCCATGAAGGTTACCTGGCGGCTTTGTCGCCAGGGCCGCACCAGGAAGACGTACATCCACACCAGAAAGCCGAGCACGCTCACGACTTCCACGCTGTTGATGGCTATCTTCATCCACGTCGGAGGAACACTCGGTCCAGTGGATACGTGGGCGAAGTACGGGCCCGTTACCCACTTCACGACCAGGTAGACCTCGCCGGCGAGCAGCAAGGCACCGAGATACGCCCACAGCTGAGCGGGCGGGGTCACCTTGCGCTCTACAATGACATCCATAGACCCGGGCGACTTGACACCGACGGTTGCGGTCACGGAAGACGGTCCCCCTCTCCGATATGGATACCGGTCGATCCGCTCGGCGCCGAGGCCCCGAGGGTTCTAGTTGTTAGAGCCTAAACTCTATAGGGGCCGGTGTCAACGGGAGGCGCACCCATCAGCCCGCGATAGCCCCACGAGCGGGATCTGTCGAACACTTCGATCCTGGTATTCGAGGAACATCGGATACCGGTTGGTCAGAGGGCCCCACTGTTCTTGCCGTGCATCAGGGCTCAGGACACGTGCGATGGCGGGGTAGAAATCGCCACCCTGCCTGACGTGGACATTGCGATCCTCCAGGATGTTGAGATACCAGTCAGGGTGACGAATATCGCCACCCCGCGAGCCGATCACGACAGGAACTCCAGCCGCTTCCCAGTAGAGCAGGGGGTTGCGGCGAACAAGTCCCGTCCGACGACCCCGGGTGTACAGCAGCAGGATCGGACGCGGACCATCCCAGCCGTCATCGAGTCCGGCCGAGGCAATGTAGCGACGGGCGTGCTCGGCCGCGAAGGCCCACTTCCCATCCTTGGCCGTTCGCTCGACCATATGTAAGGTCGGGTCTTCGTCGATCGAGACGGTGCTCGAACCGTCGCGCAGCCGACCGGCCCATTGCTGCAGCGATTCTTGATTCTCCCCTGCCATGTGTTCCCTCCGACGGAGTGGAGTTCAGTGGGTGAGATCCCTGCTAACGACCCGCCCTCGCCAATGCTTGACGAGGACCCAGACAGCTGGATAGTCTTTGGAGTCTATACTCTAACTCAGAGGGCGTCAATGACAGACAGCATGCAGTGCCCGATACCCGCAGCCGGCGCACCAGAGGCGGTCCACCCTCTACTTGATCTGGACCCGGAGGCGCTGAAGTGCCCGCACGGTTTCTTCAGCCAGCTACGCGATGAGGGGCCGGTTACCTGGCTGCCCCAGATTCGCGCCTACGCCGTTACCCACGCCGCCGACATCACTGCTGTCCTGCGTCAGCCAGAGATCTACTCGTCGAGCAACGTGATGGGCCCCGACCGGGAGCGCCAGATGGTGGAGACGATGGGCGAGTTGCTCGTGACATCGCCCGAGCTGACCGAGGTACTCATGCGGGCCCAGCCCGGAGCGGTCACATCCCTGCTCAATGCCGACCCTCCCCTCCACGGCCGCCAGCGGAGCTTGGTCAATCGGGGCTTCACCCCCAGACGAATCCGGGATACCGAGCCACTCATCCGCAGCTTGTCCCACGATCTCATCGACCGATTCGCAGCCAATGGGCAGGTTGACCTCGTCGGCCAGTTCGCGGTTCCGCTTCCTCTACTTGTGATCGCCGATCGCCTCGGGGTACCGGACTCGGATCTAGACAAGTTCAAGGCCTGGTCTGACGAGTTCATCGCTTCCATATCCAATCAGCTGCTCACGCCGGAGACGCTGCGGACGATGCTCATTACGATGGCGGACTTCTACGACTACTTCGCCACTCTCATCGAGCAGCGCAGGCTTTCCCCCACGGACGACCTTCTGTCCGTAGTGGCAAACGCTGAGATCGATGGCGACCAGCTGGAGATGCCAGAGCTACTGAACATGTGCTCCCAGTTTCTGGTCGCGGGAAGCGAGACCACGACCAAGCTGATCACCAGCACTTTCGCCCTACTCTTGCCCGATCGCAGCCTGTACGAGCGCGTTCGATCCGACCACTCCCTGATCCCTTCCCTCGTCGAGGAGGCGCTTCGCCTCGAGCCACCAGTACAAGGTGCCTTCCGCCTAGCCACCGTCGACACGAAGATCGGTGACGTCGACGTGCCCGCCGGTTCGGCACTCTGGCTCGTGTACGCCTCGGGCAACCGGGACAAGGCCGAATACGCTTCGCCTGAGGACCTCGATCTCGATCAAGCTGGGCGCCAGCACCTGGCCTTCGGGTTCGGTGAGCACTACTGTCTCGGCGCTGCTCTGGCCCGATTGCAGACGTCGACGGCCATCGAGATCCTCTTAGACCGCCTCCCAGAGCTGGAGATCCATCCCGACAACACGTTCGAGTACGAACTGAGCTATTTCACGCGAGGGCTGCGCCACCTCGATCTGACCTTCACGCCGGGAACTGCGTCGTCGTCCTGAGCTCGGCCACCCAATTCCGAAGAGTCAGGAATTCAGGGGCTCTTTCGGAAGACTCAGTACCCGCTCCGCTAGAACTGACTTCAGAACCTCGTCGGTCCCGCCGCCGATTCGGTAGCCAGGCAGACCAAGGATGAAGCTCGACCAGGCGAAGGTCCCCCACTCGCCGGTATCAGCGGACAGCGACTGACCCAGACAGAGAGACACGACATCGGATAGGAGTTGCAGGTCGCGGGAGAAGGCCAACTTGAGGATCGGTGCCTCGGACTGCATGGACTGCTCGCCGAACCGCTGACGGGTCCAGCCGGCTGTCCGCAGTCCGCACACCAAGCGGGCGAAGGCCTGGCGGGCGACGGGGTCCGCGGCTCTATTGGTGTGGTGGAGGAGGGAACATAGGCGCTCCACACTCAGAATTCCCTTGCCGCCAAATCCAGATCCGCCGATGGCCGATCTCTCGTTGGTCAAAGTCGTGACCGCCACCCTCCAACCCTGATCCACGTCACCTAGTCGGTCGACGTCAGGAACCCAGACGTCATCAAGGAACACCTCGTTGAAGGACGATCCGCCGGTCATCTGCCGGAGGGGACGGACGTCAACGCCTCGGGCGTGCATATCGATCACGAAGGCGGTGAGGTTGCGGTGCCGGGCACCGTCGGAGCTTCGACACAGCACTTCACCGATGTCGGCCAGATGGGCGCCCGAGGTCCATACCTTCTGACCGCTGACTCGCCAGCCGTCTCCATCTCGCGCTGCGGTGGTGCACAGCGACGCGAGATCAGATCCGGCACCCGGCTCGCTGAACAACTGGCATCCGACCAGATCACCACCTTGCATCGCGCTCAGGTACCGCAGCTTCGCCGACTCGGTCCCGTGCGCCAGGATCGTCGGAGCCACCATCCCAAGACTTATCGTCAAGGGTCCGCTACCCGGAACCTGATGGCGCCGAGCCAGCCGGTCGAAGGTGACCTGGTATTCACGGGTCAGACCCCGGCCGCCGTAGCGCGGAGGCCCGGTGAGCCAGGAGTATCCCTCCCTCTGCAAGCACCTGCGCCATCCCCGGACCTCGTCCAACCGGACCTGCTCGACCGAGTTGCCCACCTCCTCGAACAAAGACACGTCATCACTACCCGAACCCCACAGAAACCCGGGTCCGGTATCGGGCCTCAGGGGCCACGCATCAAGAAAGCGCTGTACTTCCGCGGCAAATTCTTCGAGGGAAAGGGCACTCATCGGGATATCTCCAGAGTCGGCTCAGGACGTTTGATTAGAGTAAACACTTAGATTAGAGTAATTACTCAGGTCCGAAAACGTAGCCTTGCCGCCGGCGAGGTGTATAGGAACGTTGAGGTGCGCGATGGGTTCGTTGGATGGACGAGTGATAATCGTTACAGGTGCGGGCCGAGGGATCGGCCGGGACCACGCGATCTTCCTGGCAGAGCAAGGAGCGTCGGTCGTGGTTAACGATCTGGGCGGCGGGGGAGACGGCAGCGGCCGATCCGGATCGCCGGCCGACGAGGTCGTGGAGGAGATCGCCGGCCGCAACGAACAAGCCTGCGTCAACACAGACGACGTAGCAACCGCGGCAGGAGCGGATGCCCTGGTACGCACCGCGGTGGAGCGGTTTGGTCGCCTGGACGCACTGATCAACAACGCCGGCATCCTCCGCGACGGCGTCATCGTCAACCTGTCGGAAGACGACTGGGACCGCGTTGTCTCGGTGAACCTCCGCGGTCATTTCCTGCCCCTACAAGCGGCCGCGAGATACTGGCGGGAGCGGTCCAAGGCCGGCGAAAGTGTCGATGCGGCGATCGTGAACACGTCCAGCGAATCCGGGGTGTTCGGCAACGCCGGCCAAGCCAACTACGCCGCAGCCAAGGCCGCCGTCGCCAGTCTGGCTGAGGTGGCCAGCAAGGAGCTCTCGCGCTACGGCGTGAGGACCAATACCATCTTGCCCCGCGCCCGGACCCGGCTGACCGAGGCCATGGTGCCGCCGCCGCGGACGGACCGCTTCGACAAATGGGACCCGGCCAACGTCTCACCCTTCGTGGGCTACCTGGTCCGGCCGGGTTGCAAGATCAACGGGCAGGTATTCCTGGTAGGAGGGGGCTTGGTCCAGCGGGTCGCGCCGTGGTCTCTCGACCCGGACTGGAAGTTGACCAGCGAGGGTCGTTGGAATCCCGAGGAGTTGGCCGAGGCGGTCGACCTAGCCGGACTGCCTGACAATACGGGCCGAATAACCGGCAACGTCCGATAGCCGTCGCCGAAAGGATCTACTCCTTTCGCCCTTCCTTCTGTCCCGGACCCGTCCGTTTCGGGGGAGCGGCCCCGAGTCCTCGTGCCACGAAGTTCGCGATCTCCACAGCGATTCTGTCGGGTTGGACATCGACTCCACGGACGTCGGCGTCCATAGCCAGACCTAGGTGCATCCCCAGCATTAGTCGAGCGAGCAGTTCGGGCTCGATGGCCACGTGGTCCCAGCCCTGTAAGGCCCTCTCCGTGGCCCGGACATAGAGATCGAGGATCGGTTGGAGTCGGCTCACGAAGAGATCGCGGCCGGCGCCCGACGTCGAGAACAGAGCCACCCCCAGCAGTGGCCACAGCTCGATCATCGCGGTCAACAGCTGGGAATGAAACTCCACGCTCTCCTCCAGCCGATCCCGTGCGCTTTTGCCCGAGAACCCGTCGGCGGTGCGAACCATATCGGCGATAATCTGGTCCAACGGACCGAACACCGAGGCTTCGAACAGCTCTTCTTTTGATCGGTAGTACCTATAGATCATGGCCTCGGAGGTCTCGGCCAAGTCCGCGATCTGCCTAGTCCTGGCGCCCTCGAGGCCTTGTTGCGAGAAGACCGCTCGAGCCGCCTCCAGGATCTTCTGCTGCCGCTCCTCCCCTGTCAGGCGGTGCCTGGTTGGGCGATCCGGGGGGATCGGTTCGCGGGAATCGGTTGGCATGTGCGCTCTCCTGCAGCGTGGCGGTCGAAACCAGTGCGGAGGGCGATTACGACCCTGCGCCTAAGGACAGCGAGCCTAGAGTTCGCGGGCCTCGGCCAGAGGCAACGCACGCCCCGGGCCCACCGGTTCCGCTGGCGAGCCTCCTAGCCGAGCGGCCATCGGACCGTCTCGGGGGAGACGCGCCGGGGCGGAATCGCTGAGCCCCGCACCGGGTCGTCGCCGAAACGAGCCGGATAGCGGGCTCGACGGAACCGGCCCGTTCCCGGTCCGTCAATAATGTCGTAAGTGCCGTTGTAGGCGACTTGGGCATCGTTGAGATGCTCGTCGATGGTCAACACTGGAGCAGCTGGGACGTCATAGGTCTCGAAGATCTCGAGCCAGTCGCCTGTGGGCCGGGCGGGCAGAGCCCCATCCAGCAGGGACACGAACAATGCGGTCATCTCATGCTGGCTAGTCGCCTGTTTCATGTCAGCCAGGGCATCCAATCGGTCGATCGCCTCCAGGGCCGCCTTGAGCTGACGGCCGCCGACGGGACTCACCACCATCCAACCATCAGCGGTCTGGGCCGGGCGGTTGGCCTCCATCTGCTCATTTCGAGCGGGGAGTATTCCGGCGTCCAGTGGAGAGCGGTTCTGCAACAGGTCGGGGAAGTTGAAGTAGGCCAGCGCATCGATCATGGCGATATCGATCACCCCGGCACCGCCGCCGCGAGCTCGCTGATACAAGGCGGCTACGACTGCCTGCGCGGTGAGGAGAGCCGTGATCTTGTCGGCCAGAAACATCCGCATCAACTTCGGTGCCTCATCGCCCTGAGCCCACGCCAATCCGCTCCGCACCTGAATACTGCTGTCAAAGGCTGGAACGCCCGCCAACGGTCCGCCGTTGCCCCAACCCGTTATGCGGGCCCAGATCAGGTCCGGACAGTCCGCCAGACCCTCGACCAAGCCGAGACGGTCCGCCACCCCGGTCCGCCAGTTGGTGATGACGACGTCCGCCTCAGATGCCAACGACAGGAACTGGGCCCGACCGGGGTCGGACTGTAGATCCAGCGAGGTCACCTGTTTTCCCCGGTTGCAGTTGGTGTACACGATGCCCCAACCATCCACGGCACGACCCCACCGGACCAACGGATCGCCACCAACCGGCTCGACCTTGATCACGCTCGCGCCCAGGTCCGCCAACATCTCCGCCGCGAAGGGACCACTGACATAGCTGGACACATCGAGCACCCGGACTCCCGACAAGGGAGATGAGGTGGGCATCACCACCTACTCATTCCGGGTCCGTTTGGACAACATGGAGGCCCACTCATTGCCGACACCCGACGAACCCACCCCCCTGGGTCCGCATGAGACAACTCATCTAAGACGTCGACAGCCTCGTTGTCCAGATACATGTGCAAGGATATCAGTGTTAGTAGGAACGTGGCAGACCCAGCACGTGTTCGGCGGTATAGTTGAGGACCATCTCTTGCGAGATGGGGGCGATACGGATCAGGCGTGCTTCACGCCAGTACCGCTCTACGTCGTACTCGCACGCGTAGCCCATGCCACCATGGGTCTGTAACGCCCGGTCTGCCGCGTCATAAGCCGCCGCGGCCGCTAGATATTTTGCCGCGTTGGCTTCGGGCCCGCACGATAAACCGGCGTCGTAGCGAGCGCTGGCCTCGCGTATCATCATTTCGGCGGCTCGCAGGCGCATATGGGCGTCCGCCAGCGGAAAGGCAATTCCCTGGTTCATCCCGATCGGTCGCCCGAATACCACCCGATCTCGCCCGTACTGAACAGCACGCTTGATCGCTATTCGTCCGATACCTAGCGCCTCGGACGCCAGGAGAATGCGCTCCGGGTTGAGTCCGTCCAAGAGATACCGGAATCCTTGGCCGGGCTCCCCTACCACGTCGGAGTCGGCCACGAAGAGGTCGTCGAAGACCACCTCACAAGAGGCCACCGCGTTACGGCCGAGCTTGTCTATAGGGGTGATCTGAACTGCCGGTACCTGCATATCGGCCAGAAACAGCGTCATTCCCTCTGTCCGCTTGGCCACACCTTCGAGTGGAGTCGTGCGGGCCAGCAGGAGGCACTTTTCCGCAACCAATGCCTTTGTGTTCCAGATCTTTCGGCCCCGGATCTGGTAGCCACCGTCGACTCTGGTCGCCCGGGTGCTGATACTGGTGGTGTCAGTCCCGGCGTCCGGCTCGGTTACGCCGAACGACACGTGCATCTCGCCATTCGCGACTCTTGGAAGGTATTTCTCCTTCATGTCGACACTCCCGTGATGCACCACCGGGTTCATCCCGAACACCGAGAGATGGATGGCCGAGCAGCCGTTGAGGCAGGCCCCCGACGCGGCGATCTCCTCGAGCACGATCGAGGCTTCCGTGATGCCCGCTCCACCGCCGCCGAACTCCGTCGGTATGGCTACTCCGACCCAACCGCCGTCGGCCACGGCCTGGTAGAACTCCCACGGGAACTCGTGGGCTACATCCCTTGCTCGCCAATACTCGTCCGGGTAGTGGGAGCACAACCGCACAACCTCCCGACGAATATCAGCATGTTCAGCCATCTGATGCACAATCACTCGCTTTCCCTCGTCATCCACGAACCCAATCATGGATCCCCCTTCTTCCGACCGGGACCGGTGAGGCTCAGAAAGTTGGTATGAGCCACAACTACCTCTTGCCAAACTAGCAAGTACTTACTAGCATCCCGTCAGGAGGTAGGCAAATGAAATTCGGACTGTTCTTCGAGATCCAGGTACCCAAGCCGTGGGATCCAGATTCTGAGGTTCGCGCCTTCCACGAGGCGATCGAGCAGGCGGTCCTGGCCGATCGACTCGGCTATGACGTGATCTGGGCCGCGGAGCACCACTTCCTCGAGGAGTACAGCCACGATCCGGCGCCCGAGATCTTCCTGGCCGCGGTCGCGGCCCGGACCAACCAGATCCGAATCGGCCACGGGATAAAACACCTCACCACCAACCACCCGTGGCGGATCGCCGAACAGGTCGCGACCCTCGACATCATTTCGCGCGGTCGAGTCGAATTCGGGATGGGAGAAGGATCCAACACCACGGAGCTCCATCCCTTCGACGTTCGGTTCCGAGAAAAGAGGGAGGTGTTCGAAGACGCAGTCCGGGCGCTGATGCCAGCGTTCTGGAACACCTCCTGGGCGTACACCGGCACCCATTTCAACCTTCCCGAGCGCAACTTGATCCCCAAGCCAATCCAAAAGCCACATCCTCCTCTGTGGGTGGCCTGCTCTCAGGCCGAGACCATCCGGATGGCCGGACGGTGGGGCATGGGCGCCCTGGGCTTCGCTTTCGTCGACCCTGATGCCGCCCGCGCCTGGGTGCACGCGTACTACAACGCCTTTCTCAACGCCCCCCTGCCCCTCGAATCCTACGTCCGCAACCCCAACCTGGCCTGCAGCTACTACTTCTCGTGCGGACCGACCGACGAGATCGCCATCGAACGGGCCGACGGAGCCACGTTCTTCGAGTTCTCACTCGGCAAGTACCAGAAAGATGGGCCTTTTGCGGCCGGACAGACCTCATTCTGGACCGACTACGAGGAATGGCGCGCCACCGACAAGGCCAAGCAGAAGCAGGCCAACCTGGCCCGAACGATGGTAATAGGGAGTCCAGCGACCTTGCGGGAGCGGATCAAAGAGATTCGCGACACCCACATCGATCAGATCGTCCTGATCGCGCAGACCGGACGGACACCCCACCAGGACATCATGGACAGCATCGAACTGTTCGGCACGGAAGTAATGCCTGAGTTCCAAGGAGACTCGGAGCACGAGGCTTGGAAGCAGAAGGTTCTGGACCGTGAGAACGTCCTCGACGACATCGACACGACAGGGCAGAACACCCTCCTAGCGGTAGATCAGGCCGTCCGCCCCGAGACCAAGGCCTTCGCCCAAAACCTTTAGACAATCGGGCGGCCGTCCGGTCACTTAGGACACCACGGCCCCAGCCGCCTCGTGGCCAAGGTAGTGGGCCAGCAGATCCGAGTCGGCCAGTTCGCCGGGCTCCCCGGCAAAGGCCACCCGACCCCTCACCATCACGTACACGAAATCAGCGATCTGGAGGGCCTTGGCCGCGTACTGCTCGACGATGAGGAGGCTCACCCCCTCAGAGGCCAAGCGGCCCAGGAACTCGAAAATCTCATCCACGACTATCGGAGCGAGTCCCATCGAGACCTCGTCGAGCAGGACCACGGGCGAATGGTGGGCATAGGCCCGAGCCAAGGCCAGCATCTGCTGCTCGCCACCACTCATGGTCCCAGCCACCTGTTGCATCCGCTGACCCAGTTTCGGAAAGGCTGAGACCGCCCGGTCGATCGCACCATCGTCGTCTCCGGCAGCGAACATCCGCAGGTTGTCTCGCACAGTGAGCCCGGGAAAGACGCTTCTTCCTTCGGTGATATGGCACACACCCGCGATCGCATATCTGTCGGGTGACAGAGCGCTGGTATCGCGGCGATCGAGCAGGACCCGTCCGTGGCGCGGGGGTAGCAGACCCGAGGCGGTCCGGAGGGTCGTTGTCTTGCCCGCTCCGTTGGGCCCGAGCAGGGCCACCGTGGTGCCGTGCGGCAGGAGGATGCTCACGTCCCAGAGCGCGACCGTCTCACCGTAGCTGGCGGTAACGTTCTCCAGCTCCAGCCTCATGGCTGGCCCTTGTCGCTTCCGCAACCCAGGTAGGCGTCACGTACAGTCTGACTGGCCTGGACCTCGGTTGGGGTTCCCGCGAAGATCAGGCGACCGAAGTCCAGAACGTACAGGTAGCGGCACAACTGCATTACGAGCGGCATGTCATGTTCGACCAGGAGGACACCGATTCCGAGCTCATCGACGGCCCCCTGGATCACTGCGCCGAAGCTGTCCGTCTCCTCTTCATCGAGCCCTGAAGACGGCTCATCGAGGAGGAGCAGTTGAAACCCACCCGCCAGCACCCGGGCCAACTCGAGGAGGCGTCTCTGCCCCGTGCTCAGGGTCGCCGTGGAGCGCTCGGCCAGATCCGTGATCCCGCACGCTTCCAGTGCGGTTTGGGTGGCTTCGTCCACCCGTCGCCGTAACTCACGGTTGCCGAAGACCTGGCGCCAAGGCTTACCCCCCACCTCTCGCGCCTCGATGCCAAGGGCCACGTTCGTCCTCAGAGACATGGCGTTGCACACCTCCACCCGCTGAAAGGTCCGGCCCAAGCCCATGCGCGCTCTCACCGCAGTGCTCTTGGAGGTGACGTCTACTCCGAACAGGTTGACGCTACCGGAGGCCGGCTGCAGCAGCCCGCTACAAGCATTGAACAGGGTCGTCTTACCGGCCCCGTTGGGCCCGATGAGACCGGTCACCTGTCCCAACGGCGCAGCGAGGCTGACATCGTCGACAGCGACGTGTCCTCCGTAGGTGACCCTCACCTGGTCGGCGCGAAGACCCCGCCCGCCCGTGGCCTGACCCTCCACGGCCGATCCGTGGGCGGATGCCGTCACTGCGACACCGCCGGATTCGCTCCAGTTGGAGGGACCGACGGCCGGGCGCGGACATTGTTGATCACAGGACCACGGCCCTGCCTGGACGCACTGGAGGTGGCCGCCATCGCCAGCCATTCCTGCACCTGCGACCGCTTGGCAATCACGAGTGCAGCTACGACCGCGAAGAGCCCAAAACCAAAGGTCTGCTGGTCCACTCCGAACCGGGTCACGTACGCGGGAGCGACCGCCAGCAGGATTGCCGCGAGAATCGGTGACCGCAGCAGCCGGGTACCACAGATGGCCAGCACCGCCAATAGGATCAGAGACTGAATCGGCCCGAAGGCCTCCCCTGCCACTACGCCACTCTGGGTTACGAGGAGGGCTCCTCCTATACCCGCGAGGAATGCCGATATGGAGAAGACGAGGAGTCGGGTGGTGCTCACTGACAGCCCATGGGTGGTCAACATGGTCGGGGTCTCGGACATCGCTCTGAGCAGCCGTCCGAGCTGGCCCCGATAGAGAGCAGCCAGCACCCAGTAGGTGAGAGCGGCCACCAGGAGCGTCACGTAGTAGAACCACCGATCGCTCCCGTCAATGAACCAGAACCGCGGTCTCGTCGCCTTCACCTGAAGAGTGGTGCCGAACATCAAGAAGGTAGGGAAGATCACGTTCTGCATCAGGATCCCGAATCCGAGCGTCAACAGGGCCAGGTAGATCCCCGACATCCGCGCCGACGGGATGGCAACCAGCACTCCGACCGGCGCCGCGACAACGCCGGCGAGAAGCAAGGCCAACCCCCATGGCAGGTGGTGATCTAGGTGGGCCATGGTGGTCGCACCGACTGCCGCGAAGGCCATATGGCAGAGCGAGATTTGGCCCGAGACCCAAACCAGCAGAGCGAGCGAGCCCAGGATCACGCTGTAGGTGAGGCCACTGGTCCACACCGGTAACCGGGGCCCGACGAGCACGGGGATGAAGAGGAGGATGACGGCTGATGCGCCTCCCAACGTCCAGGCCCTGGCTTTCCGCATCGGGGGCACCTCGGGTATGAGGCTGCGGATGCTCGCCCGGCGCTGGGGCAGGCGACTGGCTGGAACCACCAGCAGGATGACGATGAGGAACAGATAGGGAACGGTGGGAGGAATTCCTGAAAAGGGCGGGGTCGTCAGGTACTTCGTTGCGACCGACGCCACCACCCCGACCAGCAAACCTCCGGCGTAGGTCATCGGCAGGCTGGTGAACAGCCCGATGGCGCAAGCTCCAAAAGCTTGTACCACGAGGAGGGTCAGTAGGTTGGGATCGAGGCCCAAGGTGGGAGCCAGGAGGATCCCCGACAGCGCCGCGAACCCTGACCCGATCGACCAGGCCGCGGCCCTTATCCGAAAGGGTCGAGCACCTGACAGGCTGGTGAGGGTCGGATTGTCCACCACCGCCCTCATAGCCACGCCGAGATTGGTAACACGCAAGAAGACGAAAAGGACGGCTGTGCCGGTAGACGCCAGTGCCACGGATATCACTTCAGCCCACGACACGTTGACGTTGTCAACGGTGAATCCGCTGCTCGGAAGGAAGGCTGGGAAGTTTCTGATCAGGTCGCCATAGATCAGATACAGAAGCCCCTCAATCCCCAGCAGGAGGCCGGTGGTCGCCACCACGACCACCGCCTCTGGGGCATCAGCCAGGCTTCGGGTCAGTCTCTCCAGGAGAAAGCCGACGACCGTCGAGAACAGGCCCAGAGTGATCAGCGCCGCTAAAGGCCAAGGGACATGATGGGTGTCATGCAGGGTGTAGAAGACGAAGGCCGCCGCCGCCGCGATTGCTCCGTGGCCGAAGTTGAACACTCCTGAAGTGCGATAGGTCAGAACGATGCCGATGCCGGCGAGCCCATAGAGCGACCCGGTGACCAGACCGGTGATGAGAAAGGGCAGCAGTTCGCTCATGGCTCGCACATCTCGCAGGCCGCGAGCGGTTCCAATCCCTGGGTCGGGCTGACCTCCTTGCCAGCGATCAACGGACATCCCTGGCGGTGGTAGCGCGTCAGTCCGGGTATCCACACCCGCGTCACCGATTCTTCGTCATGCGCCGGCATCTTCAGAGGCCCTTCGCTAAGCGCGGCATCGCGGTGCAGCACCGGCAGGATCGACACCCGAGCCATCGTCACCGTCCGGCGCTGGCGAAGCAACCACATGCCATTGGCTGCTCCCGACACCAGCAGACCCAATATCGAGACATTGAGCCACGAGATCCCCGGCCCCGGCCGGCCTCGACCGGAAGCTTCATACCAACCCAGGACAACCAGGACCAATCCCGCCCCGTTCCATAGCACTAGCCGGGCGAGCGCGTCACCGTTCCAGGGCTCGCGTCGTCGACGGCGGTCGTCGCGGATCGCAGCCCGGTCCATCAGGTCTCCGAGGTTGTCCGTGGAGGTCGACAAAGTCACTTGGACGCCGCTCGTGCCCGTCGCGGCCGCGGTCTGGCTCCATTCGCGGGGGTTGGGTCCGGATCAACCGAGACGGGTTGTGCGAGGGCGGCCGAGGCGACCAGCACCTCCGTTGCCTCCCGCTGCGCCTTGACTTCCTCGTAGATGTCATCCAACTTGCGCCACTCATCGCGAAGGTCAGCTGACAGCCACAGGGTCGCGGCCACTCCGAGCGCGAACAGACCGAGTACCGCGCCCGACGCCAAGTACGGGATCTGGGCCGCCGGCAGCCCTGACCGGCTGACTCCCAACCAGCCGAGCAAGAGCGCTATCAGCCCGATCAAGGCCGCGCCTACCGCCGCCGCTCGGTCCCACTGACATCTCAACCACCGTTGTAAGTCCATGGCCTCCTGATCCCCAGTATCCGTATGAGTTGACTAATGACAAGTGACGCCAGCGCGCCGAGGGTTACAACCAGATAGAGCGTCTTTATGCCGAAGACCCCGAAGACGCCCGTGTACTGCGGCGACGAAGCCACTACTGGTCGAATCGACACGGAAGACCCGGACGTCGGGCTTGCCACCTGGCTGCTCCCGACCGGATTGCCGGCCGAAGACGCCGACGGAGGAGATAGACCAGCTCCGGCCACCTCGGATCCAGCGGTGCTCGGCGCTACCGGGAGCGAAGAGGTCGTCGTGGAGGAGGGAGACGCAGTCTGGCTGGACGCCGAACCAGTCGAGATAGATGAGGGGCTGGTGCCCCCTCCCAGTGATCCGAGCCCGTCACTCGCCGACGCTGAGCCCACCATGGAGGCGGATGTCGAGCCGAAAGTGAGAGTCACGGTGCCCGGGCCGATAGAAGGCACGGTCACCGGCATAGTGATCTGCAACGCGGGACTATCCACCGTCCCCGAGAACGTCTGAGCCGTCTCCACCGTGGCGGAGATCCCAGCGACGGAAAGGATCTTGGCCAAGATCGAGTTGATCGGTAACGGGATGGTCTCACCTGCACCTTCGAGCCCATTCGGCACCAACACCCCGATTGGAAGGCCGCCGATCTCGATACCGGTGATAGTCATCGACGAACTGGGCGTGACGGTCCCGTCTGGCTCGAGCGTCTCCGTCGCCGAACTGCTTATCTCCCCGATATCGAGCGGCCCGATACTCAAGCCCTGCACGTCACTCGTCGCGGTGACTGACGTCCCGTCTGCACTGGCGCTGATAGTCGCGTTCGACTTGACCAGGGCCACGTTCCCGGCCGCCTCGATCTGGAATCCGCCCACAGCGGTCGCCTCCGACGAGTCGGTCTCGCTGGTCGCCGTGAGTTCATAGGGGCCGGAACCGATCGATTGTTGAGGATTGCTGTCCGCGTTGGTGGCGATGTACAGGGGATAGTTCGGTAGCGTCGGCAATGCCACTGGGGGCAAGCCGGCGGCACCGCCGCCGACGAGCCCGGTCACTAGACCGGGCACGGTGGTAACGAACTGTCCTGGGTCGGGTAAGGCGGCATAACCAGTGCTCGAGCCGAGAGAGTTCGCGGCCACCTGCGCGGTCGGCCCGCCGCTGTCGACCGGCTCGTTGGTGGCTGGGAAATTGGGTACGACGACCGTGACTTGCACCCCCAAAGCCGCACCTGACCCGTTGAAGGGAGGCGGCGAAGCATCGCTCTGGGCGCCAGCTGGGCTGACAGTCCAACCGAACAAGCCCAGGGTTATCAGACCCGTCGCGGTCAATGACCGGACGAGCGCCCAGCCCATACTTGACTCAGCTCTCACGCTCGTCCTCATGCGCAAGTGGCATTCCGTGACCCCCCGTTCACCCCAACCCAATTCAACTATTAGAGTCTAAGCACTAACTCATTGGAAATACAAACCCGCCGCTCTTCAGGCTAGTTGACTTGGCGCCCGACCTCCCGCCAGTAAGGCTCGCGAAGCTGGCGTTTCAGGACCTTGCCCGAGGGATTGCGGGGCAGTGCGGCACAAAAGTCCACAGTGCGGGGAGCCTTGTACCGAGCGATCCGGGTCTGGGCGAAATCGATCAGCTCGGCGGCCGAGACGTCGACCCCTTCGACTGCTACCACTACAGCCTTGACTTCCTCGCCCCACCTGTCGGATGGAACCCCGATCACCGCGCAGTCAGCCACGGCGGGATGGGCCATCAAAACGTTCTCCACCTCGATGGGGTAGACGTTCTCACCGCCGGAGACGATCATGTCCTTGACGCGGTCGTGCAGATAGTAGAACCCATCGGCATCCACGTAGGCCGCGTCACCGGTCATCAGCCATCCGTCCGGACTCATCACCGCCGCCGACGCCTCCGGGTTACGCCAGTAGCCCTTCATGTTCTGCGCCGATCGAGTCCACAACTCCCCGGGCTCACCCACCGCAGCCTCTTCCCCGGTGGTGCTACTCACCACTCGCAACTCGACTCCCTCGAAGGGCACCCCACAACTTCGTAGCCGCTCCGCGTGACTACCGCGAGGGTCGTGCTCATCCGCCCGAAGCAACGTGATGGAGCCCGTGGCCTCGGTCATGCCGTAGAACTGCACGAACTGGCAGCCAAAAGTGCCCAGGGCCTCGATCAACACTGGTTCAGTGATTGGCGAGGCACCGTAGGCCATGTATCGCAAGGCCGGGAAATCAGTCCTCCGAACCTGCGGCTGCGAGAGCACCATCATGATCGCAGCCGGCACCAGGAAGACATGAGTGATCTGCCAACGGGCCATCTCCGCCAAGATCACAGCCGGGTCAGCATCCCGGACGACAACGGTGTGGGCCCCATTCACCATGCCGACTATGGCCCAACCCGATCCACCGATGTGGAACAGCGGCATGGCCACCAGATTCACCGACCCGCTGTCAAAACCAAGTTCGGCACGAAACTGCGGAACGATCGAGTCCAGATTCGCGTTGGTCAGCATTGCCCCCTTAGGAAGCCCAGTCGTACCTGAGGTATAGACTTGGAGGGCGACATCTTCGCCGTCTGACCAGATCATCGGGTCGATCTCCGAATGACCGTCGAGCCAGCCGCCGTAGGAAAGACCATCGGTCTGCACGATCTTCTTTACCGAGCGAAGCCGGTGCTCGAACTCCTTGACCGGGATGACGAAGTCCGGGCCGACAAAGAGCACCGTGGCCTCAGAGTCGTTGATCACGTCCACTATCTCGTCTGCGGCCAAGCGCCAGTTGACTCCGACCAGAACGGCGTTGACCTTGGCCACCCCGAACATCACCTCGAAGAACTCGATGCTGTTCCTCGAGAGGATCCCGATCCGATCCTGTGGGTCGACGCCCTCGTTGAGCAGAGCTTGAGCGACCCGGCTGGAGCGCCCGTCGTGGTCAGACCAGGTGACCGTCCTCTCACCTTCGGAGAGGGCCGGTCGAGATGGCGTCTCGGCCGCCCAGGTCCGTACGATCCCGGCGATCGTAAACGTCATCGCCCCTCCCGCAGATCGACCTGCTCTTTCACTGTGAGATCCACCCCTCCAGGTGCCTACGGAAGTTCCGCAGGTTGCGCTCCTGGTAGTTGGAAAAGAGCGGACCTTCGTACCCGTCCTGTTGCACGCCGCGCTGAAAGAGGGCCAGGTTGACCATGTCCTGGTCAAGCCCCGGCCCGAAGGCCTGTAGCTCAGCCACCTCTGACCAAGAAGCATCCGGGTCCGTCATGCGCATCGGGACGTCAGGTGGTCGTTCCATGCCCTCGGGCAGCTTGACGTTGACCATGATCTCCCAGAGACAGGAGTTCTCCGACCCGTTGGGTCGAAATCGGTACATGACAGGGAAGGCGTACCCGGCGAAGATGACGACGTTGGGAAACACGAAGTACTGGATCGTGTCCAGAACGTCCGTATCGCTGACCTCGCTGTAGTCCACGCCGGTCTGCTGCGTCAGAGCGGCCTTCATGAAGTCGGCCAGAACGCTCCGCGACGTCTGCCCCGGGCCTACTTGAGGGATTTGGACCTCGCCCCCCTTCTCACCGAGAGTGTTGACGAATCCGTCGCGAACCATGGCGTCGACCACATCCTGTTCGTCCGCTGGCCCGACATGCGGACTCGGCACCCCCATAGAAGCCAGCATCCGCGCATGCGGACCCCAGAAGTCATATCTACCGTTGCAGTCCCCTGCGTACAGGAGGAGCTGGGGGTGGGTGCGAACCACGTGATACCCCTCTAGAAACGCCTCCAATGCCAGTTTCCAATTGCAAGGAACAACCTTCCCGACGTGGACCGCCTTCCACAGCTGGTTTCCGGGCCACTGCTCGAAGTGACTCGGCAGAGACTCGAGGAAGTCGATGAGGGGTGCGGCGTCGGGGTCGAAGTTGATGAAGGCCAGGCCGTTCCACGACTCTGCTCTTACCTCGAGCAGCCCGGCCTCGTCGTCAGACAGCGCCGGGAAGTCCCATCGGCACGGCACCGACTTGAGGCTCCCGTCGAGATTCCAACTCCATCCGTGGAAGCTGCAGGTGATCTCGGGGGCGTTGTCCGCCGCGTCAACCAAACGGGTGCCGCGATGGCGACAGAAGTTGCGGTAGGCCTTGATCTCCCCCGCTTCGGTGCGGACCAGAATGGCCGATTGGCCCGCCGAATCGTAGGTCAATCGGTCCCCCGCGACCGGTATGTCGTTTTCACGACAGGCGAACTGCCAGACCCGCTTCCAGAGATGCTCTACCTCTTGAGCGCGCCAATCGGCTGACGTGTAGGCCGCCTTGGGTAGCACGTCATTGCCGAGATCCTCCGTCGATCGCTCCCAGAGCACCGAGGGCGGCTTGCCTCGATCGGTGGAGAGATAGTCGTCGAAGGTCGGCATGGTATCCCGCGCCTCAGCATCGACCCCTTGATTCACAATGACCACGGCACTGCCTCCTGTAGATCTCCGACTGCTACTACTCCAAGGGCGCCGACAGCACCCGGAGGGATCTCAGCTATCGGACGGCAACGGCCACCGGAAGAGCGCCGATGCATTCCCGTGGGTGATAGCCGCCACGTCGTCCCCGACCACGTCATGGAACATCTCGTCCACGTACTTCTGGCTGTGGGGCCAAGGGCTGTCGCTGTGCGGGAAGTCGCATTCCCACAGGATCTTGTCCACGCCCACCAGGTGGCGCATAGACATGCCCTTGGGTTCATCGATGGCGCACACCCAGAAGTTCTGGCGAAAGATCTCCGAAGGGGGAACATCACGCAGACCGGCCCAGTACCTGTTGCGGGTCCAGACCTTGTCGGCCTTTTCGAGCGCAGCCGGGACCCAGCCCATGCCGCTCTCCGAGAGTGCGAACTTGATCGTCGGGAAGTTCACCGGTACCGGGCTCATGATGATGTCCATCAGAGCCAGATTCGAGTTGTGGTAGGCCACACTTTGGAGCACGGGGAGGGGGGTCTCCGCCGAGACGATAGGTGTCACGCCGCTGGTGAAGCAGTGGATGCAGATCACCATGTCGGTCTCGGTCACCGCGTTGAAGACGGGATCCCACTGGTCGCCGTGAAACGACGGCAGGTTGAGCCGGCCCGGGGCCTTGGCCGGACCCTTGTTACCGCCCTGGTCGTAGACGGCACTGCGATGCTCGACAGCCTGGTCCACCATCGTGGCTGGACTCTCCGGGAACGCCAGGGCCCGGGCCCCCCGCTCGGCGCATCGGTAGATCTCCTGGGCCATAGCCGGGGGATCCCACAGCTGGCCGATGACCATGGGCACGAACCGGCCGGGAGCGGCGGCGCACCACTCATCGAGCACGAAGTCGTTGTAGGCCTTGACACAGAGTTCGGCGAGGACCTTGTCCTTGAAGGTCACGAACTCGGCCCCGCTGAAGCGAGCGAGGGTCGGGAACGCGACGCTGGCCACTATGCCGTCGGCATCGAACGCCTTGGCCCTCTCCTTCGGGTCGTAGTAGCTCGGCAGCATGTCCTCGAAACGCACTGGGTCGGGACTGACCTCCTGGAACGGCTTGCCGGCCACGGCGCCGAGGCCGAGCGTCTGAACTCTCTTGTCCTCGTACTGCCAGTACTCCCGGCCCTCTTCTTCTACGACATGGGGACCTTCTGACTGGTACTGCTGGGGAAGACGGTCAGTCCAAACCCGTGGATGCTCGATGATGTGGTCGTCGACGCTAAACAGTGTGTACTTCACGGTGGTCCCCCTCATCAGGCTTAGATTCACCAGGGATTCTACTTTAGAGTTTAGAGTCTAGAGTCTCTGCCCTAAGGTGTCAACCCTCGCCGGCCGAGGGTGGAAGCGGCGGCACCGTCGATATCCCGAACTGCCTGAGCACCGTGGCCAGGTCCCAATAGTCCCGGTTGTCGACGATCAGCCCGTCGCGAATGTGACCGACCGATACCATTTTCAACTCGAGCGGCCCCTGCCCCGAGAGCAGACCCAAAGTCCCGGAGAAGTCGTAGCGGAGAGTCCACTCCAGGACGTACCCGCCAGGGGCGACCTGGAGGTCGTTGATCGTCGGTGCGTAGGCGCCGGCCACGGTGTCGAACCACAACCGAAAGGACCTCTTCACCTCACGCCGCCCTCGCCCGGTGAAATGAAGGCAGACGTCGGTATAGACGATGTCCTCGGCGAAATAGCTCGCTATGCGATCCAGGTCACGATCGCGGAGGGCCGAGAAGTAGCCGGCCAGGATGTCTTCAGTGGGAGTCTGCGTCATGCTTGCCACCTCGGGCTAGGTCCGGTTGACAGGATCGGATGGGTGTCTCTAGAGTATTAGCTCTACTCTCCAACGACCAGCCCGACTGGGCGCCGAGCAGAATGTCTGGCCAGCGCTCAGAACATAGGGACCGATAGCGCGGTAAGGAAGCTCTCTTGCGTCTCGACCAGAAGGTAATAGCGATCACCGGAGCCGGCATGGGCCTAGGCCGAGAGTTGGCCTTGAAGGCGGCGCGAGCCGGCGCCTCCCTCGCCTTGGCCGACCTGCGCCAGGAGCCGCTGATGGAAACCGAGAGGATGGCCAAGGAAGCGGGAGCCCAAGTGGCCACTTCGGTCCTCGATATTGCCGATGGCTCCTTGGTCCAGAGTTGGGTCGACGACGTAATACGCGAGTACGGCCACGTCGATGGGTTCATCAGCAACGCCGGAATGGGACTGCCCTGGCGGTACCTGGAAGCCACCCCAATGGAGGATCTCCGCCGGATCGTGGACGTCAATATGTGGGGGGCGGTGCAGGGAACCTTAGCTTTCCTTCCCCACCTCAAGGAACGGCCCGAATCCTCCATTGTCATCGTTTCCAGTGCGGCGTCGATGGTGGCTTCCGCCAATCAGGTTGGTTACAGCATGTCGAAGTTCGGGCTTCGGGCCTTCGCCGAAGGCCTCCGGATGGAGATGACCGGTACGGGTGTCCGCGTCCTACTCGTTCTACCGGGCGCGATGCTCGGCACCGATTTCATGCGCAACGCGGTGGAGGCGGTGGGGGGTGAGGCTGCCACGTCCGGGCAGGAGATGGCCGCGATGCCCTTCACGGTGACCGCCGAGAAGGCCGCGGCGAAGATCGTAGGAGCGATCCAGCGAAACCAGAGCCGGATCACGATCGGGATGGATGCGGCCGTGATGAGCGGGATAGTCAGGATGTTCCCGTCGAGCTACATCAAGATCCTGCAGCCCCTGGTGGCCAAGTACGAGAAGACCTATACCGGCAGCAAGTGACCGAGCCGCGGTCACCATAGAGAGGGCAGCTTATGTCTACTGCAATACCGGTTCGTGTTCCGAAGTTGGGGGTCACCATGACCGAAGGAACTCTCTCAGAATGGATGGTGGAAACCGGTGACAGCGTCGACGCCGGCACCGTCATCTACCGGCTGGAAACGGACAAGGTGGAATCAGATATCGAGGCGCCGGCCGCCGGCACCCTGACCATCCTGGCCGACGCCGGAGAGGTCTATCCGGTCGGAACCCTGCTGGCCGAGATCTACCCGGGCGCCTAGATCCCGTCGGTGACGCGATCCGACGCTTTCCGTGGCCCGTCGTCTGCAGTAGCAATCGTTAGGGTCGAACCAGGCGGTTTGAGCTTCAAGGCCCTGCCGGGTGAGACGGTAATGGCCGCCGCCCGACGGCAAGGCTACAAGTGGCCCACGGTGTGCGAAATGCAGGCCACTTGCACCGTCTGTCACCTGATCGTTACATCGGAGCTCCACTCTCTCGGGCCGATCGAAGGGCGCGAGCGCGACGGCCTGTTGTCCCTCCTTCGGCGTTACCCGGATCGGGCGCCCGGGGAGGTGCGTTTGGCGTGTCAGGCCGTGGTCCTAGGCGACGTCACTGTGACCAAGCGCGGGGTGACCGGTCCAAGTCCACTTGCCAGGTGTGAGGAGCAGTGAGCCGGCCGCCGGGATCAACTGGCCTAGGAGCTTCCTCTACTTGAGTGCTTGACGGATGGCTTGTTCGATCCTTCCAACGCCCGGCACGTACGCCATCTCGAGCGGGTTGGAGTACGGCACCGGGCAACTTGGTGCACCCACCCGGAGCACGGCTGCATCGAGCTGGCCGAACAGTTCCTCGTTGATCCGGCTGGCGATCTCGCCGCCCGGACCGAACTGCTGCACCGACTCATGGACGACTACGGCTCGGCGGGTCTTGGCCACAGACGCCAGGACCGCCGCCTCATCCCATGGACTTACGGTTCGCAGGTCCACCACCTCGATGCTGATGCCTTCACCGTCCAGCTCTGCGGCGACGGCCGCCGCATCGAGGATCGGCTTGCCGTAACCGACGACGGTGAGATCGGTACCCTCGCGCACGGTACGCGCCACTCCGATCGGTACCCGGGCACCCGGCTCGGGGGCTGGACCGGATGCCGCTCCGAAGTACAGGGCGGCGTGCTCGACGAAGATGCAGGGGTCATCGTCAAAGATGCAACTCAGCAGAAGCCCTTTCGCATCCGCCGGCGTGGATGGCAGGACCACTTTGAGCCCCGGAGCGTGGGCGAGCCAGCCCTCGAGCATGTCGGAATGCTGTGCTCCAAATCCGAAGCCGGCGCCGGTGGCGGTGCGGATCGTGATCGGCACACCGGTCTGACCGCCGGACATGAAGCGCAACTTGGCCGCGTGATTGAAGATCTGGTCCATGGCAACCGAGACGAAGTTCATGAGCATGAGCTCGGCCACGGGCCGCAACCCTCCGAGTGCGGCCCCGATGGCGGCGCCGATGATCGCCTGCTCTGAGATAGGGGTGGTCCGAACCCGATCCGTCCCGTAACGACTCGACAGGCCCAGGGTCACCTTCATGACCCCTCCGCCTTGTTCGTCGGCGATGTCCTCACCCAGGAGCACGACGGACGGATCCCCGGACAAGGCCTCGTCCAACGCCATCTTCAGGGCATCGACATAGCCATTGACTGACGGCAGGAGGGTAGGGAGCTGATCCTCATCGACGCTCATACCGGCACCTCCTCGGCGTAGACGTCACGGGAGAGCTCGATGAGCTCGGGATAGTCGCTGGCCAGCGCGTACTCGACCGCTTCGTCGAGCTCCGCCTCGATGGCGGCCTCCATCTTCGCGAGCTGTTCTTCGGATGTGTCGCCCGACTCGATGAGTCGAGCTCGGTATGCGGGGAATGGGTCGGCGGCCATCTTGTCGGCCAGCTCGGGCATGTAGTCGCTCATGTCACCGAAGTAGTGGCCCATGAAGCGGTAGGTGACTGCTTCGATGAGAGTTGGACCGCCGCCGTTCCTCGCCTGCTGGATGGCCTCGCCCGCGACCTTCCAGACCTCGATGGGATCATTGCCGTCAATGGTTACACCCCGCATCCCGTAGCCGACGGCTCGGTCAGCGACGTGGGCGTTGACCTGGTGGTCGGCAATGGCGGTGTGTTCGCCATAGAGGTTGTTCTGGCACATGAAGACCACCGGCAGCTTCCACAGCTGGGCCAGATTGAGTGATTCATGGAAGGCCCCGATGTTCGTGGCGCCATCGCCGAAGTTGGCGATGGCGACTCGATCCTGTCCCTGTAGCTGGGCGGCCAGAGCCAACCCGTTGGCGATCGGGATGCCTCCGCCCACAACACCGGTGGTGACCATCAGGCCCACCGCGGGATGAGTTATGTGCATCGGACCCCCCTTGCCCTTGCATGAGCCCGTGCTCTTGCCGAGGTACTCGGCCAACAGCGACTTGTAGGGCACACCTTTGGCGATCTGATCGTGTATCCCTCGATAGGTGGTCACGACGTAATCGTCGTCTCGCAGGTGGGCGGATATGCCTGCGGGGATGGCTTCTTGACCTCGAGCCGAGTAGTACATGATCGCGGCCTGGCCGCTCATGAGCATCTTGCGAACTCGCTCATCGCACTGCTTGATCCTCGTCATCAACTCGTAGATGTGGACCTTTTCAGCGCTGTCTGGCTCGGACAAACTCCCACCCCTCTCTCCCGCTGATCCCGATCCGTGCGGATCGGGCGAACGGCTACGAATCTAGACTCTTAACTCTATTCCGTATCGGGCACCCCGTCAACGTCAGATTAGAGTTTAGAGTCGAGATTCCGATGACCCGTATCACCGTGGAATGCCACCCCAAGCGGAAGTCGAGAGTGACGATGCCTGTTCGGGGCGGCCGTGGCTCTGACTTCCTGATCATTGCCGCTTGCTGCGGCGGAACCGCCCTACTGTGGGCCAACAGCGGCGCGGTATTAACCCTGCAACGGTCGATCGGTCAGGATCTCCAGGCCACCCAGGTCCAACTGCAGTGGGCAACCGACATCTACCCGCTCGTCCTCGCCACCCTCGTTCTCCCGGCAGGAGTTCTGATCGACCACTTTGGACGGCGTCGGGGTATGTTGATCGGACTGGCCGTTCTCCTCGTCGGCGAGTTAGGTTGCGGATTGGCCAGTTCGGCTGACGGACTTCTGGTCGCCAGGGCTACGTGCGGGGTCGGTGCGGCGGTGGTCTTCCCGGCGACTCTCGCCACTCTCACCGTCGCCTTACCCGCCGACCGGCAAAGGGCGGCCATCGGACTGTGGTCGGCCAGCGCGATCGTGGGATCTTTGCTGGGCATATTCGGCACGGCTGTCGTGGTCGATTTCGCCTGGTGGGGTTCGGCCTTCCTGGTCCTGGCCGGTCTCACCGTCGCCTGCGGTTGGGTCGCTCTGGTAGGCGTACCCGAGACGTTCGTTGCGGGGCGGATCAGGCTCGACCACATCGGAGTGGTGCTCTCGATCGCGGCCGTCGGTGGGATCGTCTATTCGGTGACCGAGGGTCCCGTCACTGGATGGGGCAACCGTTGGAACGTCGCCGCCCTAAGTCTTGGGATCGGCGCCACCATCCTGTTCGTGGTGTGGGAGCTGAGAACGACCGGGCCGATGATCGACCTGAACGTGTTCCGGGATCGCTCCGTGCTCGGACCCTCGATCGCCATCTTCGTGTTCTTCGGCACCAACATCGCCGTGGTGTTCCTTCTGGTCCAGGTGCGCGAGTACGCCTTCGCGAGCAGCCCTCTAGCCGCGGTGGCCGTCGTCATGCCAGGTGGCCTGGGGATCCTCCTGGCGACGGCCTTCGGCTCGGTGACTCTAGCCCGCGCCGGGCCTCGATTAATCGTGGGCACCGGCTTCGTGCTTGCCGCCGGCGGCGTGCTCGTCCTCCTTCTCGGACGGACTTCGGACAGCGTCGTGCCGTTCTTAGTTGGTGCAGCCCTGCTCCTTGCTGGTACGGGTATGGGCGGGTTTCCGTGCACCCAGTACATTGTCAACGCCCTCCCACGGTCCGACCAAGGCATAGCCTCCGCCCTCAACGACATACTCCGCGAGCTGGGGGTAGCGGTCGGCATCGCCTTCCTCAGTTCGGCGTTTAACCTTGGCTATCGCCACACCGCCTCAGTTCGCCTCCGCCACCTCGGACTTGGCTCAGCGGCACGAGCTACCGCCGAGGACTCGCCCTCGTCGGGCCTGCGCGCCTCGCTGTCGGCGGGAGGAGGGGTGCACACCGAGATCGAGGTAATTCGGCAGTCTTTCGTGACCGGATGGGAGTACTCGCTGATAATGGCTCTGGCCGTTCTTGTGGCTGGCGGTGCTGTCGCTGTATTGGCCATCCCCTCCCGCAGGCATTCGACCATCGAGGCTCCGGCCCGTCCTTCACCCACCCCCGCCGTCCAGGCTTGACGGGCCACATCTTCTCAGACCCAGCCGCCCGCCTCATAGATTAGAGTCGAGAGTCTATAGTCTAGAAATATCCCTCTAACGAGGGCAGAGGTCATTTCGCCGACGGCGCTAAGGGGAGTTCATGTCGACCGCGACCGCACCAGATAACCGAGTGGCCAAGCGGGAGGCCCTTGATCCGAAGCCAACGCCGCCGGTGCACATCTGGGCCACCTTGGGCGCCGCCCTCCTGGTGTTCGAGGCGTATGTAGTAGTCAAGTGGGTGAGCGGGCCCTACTTCCAGCAGGTCCACAGCGGCCCGACATCCCCGCCGAGCTGGATGAAGTTCGCTGTGAATACCGTCCAGATCGCCGTACCGGTCGGATGTGTGGTCTGGACGTACTGGTTTCTGTGGCGGCCATGGAAGCGGGAGCGCCGGTTCACCTTCGAAGGCCTGTTCACTGTGGCGATCTTCATATCGTCGATATACGACCCCCTGTCCGACTACTTCCAGACCTGGTTCACCTACAACTCGTACTTCTTCAATCGGGGCAACGCCATGGAGGCGCTGCCAGGGTGGATGTCGATCAGCCGACCCGGGGAGATGGTCGCTTGGCCCCTGATCTTCATACCGCCTACGTACGTGTTGCTCATCGGTGGGGTCGCCATCCTCGGAAGCTCAGTCATGCGCCGGGTCCGGCGTAGGTGGCCCGCCCTGTCAGCCATACCCTTGGTCCTCTCCTGCTATCTGTTCATGATGGCCTTCGACTTCGTCCTCGAGGGACTGATCGGTCTGCGACTGGGTTTGTGGGAGTACGAAGGCGGTACCGGTGCGCTGAGCCCTGACAAGTTCTACAAGTACCCCATAAGCGAGATGTTCATCGTCAGCGCCGTTCTAACCGCCTTCAGCGCCATGTGGTTCTTCCGCAACGACCACGGTCAGACCATGGCCGAGCGCGGCGTCGAAACTACGGTCGGTTGGCGCGCCGTCCTGCTCCGATTCCTCGCCATTCTCGCCGTCAGCCAAGTGTTCCTCGTGGTCTTCTACCACCTGCCGAGCGCACTGATCTCCGTCCATGAGACCAGCTGGCCAGCCGCGGCCCAGTCGCGCTCGTACCTGACCAACCACCTGTGCGGAGCTGGGACCGATCGAGCCTGCCCGGGCCCTGAAGTACCCATAGCCCGCTCGGGGTCGGTATATCTAGGCCCATCCGGCCAATTGATCGTCCCCTCAGGCACTCGGCTACCCAGGCCAGTTCCCTTTCAGTCCCGCTAATCTGCGGTAGGCGGCGTTGACAATGGAGACCCAGACAATTAGAGTTTAGATTCACTACACTAATACCTAGGTTGGGGGGCCGGTTGAGACCGAGGAGCAGGAGATCTACCCGCCGGACGTTGAATCTAAGTCGTCGCGGCCGGACATTGGATCGCCTGACCTTCGCGGCGCTACTCGTCATAGTCGTTGCCGCGGTGACGGCATGCGGTTCACGGTTGCCACAACAGGAGTTAATCAAGGATGCCACCGGCAACGTGCAGTCGGTCCAAGCCGTTCCCGGTAGCGGCACATCCGGAGGCAGCCAGTCGCAAGGCGGGACCGGCGGCACTGGCCAGACCGGAGCGACAGGGACAGAGTCGTCGGGCTCTAGCCCAGTCACGTCGTCGGCTTCCGGTTCCGGTCAGACCACGAACGGAGTTTCGTCGAACGGTGGTTCGACAAGCGATGGTTCGACAAACGGTGGCTCGACAACAGCTTCGGGCGGGAGCAGCACCCCTTCGGCTGGGTCAACTTCCAAGTCAGGCGGATCGGGCTCGACCTCGGGATCGGGATCGGGGTCGGCGACGGGATCGAGCGGGTCATCCGGATCATCGTCGGTGCATTGCACGGGCACTGAAGACCCGCTCGTAATCGGCACCGTCGGCACGCAGTCGGGTGTGATCGGTGCTGTTCTCGCCGGCGGGGTCACCGGAGTCGAATCCTGGGTCGCTGCCATCAACGCCGCCGGGGGCCTTGATTGCCATCCGGTCAAGTACATCGTCATGGACGACGGAGGCGACCCGAGTACCCAGGAAGCTGACGTCGAGCAGGAGGTCGACGTCGATCACGTCGTCGCGATGGTGTACCTGGACGCAGGATTGTCGGGGCCGAGCGCCCAGCCGTTCCTCACGTCCAAGCAGGTTCCCGTGATCGGTACGGATACTTCCTCAGACTGGGTGTATCAGAGCCCGGTGTACTTCCCCCAGGGCGCCAGTGGCGCTGATCTGTTCCGAGGGAGCATCACCGATGCCGCCGATGAGGCTACGAGCAAGGGCTTGACCAGAATTGGCAGCCTCTCATGCATTGAGTCCCCGCTTTGCTCCCAGGTCGGCGCCTTGGTCAAGAGTTTCGCTCCGTCGCTCGGAATGTCAGACGTCTACGACGGTTCTGGCTCGGTCGCCCAACCGGACTTCACCTCGAACTGTCAGGCGGCTCAGAGCGCCAAGGTCCAGATGTTCTTCCTGGGCATGGATACCAATAGCCTGCTTCGGGTCGCGAACTCGTGCGACAGCGTGAACTATCACCCGCTCTACGCCACGATCTCGAGCATCCTCGCCGACCCGAGCATCTTCGAGACCAACCCGGCTTTCAACGGGTTCGCCATCGGTCAGTCCTTTTACCCCTGGTTCGCGACGTCAATTCCCGCCGTCGCCACCATGAACTCAGTGGTCAAGGAGTACGCGCCCGGCACCCAGGTGACCCCGTCGGTCGAAGCCGGATGGGTCAGCGCCCTTCTCCTGCAGGAGGCGACCACCCTCACGCCCCTTACAAACCCGCCCACCAGCAAGGGAATTCTCGTCGGTTTGGACCAGATCAAGAACCAAACTCTTGGCGGGATAACAGAGCCACTAACCTTCACGGCAGGGCATGACGCCACGCCCGAGCAGTGTTTCTGGGAGGTCGAATTGGTGAGCGGTAACTACACCTCCCCGAACGGGTACAAAGAGGTCTGCCAGACATCGTCGTAGGGCAGAGTCCTCTTGCACTAAGGGGGCCGCCGCGGACTTCATTTTGTCGATCTCTGGTGGAGGGTTCACGTTGTTTAGTCGTCCATAGATAGGAACTAGAACTCTATGGTCGAGAACGGACTTCGCAACCAACGGATAGCAGTTTGGGATGGACCCGGGATGCTCCTGATATGGGCCGTCGCGCTTCTAGCGTTCGCTCGCTCCGTCCCTCCTCCTGCTCCGACCGACAGCGCCCAGCAGATCGCCGCAATTTTCCTCCGCCGTAGCGACTCCATACTTATCGGCATAACCTTGACATGTGCCGCAGCCGCCTTACTCGGTCCGTTTTTGTCGTGATTTCGCTTCAATTGAGTCGAATTGAGGGTGGATTATGCTCGTAGGGGTTACGTTCACAGCCGTCTTGCAGGTGGTAGTGATAGGTATCGCCATGCTGCAGGACGGTCGCGAAGCTCCGATATTTCCTCGGTGGGCCGGCTGGCTGAACATCGTTGTTGGCGCCACGTGGATACCGGGCACTTTTATTGTCTATGCGAAGCATGGGCCATTGGCGTGGAACGGGCTTCTCTCCTGGTGGGTGCCCTGCGCCTCGTACCTCGTTTGGATGGCGGTCATGACAGTTCTCTTGCTCAAGGCAGTCGACCGGGAAGAATCCGAGGTACTCCCTGGCCCGACCGGTCCCGCCGCTGGTAGAGGAGTCGACTACCAGCTTCAGCTTGACGTCCTTCGAGCCGATCTGGGGAGCCTGCGTGACGAGATCGGCGCGTCGTCACACCATTCCTGATCATGTCTCGGGTTGGACGGTGGGTTTGGCCGACGGCCCTTCGTTCGCCGCTGCGAACCGCTCATTCTCGGTCTTCGAGAGACCGATAGACGGCACCTATCAGACCCAAGCCGCGACGATCTCCCATGGTTCCTTCGCTCATCCGATTCATCACGTAGGCCACAGTGAGCCGAGCGTCGAGATCATTGACCACGATAGACCCACCCCAGCCCCCCCAAAAGCACACTCTGGGATTACGCCCGATGGGGGTGTGGTCAGACCTGAGCCCGAACCCCAGACCCATCTTAAGGCGCTGTCCTAGCACCAGGTCGATGCCGTCAGCCTGCCCGTCGAAGATCCTCGAGCAACCGGCCTCGGACAGAAACCGCTGCCCTCCCGCGTAACCTCCGCCAGAGACCACAGACTGGACTGCGGCGACGGACCGTGCGTTGCCGTGTCCGTTGGCAGCCGGAATCTCGGCCCGACGCCACACAGCCTGACCAGAGAAGTCAGCCCGAAGCCGGGGGTTAGTCAGGGTTCGATTGGCGACACTGTCCGAGTCCGGGCCGGGGTCGAGCAGCTCGCTGGGCGGGATGACTGGTGCCACCCTTGCGTCGTGCTTGGCCGGGAGACCAATGTGGAAGTCGGATTGGAGCGGCGCGGCGATCTCGGAGCGAAAGAAGTCCCCCAGGGTCTGGCCGGTTACCCGCCGCACTACCTCCCCCACCAGATAACCCTGAGTCAGCGCGTGGTACCCAGACCGAGTTCCTGGCTCCCACCACACCTCCTGGGCGGCCAGGAGGCCCGTCATCCGATCCCAGTCAGACAGATCCTCCAT
>Ga0302325_10003198_pt1 | contig 38901 bp, 31 predicted proteins | sample Palsa_T0_2_FD_201948 | JGI IMG/M metagenome (GOLD analysis project Ga0302325, IMG submission 201948) | Peat permafrost microbial communities from Stordalen Mire near Abisko, Sweden - Palsa_T0_2 | ecosystem: Environmental > Terrestrial > Soil > Palsa > Peat permafrost | place: Sweden: Abisko...
GGCGGCGGTCGGCTACACCCAGTACTTCAACGGCGACCCCGTCGGCCTGGTGGCGGTGCACGTGGCCGGCGCTTGCGTTCTCGTCATCGCCACGCTGTGGTTCTACCTCGGGCTGACAATCCGCACCGCGGCCGAGGCTGCCGTCGACCCAGCCCGCCCGGCCGGCCCAGCCCGGGTCACCGCCGGCAGCGCTAAGGCGCCCACTACCGATCCAGCCCTCTCCCCATCCAGCTGACCTCATGACGACCACCGCCCCCACCGAGATCAAAGAGCCGGAAGTCATCGAGACGACCGACCTCGACCGACCTTGGAAAGTGCTGGTCTGGAACGATCCGATCAACCTGATGTCCTACGTCAGCTTCGTCTTCCAGAAGTTGTTCGGCTACAGCGGCGAGAAGGCCCACCAGCTCATGCTCGACGTCCACTACAAGGGAAAGGCGGTGGTGTCGCACGGCCCGAGGGAGAAGGCCGAGCTTGACGTGTTCCGCCTCCACGAGCACGGCCTGTGGGCGACCATGGAGCACGACAGCTGAGCCCCTTCTTGCCGCGCCGAGTCGTCCGGCGAGACCGGCACGGTGGCTACCTTCTCAATCTCGGCGACGACGACCGGGCGGTGCTGCGCCAGCTGGGCCCGCAGTTCAGCTCCTTGCTCGACGAGCCCGACCAACCGGTCCTCCGGCGTCTCTTTCCCCCGGCGTACGCGGAGCCCGCCCACGCCGACAAGCAGGAGGAGTACCGGCGCCTGATGCAGGAAGATCTGGTGGCCCGCCACCGCGAGGAGTTCGACCTGTTGGTCAAAGTGGCGGATGCCGAGCATCTGTCCGAAGAGGAGCTCCTGGCGTGGAGCCGGGCCCTCAACAGTCTCCGCCTGGTGCTCGGCACCTTCCTCGACGTCCAGGAGGACGACGAGAGACGAACGCCGGCAAGCACCGAGGAGGCCCTCTACCAATGGCTCACCTACTTGCTGGGCGAGGCCATCGACGCCCTCGCAGTCGGAACCTGAGACCTTGGGCCAGACTGGCGCCATGGACGTAAAGGACGCGCTCGAGTTTCTCCGGACCAACCACCGGTCGGTCCTCGTCACCCGCAAGCGAAACGGTGACCCACAGCTCTCCCCGGTCGCCCACGGGGTAGATGCAGAGGACCGGGTGGTGATCTCCACCCGGGAACCGGCCTACAAGGTCCGCAACCTCCGCCGGGACCCCCGCGCCAGCCTGCTCGGACTCAACGACGGCTTCTACGGCCAGTGGGTCCAAGTCGACGGCACCGCCGAGCTGATCTCCCTGCCCGAGGCCATGGAGCCGCTGGTCGACCTGTACCGCCAGATCCAGGGTGAGCACCCTGACTGGGACGACTACCGAGCGGCCATGGTGCGCGACCAGCGCCTGATCATCGCCATCACGCCGACGTCGGCTGGCCCCAACCGATCCGGGTGACGGCGCCCTCGGTCGGGGACTCGCACGGGCCACCCGCGGAAGTGCGACGGGTCGTCGTGGCTCCCGATGTCCAGCTTCACGTCCTCACCGGCGCGCTCGACACTCCGGGCGTGCCCGTCCTGCTCGTGCACGGGCTGGCGTCCAACGCCCGCCTCTGGGACGGGGTCGCCGAGCGGCTGGCCACAAGGGGCCACCCGGTGGCGTCAGTCGACCAGCGCGGCCACGGTCGGTCGGACAAGCCAAACGACGGCTACGACTTCGCCACCCTGACCGACGACCTGTTGGCGGTTCTCGCTGACCTCGGCTGGCAGGGCGACCGGCGCCCTTGGGTCGCCGGCCAGAGCTGGGGCGCAAACGTGGTGCTGGAGTTGGCTGCCCGACACCCCGAGGCCACCCTGGGCTTGGTCCTGGTGGACGGGGGGACGATCGAGTTGGCCAGTCGTTTTGCGGATTGGCCGACCTGCGAGGCCGCCCTGGCGCCCCCGCCGCTGACCGGCACTCCCGCCGCCGGCTTCGAGCGGTTGATCCGCACCCACCACTCGGACTGGCCGGAGAGCGGGATCGCCGGCACCCTCGCCAACTTCGAGATGCTGGCCGACGGCACCATTCGGCCGTGGCTCTCGCGGGAGCACCACATGACGATCCTCCACCACCTATGGGAGCACCGACCCTCGGCTCGGTACCCGCTCATCGGTGTCCCGGTCCTCCTGCTACCAGCGGAGGATGCGGGCAACCAGCGCTGGATGGCCGGCAAACGCGACGAGGTGGCCCGGGCGAGCGCGGCCCTCGACCGATCATTGACCCGCTGGATCGCCGGCGACCACGACCTGCATGCCCAGCACCCCGACGTAGTGGCCGAGCTGATCGACGCTGCGAGCGGGCCGGCTCTTTTTTCCTGATGGCCCGGCTGCTCGCCATCCTGGGCTCGGGAGAAACAGCGCCCACCATGGTCAAGCCCCACCGTCAGTTGTTCGAGCGGCTCGGCCCCGACCCGGTTCCCGCCGTGCTCCTCGACACCCCCTACGGTTTCCAGGCCAACGCCGACGACATCTCGGCCCGGGCGGTCGACTACTTCGCCGCCAGCGTCGGCCGGCCGGTCGAGGCGGTCGAGCTGCGCCGGGTCGAGGGCGCCGACCCGGTGCGGACGGAGGCGGCCCTGGCCCGGTTGGCGGCGACTCGGTGGGTTTTCGCCGGACCCGGCAGCCCGACGTACGCCCTGCGCCAGTGGGCCGGGACCGATGTCCCCGACCTGCTGGCCGACAAGCTGGCGCACGGCGGTTGCGTGGTGTTCGCCAGCGCGGCCGCCCTCACACTGGGCCGCTACACGGTGCCGGTGTACGAGATCTACAAGGTCGGCGCCGACCCGGTGTGGGCCGCCGGGCTGGACCTGCTCGGCGCCCTCGGCCCTGACGTCGCCGTCATCCCGCACTACGACAACGCCGAAGGCGGCAACCACGACACCCGCTTCTGCTACCTCGGCGAGCGCCGGCTGGCCGCCCTCGAAGCGCAGCTGCCTGACACCGGATGGGTCCTCGGTGTCGACGAGCACACGGGCTGCCTGATCGACCTCGACGCGGGCACGGCCACGGTGGTCGGCAACGGGGTGGTGACGGTCCGGCGGGCCGGCAGATCGGAGGTCGTCGCCGGCGGCGAGACCCTTCCCCTTGGCGCGCTGGTCGATCTGGCTTTTGGAAAAAGGGCGGCCGGCGTGCCCCTCCCACCCCCGCCGGCGCCCTCGGCCGAGGCCGCTCCGACCGCCCTGCACGCCGAGATCCGGAGGCTGGAAACCGAGTTCGACGCCGCGGTGGGCGCCCTCGATGTCGACGCCGCAGTGCGCGCCGTTCTGGAACTGGACGACACCCTGGTGGCCTGGTCCGGCGACACCACGCAGTCCGACGCCGCGGATCGGGGGCGCGCCGCGTTGCGGCGGATGGTGGTACGCCTCGGTGAGTTGTCCCGCACCGGCGCTCGCGACCCCAGGGACGTGGTGGGAGGTTTCGTGGACGCCCTGTTGGAGGAGCGGAGGGTGGCGCGGGAGGGCCGTCGATTTGACGATGGCGATCGGATCCGCGACGCCCTGGTCGCGCTTGGGGTGGAGGTGCGCGACACGCCGGACGGCACGCATTGGGAGCTCAAGTCGGACCTATGAATGGCCGATAGCGGCGGTAGGACCGGTGATGAGCTACCGTTTCGCCGTTCGGTGCAAGATGGGCGGATGAGCGGAAACCGCCCCCTACCAGGAGGTTCTGTGTGTCGGTCAAGAAAGGCCTTCGGGCTCGGTTGTTCGTGGCGGCGCTCGCCCCGACGGTTGCGCTGCTCGCGGCGCCCGCCTCCGCGGGGGCGGCGGCAGGTGTCATCACTCACTCGTCCATGCTGCGCAACGGTGTCGAAAGCACAAACTGGTCCGGCTTCGCGGCGTCGAAGCAGGCAGCCGACACCTTCACCAGCGTTTCGGCATCATGGGTGCAGCCCACTGGCACTTGCACCGGGTCGAAGACGACGGCAGCCGCATTCTGGGTGGGCCTCGACGGATATCGGGAAAACAGTCCTTCGGTAGAGCAAACCGGTTCCGATGTCGACTGTGATGGCGGTAGCCCGGTGTACTACGCGTGGTACGAGATGTACCCGGCGGGCTCGGTTGATTACAGCAACCTGGTCAAGCCTGGCGACGTCTTCACCGCGTCGGTGACCGCCAGCGGGACGAGCTTCGCCATCACCATCAAGGACACGACACAGGGTTGGACCCACACGCAGAACAAGACCTCGGGGTCGGCGAAGCAGAATTCTGCGGAGGTCATCGCCGAGGCCCCGTCTGACGAGGTGGGCGTACTCCCCCTGACCGACTTCGGTACGGTCCACTTCACGTCCGCAATGGCCGACGGCGTCGACATCGGCACCTACAAGCCAGCCAAGATCACCATGGCGACATCCGGCGGAAAAGTCGAGGCGCAGCCCTCGGTGTTGTCGAGCGGCGAAAACTTCTCCGTTGCTTGGAAGAGCACCTGATCCCTCCGACCGCGGGGGCGGGGCAGCAGTACGCTGAGCTGTCTCGCCCCCATCGTCTAGCGGCCTAGGACACCGCCCTTTCAAGGCGGCAGCACGGGTTCGAATCCCGTTGGGGGTGCTCGGCGAAAAACTAGGGGCGAGGTTCCTTCTCACGGGGTCTCTGCGCCAGAACGTACGCCCGACGTGTTTGGGCCTCTACGTAGGTTGGGTACGGATGCCGTTCGTCGGCCCGCAGGATCGTAAGGCCGGCGTGTTTGAGCCTGTGCCCGAGCCCGTCGGTTCCGTACAAGAAGAAATCCAGATCGACAGGCGCGTTCAGCATCTCGTCCACATGAAGAGATCTCTCGATGTGCGGTTGGGACGAGACCGCTCGATCGGGCGGTGCTGTCACGTGGGTGGTGATGCCCAGAAGTCCGCCTGGTTTCAGCACCCTCCGCAACTCGGCGAGCCTGTGGTCCATGTTGGCCGGCGGGATGTGGACAAGGGAGTAGAACGCCACGATGCCGGCGACCGATCCGGCAAGCAGGGGTAGGTCACAGATGTCCGCTTGAAGTGGCGAACCATCGGGCACGAGCGTCCGTGATTGTCGGAGCATCTGCAAGGAAAGGTCCAGGCTCACGATAGGCACACCCCGGCGAGCGAGGTAGGCGCCTACCTGGCCTGGTCCGCTGCCGAGGTCGATGACCCAACCGCGCCCCAACACGGCGGCCGCCATCGCATCGAGAAAGTCACGATCGAAGGGCTTGTCGTCGAGTTCACCTTCGAAGCGTTCGCGGTACGAGACCGCGACGCGGTCGTAGGACCGGCGAGTCGCATTGCTATTCGGATCGGTCATGTCGTGGGGCTCCAGGGGCGACGTCGGCTACGTCAGCGGTCGGCAGCTTGGCGGCCCAGGTGCCGATCCAGCCGGGCGTGTAGGTAGGACTTGACCGTCGGCCAGTCGGATGCGGTCACGGAGAACATGGCCGAATCGCGCAGCCGGCCCTCTTCGCCGGGCGCGTGCGACGGTGACCAGCTGCGAAGGACCCCTTCCAAGGTCGCCCCGAGGCGCTCGATGGCTTGCCGGGATCGCTCGTTGCGGGCGTCCGTCTTGAGGTCGACTCGGATCACGCCTAGGGACTCGAAGGCGTGCTCCATGAGGAGAAGCTTGGCCTCGACGTTGATGCCTGTGCGCTGGGCTGAGGCCGCAAGCCAGGTCCAGCCAATCTCAACCGCACACAGCTCGGGGCGACCCGGCCAGAGGCGCGGGTCCCAGTAGGCCGTGCAGCCGACGGCGCGTCCGTCGCTTTTGCGTATCTGGGCGAAGGGCGCCAGCTGGCCGTCCCTGGCCCTCTCGAAATGCGCAGTCAGATACTCCTCGACCTGCCAGGCGCGAGGAACGGTGGTGAACCCGTAGCCGGAGCGGTCCTCTTCGGTGGCGACTTGAAGGTCCGTCGCGTGTACTGCGGTGAGGGGCTCGAGCCGTACAAGGCGGCCGTCGAGCGCCGGAACGTCGAAACGGAATGTCACTGGTCCTCCTCATCGATCCTGGCGTTGGCACCTTGCGCAACGCGCAGGTTGCCGGACCGTCGTCGGGCCAGGTCCCTCGGGTCCTCTCGATGACTGTGGGCGTCGAGACCGTAGCCACAAGTCGGGGGCCCACGCAATCGACTTTGCCCCACTGCACGAGCCGCAGGATCGCGTGATCTGTCGCGTCGGCTGCGGAGTCGGTCTCGGCGTGAGTGAACTGGTCAAGCCAAGTGGTTCCCAACCAGCGAGCCTCAGCGCGACCATAGGGACGACATGCCGAACGGCACGTACGAGCGCGTCTGCGCAGAACGCCTACAAGACGCTGACCAAGACCAGCGTGACGAGGGCGATGACCAATATGACAGCGACGATCGCCTTAACGCCATAGCCAGGCCTGACGCTGGGGGTGGGGTCATCCCAGTCCCAAAGGTCGGGGTCGTTGGGGTCTCTCGGTGCTGGCCCTACTGGGGTGGGCATCTCGCCAGAGTACGAAAGACAGAAGCGCGCCTGTGACCGGGCGATCCTCTCGGCCGAATTGCCTCTGGGGTGTACCACCGCGACATCATGGGCTCATGATCATCGACATCGGTGTGCTCGACGATCTACACGGGCTGAATATTGTCGGGCTGAGGTAGGCGATGAGGGTATTGGGTGTTGACCTGGCGGAGCAGGCGGACAAGACGGGCGCCATAATGCTGCTGGTTCCAACCTCTGGGCTGCCCAAGGTCTCCCTAATCAAGGGTACGGCCAGTGACGATGTCCTAGTCCGCTTGGCACGCCAGGCCGATTACGTCGGCATCGATGCTCCCCTCGGATGGCCAGTCAACTTCGTTGCTGCGAAGGGCCATCGGTCTGGACGTTGCAGCCGTCCGGTCCGCCGGCAATTTTCGACAGCAAGAACGCCAGATCCAATCTCACGACTTAGGGAGCTGTTCTGGCCGCACGAACCGCGACCGACGTGCCTCCCGCGATCCGAGCACGGGCCACCACCTGGCCGTCCTCGGGCTCCAGTGCCACAGCCTTGGCGGCCCCTAGCACGAGCCCTGCCTTCCGTTCCGCCGGTGGCCTAGGATCCGCGCATCGGTTCGAGGTCGGATGGAGGCCGCGATGGACCTTGGGCGAGCAACGATCCCGTTGGCGGCTTTGGCCTTGGTGGTGGCATGCGCGGGTTGTGCGACGCACAGGGGGTCCTTGAATGCTTCGCCCTCCACCCAATCGCCATCGGCCTCGTTGCTATCGGGCCCGCCGGCGAGCGGGACCGGCCTGAGCACAGTGCTGTCCGAGGTTGATCCGAACGGCACGGTATCGCTGACCACGGCGTTGCAGGCCTTCAGTCTTGTCGTAGGACCGCTTCCCGGGGTGACCCCGCCCGCTGGCCCTGTGGGGCAGGTCGCCGACGGCACCTTCGCAGTGCGGTGGGTTCTTGGCTACTGGCGCCAATTGAGCACGGCACAGCGGACTGCGATCAGAAGGTACCTGCCCGAGGTGGGTCGAGAGACATCTGCAGGATCGGACAGCAACGCTTGGTTGACCGGCTATGAAGAGAACACCCCTCCACCAGCCGGCCCGTATCAAGCCGCCGCTGAAGCGGCCAGTGCGGAGATTGCCGGCGAGATAGGCCATCCCTTGGGGATTCCTATCAGCGTCGTGATCAACCCCACCCAAGTGATCACGACCCCACCTGATTACGCCTACACGTACGTGTATGACAGCACCGGGGGCTTCTCCGGGAAAGCCGCTCGCTGCGTGATCAGCGTCGAACCGTACCTGTACGAATCCAAAGACGCTTCCCTGGTGGCCGACAGCATGGATCATGAGGCCTTCCATTGCTTCCAGGGTGCCGACTATCCGTCATTGTCGAAGTACAACTCGGCACCCGATTGGCTGATCGAAGGTTCTGCGGAATGGGCGGGACAGACGCTGTACCCGTCAGCGACCCAGGCCGACGGCTGGTGGCTGGCGTACCTAGGTCTGATCGACGCGCCGCTCTTCTCCAGGTCCTACAGCGCCATAGGGTTCTACGCCCACATGGCCGAGAGCGGCATCGACCCCTGGCACACCTTCGACGCCATGTGGAATGCCCCGAGCAGCGCCGCTGCCTACCAGGTGGCCACCAACGACACGTTCAAGCTCACATGGGCGTCGTCGCTGACAAGGATCAAGCCCTTCGGCCAGGGTTGGAGCACCACAGGGCCGGCCATCCCCAACGTCGTCTACGCACCGCCGGTAAAGGTGTTGGGTGTCAACCAGTCGATCTCCTCCACGGTCGCGCCGTACACCAACGCCATCGTCCGGGTGATCACCACAGCCAACGCTCTCCAGATCAGCGCATCCACCCCGTGGAGCCGCCTGCATGATTCGACCGTGGACGACGTGAATGGTCTCAACACCGCGAACGACCAGTACTGCATCCGCAACTGCGACAGCACGCCCTTCTTGGCCTCACTTCCTCGGCTGGATCTCGGCAACATCTGGGTCGCGGTCACCGGCGACGCAGCCGGTGCCTCCTACACCATCAAGGCCTTCAACGGTGCACCCTGCCTGGTCGGTAACTGGATCACGACGAATTGGGAGGGCACGACCACCGGAGGCTCGTTTGGCGGCGGGGCTGGGATCCGGTTCGTGATTACATCCAAGCTCGCCTTTATCGACTTCACCGGGATGCAGCCTCTGGGTGAAGATGGGTTTGTATTGGCGGGTCAAGAGACGGCGGCGTTGTCGTACTCCCAATTCGCGTCTGGCACATCTGGCACTTTGAGTCTCGAGGGCGTTGGCGGAGATGTGACAGGCCGTTTCATACCACCGTATGGCGACGGGAGTCCGATCTCCGGCGGGCAGAGCGAGAGCCCGGTTGACGGCGCCGCTGGCGTCTGGACTTGCTCAGCTACGAACATGAGCATGCACCTGTCGAACAGCACCGGCAGCCTCGACATCGCCTTCGTTCCCGCACCGTGATGATGGCCGACGGCCAATCGCGAGCAGCCTCGCCGCCTCCGACGGTCGCCTAGCGGCGAGGCCCTGCCGCGGCTAGGGCGTCCCCGATCTTGCCGGTCGTCTTGCCGGCGACGACGCTGACCGGCTTGGCCGAGGCCTGGGATGTCTGGTTGTCGTAGTACTGGGTGAGGTAATCGCCGGTGTCGCCGCAGCCGTTGGAGAACTCGACGGTGTAGGAACCGCTGGTCAGCCCAGTGATGCTGTAGGTCCCATTCGATGCCGTCGTCGCCAGTAGGCCGACCGGTGATCCATCGGCCAGCGCCGCCACGCAGATGCCCGACACGGCCGCCCCTCCAGCGGCCGCGGTGACCGTCCCGGTGATCGTCCCTCCCGCGGCCAGGCCGTCACCGATACCGCTGGTGGTGGCGCCGGCAGTCACACTTACCGGTTTGGCCGAGGCTTCGGATGTTTGGTTGTCGTAGTACTGGGTGAGGTAGTCACCGGTGTTGCCACATCCGGTGTAGAACTCCATGGTGTAGGAACCCGCCGGCAGCCCGGTGATGCTGTAGACCCCATCCGAACCCGTGGTGGCAACTGGTCCGACCTGTGATCCACTGGCCATAGCTGTGACACAGATGCCCGACAACGCGGCGCCACCTGCAGCCGCAGTGACCGTCCCGGTGATCGCCCCTCCCGCGGCCAGGGCGTCGTCGATGCCGCTGGTGGTGGCGCCCGCAGTAACACTTACCGGGTTGGCCGAGGCCTCGGATGTCTGGTTGTCGTAATACTGGGTGAGCAGGTCGGCCGAGTTGCCGCAGCCGGCGTAGAACTCCACGCTGTAGGAACCCGCCGACAGCCCGGTGATGCTGTAGGCCCCATCCGAGGCCGTGGTGGCAACTGGTCCGACCTGTGATCCACTAGCCATCGCCATGACACAGATGCCCGACAACGCGGCGCCGCCCGCCGCCGCAATGACCGTCCCGGAAATTGCTCCGCCCGCGACCATGGCGTCACCGATGCCGCTGGTGGTGGCGCCGGCCGTCACACGTACCGGGTTGGCCGAGGCCTGCGATGTCTGGTTGTCGTAGTACTGGGTGAGGAAGTCGCCGTTGTTGCCGCACCCGACGTAGAACTCCACGGTGTAGGAATCGGCGCCCAAACCGCTGATGGTGTAGGTCCCATCCGTCCCAGTCGTGGCGTCTCCACTGCCACCCATTGAGCCGTAGGCGTATACACAGATACCCGACAACGGCGCGCCACCCGACGCTGCGATCACTGTCCCGGTGATCGTCCCACCCGCGGCCAGCGCCGCATCGATGCCACTGGTCGTCGCGCCAGCAGTCACGCTCACAGGGGTCGCCGACCCCGCGGATGTCTGGTCGTCGTAGTACTGGGTCAGTAATCCGCCGGAGTTTCCACAACCGGTCGAGACCTGCACCGTGTACGAACCGGTGTTCAACCCGGCGATCCGATATGTGCCATTCGAAGCAGTGGTGGCCACCGGCCCGACTTGTGATCCACCGGTCATCGCCGCGACGCAGATGCCCGACAGGACCGCTCCACGGGACGCGGCGGTCACCGTCCCGGTGATTGTCCCACCCGCGGCCAGGGCGTCGTCGATGTCGGTGGTCGTCTCACCAGCCGTCACAGTGACCGGTTTGGCTGAACTCTGGGAAGTCTGGTTGTCGTAGTACTGGGTGAGAAAGTCGCCGGAGTTGCCACACCCCGTCGAGAACTGCACCATGTACGCAGCGGTGTTCAACCCGGCGATCTGATATGTGCCATTCGAAGCAGTGGTGGCCGCCGGCCCGACTTGTGATCCACCGGTCATCACCGCGACGCAGATGCCCGACAGGGCCGCTCCACCCGACGCGGCGGTCACCGTCCCGGCGATCGTCCCGCCTGCGGCCAGGGCGCCGTCGATCTCGGTGGTTGTCTCACCAGCTGTCACAGTGACCGGGTTGGCCGAAGTCTGCGAAGTCTGATTGTCGTAGTACTGCGTCAGAAAGTCACCGGAGTTGCCACACCCCGTCGAGAACTCCACCGTGTAGGACCCCGCTGCCAGCGAAGTGATGCTGTAGCTCCCATCCGAGGCAGTCGTGGCGCCCTCGCTGGTCCCTGCCGAGTTGTAGGCGTTGACGCAGATGCCCGACAACGGCGCCCCGCCATCAGCCGCACTCACCGTCCCCGTGATCACCCCGGCGCTCGCTAAGGCAGCGTCGATTTTCTTGATCGTCTCGCCGGCCGTAACGCCGACGGGCTGACCCGGGCTCTGGGCGGATTGGCTGCCGTAGTACTGGGTGATGTAGTCGCCGGGGTTGCCGCAGCCCGTGTCGAACTCCAGGGTGTACGAGTCCGTCGGAAGGCCAGCGATGGTGTACGTCCCGTTCGGAGCCGTGGTCGCTTCCCCGTTGTCACCCGACGAGCCGTAGGCATAGACGCAGATACCCGGTAAGGCCTTCCCGCCTGCTGCAGCTGTCACTTTCCCCGTGATCGTCCCGGCCGCGGCCAAGGCATCGTCGATGCCGCTCGTGGTGACCCCGGCGGCCACGGTGACCGACTGCTCCGAGTCCTGAGCCGTCTGATCGTCATAGAGCTGCGAGAGGAAATTGCCGACGTTGCCACACCCGGTCGAGAACTGGACGGCGTAGGTACCGGAGGGCAGGCCGGAAATGAGGTAGGTCCCGTCCAGTGCGGTCGTCGCCACTGTTCCCACTTGTAACCCGCCGGCCGTCGCCGCTACACAGATACCCGACAGCGGTGCTCCACCGGCGGCTGCGGTCACCGTCCCGGTGATGGCTCCGCCTGCGGTCAGAGTGGCGTCGATGCCGGTGGCGCTGGCGCCAGCGGTCACGCTGATGGGGTTGGCCGATCCGGGGGACGTCTGGTTGTCGTAGTACTGGGTGAGAAAGTCGCCGGTGTCGCCGCACCCCATCGAGAACTCCAGCGTGTAAGAACCCGTATTCAACCCGCTGATGGTGTAGGTCCCGTCTGAAGCAGTGGTGGCTTGACCAGCGAGGGAACCCGTCGAGGCGTAGGCGAACACGCAGATCCCCGGCGTGGCGGCACCACCGGCGGCCGCGGTCACCGTCCCCGTGATCGTCCCGGCCCCAGCAAGGGCGTCACTGATGCCGCTGGTCGTGCCGCCAGCGGTCACTTTCACCGGATCGGCCGAGCCCTGGGACGTCTGGTCGTTGTAGTACTGGGCGAGGTAGTCGCCGGCTGTACCGCATCCACCGTAGAACTCGACGGTGTAGGAGCCCGTCGGCAGCCCAGCGATGCTGTAGGTCCCATCCGAAGCAGTCGTCGCCACCGATCCAACAGGCGACCCAGCGGCCGCAGCCGCCACACAGATACCCGACAACGCCGCGCCACCTGTCGCGGCGGTCACCTTCCCGGTGATCGTCCCACCTCCCGCTAGGGCGTCGTCGATGTCACTGGTGGTGGCCCCAGCTGTCACGCTCACCGCGTTGGCCGAGGTCTGGATCGCCTGGTTGTCGTAGTATTGGGTTTGGTAGGCGCCGGCGTTTCCGCAGCCGGGATAGAACTCCACCGTGTACGACCCGGTTCCCAAACCGGTCAGACCGTAGGTCCCATCCGACGCACTCGTCGCGCCCGCGCTGGCGCCGGCCGAGTTGTAGGCGTAGATACAAATCCCCGATAGGGCTGCGCCACCCGCCGCTGCGGTTACCGTTCCGGTGATCATCCCACCCGCAGCCAGCGCCGCGTCGATGCCGTTGCTGGTGGCACCAGCGGTCACGCTGACCGCGTTCGCCGACGCCGCGGATGTCTGGTCGTCGTAGTACTGGGCCAGGAAGCCGTCGGAGTTGCCACACCCGGTCGAGAATTGCACCGTGTACGAACCGGTGCTCAATCCGCTGATGCTGTAGGTCCCGTCGGTCGCAGTAGTAGCGACCGAGCCGACCTGTGATCCATCAGCCAGGGCCGCGACACAAATACCCGACACCGCCGCCCCACTTGCAACCGCGGTGACTGTCCCGCTAATCGCCCCGCCCGCGACCAGGGCGTCATCGATGCCGCTGGTCGTGGCGCCAACGGTCACGTTCACCGTCTTGGCCGAGCCCTGGGAGGTCTGGTCGTCGTAGTACTGGGAAACGAAGTCGCCTGAGTTGCCGCACCCGTTGTAGAACTCCACCGTGTAGGACCCCGCCGGCAGCCCGCTGACGCTGTAGGTACCCTTCGACCCCGTAGTAGACCCACCGCTGTCGCCTGTCGGGCCGTAAGCGTAGACACAGATGCCGGGCAACCCTGCGCCACCTGCAAACGCGGTCACCTTCCCGGAAATGGTGCCCGTGGTCGCCGCAACCGTGGTCGTCGTGGTCGGTGACGCAGGAGCAGCTCCCTTCCTCGAGCTCGTCGACGAATGGGCAGCCGTCTTGGGGAGGGTCGGAAGCGGGGCCGCCTGGACCGTGATCGGCTCCGCGAAGAACGTTGTGACGAGACCGAGCATTCCGATCGCGACCAAGCCAAGCGGCCGGCCGTGCTGCCTCGAGCACCTTGCCACCCCGACCTCCGAAACTCGCTTGTCCTACGGTCTCACTCTCAACGAGGCAACGGCCGTCATCCCTTCGTCCAACCATCGCAATCGATCTCTTCTAACCGCGACCTTAGCCTCGTCCACCGATCGGGCTTCGGGGATCAGCGTTGTCGTCCACGCCGTCATCGGCTTCACCAACCAAAGCCCCCGCGGGCGTGTGCCCGACCCATTCGGCGAAGGACCCTCACCGATTCTCTTGGATTCTGGTCCGACCGGGCGTCCCGAGCCCTCGGTAATCCGGTCAATGTCGTTGAGGCCGCGGCCGAGGAGATCCCCACCCTGTTACGACGCAAGACTCCCCTCCTCTGGCGAGACATCGCCACCGAGGGCATCGTGCTCGCTGGAGCGCGCCTCGACGTACTCGGCGCGCCCGCCCGACATGCCTCGTAGCGGCGTGATTTGCCGGAGCCTTTTCTGTTGTCTTACCTGGACGCCGCCATATGGATCACAACCGCCAGCATGTCGGCCTGGCGTTTTGTGAAGAGCGCGGAGGGGGAGCCGCTTATCACCGCAGTCCCGTTGAATGACCCGGCCTCGATGGGCGGCGCGGACTCCACCACCCCGTCGACGTCGAACGCTTCGAGACTCGCGTACGGAGGGTCGGTCGCGTTTTGCTCGTAGTAGGGGGCGCGGCGGGTGGCGATGAGGTTGAACTCGCTGCTCCCGGTGTGGGTAAAGGTCACAATCACCGAGTACTGGCCCGCGGGGAACTGTTGGACGGCAACGTGAGCGACATTGCCGCTAGCGGTCATGTCAGCGGGGCCGAGAATGTATCGGAAGCTGTTGTCGTAGTAAGGGAGAGTGACATAAGCGTTGGCGAGGTCCTGTCTCTCCGGAGTGGTTGGCAGCTCGGTCGCGTTGGATGCTGCGCAGTCGGCGTCGGCTTGAGCCGCCGAGGTGGGGCTAACCAAGGGCACCGCTGGTCCGGCAGGGAGCTGGTTCTCCGACGATGCCGCCGTCGCGGAGGCCGAGTGGGGTGGGATCTGACATAGGACCGGACGCAGGTACATAAACGCGTCCAGCTCCACCCCAGAACCCTTCGAGGGCGACACGGCGCCGACGGACACGGTCTGCCCAGCGTGGTGATCGAGGTTGATCCACAAGGCGGCGACGCCGACAACTACGACGGTGGCCACGGTGATTGCGAGTATCACCGCCCCTCGACGTCTCTTGCGACGAACCTGGCCTGGGAACGCGGGTGGCACGGGAGCGGCCTCCACCAGTGCCGCGACCAGACCGCGGATGCGGTCATCAAGTTCACTCATCGCTAAGAACCTTCCGTAGCCGTGCCCTGCCTCTGGCCAGGTGACGGCGCACCGAGCCCTCCGAAAGGCCAAGACGGTCGGCCACCTGAGCGGGGGTTAGATCCTCCCAATAGGTCAGGACGATCACCGCCCGCTGGCGCACGCTCAGCCGTCTCACCGCACCCCACACCTCCGGAGACGACTCGGACACCCCCGGCCGAAGCGAAAGCCTATCGAACAGCAACTCGCGTGCCACTCGACGCGCCCGCTGGCGGGTCCACTGGCGGGACTGGTTCAGCACCGCACGCTGCAGATACGCCCGGTAGTCGACAACCTCGCCCCAACCGGGAGTCCCAAGACAGCGGATCATCGCTTCCGAGACGACACAGCAGCGTCCGCCGGTCCAACAAGCCCCGTAGCGAAGCGCGTCAGGGCCTCGGCGTAGTGGCGACACACCACCTCCGGCTCGCCGGTCACCTCAACCTCCCGAAGCGTCACCACCCAGATGATGCCGCCCACAGGCCCACCGGGTGACACCAGGCGGACAATCTGCTGAGGAACCACCGATCACGGAACGGCCTCACCGAAGCGCGCATCCTTGCCTTCGTCAGCCCAGGTGGCGTATCGCTATGTGCACACGGCGCTCAGACCATTTGGGGCTATCCAGGTTCCGTCCCGAATTTCCTGCAGAAATACACAATTGGGTACCGTCGCGGTGCTGCCGGCGTGGAATGTCAATGGTACGGTCAGTCCGTTCAAGGTGTTGTTCTTCAGGGCATCCAATCCGGCTGTCAGTTCGGCGCTGCTAGGTGTCGGCCCCATTTGGCCCGCTCCAGCGGCTACCAGTTGCCCCGATGTCCATTCGATGGAGGCTGCTGGGCCTGCCGGCTGACTGGGGTCGTAGTCGCTCATGGCGGTTTGGAATGCGCTCGTGGCGGGGGAGGACCCAGACACGAACGGAAAGGTCGAGGTGGGCAGAATTAGTCCGTTCAGCTGAGGAACGCTGTCCAAGCTGGGTACAGCTCCAAGGCTCACCGTTTCATAGAGGGGGTTGTATCCTTGGGCAGCGCAGTCCTCGGCAAAGCGTGTAATGCTTGCCGCGTCGAGTAGAAGCTCCAGAACTTGGACCCCCTCGCTTTGTGCGCCAAGGCACTGCGATGTGAACGAAGGCGACGTAAGACTCGCGGCCGCGTCGTACGTTAGCCGACCGCCTGCGCTGGCGACGGCGGCGGGAAGGCCGGACACCCCAGCTTCACAGAAGGGCGTTTCGACGCAATACACCATCCCAACATTCTTCTTTCCTTCGCGAATCGCCGCAGTTATTCCAACCGGCGCAAGCGTCGTGAACGATGCACCTTCGGGGAAATAATTAGGCGAGGTAAAGTAAATGTTGCCAGCGAGATCCCCGCCGACTACCGGGATGCCACGACTGATGAGATACTGCTGATTCCCGGTGGTATCGAGAATATCCATGTCACCGACCATTGCGATCGCGTGATCTTGTTGGACCATTTGCTCGACATCCGTCTGGTCAAGCGATGGGTCCCCACCTGAGTCGGCGATGATCACCTGGACCGGATGGCCGTTGAGGCCGCCGTGGGCGTTTGTGTACTTGGCCCACACCTCTAGTCCTCCTTGGGCTGGCCCTAAGAGGGCGCCGAGCACGCCGCTGTAGTCGCCCACGTTGCCTACCACCACCGTGCTGCCGTTGGCGACGGACGGCGTCGCAGGTCCGGGCGCAGCGCCAGCCCCCGCCGGTGTGTGGCTGGAGTTCGTAGGCGCCGACGAGGTTCCTGCTCCGGTAGCGCTCGAGGGATCGCTGCCGTGTGACACCGAACCAGTGCTACTTCCAGATACCGAAGTGACCGCTGTGGCCGCTGGTGCCGCGCCTTGGTCGGAGAGGCCACCCCCCGATGTTCCACTGGTAAGCCCGGTGTTGGCTTGTGCATGTGCAGAACTCCCGTCAGGCGGCCCTGAACCTCTTGCACTCTCATCGCTCAGACCGGTGCCGATTGCGGTGTTCCCTGCGGCGGCAGCTCGAATCGCGGTTTGGGGGAGTCGGGTGCCGCACCCCGCGAAGACCACTACAACTGCGAAGCATGTTCCCAGCCATATTGCTCGGCGCACACATTCCCCCGTCGTTGACAGAGCGCGACCCTAGGGGTCGACCTCCAGTTCTGGCACAGCTTGCTTGCTTTTCTTCTAGAACCAGATCGGCGAAGTGCCCGCTAGTAGCCGACTAGGGACCCGTCCGATTGGCGTCCGGTTTGACAAGTTGGCCGTCCGGTGACACATGGGAGGACTGCGCTCGTGGTATCGGAATTGCCCCCCCTGGACATGCGTAAGTCGTGCCGGGTCCACACAGGCCGTCAGTCAGGTAGGAGCGGCTGATGACGTCGTTTGGCCAGGTGTGTTGATACAAGCCACTAATGGTGTAGGGAATGTCGAAGACGAAGAAGACGGCATTGAACAGGCCCCACAGGGCCAGGATCCGAATGAGCGAACGTGCTCGCGGAGTGACAGTTAACCGGTCCAGTCCTCGTTCGGCTACCGTCAGGCCGGTGTCTGACCGATAGAAGCGAAGACACGCCCAGGTGGTCCATAGGCCGCCGAACAAGACTGGCTCGTAGAGTGGGAATTGGTAGTAGTGGCCTTTTCCTATCGTCATCCAGCTCGGGCCCATTACGCCATAGAAGTCATTCCCGAGTCTCATCCACCCGATCTCTACGACAAGATCGACAACAGCGAAGAACGCGAAGCAAAGTCCCACCAGCCCGACGTTGCCGAGTGATGGCCACCTGGTCTGGGCTCGACGCATCAGCGCGTTAGCGGCGACAACCCCCGGCAGTAGCCAACAGAGATACATTGGTCCGGCGAACAGTAACGGTTCAGCGATCTGCGCGTTCGGGGCGAGATACCCGGGTAGGTAGTGGGCCCAGCTGCCGAAGTTGATGAGGTGGGTGTTGTAGGTGAACCAGGGCTGCAGGCCGTCGGTCAGCGGGTCCTGCCAGTACAGGCCAGCGAAGACGATGGCTAGCATGCCGTCGGGCGTGATCTTCCGTTCGCGGCGCCAGGGTCGAACCAGGAACCAATAGAGAACGACCAGCCACAGGATCGGATACACAGTCTGCTGAATAAGTTCGTCGATGCGCATCCAGTGCGGAAGGGGCGTCGGCCCGCTGGGAACCGACGTCGGGTTGCTGGCCAGCCACCGAACGACGAGGTAACTGGCCACCAGCCCCGTGAGAGCACCAAAAGTGGCCCACCAGACGATCGGCCGGGCCCGACGGCGCTCAACTACGGGAAGGGTGGGTCGGAGTCGAGCTTCGGCCACCGTGGTCATTCGAAGCTCTGGGCCGTTCTTGAAGGTGAGAAACTGTCGGTAGGGCGCTTTTTCGACCCCGTGGGTCTTGCTTCGTGGAGGAATCGAGACGGCGAATGCCGATCTGCGGCTTGACGCCAGACCCATGGTCGATGCCGAAGCCGGCTGAGAATTTCGGATACCACGTTCCCTCCCTCGCGTAGCGGTTCGACGTCACCGTCATTAGACGACAAGAGAACATAACTGTCAAGTACCGGATCCTGTCGGATGCCGGCGGGGGAACTTTCGCCCGACTAGACAGTAGGCAATCGGACAGTGCGTTGCTTAAATCCCCCAGTCGCTGAAACTCGCTGCCTCGAGCCGACTAAGTCTGTGAGCCTCGGTCACGGTACGCCGCACCCTCGAACTGATCGCCTGTGGTAAACAACCGTGGTAAACTGTAACCATGAGGGGCAGAGGTCATATCCAGCACCGCGGTGGAGACGGCTACCGCTTGATGGTCTTCTTAGGTCGCGTCGGGGGTAAACAGAGGTTTCGGACGCGGACGATTCACGGTTCGCGACGTGAAGCCGAGCGGGAACTCCTGAACCTGTTGTCGGAGGTCCGCGAGGGTGCAACAGGGGTGGATCCGACGGCAGCAGAGCGGAGCAAAACGAGGGATGTAGCGAATCTGGACAGACGAGCGGTCGTTATCGCAGCGGCACGGCGGTGCTTCAACACCGCCACTTCAAGGAGCCCGACCGTTGAGGAGATTGCCCGCGAGGCTGGAATGTCTCGTCAATACCTCTATCACTTTGTGTCTGGCCGGTCGGAGCTGCTCGAGGAAGCGGTGCAGGCACGACTGCGAGAGCTCCTCGATACGCAATTGCGACCACTGATGGATCAGCCAAGACCTTTCACCGAAGCGATCGTTGAACTCTCGGTCGCCGCGGTCGAGGCGGTGCGATGTGACACCGAGATCCGCAATTTCATGCAGAAGATGCCGACCATCCCGGTGTATCAGCTCTTTGCGGGGCCCAGCCCGCACCTTCAGATTCTCGCCGCCGAGTTCTTCATCCCAACACTAAAGGCAGCATCTGTAAACGGTGAACTCCGAGGTGACCTGGACTATAACGAGATCGTGAGCTGGCTCCGATCTGTATTGCTCACAATGATCCTGCGAGAGGACCTAGATCCCGATCAGGAACGGGAGATGATGCGAAAGTTTGTGGTGCCATCGCTCCTTACAGGCTGTCGTGCGCCAGGTTGATGAAGGCGGATGAATATACGACGTTAGGCGGCTCCAAGAGGCTCCTCGCCACCTGGAACGGGGTGCCGGTCGACGTTAAGTGTGAAAGCGACCAGCGTGTAGTAGCCCAACACGGCGATCAGGTCCATGGCTCCTCGCTCACTCCAGCGGTCCACGACGTGATGCCACGACGAGTCCGTGACCCGGCCGGAGTCCAGCAGTTCGACCGCAAACTGGTAGACCGCATCAGCGTTTCCATCTAGCTCAGGTCTGCGCCTGGAGGCGATGGCATCGGCAACCCCTGCATCGAGTCCGGCCAAAGCAGCCAGCTGGCGATGAGCCCACCACTCATATTGGGCCGTCCACCGGCGGGCCACTAGCAGGATCGCCATTTCATTGAGCGCGGCGGGTATCGACGAGCCGAATCGACAGTGTTGGCCCAGTTCCTGAGCGGGCGCAGCCACTCCGGGACTGCGGAGAAAGGCTTCGAATGGTCCCCGCAGTCCGCTACTGGAACCTCTCGGACCGGCGAGGATGGCGTCCGCGATAGCACGCTGTTGAGGGCTCATCTCCTCGAGTGGTAGCGGGCCGAAGCGCTGCGGCTGGCTCATGGTGCGACCTGCTGAACTTGCATGGCGTGGCCGAAATACATCAGTTCCCAAATGGCCTCGTCCTTGTGGGTCTCGAGCAATCGGTCGGCTCGAAAGTGGCTGATCTCGACCTCGCCGACGAATCGCAGATAGGCCCCGTCGAAGTGAGCGAGCTTGGCCGCGATGCGCTTGATGCCCTTGACCCCGTCGATCATCCGGTCGGCGGAAAGGTCATGGTTGCGGGTGAACGTCACCACGTACCGCTCGTCGCTATACCGGTAGATGTAGCGCGTCGTGGCTGCAACTGGTTTGTCCGTTCTCTCATCCGTGTAGACGCCCTCGCGTTCGAAGCTGACGTTCGCGGGATCGTCGCCTATCAGGACGTTGTCACGGGCCAGCATGAAGATCGGGATGGGTTCGAACTCGAACTTCTCCGCCGCGGTGATGTACGACGCGATGACCGAGTACGGACCTGCTTGACCTCTGGCCCAGTAGCAGTCATGGACGATCTTCATCAAGGCAACGTTGCCCCAGTTGTGGTCGTGGTACCCGACGCCGGTGGTCTCGTGCCGCTCGCCATCGATGGTGTAACTAGCGGTGACTGCACCTTGCGGGACCGACGGGAGCCAGGCGAATTCGAGCGCCCGGTCGGCGCCGAAGAACATGTACCCGGTGGAAGGGCGCCATGGTGGGACCTCGCCGTCCAGGGTGACCTGAACAGAAATACCTTCCACACGTACCTCGATGCGGTAGTGGTGCAGATCGCCCGTAAACCGGTTCTCGCCCACTCGGACATCGCAATGATCCTCGGCGCTCGACCACTCGCCTGCCGGGTACGGCCCGATCTTCTCGAAGTGCCGTCCGTCGGCCAGGTCGAGGTTCAGACGAAGTTGCGGCGTCAGTGGCTGCTTGGGGTCGGTGATGTCCTTGTTGGCAAAGACCAGGACCAACTTGGCGCCATCGGCCAGGTGGGCGTCGAAGTACCACCATTCGTAGGTGCCGGCGGAGTTGTCCGTGCGGGCACCGTCCTCCCACGGCTCGATCGACGTCCGCGAGAGCCCGAGACGCTGATAGTCAGCCTCGGAGTCCGCCATTGCGGCCGATGTGCCCACCATGATTCTCTCCTTTTCGCTTGACTGCTTCTTACTCATTCCGGGAAAGGCCAGGAAGGAGAATTGCGACCAGAGCCTCGGCGTGCGAGTCGATCCACTCAGGGTCGCGCGGGTCCCGGCCTGCGAGAAGTCGCACCTCGGCAGCGGTGACATAGGGCTGTGACGCCGCGCCGACGAGGAGGTAGTAGAGGATGTCACTATCGATCGGCGCCACCCAGCCGGCGTCACGAAGCGTCCGCCAGGCCAACCTGATGGCGTCGAAGCCCGGCCTGATGTGGGCCTCGGTGATCCAAGTCAACCGATTGCTGGCGGCAGTCGCTTCGTGCACCATAATCTGGTTGAGTTCGGGGTGCTCAGCCGCGAACCGCACGAATCGGCGGATCCCGTCGGCGAACCCCGCAGCAAGATGGGACGTACTGGCTTGCGCCGGGTCGGCTGGAAGAGCACCGTCAAGCGCCTCCCCCAAGAGTCCGAAGAGGTAGTCCACCGAGGCCGCCCAAAGGGCCTCCTTCGACTCGAAGTGGTAGTTGATCTGGGGTTGGTGGGCCTCGACGCGCCGGGCAATTGCTCGCGTGGACGCCCCGTCGAACCCGTTGGCTCCGAACTCGACCAGCGCCGACTTCAGGAGGGCCTCTCGGATGTCAGTCCTTGCCCTGCGTGTCCGAACGTTGTGCGGCGCGTCGGCCTTGCGTCCCATCGGCTTGTACTGTACCGTTATTATCACTCGATATCAAGAGGGAGATGGCGTGAGCACCACGAATGAGACGACAAGCCAGGACCGTGATGGCGCGTCGGTGCGGCTGTTGCCGCTGTCAAAGGATCCGTTCCAGGCGCCGACTGACCGGGACATGCTGCCTTCGGAGCGGCGACGCTTCGTCGAGACCCACCGGACCTGCGTGTTCGGGTATGGCCGGCGCTCCGATGGTCCGGCCATGTCGGTCGTGTACTACGTCCCAGCGGAGAACGGCGACCTGCTCGTTGCCACCATGGGCGAGCGGGCCAAGGCCAAGGCCGTTGCCCGAAACGGAAAGGTCAGCCTCTGCGTACTCGACGAGACCTGGCCGTTCGCCTACCTGCAGGTCTATTGCGATGCCGCCATCGACCCCGACGGCGAGACGCTCGTTGACGTGATGATGGCGGTGGCGGAGCGCATGTCGGGTGAGGCACTGGCCGCCGAGCTTCGACCGATGGTCAAGGCCATGGGAGAAGAGGAGGGCAGGGTGCTCGTTCGTTGCCGGCCGTACTCGACATTCGTCACGCCGCCACGGCACCTGCACCGCAACGACCAAGAGGAGCGGCTCACCCACTGGGTATCGGCATCCATGTCCTGGGATGCTGCCGACACCCCCGACGAAGGATGACGTTCCGATTCGCCAACGTCGAGGGCCGTTCGGCGTTGGTCGATGCGCACGGTGGTTGGTTCGATGCTTCGAGAGTGAGTGGCGGCGTCGTTTCCCCCGATCCAATGGAGGCATGGCTCCAGCTCGACGATCTTCACCTGACGGCCGGCGCCATCGCCACGAGCGAGGCTGACGGGCACGTACGTGACGCAGATCTTCGACCGCCGATTCCGGTGCCCCGGAGCGTGTTCGCCGTCGGACTCAATTACCGGTCTCACGCCGAAGAGGCGGACATGGAGTTGCCCCAGACGCCGCTCATCTTCACGAAGTTCCCCAGCTGCCTGGCCGGCCCGAATGACCCGGTCATCCTCGGCGGCAGCACCGACGACTACGAAGCAGAGCTTGTGGTCGTGATCGGCAGAGGGGGTCGAGACATCACCCCGGGGCAGGCGTGGGACCATGTGGGCGGGCTCACCGCCGGCCAGGACATCTCCGACCGAAGGTTGCAGTTCGCGGCCAAGCCTCCCCATTTCGATCTCGGCAAGTCCCGGGACACCTACGGACCGATCGGCCCGGTCGTCGTCTCGACCGACTCCTTCCCCACCCCCGGAGATCTGCTGATCACCTGTGAGGTCAATGGTGAGCGACGCCAGGATGATCGCACCTCGAATCTTGTCTTCGACATCCCCGCCCTGATCAGCTATCTCTCGGGCATCCTGACCCTCAGTCCCGGGGACCTCATCTTCACGGGCACGCCTGAAGGGGTCGGCGCCGCGAGTCTGCGATTCCTCGTTGACGGCGACGTGATTTCGACCACGGTCGAGGGCATCGGCACCCTGACAAACCGGTGCAGGAATCCGGGCTAACGAGAGGAGAATAGATCGAGTTGTGCATCGGCGCCGACGATCCCGACGACGTGACTCGGGTGTCCGACCGGCTCTCCAGGCTCAGGATCGAGGTTGACCCGATCCGGCCCCGAGGGTCGCCGCTGGGCGGGCACTGTCATTCGGATGTTCGCCCAGACGAGGTGAAGGTGAGCAGCCGACGGGCGAAGCGTTCGTAGCGTTCGGCTGTGAACTGCTTGGGATCGGAGACGACCATGCGCACGGCTTGTTCGCCGATAGCGAGCAGTGAGATTGCGGTCAGTTCCAGGTCCACGTCGGCGAGTCCGGGATGACGGTCTTGGTCCCAGATGAGTAGGTCGCGAAGGCGGGCGAGAGCGAACTGTCGTACCTCGAAGCGGTGCCGGATCGGAGCTGGCGCGTCATTCGCGGTGAGTAGCAGCCGCCACGACTCGGGCTTGGCTTCGACGTCGGCGGAGCCACGCTGAGAGCTCTACCACGTATTTCATCGGTGCTCAGCTGACTGCGACCTCCAGGGTGTTGTTGACGTTCGCGTTCGCGAGGCCGAAGGTGAACGTGGAGCTTCCGTTGGCGTAGAGGCAGATAGCAGCAGTGCTACCGGGGGGAAGATTGACGAAATCGGATCCCCCCTCGATCATGTCCTGGTCGAGAGAGCTCTTATTGGTGACCGACATCGACTCATCAGACCCTGTGCATGGCTCCGACGACGACGACAACCCGGCGCTCACCTTGACCGGCTTGAAGTGGGCCTGAAGGCCCGTGCCGCCGATGCTGATGCTGGGGACCTTGGCGGTTTGGACACCGTGGACGATGACGACGCCGATGCGCGCCGAGGGTGACGTGTGCGCACTCGCTGGAATCGCCGATCTGACCGCCGGAGCCGCGATCAGCGCGGCAAGGCCAACCACCCATAGCGTCTTGATCATTGAGTTGAACCCCTCTTTCCATGTGCTGTTCTCGCGGGGAGATGCCCACGTTGGTACCGGCCATCCTTGTAGTTATCGCTGCCTCCGGCAACTCTCGCTGGACTATTCGGCTCGCAACAGAAGGGCAGTAGAGGTACGCGCCGCCGACCGTCCTGGTCCCGCCGCCACCAGGACCGACAGGGCTATCGCTCCAACACCGACCAGGACGATCGTCGAAATCGGTACGGCCGGAGCCGGCACGACGTAGAGCTTGCGGGCGAAGACGTCCCACAGCGTTCTCCCGAAGGCGACACCGAGGGGGAGGCCCGCCACCGCACCGATGGTGGCGGTCACGGCCGCCTGCCAGGCGACGACGCCGGCTAACTGTCGCCGGGTGAGGCCGAACGCCTTGAGAAGTGCAAGGTCATGCCGGCGACGGCGTACGGCGGAGGTCAACATCAGACCAAGTGCCAGGGCAGCACCACCGCCTAGCCCGGACGCCACGATGACGGGTATCGAACCCATGGTCTTGTAGTTGATGATCTCGGCTGGCAATAGGTCGCTATAAACCAGGATGTCAGCGCTTCCATCCGTGGCGGTATTGATGGCGTCGGCGATTCCTTGAACCGACCGGAGGGCAATCGCCGGGGCAACCTTTCGGTCGATGCTAATGAAGATGGCGTTTGGGCCAGGAGTCGGAAGGTCCGTAATGTTGCGATCCCCTGCCGGGATCAGGTTGTAATCCACTACGGCTCCCGATCCGATGGAGAGGTGGAGCCCGAACCCAATCCCGACCGCCGGCATGCTGGCCACGCCTACGACGGTGAGAGTCGTGCTGGTGCTACCGCTGGAAACCCGTACGGTGTCGCCAACGTGCTTGTGCAACTGGCCCATGGTTTGCGGACCAAGGACGACCTGGTCAGCCGCCTCCACCCGATGTCCCTGGAGCAGCGGTGGCGCGACCGTAGCTCCTGGCGTACCACCGATGACCGGGATGGCCTGGCCGTCGATTAGAAGAGAGTCGAAGTACACGCCGGTCCAGCCGGTCACGTCGGGGTCGCTGTTCAAAAGCCTCGTGGCTTCCCCTTGGAGGATGTCGCCGTAACCGGCACCGGATTCGAGCATGTAGTTCCAGTTCCAGCCATAGAGTCGTGGGTGAGAGACGAGGGTGTTAAGGCTGTCCCCGAAGGTCAATGCGGCCGCGACCAACGCGACAGCTAGCACGACGCCTGCGATCGTGGAGCGGACGGGTACGGTCGAACGACCGCGTCCGGGGTCCAAGGCAAAGCGGATGCCCGAAGCCACCACTACTGGTAGGCGAGCCACGGCCGCGGCTCTCCGGGCTGTCGAGCTGCGCCAGGATTGCCATGCCGGTTGGGTGGTCAATCGGTGCGGTGCTCCGAGGTACGACACGAAGACCGCGACGCCACTAAGAAGGATGAGGAAAGCGAGCATCCCGAGGCCGACGGCAGTCCAGTCGACTGAGAATCGAGCTGACGCTTCCACGGCCCGCACTGGGCCGAGCTCAATCGGAGAGAGTGCTAGCGCTATCACACCTGCCAACAGCACCCCCCCGACGGTCGCCATCGTGGTTCCGATCAGTCCCTCGGTCAAGGTCAGTGCCGGCGAGGCTCCTATGGCTCGCATCACTTGACGGTCGTCTGCGGTCAGTCGAAGCTGGCGAGAGATGGCCTGAGCACCAACGACGAGGGTTGTGACTGCGCCTATGGCGCCGAGGACCGCCAGGGCGATGGATTCCGGGTAGACGGCCTGTTCGGCTTCGGATTCGACCACCGACGTAACGTGAAAGTAGTACGGGTCACCAGAGGGAAGAAGCGCCAGGTATTCGCGCTCCACGGCGGCCACATCGCTGGAGCCGCCTCGGAGCTGCAGCCCGCTCCAGGCATAAGTGACGCAGCAGCCCAACATCTCGCGAGTAAGCGCGGGCGATCCCAAGAGCTTGGGCTGCTTGTCAACCTCGTCCTCGATCACCTCATTGTTGAAGTAGCCGATCCCGACGACGCGCAGATTCATCGTGGTGCGGGCTGGGCTCGTCGGCAGCCCATCAGGACCCAGCTGGGCGTTGGAGAAGAACCCGTAGTGGAGCACTTGACCGACCCGAATGCCATACAGCTGGGCGGCGAACCTATTGACGATCACCTCGTCGGCACGGGCCGGGTCAGCCATACGGCCATGAACAATCGTGACCTTGTCCTGATTGAAGAAGAGCCCGTCCACGCTGCCCGCCACCTGAAGACCCGAATCGGCCACCGAGACGTCGAGCACACCTCCCCCGGTGACCGGTCCGCTGTTGATAGCGACGTATGACTCGAGCGAGCGCACCTGCGGCAGCATCCTGATCTGGTCCAGGATGGCCGGGTTGTAGACCCCGATATCGATATTGAGGTCGGACGGGTTGGTTCGAGCCAAGAACGCTGGGTACGACGACTCAGTCCGCCGGGCCGCGGCGAGGCTGGCGAGCGAGGACCCGCCCAGGATCCCTATCAGGACGAGCAGGCCGAAGTAGCTCGCCCCGCGCCGGCGAAAGGTGACCCGGAATCGGTACCACGAGGCGGAGAGATCAGCCCGCGAGATGTTCATGGCGTCCTCGCCCCCACGGCTTCACTCGGCTCGCAATACCAGCGACGGCGGAGTGTTCGCGGCGAGCCGGCCGGGTAATGCGGCGGCCAGATTCGCCAGTAGAAAGGCCCCGAAGCAAACAAGGATCACCGCCAGCGCGGGCACGGTTGGTTGCGGCACGGCGTAGATGTTGCGGGCGAACAGGATCCAGAGCTGGCGTCCCAGGGCGATACCGCCGGGAACACCTACGGCTGCTCCGACTGCCGCGGCGACGGTCGCCTGCCAGGCGACACAGGCTCGGAGTTGACGGCGGGTGAATCCAAGTGCCTTCAACAGCGCCAGATCCCGACGGCGGCGCCGGACCGTGGCGGCAAGGGTTAGACCCAGAGCGAAGATGGCGCCGGCGGCCAGCCCCGACGCCAGGATGATCGGCGGGCTACCCATCGACCGGTAGTTCACGATCTCAGCGGGCCGCTGGACCCCGAGGACAGCGATGCGGTCGCCCGCCGCGTTGGGGTCGGCCGCCAGCGCCTTGTTGATCACGGTGACGATTCGTTGCATGTCTGCCAGTCCTGCGGATGCACTAACTCCGGGCCGGATTCGCACGAGGACCATGCTCGGCCCATTCTGTAAGGGATCCGGATTGGTCTGTGCCTTTTGGAGTGCCGTCGGCTCTATCCCCATCGAGACCAGGGCCCCGGTGCCCATCGAGGTGTGGTCGGCTACCGAGCTGGGATACCCGATGGCCGGGAGGGTGGCGGTGCCCACGATCAACAGGCGTGTGGGCGGGATATAGAGAGGGGCGTTCTGCGGGGAACCAAAGGTGAGTTCGACGGACTCGCCGACGTGTTTGTGCAGCTGCTTCAAGGTGGCTCCGCCGAGCACGATCTGGTCGGAGGCAGTCACGGCATGGCCGGAGAGGATCGGCGGGGCCGGCTCGGCACCGGTGTCTTCCAGGAGGATGGGTACTTCTTGCCCGTCTAGCAGAGCCTGGTCGGGACTCGCCCCCGTCGCGGCGGCGACGTCCGGGTCGTGGTCTAGCCGGGTCAGGGCCAGTTGCGGGACGTCCTGGTTGCCCGGGTAGAGGAGGTAGGTCCAGTTCCACCCGTACAGCTCCGGCCGGGAGACCAGGGTCCGCAGCCCGCTGCCGAAGGTCAAGGTGGCCACTACGGTCACCACGGCTAGGGCGGAGCCGACTAGCGCCGAGCGGACCGGTACAGAGGTGCGGCCGGCGCCCGGCTCAAGGGCGAAGCGCACCCCGACGACGCACGGCGCCGACAGCCCGGCCCCGGCCGCGGCCCGCGCCACGCTCGAGGTACGGGCGGCGCCGAGTCGGGACCGGCGGGCCACTCGATGCGGAGCCGTCCGGTAGGAGAGCACCGCCGTGATCGCCGCCAGGGCGCCGAGCAGTACCAGCGTGCCGCCGGCGATGACTGTCCAGTCGACCGAAAACCCGGGGCTCGGATAGACCGGGCGAACCGGACCGATCGGAGCCAGCGGTGAAAGACCGATGGCGATCCCCGCGGCGAGGAGCGACCCGACCACCACCGCGCCGACAGTTCCGACCAAGCCCTCGGAGACCGCGACCGTCGGACTGGCCCCCAGGGCGCGCAGAACCTGAAGGTCGGCCTCGCCGGCCTGAAGCTGGCGGGAGATGGTCAAACCGGCCACCAGCAGAGCCGCCACCGTGGCAATGGCTCCGAACACGCCGAGGGCGATGCTCTCCGGTTTGACCACCCGCTCCACGCGTGCCTCGATCAGCGACATCTGATGGAACTCGTACACCGAGCCGGGTGGAACCATGGTGGCCAGTTCCTGCTCCACCGCTGGCAGGTCTCGATCGCCCCGATCGAGTTGAATCCCGAGCTGCAGACTGGTCGAGTTGGCCAGCTTGGTAAAGGCCGGCGTGAAAACGATCTCGGCTTGGAACGCGTCGACGTCGTCCTCCACCACCTGATCGTTGGGAACGACAATCCCGACCAGCGTGGCGTCGACGCGCGCGATCGGAGCGACGCTGGGCGTACCGAAGCCCGGCGACTCGGTCTGGGCTGCGCTGTAGTCACCGAAGAGGATGCTCTGGCCGATGTGGATGCCGAGGAGCCGAGCCGCGGCCGCGGTGGCGACGATCTCGTCCGCATCGGCGGGGTTGGCCATCCGGCCCTTGACCACTGCGATGCGGTCCTGGTCGAAGTACTCCCCGTCCACGCTGCCGGCGGCGTCCAGTTGGTTAACCCCGGTGAGATTGGGCGTCCCATTCGGGGTCAGCGGGGCGACCAGGAGATTCCCGGCGGCGGCGACCCGCTTGACGTAGCGCAGGCGAGCCACCGCCTCGGTCGTGACGGTGTTAGCAGCATTGTTTCCCGATGGGCCGCCCGTACTGAAGGACGAGAAGAACAGGTCCGACGGATTGGTGCTGGCCAGGAACTTGGGGTACGCGGATTGGTTCCGTCTGGCCGCGCTAATCGAGCCCATCGCGACTCCGCCGACCAGCCCGACGAGAAGGGCCAGGACCAAGTAGCCCCCGACCCGGCGAGGAAAGGTCGAACGCAACCGGTACCAGGCAACGGTCAGAGCCCGTCCTTTCACGATGAGTCCACTCCCTCGCACCTGTATGTCACGGCCGGCTCAACCTCCGAAGACTCAAGAGCTGGGTCTCCCCCAGTCTGGCTCGTCCCCAAACGGCGGCCAAGGTGGGCAGCCTCCCCTCCGGTCGTCGTGCCAACATCACTTCCAGGTTCGTGCCCTCGCCATCGACGCCGGAGCACCGGCAGTAGAGTCCCACTCCTCATGTCGCCCATCAGGGTCGCGCTGGCCGAAGATCACGCGCTCGTGCGCGAGGGAATTTCGCGACTGGTCGAGGCGCAGGCGGACTTCGAGCTGGTCGGCGTCGCGTCCGATCTTCCGCAGCTCATCGAGATAGTCGAACAGCACAACCCCGATGTTGTGGTCACCGACATCCGGATGCCACCTACTGGGACCGACGAGGGCATCCAAGCCGCGGCGTGGGCCCGGGCGCACCGGCCAGCCATGGGTGTCGTAGTACTCAGCCAGTACGCGTCCCCTTCCTACGCTCTGGCCCTCCTGGAGGAAGGTTCCGCCGGCCGCGCCTATCTGCTCAAGGAGCGGGTCAGCGGTGTGGATGAGCTCGCCTCTGCCATCCGGGCAGTGGCCCAGGGAGGCTCGGTCATCGACGCAGTGATAGTCGATGACCTGGTGCGAAGCCGGTCGGGGCGGCGCGCGTCGGACCTCTCCTGGTTGACAGGGCGCGAGACCGAGATCCTGGCTGAGATGGCCCAGGGCAAGAGCAACGCCGGCATCGCGGCGAAGCTCAGCTTGTCGGAGCGAGCTGTCGAGAAGCACAGCAACTCGATCTTTTCCAAGCTGGGTCTGCGCGAGGAGCGCGACATCAATCGGAGAGTCAAGGCCGTGCTCATCTATCTGAGTGGGCAGGACGGGGACTGACACCGGCGGCGGCCGCTGGACGGGCCTGTTGCCCCGGGGCTACCTCCAATGCGGCTGGAGTGTTAGCACCCTTGGCGAAGCCCTAACCGGATGAGATGATGGGCGCCGTGTCCGCTGTCGGCGTGCTTCTCGTAGACGATCAGACGCCTTTTCGGTTGGCGGCTAAAGCGGTGTTCAGGCGCTTGGAGGAGTTCGAGGTCCTCGGGGAAGCGTCGAGCGGTGAGGAAGCCGTCGCGCTGGCCAGCGAGCTGCGCCCCTCACTGGTGCTGATGGACATCAACATGCCCGGGATAAGTGGCATCGAGGCCACCCGCCAGCTCGTGTCGGCCGACCCGGGAGTGATGGTGATCCTCTGTTCCACCTACGAGTTGGCCGACCTGCCAACCGATGCCACGACCAGCGGGGCCAAGGCGTACGTGCACAAGGAGCGGTTCGGGGCCGAGACCGTCCGGCGCCTCTGGCAACACCGCGACTCTGGCACCTTCGGGTCAACCTGACGAACACCCGGGACGCTGGGCGCCAACCAAGCCGCAGCTAGCCGAGCGGCACCGAGCCCCGCACCCGTGCCCCCTCGCCCGGCCGCGACTCCCAGCGGACGCTGCCCCCGATAGCCCCGAGACGGTCCGCCATGTTGACAAAGCCATGGCCCTGCGGGGCCACCTCGGCGTCAAAGCCCGGCCCATCGTCGGTCACGGTAAAGAGGAGGCCGCCCGAGTCCTCCCACAGCCGCAGTTCGACGTGAGCGCCGCTCGCGTACTTCGCGGCGTTCTGGAGGGCTTCGAGGCAACAGAAGTAGACCGCCGCTTCGACTTCCGCCGAGTACCTCCCGACGCCCTCCGCGTCGACCGCCACATCGAGCGGGCTGCGGCTGGCCGCCGCACCCAGAGCGGGAGCAAGACCGCTGTCGACCAGAAGCGGCGGGTATATACCGTGGGCCAGATCGCGCAGCTCCTGAATGGTCTGTTGCACATCGCCAGTCAAGGAGTCGAGCATCTCGGCCGTAGCAGCCGGATCGCTGGCCAAGAGATCGCGCGCCAGGCGGAGGCTCACCGCCAGAGCGACCAGGTTCTGCTGGGCGCCGTCGTGAAGGTTTCGCTCGACTCGGCGCCGTTCGGCATCTCCGGTGGCGACGATGCGGGCCCGGGACTCGCGTAGCTCCACGGTCTGGGCCCGTAGCTCGGCAAGCGTGGTCTGCAGCGCGGCGTCGAGCTGGACGTTGTGGAACGCCAGGCCGACTTCTCGAGCTAAATCGCCAAGCACCCGATCCTCGTCCTCGGAGAAGGGGTCGGCGGTGGCTGGGCGCTCCACCACGAGCAGGCCGAGTAGCTCTCCCGCGTTGCGGATAGGTGCCACCCGGACCTGGCCGTCACCGCGGCGATCCAGCAAGCCCGGCAACCACACGGATACCCACGCATTCCCCGACACCCCGGCCCTTGTCACTACCGGGCGCTCCCGCTCGGAGACAACCATTGACCGCGGTCCGGTATCCGGAACGGCAGCAGCCCGTTCGAGCACCTCGCCGGCTCCGGTATAGACCTCGGCCGATGTGAGGCCCATGGTATTGGTCAGAGACTCAGCCAGCTGCAGCAGGAGCTCATCCATAGGGATGGCCCGGGTCAGTCGGCTACTGAAAGTCCTCACGACCTCGTCGGGCGCGTGTCGGGCCCCGTACACCATCCGGGTGGCCGACAACATCAGGCGCTCACGGGCCGGAACGTAGGCCACCGCGGCGATTGACCCCGCCACCATCGACAGACCTAGGGCCTCTCGGTCGGCGGGGCCGCTCGGGGCCGTGCCCAACCCGAGCACTACCACCAAGTAGATAGCCGACATGATGAGCGTGAACCCGGCGATCGACAGAATCTTGACCAGCGCCCGGCCGCCGTATGTATACAAGCGCGGTGAGGACCCAGCCAGCATCGAGGCCGGCACCAAAACGACAGTCGCGGCCGTCGCCGGGCCGATGGCGGCGGGCCATCCCACCAAGGTGTGCAGGACTGAAATGACCACGGCCAAGTCGACGGCCACGACAGCACCCGCGCCGAGCCAGCGAAACTCTTCGCGGTCTCGGCTGGCGCATCTGGAGTAGCTCCTCCCGATGGCCGGAAATGACGCAAGCGTCAGCACCGCCAGCCCCGCGGCGCCATACGGTGCCGTGAACGACTCGTCGGCCAGAGCCAAGCCAATGCCGACGGCTCCCGCCACGCCGTATACGAGCACGACCGCCCGACGCCTGGCCGCTCCGACCAGGCGGCCGGCGGGCAATGCCAGTAACCAGTGGAACCAGAGGGCCAACAAGAATACGCCGAGGACGGTGGCCGGTGCCGAACCCCCCGGATGGGAGTGTTGCCCAAGACGAGAGGCCGCCAGTCCGGCGGCCCCGGCAAGGGCCCCGAGCGAGACCACCGGGATCGAAGCCGCGCCCCATGTCGCGAAGCCCCCTATGGCCCAGGCCAGAGCAGCGCACAACCCGACAGCGGAGATTGCCGGAACTCCGTCATACGTATGAACATTGACGGCCACAACTACCGTGGCGACGGTCGCCGCCAACAGCACCCCACCGCTCAGGTGCCGGACGGTGGCGCGGCCGGACCGCGGATCCGGCGCCAGAGCCGACGGCACCGGTGAACTCTGAGTATTCGTTACAGGCGTCTGCATCCTCATTCGGATTGGGCGGGTTGGACGACCGGGCTCGGGAAGATCCCCGCGGCAGACAGGTGACTTGTCTGTTCCTCTCCAGCGGAGTCCACCACCCGACCGTCGCGCATGCGCACGACGCGCCCCGCGGCCGCGGCAACCTCGGCGTTATGGGTCACCATGATGATCGTCTGGCCCCCCGCATGGAGGCGGGACAGTAGCTCGATGATCTCGTGGCCACCTTCGGTGTCGAGCGCTCCGGTGGGCTCGTCGGCCAGCAGCAGGGTGGGTTCGTTGGCCAGCGCCCGCGCAATGGCCAGGCGCTGGCGCTGGCCACCAGACAGCGAGCCGGGCGCCGCTGTCGCCTTGTCAGCTATACCCAGCAGGTCGAGCAGGTCGCGCGCCCGTGACTCCGCCGAGCGGCGCTTACGGCCGGCTATGACCGCCGGCAGGGCCACGTTCTCCAGCACCGTCATCCCTTCCAGGAGGTTGAAGAACTGGAAGACGATGCCGATGTGATGCCGCCGCAGGCGAGCCAGGTCGTCCTCGCCGCGTCCGGTTACCTTTTCTCCCGCGACCGTGATTGTCCCCTCGTCGGCAACGTCGAGGCCGGCCACCAGGTTCAAAAGCGTCGACTTCCCACACCCTGACGGGCCCATGATGGCCACGAACTGGCTGTCAGGGACGACCAGATCTATACCGCGCAGAGCCCGCACCGGCGCGTTCTCGGCCTCGAAGGTTTTGCGCACCCCCTCGGTCACGAGCGCAGCCGGAGCACCGCCCGCCGCAGAACTCCCAGCGTCGGTCATGTCGTGACTCCCATCTTGAAGGCCAGTACTGGTGTGTCCCGCCCCTTGACCAGCTGTTCCGGCAGGGCAGTGACCGGCACCGCCGCTCGCAGCGCTTTCTTCGTTGCTTCGGACAGTACAGTCTCGCCGGGAGCGGCCAGCTGCTGGAGTCGTTGGGCCAGGTTTACCGTGTCACCCACCACCGTGTATTCCATCCTCTCCTCCGAGCCGAGCAGAGCGGCGGCCGTGTCACCGGTCGACAGCCCAAGGCCGATACCGAAAGGTGGCAGTCCTTCGGCCTCCCACCTCTTGTTGATGTCTCGCTGCGCCGCGTGCATAGCCCTGGCCGCCACCACGGCCCGGTCGGCGTGATCCTCCTGTGGGAATGGCGCCCCGAACACGGCCATGACCGCATCACCAATGAATTGCATCACGGTCCCGCCTTCTCCGACGATGGCGCCGCTCATGGCCGCACGGTGGACGTTGAGCTGGCCGGCCAGCTGGCTCGGGTCAGCGTGCTCAGCAATCGTCGAGTAGGACCGGATGTCGCACATCAGGACGGTCACGACCAACCGCTCGGTCTCGCCGATGCGCCGCCCGTCGCGGCGTAGCTTTTCGGCTAGACCGCCCGGGAGCAGCCGCGACAGCGTCTCGCCTTGCTCCTCCCGGTCGACGATGGCCTGGTGCAGCATCCGCAACCGGCGCAGCGCTCCCTGCCGACCAGCCGAAACTCCGTCGGCCAGCTTGAGGAATAGCTCCTCCACCTCGGTGGCTACGACCGCCGCGGGGACTTTGCGGACCGCGGCGATGGCCTTGATCGGTTTGCCTTCGGCCACCATCGCGAGCAGCTGCTCGTCGGCGGGGATCAGTCCGCCGTCGCTTGTCACCGGTCGTATCAGGGCGTCGACGATCGCCGGGTCTAGCGCGGTTCCGCCTGTGGCCACGGCTCGGATGGCGTCAACGAGCTGGTCCCCCTCGGCTAGGTGATCCTTGAGCAAGTAGCCGTAGCCCGCCGAGCCCTCGGCCAGCAGGGACACAGCGTATTCGGGGTCGTCGTACTGCGAGAGGATGACGACGGCCGTGCCCGGATGTCTCCTCCTGACCTCCTTGGCCGCGTCGATACCTTCGCGCTGAAAGGTGGGAGGCATGCGAATGTCGGTCACCAGCACGTGGGGCCCGGATTCGTCCGCTCCCTTGATCACCCCGTCATAGTCGGCCGCGACACCGACGACTCTCAGGTCCGGGTGACACTCGATGAGGGCCCGCACGCCGGCGCGGACGATCAAGTTGTCGTCGGCGAGGAATACGTCGATCGTGCCTGCCCCCGACGAGACCATGGTGACTGTTATCTCACACCCGCCCGGGCGCCGATAGGGCGGAGGCACCCGATCTTCAGGGTGCTACCCACACCCGACAGGGCGCAGCCAGCACCCTCGCCGTCTTCTCGACCGGGAGCGACGATTGGGCCATGCGAATTGACAGCTCGACCACGTCGATCTCGTGGATCCCCTCTGAGGCCATACCAGGTGGGAGCCGGGTGCCATTTGAAGTCGGATTCACGCACTACGACGACCCTCCCCCAGACCAAATAGAGGATCTGGCGGAGTTACAAGCCGCCGACCGGTTCCGTTTCGCCAATGTGCTGAGGGGCTGGATCGACGTGGACTCCGCGGGGCGGATCACGGGGCACGGGTGTGGCGGCGGCGGGTTGATGGGCTCCACGTCGGTCCGCGTTGGCGGTCTTAGCCGCACCTTCCAAGCAGTCGGGCTGCCCGATCTCAGGCCCAAGGCGGAAGTGGGTGACAGCTGGGTCCGCTTCACCCAGACCGCCGGGGGGCGCACGGGGCTGCCGGCGCCCCGCCGGGTCAGACGCCGTCCGTTTATCCAATGGCAGGCCCCCCTAGTGTGGACAACGCTATCGCTCACCATCCACGCTGACGGGCGGGCTGAGGGATCACTCATCGGCGCGAGCCGGTTTCCCAGGCACTGGGTCTACGACCACGACGGCCGATTGTTCCAGAAGTCGGGCCTCACCGAGTTTCGCGACTGGTGGCGCCGGTCGTTCGGTCTTCACAGTCCGTGGGGTGACGAGGACTCCGAAGCGTTGGTAACGGCGGTGGAGACGGCGCTCGAGCGGGTGCTCGCCGGACAGCTGATGCACAGAAGCGGGAAGCCGCGCATCCATAGGCACAAGCCGGGGGCGGTCCTAGTTCGTCAGGGCGACCCGGGGAACGAAGTGTTCCTCGTGCTCGACGGGATCGTACGGGTGGAGCATGACGGCGAGCGACTGGCCGAGTATGGACCAGGAGCCCTCCTCGGAGAGCGGGCGTTCCTAGAGACAGGCAGCCGGACTAGCACCCTGGTCGCCGTGACCGCCTGCCGGGTGGCGGCCGTCAATGCAGGTACGCTCGATCATTCGTCGTTGGCGGAGCTATCGGGCGGTCATCGACTCGAAGGGCAGGTTGGCCCCTAGTGCTGGTACGGATCTGCGGGGCGCGCATCTCGGCCGCCGAACGCGCGGTCTTCGACCTGTGAGCGGTGCGGACGCGGTCATAGTCGGATCGGGGCCAAACGGCCTGGCCGCGGCCCTGACCCTGGCCCGGGCCGGAATATCCGTGGACGTGTACGAGGGGGCCGACACACCAGGCGGCGGATGCCGGACCGAAGCGCTCACCCTCGAAGGGTTCCACCACGACGTTTGCTCGTCGGTCCACCCGCTCCTGGTGGCATCGCCGTTCTTCCGGGATAAAGCGGGGCCGGCGCGTTCCATCCCCCTCTGCTTGCCGGAGATCGCGTTGGCTCACCCCCTAGGTGGTCCCCGGGCTGCGGTCGTAACCGGGTCGGTCGCCGCGACGGCTGCCCATCTGGGAGTCGATGCGCGGGCCTACCGGCGGCTGTTCGGGCCCTTCGTCGATGCTTCTGACTCGGTCGTCGATTTCGCTCTCGCCCCGCCCCTGCGGTCCCTGCCAGGGCGACCCTTCGTCGCATCCAGGTTCGGGGCGGCCAGCCTTCTACCCGCTCGGGTACTGGCCCGACGCTTCCAATCCGAGGAGGCGCAGGCGCTATTGGGCGGCGTGGCGGCCCACTCGATGCTGCCGCTCACCGCCCCGTTATCGGGGGGATTCGGCCTGCTGCTCACCACCCTGGCTCACTCCGTCGGGTGGCCGGTAGTGGAGGGCGGCAGCGCCCGCATCGTTGACGCCCTAGTAAGCGGAATCGAGATGCTCGGCGGCCGGGTGATCACGGGCCGATCCATCCGCTCGCTCGGCGACCTCCCGCCCGCTCGAGCGGTGCTGTTGGACGTAACCCCGCGCCAACTGGTCGGGATAGCCGGATCTTCATTGCGGGGACTCTCCCGCTGGCAGATGAACCGGTTCCGGTATGGGCCGGGAATCTGCAAGGTGGACTGGGCCTTGTCGGGGCCCGTCCCGTGGTCGGCCGAAGCGTGCCGGCGGACGGCGACGGTCCATGTCGGAGGCAGACTGGACGAGATAACCAGGAGCGAAGCGGAGATAGCCCGCGGCCGCCACCCGGACCGACCCTATTGCATCGTCGCGCAACCGAGCGTGGTCGATGGCACCCGGGCCCCGGCCGGAAACCATGTCCTGTGGTCGTACTGCCACACGCCCGCCGGCTCGACGGTGGACATGACGTCAAGGATTGAGGCTCAGATCGAACGTTTCGCCCCGGGATTTCGCGACCTCATACTGGCCCGCGTCACTTCGACCGCAGCCGACTTCCAGCGGCACAACCCGAACTATGTCGGCGGTGACATTAGTTCCGGCGCAGCCACGTTATGGCAAACAATGTTCCGCCCCACGGTTCGCTGGAACCCGTACCGGACTGGAGTCAAAGGGGTCTACCTCTGCGGAGCGTCAACCCCGCCTGGCGCTGGGGTCCACGGCATGTGCGGGTACTGGGCCGCCCAAACCGTCCTGCGGGATCTCGGATCTGGCGAACGGATCGGATTACGCCTACGGTGTGGGTGACTGTTCATGGGGACCAGTGAGAGATAGGGGAACGATGCGTAAACGGTGGAAGACCGGCCTTGCGGGTGCGGCATTGATGAGCATTTCGGTGTTCGGTATCGGCGGGGGAACAGTCACCGCCCTGGCGGCGGGGTCAGCGGTCAGTCCGCTGGTCCAAGTTGTCAAGGTGGCGTTTACGCAGGCGCCGACGACCAGTCAGTGCGAGGCGCAGATAGGTATCGCGTGCTATTCGCCCGTGCAGATAGAGAAGGCCTACAACATGCCGTCGTTGTACAAGAAGGATCTGACGGGCACCGGCGAGACCATAGCCTTGATCGACTCATTTGGATCGCCGACGATCGCCAGCGACCTGGCGACGTTCGACGCCACCTTCGGGCTGCCCGCTCCACCGTCTTTCAAGATCATCCAGCCGGTCGGCAAGGTGCGCCCGTACAACCCGAAGAACGCGCTGATGGTCGACTGGGCGGAGGAGACGTCCCTTGACGTCGAGTACTCCCATGCCATGGCACCTGGCGCCAACATCCTCCTGGTGGAAACCCCCGTGGCCGAGACCATCGGGGTGCAGGGCTTTCCCGGGATCGTCAAGGCCGAGAACTACATCATCAACCACCACATGGTCGATGTGATCTCGCAGAGTCTGGCCGCCGCCGAGGCGTCTTTCCCGTCTGCGCAGTCGATACTCAACCTGCGGAGCGCCTTCGTGAACGCCGACGAGCACAACGTCACTGTCCTCGGAGCAGCCGGCGACTGGGGCGCCAGCTCGCCCAGCGACGCCAGTGAGAGCAGCTACTACACCTTCCGGACCGCCAACTGGCCGGCGAGCGACCCGCTGGTGACGGCCGTCGGCGGCACACAGCTGCACCTCAACAATGCTGGCGTGCGCACGATGCCCGACAACGTGTGGAACGACAGCGACCTGCTCGGCGCCCCGGTCGCTGGTGGTGGGACGGCCTCGGACGTGTTCCCCCGGCCCAACTACCAGGACGGGGTCGAGGGTGTGGTCGGTGACCATCGCGGCGTGCCCGACATCTCCATGAGCGCCGCAGTCGACGGCGGGGTACTGGTCTATTGGAGCTTCGGCGGTCTCCCCGCCGGCCTCTACATCGTCGGGGGCACCAGTGAGGCCACCCCGCTGTTCTCCGGCATCGTGGCTATCGCCGACCAGGCCGCCGGGCACGACCTCGGGTTGCTCAACCCGGCGCTGTACACCCTGGCCGAAGCCGGCGCCCCCGGCATCGTTCCGATCAGCACTGGAGACAACACTGTCTCGTTCGAGCAGGGCGGCAAGGACTACACCGTCAAGGGCTACGTCGCCGACGGCGGTTACACCATGGCCACCGGGGTCGGAACGGCGAACGGCGCCGCTCTCGTCTCCGAATTGGCTGGCTCCGGGAAGTA
>Ga0302325_10003201_pt1 | contig 38880 bp, 34 predicted proteins | sample Palsa_T0_2_FD_201948 | JGI IMG/M metagenome (GOLD analysis project Ga0302325, IMG submission 201948) | Peat permafrost microbial communities from Stordalen Mire near Abisko, Sweden - Palsa_T0_2 | ecosystem: Environmental > Terrestrial > Soil > Palsa > Peat permafrost | place: Sweden: Abisko...
GCTGACATGCAGCCAGCTTTGGGAGGACCAGGAAGACTATGCAGAACAAAATCAATCGGCGATCTTTTGTAGGTGGAGCGGCACTCGGCGCCACTAGCATTCTGGGCGGCGCGTTAAACCAGGCGCTGGCCGCCAACGCCAAGGACGGTTCCGCGCAAGGGCCGGTAGCGAACACCACATCCGGAAAGGTCCGTGGCGTGGTCCAGGAAAATAAGGTCAACGCCTTCCGCGGCATTCCTTATGGCGCTCCCACTGGCGGTGCGGACCGCTTCATGCCGCCCGTGAAACCGGAAGCGTGGACCGGAATCAAAGAGACCGTCGAATGGGGACCCGAAGCGCCGCAGGGTCCGCACACCGAAATTCCCGAAGTGGCCGCTACCATTCCGAAGCTGGCTATCGGCGAGGATTGCCTGCACCTCAACGTCTGGACCAACGGTTTGGACAGTCGCAAGCGGCCGGTGATGCTGTGGCTGCATGGCGGAGGATTCGCCAGCGGCAACGGCAGCTACAGCATGTACGACGGCGCGAACATGGCGCGCAAGCACGACGTGGTCACGGTGACCATCAATCACCGTCTCAATTCTTTCGGCTTCCTTTATCTGGCCGATATCGGAGGCGAAAAATTCAAGAATGCCACCAACTGCGGAATGCTGGACGCGGTGGCGGCGCTCGAATGGGTGCGCGACAACATCGCGAACTTCGGCGGCGATCCGAACAACGTTACGATTTTCGGCCAATCGGGCGGCGGGGGCAAGGTGAGTACCTTACTGGCGATGCCCGCGGCCAAGGGGCTGTTCCATCGCGCCATCATTCAGAGCGGCTCCAACGTCAAAGGCATTTCCACCGAAGACGCGACAAAAACCGCGCACATGCTGATGGAGAAGGTGGGCGTGAAGACTGTCGAGGAGTTGCAGCAGGTCCCCATGGATCAACTGATCGCCGCGACGCTTGCCACGCGCGGCCTGCGCCTGGGGCCGGTGGTGGATGGCAGAACGTTGCCCGGCGGTCCATTCGATCCCACAGCTCCCGCTATGTCAGCCGACGTTCCGCTGCTGATTGGAACCGTCGAATTTGAAATCAACTTTTTCCCGGCCACCAAGCTCGACCCCATCGACGATGCCGAATTGCACGCCGCCGTGAAGCAGACCACGCACGCCGGCGATGCCGAGGTAGATAAGCTGATCGCCCTTTATCGCAAGGACCGGCCAAACGCGACGCCCATCGATTTATCGCAGATCATCGTTTCGGACGGTTTCCGTTCGCCCGTCGTCACCGAAGGCGAGCGCAAAGCCGCGCAACCCGCGCCCGTCTACATGTATTACTTCACCTGGAAATCGCCGGTCCGCGACGGAAAACTGAAGGCGTTTCACACGCTGGAGATTCCATTCGCGCTCGCGAACGTCGATGAGTCCAAATCGATGACCGGCTCGGGCGCGGACCGCTATCCGCTGCAAGAGAAGATGAGCGGCGCGTGGGCCGCTTTCGCGCGCACCGGCAATCCGAATCACAAGGGTCTTCCGAACTGGCCGGTCTTCAAGACCGATCAGCGCGCCACCATGATCCTCGATAACCAGTGCAAAGTGGTCAACGATCCGTATCGCGAAGAGCGCCTGGCGTTGGCTGCGCTGCGCTCGGGAGCGCAAGCTTGAGAGCCCCCATTCTGATCGCCGCGGCGCTCGCCTGCGGCAGCGGACTCTTCGCCCAGAATCCGCTGAGTTCGGAACTGAAGCAAAATTACGAGGAGCAAAAGAGCGCCCTTTTGGCGGAAGCCGATCGCATGGCCGATGCCGATTATGCTTTCAAGGCCACGCCGGCGGTTGGTACTTTCGGTTCGCGAGTGGCGCACGTCGCCGACGCGCAGACGATGATCTGTTCCGCGGTGAAGAGCGAAACAAAAAAGCCCGGTACGGCCGGAAAGACATCCAAAACCGATCTGATGGCTGCGCTGAAAGCTTCGTTCGATTATTGCGACGGCGCTTATGGCTCTCTCACCGACGCCGCTGCCACGCAGATGGTAAAGGTTTTCGGCCAGCCGCAAACCAAGCTCAGCGCGCTGTGGGGCAACCTGGCTCACGATAGCGAGATGTACGGTTACATGGCGGTTTACCTGCGGCTAAAGGGCCTGGTGCCGCCGACTAGCGATCCTCGTCCGAAGTAATTCTCGTAATTTCCGCGAAGCCTTCGTCCTTCGCTGGCGGAATCATCTGCTGCGCCATTTTGCGGATGGCCGCTCCGGGAACCGCACGGTAGCGCGCCAGATTGCGGGCGATGCAGATTTCGACTGGCACGTCGAAGAACAGAGCTTCCAGGATGCAGCCATAGCGCTGGGCAATATTGACGTATGGTTTTCGCTCCCAAGGCGTGAGATGCGTAGCGTCCACGTAGGTGAGAGTTCGGCCCGCCGCGATGCGCTGGCGAATCAGGTAACGGACCACGGAAAAAATCCGCGCATTCATGCTCTGATCCCGCGGATCGTCGGCGATCAGCCGCCTGATTTCGTCGCTCGAAATCGGGTTCACGCCCAGCCGCGCCAGGTACGTGGACTTGCCGGAGCCCGGCAGTCCAACCGTGATGACCAGCTTCACTTCGTCCTCACTTTCGGAATTACAGTTGCTTATCAAACGTGGCGCACGCACTCGTGCGTGCCGTGTTCGCACTCCTGCGAACACTGATGATCGGGCCAGTACGAGGGCGTTCACATGAGTGTGAACGCGGCACGCACGAGTGCGTGCGCCACAAATGCACCAGTGACCGTACTTGCGAACGTGAGTACTTAGCAGCCTGTGTCGAAACCGGCTCCCTTACGGTCGCGGCTCTGTAACGCGCGGAATTTACTGAGCCGCGCGCGTGAGCAAGCGGTCTTTTCGGACTTTAGACACAGGCTGTTAGACGATGTAGCGGCCGGCGTTGAGCAGGCGCTCGGCGATGCGGCGGCGCGCGGCGATCGCATTCACCGGATCGAATTTGGTGAAGCGCTTCAGCACCGCCAGATTGGTGCGCGCGCTGTCGCCTTCGGAGCTGGCCGCCAGGGCGTTGCGTCCGGCGCTCTCGATTGTCTCCATGGATTCGCGCAGAAACACGCTGCTGACGTCGGCCGCGATCTCACTTTTTCCGAGCTTCGCCAGCTTTTGAGCGCGCAGATAAACCGATTCCATGGCGAACGCACTCATCGCAATGTCTGTGATGGCGGCCAGAACTTCCTGCTGTTCTTCGAGCGCCATTCCGAACTTCTGATAGGCGACGCCCAGCGTCAACAGCGCGGTTTTCTTGGCATTTTCCACCAATCGAGCGTCTTCGCTGCCGCCGCCTCCCAGCGTTGGCCCGGCCAGAATCTCAGCTTGCAGCTTCATCACCGCCTCCACTAGCGGCAATTGCCCGCGCATCGCGCGTTTGAGCAGCATTCCGGTAGCGAGCAGCCGGTTGATTTCGTTGGTGCCTTCGAAAATCCGATTGATGCGTGAATCGCGATACGAGCGCTCCACCAGATAGTCCTGATGGTAGCCGTAGCCGCCGTGAATTTGCACGGCTTCATCGGTCACGTAATCGAGCATCTCCGAAGCGAGAATCTTGACGTAGGAGCATTCGGCGGCGAACTCCTCCACTGCCTTCAATTCGGTTTGCGCGGCGTTAGGCTGATCCCACGAAAAGCCTTCGAGTTGGCCCTCGATAAGACCAACGGTGCGATACGTCGCCGTTTCGGCGGCGAAGATCCGGATGGCCATTTCAGCCAGCTTGTGCTGGATCATTCCGAACTCGGAGATGGATTTTCCAAACGCTTTGCGTTCTTTGGCATAGTTCAAGGAAACGCGCAGTACTTCTTTCGCCCCTCCGCATGCGAAAGCGCCCAGTTTCAGCCGGCCGATATTCAGAATGTTGAACGCGATGATGTGGCCGCGGCCGATTTCGCCCAAAACATTTTCCACCGGCACCGCGACGTTGTCCAAAAAAATCGGCGTGGTGGAGCTGCCCTTGATACCCATCTTCTTTTCTTCCGCGCCGGCCGTGACGCCCGGAAATTTGCGCTCCACAAGAAAAGCCGTGAATTTCTCGCCATCCACTTTCGCAAAGATGGTGTAGAGATCGGCCACGCCGCCGTTGGTGATCCACATTTTCTGGCCGTTGAGGATATAGTTCTTCCCGTCCGGGCTCAAGTCGGCGCGAGTGCGCGCGGCCAATGCGTCCGATCCCGCCTGTGGCTCGCTCAGCGCGTAAGCGGCCACCATCTCCGCGTTCGCCACTCTGGGAAGATAGCGCTGCTTCTGCTCTTCGGTGCCGAAAAGCAACAGCGGGAGCGCGCCGATGCCGGTTTGTGCGCCGTGAATCACAGCGTAGGAGCCGTCTTTCGCCACGCCTTCGCCCACCAGCATGGCGGACGTGAGATCCATCTCCATCCCGCCGTATTTTTCCGGAAGATGCACGGAGGTGAGGCCGATTTCACCGGCTTTGCGCAGCACCGACACGGCGACACCAGGCTCCTGGTGCTGGATGGCGTCCACATTGGGCGCGATTTCCTTCACCCAGAATTCTTCTGTGGCGCGGGCGATGGCCCGATGTTCATCGGTGAAGTCTTCGGGCGTAAAAATTTCTTCGGGCGACGTAGGCTCAATGAGGAACCCGCCGCCTTTATGCTTCGTGAGAGAGATTGTCGAGGATGCCATCGGAATTATTCCTTATCAGATTTTCGAAAATGCCGGCAGCGCCTTGGCCGCCGCCGACACACATGGTTACCATGCCGTAGCGCGCGTCTTTACGATGCAATTCGCGCAGGATGGTGGCAGTGAGCTTTGCGCCGGTGCAGCCCAGGGGATGTCCAAGCGCGATGGCGCCGCCGTTGGGATTCACGCGATCGAGATCCAGCCCGGCTTTGCGAATCACGGCCAGCGCCTGGACGGCGAAAGCTTCGTTCAATTCGATGACGCCGATGTCTTCGATCTTCAATCCCGCCAGCGCCAGCGCTTTTGGAATCGCGACCACCGGCCCGATTCCCATGATCTCCGGAGGCACTCCGGCGACGGCGAAACTGACGAAGCGGGCCATCGGCTTCAGCCCCAGCTCTTCGGCTTTCTTGTCGGACATTACGATGGCGGCAGCCGCTCCGTCGCTGGTTTGCGAGGAATTGCCGGCGGTAACGGTGCCGTCGGATTGAAACACCGCTTTCAGCTTGGCGAGCGCTTCGAGCGACGTATCGGCGCGCGGCCCTTCATCCTTGGTGAACATCGCGCTGTGATGTTTGGCCGATCCGTTATCGAGCGTCGTGGATTCCACCGGAACCGGAACCATCTCGTCATCGAATTTGCCGGCGGCCTGCGCGTGCAGCGCATTCTGGTGGCTGCGATAAGCGAATTGATCCGCGTCCTCGCGGCCGATGCCGTATTTCTTCTGCACTTCTTCGGCGGTCAGGCCCATGCCCATGTAAATTTGCGGCAGATGATCCACCATCCAGGGATTGGGCGAGAATTTATTGCCCGCCATCGGAATCATACTCAGCGACTCCGCGCCGCCCGCGATAACGATCTGTGCGCTGCCGGAACGGATACGGTCGGCGGCCATCGCGATGGCTTGCAGTCCAGAGGAACAGAAGCGGTTGATGGTGACGCCGGGCACCGAATCGGGCAGGCCGGCGCGCAGAGCGGCTACGCGGGCCATGTTCATGCCGGATTCCGCTTCCGGCATGGCGCAGCCGAGAATCACGTCGTCGATTTCGGTCGGCGTAACTTCAGGATGTTTTTCCAGCAGACGCCGGATCACGAGTGCCGCAAGGTCGTCGGGCCGGGTGTTGCGTAATGTGCCTTTGGGCGCTTTGCCCACAGGCGTTCGAAGACAGTCTACAATTACAGCTTCCATGGTGTTCTCAAAGTTTCAGTTTCGGAGGGGTTTCCCTGTCTTCAGCATATACTGCATTCGCTCCTGCGTTTTGGGATTGCCGCACAAGCTCAAGAAAGCCTCGCGTTCCAGATCGAGCAGATACTGCTCGGAAACGTTTTGCGACGCCGAGAGGCGGCCACCCGCCAGAATATTCGCCAGCTTATCGGCGACAATCATGTCGTAATCGCTGATGTAATGCGCTTGCCGGGCGGACCATGCGCCCAGCTTCATCATCGCGTAGGCGCTTTCGCCGGCCACTTTGATATCGTTGCGCGGAGCGCCCGGCGAATAATTGGGAACCAGCGAGAGAGCCAGCGCCTTCGCGTCGTAGATGAGGCGCTCGGGATTCATCGAAATTGGGTCCGAGCGATGCAGCAAGCCAAACTTCTGCGCCTCTTCCGCGCTGGTGGCCACTTTCGCGTAGCCGATCAACTCAAAGATGCGCAACGGATCGTGCAGCCGCACCAGAAGCTCTTTGCAGCCCCCGCCGGCCGGGATCACGCCCACCGCCGCTTCCACCAATCCGATGTACGTTTCAGCGGAGGCCTGGGCGCGCGTGCAGTGCATCACCAGCTCGCAGCCGCCTCCCAGCACGCGCGAGAATGGCGCTGCCACCACGGGCTTCGCCGCGTACTTGAGCGCTATGTTCATTTGCTGGAAGCGCTGGACGGCGAAATTCAGCTCGTCCCATTCGCCCTCCTGCGCGGCCAGCAGCACCAGCATCAGGTTGGCGCCCGCGCTGAACGTCTCGCCTTCATTGGCGATAATCATGGCGTCGAAATTGCGATTGGTTTCTTCCAGGCCCGCGTAGACCATGGCGACATTGTCTTCGCCCAGCGTATTCAGCTTGCTGTGAAATTCCACGCACAGGACGCCGTCGCCCAGGTCGACCAGCGATGCGCCGGAGTTCTCAAACACGACGCCGTGCGTTTGTTTCCGATCCTTCAGCGTGAAGATACCAGCCCGTGGCTCGATGGGTTGGTAGCTGGTGGAAGGAAAATCGAAGTATTCGGTCACCGGCCGGCCGATTGGCTCCGGGGGTTTGTAGAGCGCGATGACGCCGCGCGCCAGCGCGTCTTTGATGTTCGACGGCAGCGAGCGATGCTCCATTTCCAGGCGCGTGACTACTTCGAGAAAACCGATGGCGTCCCAGAGTTCGAATGGGCCGAGTTTGTGGCCGTAGCCCCAGCGCATGGCGCGATCGATTTCCACCATTCGATCCGAGATCTCAGGGATCATTTCCGCGCAGTAGAGGAAGTAGTCGCTCAGGATCTTCCACAGGAATTTGGCGGGTCGATCGTCGGAGCGCAGCAGAGTACGCAGGCGCTCGCCGAGATCTTCGATGTTGCGCGCAGTCTCGACAGAAGCCCAGCGCGGTTTCTTCAGCGGATGGTATTCCAGCGTTTTCCAATCGAGCGCATGGATCTCGCGGTCTTTTCCAACGCGCTTGTAGAAGCCCTGGCTAGTTTTGTCGCCCAGCCATTTCCGCTCCAGCATTTTCTTTTCGAAATCGAGCGGCAGGAAGCGCTCGCGCCACGGATCGTTGGGAACAAGATCGTACAGATTTGTTCCAACGAAAGCCCAGACATCCAGGCCCACTAAATCCAGCAGGCGGAAGCTCGCGCTGTTCGGCGTGCCGATCAGCGATCCGGTGAGCGCGTCCACTTCTTCGATGGTGAAATCGTCTTCCAGCATCGTCTTGCCCACTGTGCCGCCCAGAAAACTGCCGATGCGGTTCGCGATGAAATTCGGAGTGTCCTTGGTGCGGACAACGCCTTTGCCAAGACGGCGGTCGGCGAATTGTTCGACGTCGGCCATGACCTTCGGGTCGGTTTCAGGCCCGGGGATCAGCTCCATCAGGTGCAAGTAGCGCGGCGGATTGAAAAAGTGCGTACCCAGAAAATGGCGGCGGAACTCCGGCGAGAATCCTTCCGAAATATTCGCGAGCGGAATGCCGCTGGTGTTGGTGGAAAGGATGGCGCCGAGTTTGCGGGCGGCGTCCACCTTGCGCCAGAGAGCGCGCTTGGCGTCCAGGTTTTCGACGATGGCTTCGATCACCCAGTCGCAGTCGGCGAGCTTGTCGAGATCGTCTTCAAAATTTCCGGCTTGGACCAGCGCAGCCTTTTCTTCGATAAAAAATCCGGCCGGCTTCAGCTTCAGGGCGTTCTGAATACCCTGCAGCGCGGGCGCGTTCCGATTGGGCTGGCCCGCAATGTCCAGCAGTAGCGCGGGAATGCCCGCGTTGGCAAAATGCGCGGCGATGCGGGAACCCATAGTGCCCGCACCTAGCACCGCAACACGACGAATAGTTCGCATGAGGAATCCTTGACGATTATAGCGGACGAGCCTCTGCGAACCGGTTCTTACGGGGTGACCGGCACGCCCGACACCGGCGACGGGCCGTGAAGATCTTCCGCGACCATGCTTTCGGCGCCTAGCAGGGCGCCGATGGGGAACGGTGCCGCATACGTCGCGCCGCTTTCCCCAGGGTAGATCCGTCCCCGCCTCGCGTTCACACGATTGTGAACGCAGCACGCACGAGTGCGTGCGCCACAAAATAGGATCGAGTCTGTCTGCCTCGGTTTACTTGGTGAGATTGAAAAGCACCTGGATACCAGAAAACCCCGGTACGACGAGATCCGGCAGGCCCGACGCCGGCGACGGGCCGTGAAGATCTTCCACCACCATGCTGTCGGAGCCTAGCAGGGCACCGATGGCGAACGGTGCCGCATACGTCGCGCCGCTTTCCCCCAGGTAAATCTCGAGCGTGCCGAAGGCTGAGGTACCAACGTCCGGGATGCCGTCGCCGTTGACGTCGGCCACCAGAAAGACCTGGCCGCGGAACCCGACCTTGAACGTAAAACCGCCTTGCCCATCGCCAAAGTACGCCGACGAGTTGCCGGTGGTGGAGAGGACGATCAGGTCGAGGTTTCCATCCCCATTCAGATCGGCCAGGATAGGCGTACTTCCGACGATGGCCAAAGGCACTTGCGTAAATCCGCCGTGCCGGTTGTTCAACAGTACGAGCACGTTGTCGCCGGTAAGCACCAGATCCGGCCAGCCATCGTTGTTGATGTCTCCAGCCGCAATTCGGCTGAACCCGTTGGCGGGCGGGGTCGCGACAATCGACGTGGGCGGTTGAAACGTGCCATCGCCATTGCCTAGCGCGATCAGATTGCCGGAGGTGGCGAGGTCCAGTTTGCCACCGTGCTTGAAGTCGGCAAGCACCAGGGAGCCTTCCGAGGGCGTTGAGGTGGCGCCGCCGAGCGTAAATGTGCCGTCACCGTTGCCGAGGTAAGCGCGGACAGTGGATGCGGCTAAGGTATATTCGGGCACCAGCAGATTGGGGATGCCATCGCCGTTGAGATCGCCAACGACGGAGCACGATCCTGCGCCGTTCCCGGCCAGGGTTGTTCCGGTAGTGAACGGCGTTTCGAGGTTTACCCGTGCCGAGGAGAATCGTGGCGCCGTATTGAAAGGTGCTGACAGCCAGGTCGGGTTTGCCGTCGCCATTGAAATCTGCGGCGCATAGCGGGCCTTGGCCGACTTCGGTGAAAATTCCGTCCTCCAAGAAGCCTTCGCCCAGGTTGAGCAGAACGGAAATGGAATCCGCGCCCCCGTTGGTAACGATGTCCAATCCACCGCTGCTCCGCAAGTCCGCCAGGACCGCGTTGGCGATTCCAAAGTTCCCTGCGTTGCTGACCGGGTAATTCACCGGCTTGCTGAAGCTACCGCCGCCCTCCCCGAAGACCACGTAGCCGTTGTCGGAAACCAGATCGGGAATGCCGTCACCGTTCACGTCGCCTATAGAAAGACCTTCAACGCCCACCTCCGGCAGCGTGACTACGCTGGGGGCGGAGAAACCTCCTGCGCCATTGCCATAATAGAGATCGACCTGCGATAAATTAACGTTATAATTATCGACCGCAATACTGGGCGGCCCGCCCGGGGTCAGGCTGCCGACGGCGAGCGCGTTGGGCATTAAGCCGGCGCCAAACATCTGCGGAGTCTGAAACGCGCCGTTGCCTTGGCCGAAAAGGACCGCAAAGCCTCCGTCTGTTTCGTTCGGCTGAGTTACCACCACGTCCAGATTACCGTCCTGATTGAAATCTGCAGCGGCGACATTGGCGGATCCCGGCAGGGAAGCCACCAGGACCGCCGAATTGAAAAGTCCGCCGCCTTTGCCCGTTAGCAGCCAGAGACCGGCGGAGCCCGCGGCTGCAATATCGGGGATGCCGTCGTTGTTGAAGTCGCCGACCACCAAAAAGCTGATTTGGACGTCGTCAATCGAATAGAGCACGCCCGATCCGAAAGTGCCATTTCCATTGCCCGTGGCGACGACGATTCCGCTGTAGTTGGCCAGCGCGAGATCGATTTTTCCATCGCCGTTCAGGTCGGCGGCGGCCAACGAGTCGGCGCCGGTGGCCACCGTGAGGCTGTTGGGACCCGTCCGAAATGTGCCGTTCCCGTTGCCGAGCAGCACCTCGATATATCCGGTCTTGTGCTGGCTGGCGATTATATCCGGAATGCCATCGCCGTTGGTATCCGCGACCTGGACAAAAGTGCCGTACAGTCCGGGATAGTCGCGGCGATCGAAGAAAGTCGGCAGCTTGGGACTTGCTGCGTCGCACGCGACAATCGTGAGGACGAGAAATGCCGCCAGTGTGAGGCTGCTCATCCCGGCTCATTATATATGAGCTTCTTTGTATATGAGCTTCTTGCGCTACTTGTTTTAACAGGCTGTGTCAAAACTGGCTCCCTTACTAAGCGCGCGCTGCTCCCGTGCAACAGCAGGATCACGGGCGCGGATTGTGGGCCAGATAAAGTGCGAGCGGTCTTGCAGTGCATGGGGAGCTGCGTGCTTATTTGCTTCTCTGCTACAGGACTCCGACCGGCTAGATTGTCACGACATCGCAAAGCCCATCGATCATTGCTTATAACGGCTGGACAAGTAATTCAGAATCGCTTCCCGATCCTGGGCCTTGACCTGGGCGCCCCATCCCGTCATTTTGTTGAGTTCGCGGTCCCACTGTGCGCCCGTCAAGCGTTGTTGCCGCATCATGTGCTCATCGTGGCAACCGAAGCAAGCGGCCTTGTAACCATCCGGATAAGAAGTTTCGGCGGCGTTTGTTTCCGCGGCGGCGCTCGCCGGAGCTTTCGCCGAGATGGTAACCGCGACCGGCTGGGCCACATTCCACAGATAGCCGTTGGGGTTCCATTCTTCGGTGAGCGGCTGAGTCTCGCCCGCCATATTCGTCGCCCGCGACAGGAGCGTGTATTGTCTCTCGGCGGGTTTCCAATCATAGCGCCAAATGCGCCAACCGTATTGGGTCGCGCGTCCGGTTAGCTTGGCCGGTTTCCAGCTCTGGCCGCCGTCTGTTGAGACATCGACTTTGACGACTGGCGAGCTGTTAGACCACGCTACGCCTTGGACCTGCACACGCCCAGGCTTAGCCCACCCGGCGGGAACTGCGATCACCGATTTCACCTTGAGATCGGTAACGGGCACCATCTCGGACACGTCCACGGCGGCCCCTGGGGCAACCGGGCGCGCCGGATGACGGTAAGCCGACTTCATCCAGAAGCCCTCGAATTCGTGATCCAGCACTTCGATGTGCTGCAGCCATTTCACCCACGAGTCGCCCGCCCAACCGGGCGCGATCAGCCGCAAGGGAAATCCATGTGGGACCGTCAGGTCCTGGCCGTTCATCTGGTACGCGAGCAGAGTATCGGGATGAACTGCCTTGGAAACAGGGATGGTGCGCTGAAAATCCGGCATCTTCGCCAGCGGGACATCGGCGCCATCGCACAGAATCTGGGTGGCGGAGCTCTTGATGCCTGCCTTTTGCAAAACGTCCCGAAGACGAACTCCCGCCCACTGCCCATTGCCCACCGAGCCGAAGGCCCACTGCGTGCCTGCCACGCGCGGCTGGTAGAAGCTTCTTCCATTGCCGGCGCACTCCAATACGCCGGTTAATTCCACGCGCGGAAGTTTTTTCAGATCGCCCATGGTAAGCGTCATGGGTTGATCGACCACGCCATCGATCTTCAGACTCCATTCGCTGAGGTTTACCTTGGGCGTGTAGGTGTGGCAACGGACAAAGAATCGATTGATCGGCGTGATCCATTCGGTGAAGCCGTCGAGCGGCATTTCCAGATCCTGCGGTCCGGGCGACCGCACGATCATTCGCGTTTGATCCGCTGCATCGGCTGCCCGCAAGACTCGCGGAAGCGCGGCCGCGATTGCGCCAGCAAATAGCCGGCGGCGGCTCATGCTCATGTATTTCATTGAACCCTCCCTCACTGTAACCCAGCACGCGCCGGTGACGTGGCGCTAGCAGCTGTGTCGAAACCGGCTCCCTTACGGTCGCGGCTCTGTAACGCGACGAATCGACCGAGCCGCGCGCGTGAGCAAGCGGTCTTTTGGGACTTCGACACAGCCTGACAGCCTGCTAGACTGGTGAACCAGCGTGGCGTGTGATGGAATGGTGTGGTGACAGCAACGCAATCTGGTTTCCTCCTGGCGCGGAATCTTGTGTTGTGCTTCGTCCCGTTGGCGGCAAGCGCGGCCACTCCCGAATCCGGTGGGGTCACCTTCTATCGTGACGTGCTGCCGATCCTGCAAAAAAGATGCCAGGTATGCCATCGTCCGGGGGAAGCCGGCGAAGGATCTTTTCTCACTTATGAGAGCACCCGGCCCTGGGCGCGCGCCATCAAAACGGCAGTGCTCACCCGTAAGATGCCGCCCTGGTTTGCCAACCCGGAATACGGGCACTTCCTGAACGACCGGCGTTTGACCGATAACGAGATCCGAACACTGGCAGCCTGGGTGGACGCCGACGCCCCGGCGGGCAATCCCAAGGACAAGCCGGCGCGGGTGAAGTGGAGCACGGGCTGGAACCTGCAACCGGATGTGGTCTTCGAAACGCCCAAACCCTATGTCGTCCCGGCCAAGGGCGTGCTGGATTACGTGTACATCGTGATCCCCACCCATTTTGAGAACGATACTTGGATCACGGCCGGGGAGATTCGGCCCGCCGACCGCTCCGTGGTGCATCATGTCAGCGCATTTTGGAGGCCTCCGAACTCGTCCTGGTTGAAGGACGCCAAGCCGGGCATTCCGTATCAGGTTCCCAAGAGCGAGTTGGATCGCGCGCAGCGGGCGAGCGAAGCGACGTTTGAGGATAGCGCCGAGTTTTTGATTGGATACTCTCCGGGCATGCCTCCGCAGGATTTCAGTACGGATCACGCGGCCAAAGTAATCCCGGCGAACTCGGACCTGGTGCTGGAGCTGCATTTTACGCCGAATGGAGCGGCTCCAGTGGAGGAGAAAATTCAAGTCGGTTTTGTGCTTGCAAGGCTCGAGCCGACGCGGCGTTTCGCCACGGTGTCGAACTGGTCGGCCGACGTGTCCATTCCCGCGGGCGATGCCAATCGCGAAGGGCACGCATCCATGCGATTCAATGAGGCCGTGGACCTGGTGTTCCTGCAGCCTCACATGCATCTGCGGGGGAAGGATATGACCATCCGGCTGGTATATCCGGATGGCACGTCGCAGATCGTGCTCGATATTCCGCATTATCAATTCGACTGGCAGATTGTTTATTACGAAGACCGGCCGTTGCGCGTGCCCAAGGGAACGCGCATGGAGATTACCGCGCATTGGGACAACTCCGCCAATAATCCCTACAATCCCGATCCGCGCGCCGACGTCCATCTGGGCCCGCAGAACACGGACGAGATGCTGGTGTGTCACACCGGATTCACGGTGGACCGCCGCGCGTCGCTGATGAATCTGGTCACGCTTGAAAACCCGCCGAAATAGGCCCGGCTTCAGGTCCGCGGCGCTTCTCGAATCAAAGACCGGATAGACACAGCAACCCGCCATTTTCTAGAGTCTCCCTTTTCGATATTTTGCCTTGACTTTGACCGAAAAATTTGACGCCTTTTTGCCTTGACACGCATTCGCAAATGAAATAGTATCTTCCCCTAGTAGGTCCGTTGAAAAGGTTTTGGGACTTTATCCAGCGGACGTTCGGCTCGGTGGGGCGAGTCGAATCCTGTACTCCGGGTTGAGAAGGGGGTTTATGAATTCCAGTTGCCTTTTGGGGTCCTGCGCGCCTGCGCTGATCCGTCTCAAACAATACATCTCCAGACGCTTCATTCTGGCCCTTGTTTGTTCGCTCATGGTTATCGCGCCGGCGTTGCTGGCGCAAACCGCATCCACCGGCGCTCTGTCGGGAACGGTCACCGATCCGTCAGGCGCGGTGGTTACCAACGTAACAGTCACTCTAACCAGCGCCGATACAGGAGCGGTGCGCACCACCACGACGGGCTCGGACGGATCGTATAAGTTCGGATTGCTGGCGCCTGGAAACTACAATGTTCGGTTCAGCGCGGCCGGCTTCAAACCGGAGGAGGTCCCCGGAATCGTGATCGCGGTGACCGAGTCGCCGGTGTTGAACCGGGCCTTGGAAGTGGGCGCACAAACGGAGCAGGTGGTGGTGGAAGCGAACGTGGAGGCGATTCAGACCAGCACTTCGTCGCTGGGCACCGTGGTGGGCAATAAGACCGCCACCGATTTGCCCTTAACCACGCGGAATTACACCAACCTCATCGGCCTGTCCGCAGGAGCCAACGCCAGCGTCAACAACGCCAGCGGATTTGGCAAGGGCGGCGTAGACACTTCGGTCAACGGGATGATGAGTCAGGACAACAATTACATGATGGATGGCGTCGCTCTCACCACTCAAGAGGGTGGCAGCGTGATCCAGGGTTTCTACAGCGGCCTGGCGATTCCCAATCCCGATACTTTGCAGGAATTCAAGATTCAGACCTCGCTCTACGACGCCGGTTATGGACGCAATCCCGGCGCGAACGTGAACGTGGTCACCAAGTCTGGAACGAACGCCTACCACGGCTCGGCTTACGAGTTCTTCCGCAATACAGACCTCAACGCGACCGACTTTTTCCGCAACCGCACTTGCGCGGTGACGCCCAGCATCTGCGCGGGCCAGGGCGTCAAGCAGGTACTGAATCAGAATCAATTCGGCGGCACGGTGGGTGGTCCCATCAAGAAAGACAAGCTGTTCATATTCGGCGCGTATCAGCAGACCTGGCAGAAAAACGGCGCGGCCGGGCAAGGCTTCAGCAGCGGAGTTACCTTACCTCCGATTCCCGGAGGAAGTCGCGGGATGACATCGCTCGACGGCTCCGACAATGCGGGGGCCGCTTCATTCCAGGCGGCGCTGGGCGCGGCGTTCTGCCCGCAAAATCACCCGGGCAACGCGCAGTTTTTGGCCAACCCGGGCGGAGCGGGCGCCGGTATGGGCACGCAGGTGGCGTGCAACGGCTCCAATATCAATCCCTACGCCATGCGATTTCTGCAAGCCACGCAGGCCAACGGTTCGTACGTGATTCCGGGCTCCGGGAGTTCCGGCTATGTGTCGGGCATTGCGTTTACGCAGCCGGCGTACGACAAGGAATACCAGGGCATGCTGAACCTGGACTACCAGATCAACTCGAAAAATACCCTCAGCAGCAAATATTTCCGGTCCTATGAGCCGCAGAGTATCGCCTTCTTTGGAACTGCTATTCCGCTGCCGGGCGACCCGGGTACCACCGACTACGGGTATCAGAACGGAATTCTCAAGCTCACTTCGCTGGTCAGCAACAGCATGGTGAATGAACTGCGCGGCAGCATCCTGCGGGGCACCAATTACCAGACGCAGGATCCCAGTACGGGCATGTATGCCAGCAACATTTATCCGGCCTGCAGCAGCCTGGCGGCGGGATCGAATATCGCGTGCGTTCCCAACCCCACCAGCGGACTCCTCGGCGGAAACAGCCCGCAGCCACCGCAGGTCACCATCCAGGGACAGTTTCAGGCGTTTGGCGGAACCAATAACGTCCTGCACAACCAGACCTCGCTGGGCGTCGGCGACCAGTTTTCGTGGAGCAAAGGCAAGCACACCATGCGCTTTGGCGGTGAGTGGGAGGCCACTCGTTGGACCTGGGTGGGCAGTTGGCTCTCGCACGGCATCATGGCGTTCCAAACCTTCCAGGACTTTCTGATCGGCTTGCCGGGCGGTTGCGGCGCGGCCGCTCTGCCCAGTGCTGCCGAGCCCCTGGGTTGCAATGGCACCGGTAGCAGCAACGTCTTGAATACCTCCAACTTCGATGTCAGGAGCTCTCCTTCGGGCATCGTACATGGTTACCGGATGAGAAATGGCGACGCGTTCTTCCAGGACGACTACAAGGTCACCCAACGCTTAACGGTGAATATGGGCTTGCGCTGGGAATACGACGGGAATCTGTCGGATAAATATGGAAATGCCGTGAACCTGTGGCCCTCCGCAATCAGTTCGGTTCCGAGCCCGGTCACCACCCAGTTGCCGACACCCGGTGTTCCGCTGTTTCCGGCCGGCGGCAGCTACGCCGGTTGGGTAGTGCCTTCCAACTATAAGGGCCCGCTATTTCCGGGCATTATCGACAGCGGCCACATCATCGCTTCACAGAGCAGCGTCCCCAAAGACGACTTTGCGCCGCGCCTGGGGTTTGCCTATCAGCCCGAATTCACCAACAAGCTGGTGCTGCGCGGCGGCTTCGGTTTCTTTTATGACCGCATCGACGGCAACCTGCTGGTGCATGCCGTCGAGCAGAGCCCGCCCTACGCTCCCACTCTCGACCAGCCCGCTAGCACCAACCAGTTTTCCTCCCTGGCGGCGCCCTTTGAACAATATCAGCTCGGACAATTTCCGGAGCGCTGGGTAAACTTCACTCCCGGACTGCGGCCTTTCGATCAGTCTTCAAACATTACGGAGGCCGCCGAGGCGCAAATTGTAAAAACCCCGCTGGTATATTCGTATAATTTCAACCTGCAATATCAATTCGCCCCGCGTTGGGTGCTGGAATTGGGCTACGTCGGTTCGCACGGAATCCATCAGGCCCAGAACCTGCATCTGATTAACGAACCCGGATTGGCCAGCCCTTCGGATCCCATCAATGGGATTACGGAGAACTTAACTTCCAACGCCTCACTGCGCGTTCCTTATTTGGGCTTTGGCGCCGGCGGTTTGCAGTATTTTGAAACCAATGGGGACATCAAATTTAACAGCCTGCAAGTCACGTTGCGCAAGCAGTTTTCTCATGGCCTGACGATGCAGGCGGCTTACACCTGGAGCAGGGCCTTTGCGGATTTTCTGGGGCCAGGCGGCTCCAACAGCGGCGACCCGAACAATTTCGGCCAGCAGTATGGTTTGAACACCCAGTACAGACCCCAGCGCCTGGTGATCAACTACAATTACGAGATTCCAACGGGCACGCTCGCCGGCGCCGCACACGCGCTGCTGGGCGGATGGAGCTTGTCGGGCGTCACCACCATTCAAGACGGCTATCCCCTGATCATCGCAGATAGCCGCGGCGGGGCAATTTATGGACTCGCAGGCACGGCGGCCACCGAGCTTTCGCGTGCACAAATAGCCGCGGGCATGACCTACGCTGATATTCCGTCCTCCGGGCCTATTGGAAGCAGGCTCGGTGGTCCCAGCCTCGGTTGCGGTTATTTCGCCTGCGCTGAACCTGCCACCGCCACCCATGGCCCGGCCGATTTTACGGCGTTCAGTACTATTCCGATTATCGGCGCTACCCCGGGGGTAGCGGGGACCGGCGGAACCGGTTGGGGCGATTCCGGGATCGGCGCGGTTCTTGGACCCGGCCAGTTCAACTTTGACGTCACCCTCGCGAAGACGACGCGGGTGGGCGGCATTCGCGAAAACGCCGTGTTGCAGTTCCGCGCTGAGTTCTTCAACCTCTTCAACCATCCGCAGTTCGGCAGTACCGGCACCGTAGGCGTGGGGTACGCCCCAGTCGCCGATAATTTGGGCGCCGGCAACTTTGGCCAGATCACCAGCTTGTCGGTGAATCCGCGCTTGATGCAGTTGGCCTTGAAGTACGTGTTTTAATTGTTGTCAGACCCCGTTAAGGTCCGATAGTTTTTTAGTGAGGCCGGCTTGGCTCCGTGAGGGGTCAGGCCGGCTTTTTTGTGTTCCGATGTGGGCGCGCAGCTACTAGTGTTTTCAACGTGCCGCTCGAATTGCGGCTCCCCGCCGTGCCCGCACTTCATAAAACTGCTTGCTACGGCGGCCCTTAATAATTAACCCAGGGGCTGCCATGCGTGAGCATGCGGTTTTTGCGGGGTCCACTGGGAATCCGCATGCTTACGCATGGGGGCTCGGATGCGTCGCGCTCAAGCTTTCAGAAGCGTCCGTACGTACTCCGCCTTCAGCGGCAGACGCCGGGCGCTTTTGCCCGTCGCATCGAACAGCGCCGCGGCGATCGCGGGAGCAGCCAGAGCATTCGCCGCTTCCGATCCGCCGCCGTAGCTGCCAACCTCCGGCCGGTGGAGCAGCACCACTTTGATCTCGGGAATATCGGCCATTTTCAGGATCGGGTAGGTGCGCCAATCGCGCGCGGTGATTCCGCTCTCGTCGAAAGTCGCCTCTTCCAGCAGCGCGTGGCTGATCCCCATCACCGCCCCGCCTTCCACCTGCCGCTTCAACTGCATCGGATTGACCACGATGCCGGGATCCACGGCGATGGTGTACTTCTCCACCGCGATCGCGCCGGTGCTGGGGGTGACGGCGATCTCGCACACGCTGGCCCAATAGGTTCCTGAGCGGAACATCATGGAGACGCCGCGGCCGCGCACTGGCGCCTCGCCGGCCGAAGCGGCATTGGGATGCGGCGACGAGCGCGTCTCCCATCCCGATGCGTCGCGCACCGCTTTCAGCACGCCGATGGCGCGCTCTTCGGTCGCATGGTCGATCCGGAACTGGATCGCGTCCACGCCAGCCAGCGCCGCTGCCTCGCTGATCGCCAGTTCGCGCGGATAATTTTGCTGGTACTGTCCGGGCGTTCGCATGCTGTGATCCCGCATTCCGATGGCGAGCGGCGATGCTTTCTCGCCAAGCTGGAAGGTGCCGTGGCCGCGCTCCGACAGAATCGCGACGCCGTCGTACACCCATGGATCGGCAAGATCGTTGACCGTCGATCCGATGAATTCCGCTTTCTCGTTGGGCGCAGCCATAGTAGGCAGACCCGCCAGCAACGCGCCCACGGGGCGATCGTCCTGCCCGGCGGGCATGTAGTGGTCGATTTGGTACGCGATCATTTTGCCATGAGCGTCCAATCCGATTTCAACGTCCGAGAACGCGGCCGGAGACTGCGTCGACCATTGGAAATCCTCCGGCCGCATCCACTGCACGCGGACCGGACGGCCGGTAGCCTTCGACAGAAGCACCGCTTCGTCTTCGGCGCCCGCGTTGCCGCCGTTCGATCTTCCATAGTGGCCGGGGCCTGAGAAAGTGCGCACCACAATGCGATCCGGCGAGACGCCGAGCATTTGTGCGATTTCGCCGCGCAGCGCCTGCGGATTTTGATTGTGCGTATAAATGTGAACCGTCCCGTCCGGACGAGCGTCGGCCAGCGCCATGGTCGGCCCAATGGGTGCGTGCTTCATGAACGGAAACTCGTAGGTTGCCGTGAGCTTCTTCGCGGCGCCTGCCAGAGCGGGGGTGACGTCGCCTCGAGTCTTGTCGCTCTTGGTCACGCGCGTGGTTTTCCAGTCCGCGCTGTTTCTGAGAAAGCTATACAGGTTTGCGTTGCCGGGCAGCCCTTTCCACTCGGTCCATTTTGTGGCGCCGGCCACTTGCTGCGCCGCGCGGATAGCTTCCCACTCAGTGGGCGCAACCACGCCGACGAGATTGCCTTTCACGATGACCTGCGCGTTGGGGAAGCGCGTCTTGTCCAATTCGCCGGCGGAGATCAACGTGGAGCCAAGCGTTTTGGGATGCACCATCCGCGCGTGCAGCATGCCCGGAAGCCTTACATCGGCCGCCCATTGCTCGCGCGCCGTTACTTTGGATGCGACCACGCTGTTGCGGAAAGACTTTCCGATAATCGTGTATTCGCTCACTGGTTTCAGCGGCGGATTGCCGGTGACCGTAAGTCCCATGATGCTGGTTAAGCTGCCGCTCACCGGGATGGTCAGCTTCAAGTGCCGCCCCTTCACCAGATCTCCGTACGAGATGGTTTTGCCGCCGCCCGAAACCACGCCGTCCTTCACGGAAAGCTCGCTCTTCGGGACGCGCAGCCGCTCCGCCGCCAGATCGAGCAGCGCCTGGTAGGTGTAGGCCGCCGCCTTGCGGATGTTGGGCGTTCCACGGCCCAGAAAATCAAACGCGCCGCTGCCGTCCGGCGTGCGGTCCGTGTCGCCCATCACTACGGTGGTGATGGCCTCGAACGGCGCGTTCAATTCTTCAGCCACAATCTGCCGATACGCGGTGAACGTGGTGCTCTGGCCGAAATCGCTCTTGCCGGTGCGAATCAGGATGGTGTTGTCGGGATGAATTTCAATCCAGGAGCCGGGCAGCGTGGCGTCCAGCGTGTTCGCAGGCGCGGCGGCCTTGACGGATTTCTTAGGAACGCCGGCTTTGGCAATGCCGAAGCCCACCAGCAGCGCGCCGCCCGCTTTCACCAACTCGCGGCGCGTCAGGGTTGCGCCGTAAACATTGACGGTGTTTTCGTTTTGGAGTGTCATCGCTTAAGCCTCCTTCGTCATCAGCATGGAAGCGTGCCGCACCGCTTCGATGATGGCCGTGTAGCTTCCGCAGCGGCACAGATGCGCGGACGGCCCCGACGTAGTAAAAGCCTCTCTGATCTGCGCCACGCTGGGCGTGGCGACGCTTTCCAGCAGTTCAGTGGCCTTGATCATCATGCCGTTCTGGCAGAAGCCGCACAACGGCGTTTGTTCTTCGATCCAGGCCTGTTGAACGGGGTGCAAAGTCTTCTCCGCGTCGGCGGGCGAAAGGTTTTTCTGCTTGGCCCACCTGGCGGGAAGCCCTTCGAGTGTAGTTACTTCCTTGCCCACCGCCGCCGAGAGGGGCGTGATGCAAGAACGGATTTCCTTACCGTCAAGCAAGACGGAACAGGACCCGCACTGCGCCAGCCCACAGCCGAACTGCGGTCCTGAGAGTTCAAGATCGTTGCGCAGGACGTAGAGCAGCGGGGTGTCGTTGGGCGACTGAACGTCGCGTCGCATCCCATTCACAGTGATGGTGGCCATGTAAACTCCTTGCAGAAGAGGTTGCCAATTTTAGATCCATGATATCAGGAGCAGTGGGAGGCTGGTTCGCTCAGCGGCCGGTATATGTCCGCCCGGCCTATTGCGGGCCTAAAAACGGATTGCTGATAGTGAGAGTTTCGATCCTTTGGCCGTCCTGTAGGTCTTCCGTATAGAGCGTGCGGGAGCCGGCGTCCAGGGCGGCCGCGATCACCAGCGCATCGAAGATGTGAAAGCGGTAGCGCTGAGCAATCTGCAGCGCCTGCCGATGCGACTCCAAGGTAAGAGGGACCACTGCCGGACACAGGATGCGAATGGCCGCTAGCGCCTCCAGGACCTGCTTCCAACTGAAGCCGAGCTTGCGGCGCGCGACCGCCACGAATTCGTTGAGCACCTGGACCCCTGTGACGCCCCCCGCCTCAAGAAGCTTCCTTGCAATCTCACTGCGAGGATCCTCTTGCCGCAGTGAATAGATCAGCACGTTTGTGTCGAAGAACGGACTAGCGTTCATTCGCCTCTTCCCGGTCGAACTTGAAGCCGGGCGGGAACGGGCGCGCCAGCCGGCGAAGGGACTCTAAAGCTTTTTCCTTCGATTGATCGCGCGCGACCTTGAAATCACGCTTCCCGGCGATCGAAATCTCGATCTCATCCCCCTCCTTAAGCCCGAGCGTTTCCACTACCGCTGCGGGAAGGCGCACCGCCAAGCTGTTGCCCCATTTCGAAACTTGCATAAAGATATACCAGCACCATTGTATATCCAATCAGAGCCAAAAGGACCGGGCCTCGTCTACAGGTCGTCCGCTCGGCCTACGAATCTCGGAGGGATCGCCCCCTCACACAATCTTTGTTAATTCGCGCCCCAACCCGTCAGCACGCGCGGGATGGTGCGCAAAAGAATCTTGATATCAAGCTCCAGCGACCAGTTATCGATATACTGCATGTCCATTCTCATCCAGGTTTCGAAATCCAGCCGGTCGCGCCCCGCCAGCGCCCAAAGGAAAGTGAGCCCGGGACGCATGCGAAGACGCCGGCGCTGCCAGGTTTGATACAGCTCCACTTCTTCGGGAACTGCCGGACGCGGCCCCACCAGCGACATTTCGCCCTTGAGCACGTTCCATAATTGCGGCCATTCGTCGATCGAAAACTTGCGCAAAAACCGGCCCACCGGCGTCAGACGGGGATCGTTGGGGATTTTGAAGGCCGTCGATTTCCGGTTCAGGTGCATCAGCGACGCCTTCAACTCCTCGGCGTTGTCGCACATGGAGCGGAGGAATTTATGAAGAGGCGCTAATTGGCCCCAAGGTAATTGTGTTCTGCTCATTCAGAATGCCTCATTCAGAATGCCCGAGCTTCATTCAAAGATTTTGCTATGATCCTGCCATGGAAGGGAAAGCCGCGGGGATCCCCATCGCATCGTGAGCAGTCCTCAAACAATGCCTTTTGAGGAACACGCTTTGTCGCCCAATACTTTCAAGGACTTGCATACAACCGTCAATCGGACTTTCGCGGGGATGACACCGCTTGGCCAAAGCGCGTTCCTCTCCGTTTGATCCCGCCACGCGGGCGCCCAGCTTCTTTGGAGCCCCGCGGCCCGTTTCGGCCGAGGAAGAGAGTCGTGTGGGCGGGCGAGACCGTCGTCGGTTTTGGTATCGGGCAATATCTGCTGCGCCTCCTGAATATTGTCGGGAACGGCGAGTCCGCCATGGACATATACAAGCACCTTCCCCAGTTCCTTAGATTCATAGCTCATCCAGCATTTCGGGCTTTCTGATCGTCGCTGGTTTCATGATTTTATGGAGATTCGCAAAGCAGTCTGAGGCGATCGGGCCAAGCCAGATCGTGCATCCATACACAAAGCAGCCCTTCGCTCCTGCGATCTATCCAGCCTCCCGCCGTGCGTTAGCGGCGTTCCTCGTCGCTCTATTCTTCGCCGTCTCCGTTTGGGGCTGGTACAAGACGCCGTTGAGGTCCCTTTTTCTCCAGACCCAATTACCGTGGTTGCGCAGCCTACATATTTCGCCGCCACTCAACGCCCTCGTTACGAACGGACGTCAAAGACAAGCCATCCCGAACCGCTTATCTCGCGCGTCACTTGCAAGGCGTCCCATTCTCGGTGAGCCGCCGTCGGCAAGCAACGGGCAGCCGGTGGAGTTGAGCCGCGCGAACTTACCGCCATCTACCAAAAACCCAGAGCCCGCTTCGCCTGCGCCGGTTCGTCCAATCGTTCCCAACCCCGCCGCAGGTGGGGCGTCTATCGCCTCGTCTGCCCCGCCCGGCATCATCCCGCAGGACCCAATAGAGGCTGCTAGGGTTGTTGACCAGCTCCAGCAAGGATAAAGGGCTCTCCGCAGGAATTCGTGAATGCTAGCCAAATACAGGCGGTTCAGTGGGATGGTGTTTTTGGCTAGACTCAGCAGGTGACGGATAAAGAATGGACGGCGATTCTGGCTTGGCCGGGGTACCGGGTGTATCAGCACGAACTGGACGAAGCGGCGAAGACACTGAAGTTGTGGGTGCGGCGCAAGGCGGTTCACAGGGGCTTTGAATGTAGCGGATGCGGTCGGCGCTTGCACGATGTGCAGGCTGTGCGCGAGCGGGAGATCCGGGACCTGCCGTGGAGCGTGTATCGTGCGACGGTGGTTGTGGAAGTACACCGGTTGCGATGTCCGGATCGACGAAGGTTTCCAGTAGATACACCGGATGGGCGTAGAGCCGCTGCCAGTCGCCGGGAACCTGCCTGGCCATGCGCCCTAGAATGTGCGATGCCAGATGCGGAACCGTCACCCAGGGCAGAATCAGAAACCGGTTATTGTAGGCCAGCAAATGAATGTTGCGCCGCCGTGCTTCCATTCCCCAGCCGATGAACCGGTCGCGGCATCCCAGGTGCCGCGGTGAACTGGACCATGCCAGACACGCGATGGCTTGTCCTTGCGCCGATACCACATACTTCAGGTGCTCGCCTACCGGTTGTTCGTAGCCCAGATAGTGATACTGCTCGATCAGGCCATTGAACAAGGCTTCTTGCGGCGTTCTCCGCACCTGTTCGATCACGAGCGGCCCCAACTCGCACAGCCGGCCCCACACGGGCCGGTCATCTGCTATTACCGGTTCGGGCCGCGCTGCTTTCCCGGGCGGATGGCGGCGTACCGGCGGCAGTTCGATCTCCCCGGCGCGTTCCAGCATCAACAGCAGGCCGCGACAGACCATATCGCGGAGCGCGCCGTTGGCTTGCTTCCAATTCCAGGCCTCGCACAGTTTCCGCGACAAAGCCCAGCGGCTGGCTTCCGGATTCGCTGCGATCAATCGCCGGATCGACTCGATGTCAGCGAGGTTGAAGATCCGTCCGCGATATTTCCACTCGATTGCCATCTCTCTAGCAGCAGTTTGCCAAAGAAGGCTCCGGAACGCAAGCTTTTTCTTGCTTGTTTTGGGTTATTTCATCGGACCACACCCGGGCGCGGTCTGAGGCGTTTCGAGCAGTTGCTCAGATTGGCCTTGTTACAAGACTTCTGACACAGGACACTAGCTGTGGGAAAGTGGCATTTCTTGGCGGTTTTGATTTTTTCACAGCTCCTTAACCTTTAAACTTAACGGTTGCGGCTCTTTAACGCGACGACTCTACTGAGGCGAGTCAACCGCCGTCCTCCCGCCCCGCATGTTAAACTGGTTTTTTCGGCAGTTATGAGGTCTCCGTGGACAAGCTTACCCGTAAGGAACTAAAGAGCGACAAGTTCGCTCTGGAAGTCCAGCACAGCGTCGAATTCGTCTCCGAACACCGCCGCCAAATGATTCAATGGGCCGTGCCTGTAGTTGCAGCGGCGTTGATCGTCATTGGAATCGTCTGGTATCGCAGCTACCGGCACGATGCGCGGCAGGAAGCGCTGCGCGCCACCATGCTGATCCAAAACAGCACGGTGGGTCCTTCGCAATCTCAGTACGTGGTTTCGTTTCCCAGCGCGGACGCTCGCGAAACGGCAGTGGTCAAGGCGTGGCGCGACATGGCCTCCAAATACCCGGGCACCGAGGAAGGCGGCATTGCGGAATTCTTCCTGGGCACCAACGCCGCGGACGTCGGCAACTTGCCGGAAGCCGCCAAGCACTTCCAGGCCTGCATCAACGCCACCAGTGGGCCCTATGCGTCCGAGGCTAAGCTGTCGCTGGCGCAGATCTACGCCGCCCAGGGAAAGGTGAACGACGGCATTAAACTCATCCAGTCCGTAATCGACCATCCTACTGTCGTGGTTTCGAAAGATGCGGCCATCCTCGCGCTGGCTGGCCTGCTCAAAGCCAGCGACCCGCGGCGCGCCAGGAAACTGGTTGAGCCGCTCCGCACCAGCACTCGCACCGCCGTGAGCAAAGCCGCCATTACTTTGGACAGCACCCTGCCCCCGCAGTGAACCGGCCACCGGTTGACAGGTTAAGCCGCCTGCGCTTTCCCGCCGAGCGAAGCCAAGGCCGGCGCTATCCCGAACTGGCACATGCGTACCGCGGCGACTTCCAGCGGGACCGCGACCGCATCATCCATTCACGGGCCTTTCGACGCCTGGAGAATAAAACCCAAGTCTTTCCTCCCGGAATTTCGGATCATTTCCGCAACCGCCTCACCCATACCATCGAAGTGGCGCAGATCGCCCGCACCGTGGCTGCGGCTCTGGATCTCAACGAAGAACTCACCGAGGCCCTCGCGCTGGGCCACGATCTCGGCCATCCTCCGTTTGCCCATGCCGGGGAAGACGAGCTGGATCGCCAGATGCGCCGCTTTGGCGACCGCTTCGATCATAATCTTCACGCCCTGCGCATCGTCGAATTGTTCGAACACGGCTACGCGCGTTTTCCCGGCCTCAACCTGACTTTCGAAGTGCGCGAGGGCATTGTCAAGCATTCGCGCGATTTCGAAAAGGGCGAGAATCCGGCGCTGGACGAATACCTTCCCGGACTCCGCCCGACGCTCGAAGCCCAATTGATCGATCTGGCCGATGAGATCGCCTACAACACCGCCGACCTGGACGACGGCTACTCGGCGGCCCTTTTCAAAATCGAAAACCTCAGCCAATGCGTTCCCGAGTTCGACCGCCGTTGGGAAGAGGTGGAATCCCAGTTCCCCGGCGCTTCCGAACGCGAGCAGTTCCAGGAGGTGCTGCGGGGATTGCTCGATTGGCTGGTTTCAGGCCTGGTGCAAGGCACCCTCGAGGCCGCCGATGCGGCTTCGGTCTCGAGTGTGGACGAGGTTCGCGCCCATCCCCGCCGTCTGGCCGCCTTCACGCTGCCGGCTCACACCGCCAACCGCGCGCTGAAACAATTCCTGCATCACACGCTTTATTATTCCGAACCTATGGCGGGCGAGCGTCGCCGCTCCGCCGCCCAAATCGCCGAACTATTCGAGTTCTGGGTGGCGCATCCCGGCAAACTCCCCGCCAATTACGTGGAATCCCTTTCGAACTCGCCCATCCACCGCGTGGTCTGCGATTACATCGCCGGCATGACCGACGGGTATTTTCTTCGCTGCTATCAACAAACCATGGGTGCGCCTTCAGCCTGAGGCTGCCGCTCCTGGTGGCCGCAGTTCATCCCGATCCGCCTTGGCGCGCTCAACCACGTCCTGAATTGCTGGCTCGGTGGCATCGGCAAAGCGGCGGATCATGTCGTCGTAGACGGCGAGAGCTTCTTCGGTGCGCTTCAGCACCCCCAGCCTACAGCCCTTGTTGCGTAATGCCCCGGCCACCCCCTCGCGAGTCCCCGGCTCGGTCGCCTCTCCAAAGCGGCGGAGCACTTCGTCGTAGACCATGATCGCTTCCTTGCTGCGGTTCAGCGCTCCCAGCCCAACGCCCTTGTTGAACAACGCCCCGGCCACCTGCTCGCGAATGACCGGCTCGGTCGCATCTCCAAACCGGTGGACCACATCGTCATAGACCGCGATCGCTTCTTCGCTGCGATTCAGCGCCCCCAGCGCGACGCCCTTGTTGCGCAACGCCGCGGCCACCTGCTCGCGAATCCCCGGCTCGGTCGCCTCTCCAAAGCGGCGGACCACGTCGTCATAGACCGCGATCGCTTCTTCGCTGCGATTCAGCGCTAGGCTACCGACGGGAACTTCTACGGGACAACTTCGATTACCGATGTTGACGGGCTCTTCGGCGGAGGGACGATCTTCAAGATTACGCCAGCCGGCGCGCTGACCACGCTGCACGACCTCAACATCTCCACGGACGGCGGCTTCGCCACGGGCGCACTGGTCCAGGATCGAGATGGGAGCTTCTACGGGACCACGATGAATGGCGGATCCGACAACGCGGGTACGGTCTCAGCCTGGCAGTGTTTGTGAATACGCTGCCCAGCTTCGGCGAGGTGGGATGCGCTGTCGCGATATTGGGAACTCGTTTGGCAGAGGCGACCAGCTTCACCTTTAACGGAATTGCGGCTACCTTCGAAGTGGTTTCGCCTACCGAGATCCTGGCAATCGTACCGCCCGACGCGAGGACCGGCGAAGTTGCGGTGGTGACGACCGGCGGTACGCTTTCGAGCAACGTTCCGTTCCGGGTGCCATAACTGGTCAGTCATAACGACGCTGGGCCTGCCTTCGGAAGTACCGTTCGCCATTGTTCGGGATGAAGAACGTGCGGATGGTGCCGTCGGGATTGTAGGCGCCGAAGTAGCCGCGGCGGCGATCGAAGCGGCTGAACTCGCCGCCGGGACGGCGGGCTTCGAGGATGGGGCCGCCTACGCGGGCGTCTCTCAACTCCTGCGCCAGACGCAGATATTCGGCTTTGTCGATGGCGCCGAATTCCGCGCCGTGCTTGGCGAAATGCAGGTCGAGTTGCGCGCGGCTGCGAAAGCCGGGCCCGGAGGCACACAGCAGGAACGACAGAACGAAAAATGCGACGATTCTGACGGCGGGCGGGGACACCAGACCATTACATCATTTCGGCTGCGTCATGCTGAACCAATTACCCGAATTGTCCTTCAGGACGGCTTCGACGCCGTAGAAGCGGTCGGCCGGAGGCGAGAGGAACTCGACGCCTTTGGCTTTCAGCTCCTCATACGTCGCGCGGCAATCGTCCACTTGCAGAACGCCACCGCCTAAGCGGCCCTTTTCCATCAGGCCTTTTAGGGCGGCAGCGGCGTCGGGTTGCATGTTCGGACCATCCACCTGCATGAGGATAAACTGGAAATCCGGTTGTCCTTTGGGACTCACGGTCAGCCAGCGGAAGCCATTGTCCATGCTCTGATCCATGCGGACCTCGAAGCCAAGTTTGTTCACATAGAAGTCGCGCGCCGCGTCCTGATCGAAAACATAGATGCTGGTGTGGGAAAGTCTTTGAATCATCGATTCTCCTTTGGTCCTCAGAATACGCGAACCCGAACGGAGATTGCTTCTCGGATCTTGCGATCAGGCAAGGCCGGCGAAAAAATGCCGAAAGCAGGCGGGCATGTAGTACAGCGGCCAATGCCGGCCGGATGTGCCGAAAACGCGCCTGGATTCGCTGCGAAATGCCACGGGCGAAAAGCCGGTGAGAGAGCGAAATCGCGTGCTGAAGGAACCCAGGCTCTCGTAGCCTGAATCGAAACAGATATCGGTGATGCTTTGATTACCGGCCAGCAACAGTCTCTTGGCGTGGTCGATCCGCAATCGCGTGACGAATTCGTGCGGGGTTTCGTGGAACGCCGCTACGAAGAGACGATGGAAGTAGAACGGCGACAGGCCCGCTTGCGCAGCGGCGCCGGCCAGGGGCGTCCGCTCGTTAAACCGGGCCGCCAAGTAGTCGCGAGCGCTGCACAGCCGGGAATAATGCGGCATTTTAGGGAACCGTCCACTTGCGCTGGATGGGCAGGCCGAAACGTTGCAGCACGGCTTCGACGTCTTTTTCGCTCAGGCGCGAGGCGTCGTATTCCACTAGCAGTTTGTCGAGCGACGGCGCGAGCTGCACGCGCTGGATGCCGTACCAACTGTGTACGTCGGCCACGGCCGCGGCATCGTGATCCGTTAACGGCCGAAGGAGCTCATATTCCAACTGAACCTTTGTCAACCTCCAGGATATCATTGCGGTTTGCCGGGCGAAGTTAACCTCCAATGAATCTGGCGGATCATCCCGAGCCAAATTTCCGCATCGTGCCCAGCCAGACCGAGACGCCGCACCAGCCGCCGGATCTTGGCGTCGGCGCCTTCGGTGTGTACGTAACCCGACTTTTCCAATACCTCGGTGAGCAATGCCGTTAGCCGATCCAGTTCCTCCGCTGTGGCGGGCTTGCGCTGGTCCGGCGCCGGCGAAGTTGGATTCCGCACCAGCTCATAAAGGCACACGGCAACCGCCTGGCCGAGATTCATCGAGCCCTCCGTCCCGATGCGCAGCAGCCAGTGGCAGTAGCTCATGTCCTGGTTCGAGAGGCCGAATTTTTCGGAGCCGAAAAGCAGCGCCACGGGCTGAGACGCCAGCCGCTTGCGAATCCATCGTCCTCCGTATTCCACCGCGCGCAGCGTGTGCTGTAACTCGCGATGGCCCAGGGACGTGGTCCCCACCACCAGGCTGCAATCGGCGATCGCCTCGGCCAGCGTTGTAAACTCCTCGGCGTCGCGCAGGATATCGTGGGCATGAACGGCGGAGCGCGCCTCTTGAAAGGCGATGTGATAAGGATTCACCAGCCGCAGCCGCCCGAATCCGAAGTTGCTCATGGCTCGGGCCGCCGCTCCGATATTGAGCGGGTTCCGCGGAGCAACCAAAATCACCCGCAGATTGGCGTGAAAACTACTGCTCGAGGTACGTGTACCCGTTGAGGCCCTCTTCGTAAAATTTGAGCAGCCGCCCCGACTCTTCGTAGCCGATCTTGCCGTCGCGCAGCGCCGTCTCCACGTCGCGCCGGAACTCCTCCAGCAGCACCTTGGAATTGAACTGGACGTAATCCAGGACCTCGCGCACGGTGTCGCCGCGAATGACGGCATCCAGGATCACGTCGCCCGACGGCCCCAGGCTCACGTGCACCGCGTTGGTATCGCCGAACAGGTTGTGAAGATCGCCCAGGATCTCCTGGTACGCGCCCACCAGGAACGCGCCCAGCAGGTACGGCTCGCCATTGAACGGATGCAGCGGCAGCGTGCGTTTTACATCGCGCCGGTCTATGAACTGATCGATCTTGCCGTCCGAATCGCAGGAAATATCGCCCAGCACGCCGCTGCGCGTGGGCATCTGGTTCAGCCGGTGAATCGGCATGATGGGAAAGAGCTGCTTCACGGCCCAACTGTCGGGCATGCTTTGGAACAGAGAGAAATTGCAGAAATAGGTGTCGGACAACATGCCGTCCAGACCTTCCAGCTCTTCGGGAAAATAGTCCAGCTCCTTGGCCATGCGATGCACGCGCCGGCAGATGGCCCAATACAGCGTTTCGGCCTGGCTGCGCTGCGCCAACGGCAGGTAGCCCAGGCTGAACAGGTTCAGGGCGGAGTCCAGCGACTGCTGCGCGTCGTGAAAGCTTTCCAGCAGATTCTTGGAGCTGAGGGAGCGGGAGGTTTCCTGCAGATCGATGAGCGGCTGCTCGGCGTCTTCAGGCACCGGAGTGAAAGCGTCCTCGCCGAATCCGCTTACGCCGAGTACGTTGAAAACCAGCACGCTGTGATAGGCGGCAATGGCGCGCCCGCTTTCGGAAACGATGGTGGGATGCGCTACCTCCGCTTCGTCGCAGACGTTCTGGATGTGATAGACCACGTCGTTGGCGTATTCCTGCAGCGTGTAATTTACGCTGGATTCGAAATCGGTCTGCGAGCCGTCGTAATCGATGCCGAGTCCGCCGCCGACGTCGAGATACTTCAGCCCCGCCCCGGCGCGCTTCAGTTCTACATAAATGCGGGCGCCCTCCATGACCGCGGCCTTGATCTGCCGGATGTTGGTGATCTGGCTGCCGAGGTGGAAATGTAGTAACTCGAGACAATCCTCCATCCCGGCAGCCTTCATTTGATCCAGCGCTTGCAGCGCTTCACTCACCGTGAGCCCGAACTTGGAGCGATAACCTCCGGAAGATTTCCAGCGGCCCGAGCCTTTACTCGCCAGCTTCAATCGCAAGCCGATGGTTGGGCGCACGCCGACGCGTTGGGAGTGTTTCAAGATCAGGTCGAGTTCCGTGTACTTTTCGACCACCGGAATGATCTGGCGGCCGATCTTCTTGGCCAGCATGACCATTTCGATGTACTCGTCGTCCTTAAAGCCGTTGCAGATGATGGGCGTTTCGTTGTCGGCCACTGCCAGAACGGCGAGCAGTTCGGGCTTGGAGCCGGCTTCCAGTCCAAAATGATAGGGTCGGCCGAACTGGAACACCTCCTCGACAACCTGCCGCTGCTGGTTTACCTTGATCGGATACACGCAGCGGTAATCGCCCTTGTAGTTGTGCTCGGAGATGGCGTTCTGGAAGGCCTGGTACATTTCGCCCAGGCGATGTTTGAGAATTTCGGCGAAGCGGATCAGGATGGGGAGCCCGATGCCGCGCAGCTCCAGTTTCTCGATCAGCTCGCGCAGATCGATGCCGCGCGCGGGCTCCTTGCTGGGATGCACCCAAAGGTGACCGTTCGCTCCGACGGAAAAATAGCCTTTGCCCCAACTGGCGACATCGTAGAGCTCGCTGGCGTCGGTGACGGTCCACCGCTCGGTTGGCTCGAAAACGGTGGCTTCACTTAGTTTCAATTCGCGGTTACCTCCAGGGACGCAGCGCCCGGGAATCGGGCGCTAAAGCTCAGTGTCCTGCGAATCGCCGTCCAGGGCAAGTAAATTTTTTGACGGAGCGGGAGTTTGAATTTTGCGTTACGACGGATGCTGGGCGCTGCTGCCGTTGCTGGGCCGCTCGTACCATTTCCGAACGATATCGGTCAGGGCATCGAGCTTGTCCGCCACTCCGGCGAGTTTCTCGTCGGTTTGCTTCTGGCTCTCCGTAAGAGCCAGCATCGTTACCGCGGCCTTTTCAATCGCGGCCTCCGCGCGACCTAGCCGGTCATGCATCAACACCTGCGCCGTCAGCAGGTGGCGAAAGCTGTTGCTGAGCTGCTCGAGAGTGGAGTTCACATCGGCGAACCGCTCGTCGGGATTGGGCTGGGTACTCATGTGTTCTTATTCTACGCCTTTGCGCCGGCGACCTTATCTTTGTGCGCCACCAGTTCCGCCAATGTGAACAGATGTTCCAGAACGATGCCCTTACCGGCCAGCATCTCCGTCGCACCCTGTTGCCGGTCCACCAGACAAATGGCGCCCAGCACCCGCATCCCGGCGTCCTGAGCTTTGGCGATGGCTTGAAAAGTGGAGTCGCCCTTGGTGCAAACGTCGTCCAGGATTACCACGCTCCTGCCTTCGGTGGCCTCCAGCCCTTCCACGAACTTCTGCGTGCCATGCTTCTTGGGCTCTTTACGCACGACGAAGGCATGAATCGGCTGCGCGGTCTCCAGGCTTTCCCGCGCGATCGCAAACGCGATGGGATCGGCGCCCAAAGTCAAGCCTCCAACCGCCTCCGGCGTCCAGCCGCGCTCCCGCATCTTTTGAAGAAAGGCACGGCCCACCAGGGGCATAGCCTCGGGAACCAGCGTCGTGAGCTTTCCGTCTACGTACACTGTGCTTTTCTCTCCGGAGTGAAGAGTGAAGTTCCCGGAAGTGCTCAAAGACCGGCTCACAAGAATGTCTTTGAGACGAAGCAGACCTTCTGGATTGTTATCGGGCATCATTCTCTATTTTCTCTATTTTGGCGGCGCCGGCCCTGGCACCTAGCAGCCCGTGTCTAAAGTCCGAAAAGACCGCTTGCTCGCGCGCCACCCGTCCGGTATTCTTCGAGTCGATGTTCTCCAGTGCACGACTCCCGGTCATCTCCGGGTGTGCTGCTGGCGCGCGGCTCAGCGGATTCCGCGCGTTACAGAGCCGCGACCGTGAGGGCACCGGTTTCGGCACGGGCTGTTAGCATGTTCCAGCACGGTCTTCCTTGGTGCGTCGGTCAATTTGTTGGCTGGAATCATTAGGAGCCATACCTGGAGCGGTGGCGACATTCACGCGCGTCTCATACCCGAAAGGTGTCCGCGCGCCACGCCACAACTGCTTCTTTGATGTCCTTCGGCTGCATCTGCCTCGCCAGCACCTTTGTGACCAGGGCGGGAAGTTCGTCGTCCGATGCAAAACGTAGCGCAATCAATTGCGATTCTGTCAGCTCTCCCATGCGGGCGCTTAACTCTTCCGACAACAGCGCCTCCAGACGCAACCGCTCTTCCAGCCGGATCACGCGGTCTTGCACGCGCAGCGCGTTGGTCCGAATCAGAGTCACCGCTACGAAAAACAGGATGCCCATCCATAGCAGAATCCACGCCTCCAATTGGCGGTAGTGCAGAATCACATTGACGATCGTGAGAATCAGCAACACCAGCGCACCCGGAACCAGAAAAAAGTGAAACGGCGGATGAAACCGCGTGTGGTTGGCGAAAGTCTGCGGTATTTTCTCAGCCAATGTTCCTCCTAATGGACACCCCCGTTGACCAGCCCACGGGGTTTCTTTGACTTTGCTTTGTATCGCTTTGTATCATCATACTTCCTACAGAGTGGCATGCAGGAATGTTCTCACAACGTGCTCTTGAGGATAAAAATTAAGGAGAGGTAGCGATGAAGCTTCCGAAACAATCATTGATGTATCGCGGCGCAGTGGCATGGCTGGGCGCCGCACTGCCCTTCGCCGGCGTCGCCTTCGCACAGGCTAAGCCGCAGATGGCGGACGACGTTTTCAAGAATATCAAGGTCCTGAAAGGCCTCACGGTCGACGAGTTCATGGGGACGATGGGGCTCTTCTCAGCCGCCCTGAACGTGTGTTGTGGCGATTGCCATGTCGGGGCGGGCGGCTCCAATCCGCAGTGGGATAAAGATCCCCCGCGAAAGCTGGTGGCCCGCCACATGGTGGAAGTGATGAACAAGATCAACAAAGAGAGCTTCGGCGGCCGCCAGGTGGTGACCTGCTGGACATGCCATCGCGGCACGACGCCCCCCGCCACCACGCCCGCCATCGACGCCATCTACAGCGATCCAGTCCCCATGCCGGCGGACTATCTCCCGCAAGCTTCGGCCGGGGCGGTGGTGCCGAGCGCGGATGACATTTTCCAAAAATACATCAATGCTTTGGGCGGCGTCGACGCCCTGTCCAAACTGACCAGCTACGCCGGCAAAGGAACCAGCACCACATTTGGCGCGGACCAGATCAATCCGGCGGAGATCTATGCCAAGGGGCCGGATAAATATGTCACCATCGTTCATCAACGCGAAGGCGACATGATCCGAACCTACGACGGGCACGATGCTTGGGTGGTGTTGCCCCTCACGGTGACAGGTGAATACCAACTGACGGCCAGCGCGGCCGAGGGCGGCAAACTGGATGGAGAAATGGCATTCCCGGGCAGCATCAAGTCGTTTTTCAACACTTGGCGCGTGAGCTATCCAGCCAACATCGATGGTCACGACGTCAACGTGGTTCAGGGCAGCGGTCCGCTCGGTTTTCTGGCCACGTTTTATTTCGATAAGCAGACCAACCTTCTGACGCGCATTGTGCGCTACGCCACCTCGGCCGTGGGCCGCGTTCCCACGCAAATCGATTTCGCGGATTATCGTCCGGTGGCAGGTGTCATGATGCCTTTCAAACGAACCTACGGATGGGTGAGCGGCCGGGAGGAATACACGCTGACCGAGATTAAGCCGAACGTGGCGGTGGACGATGCGAAGTTCGTCAAACCTCCGCCGCCGAAATAAAGCAAGCAGTAGCGCTCTTCCAGAATCTAGACCGGAGGCAGACCGGAGCGATGGCAACTCCGGTCTGGAGAATCGCTTGAATTCATTGCTCCAAGTGTGTTAGCGTAACGTCTTTGGGACACCAGTTTTGGGGCGTGCTGAAGTTGTAGGAAGACCCCTTTCTCGCAGTCTGCCAGTTCCCTTCTAAAACATCATGGAATCGACGCTTCACGACTTGGGTCAACTCCTGCTAAAAGCGATCCCCACCATTTTCCTTTTGCTGCTGGTTCACCTTTATCTGAAACGCATGTTCTTCCACCCCATGGCGGACGTGCTGGGCAGGCGGCGCGCGGCCACCGAGGGCCTGCGGGAATCCGCCGCAAAGATGCGCGCTAAGGCGGGCGAGCAAACCAAGTCCGTCGAAGAGCACTTGCGGCAAGCGCGTGAAGCCATCTACCGGGAGCAGGAAGAGGCGCGGCGCGGTTGGGTAGGCGATCAGAATGCCCAAATCGAAGAAGCGCGAAAACAAACCCGCGAGTTGATCCGTCAATCGGATGAGCTGTTGGATGCGGAGGCCGTCGCAGCCAAGAGCCAACTGGCCGGAACAGCGGATACGCTGGCCGATGAAATTGCGCAGACTTTATTGCTCAAAAGGGCGGAGGCCCGATGAGGCGAGCGAGTCTTGCAGTTGCGTTGGGTCTGGCTTTCGCGTCTTATGGGATGCCGCAGGAATCGCGCGGTGCGCCGCAAAGGGCCGAACCCGAGGGCGATACCATGATTTGGTGGAAGTGGGCCAACTTCGCGATTCTGGCTGGCGGGCTGGGCTATCTCATCGTGAAGAGCGTTCCGCCGCTGTTTCGCAAACAGTCCGACGAGATCCGGAACGCGCTGGCGGAAGCCGCCAAAATCAAGCAGGAAGCGGCGGACTACGCGGCCAGCATCGAAGCGCGTCTGGCCAATCTGCAACAGGAAATTCAGCGCCTGCGGGAGACTGCCCACGCGGAAATGACAGGGGAAAGCGAGCGCATCCGCCGCGAAACCGAGCATCACGTGCAGAGGATTCGGGAACAATCGACGCAAGAGATAGCGCTGATGACACGCGCCGCCAAAGACGAGTTGCAAAAGTATGCCGCTGAACTTGCCATTGGGCTGGCCGAGGAGCGCATTCGCTTCCGCATGACCTCCGAAACGCAAGACCTGTTGGCGAACGGATTCCTGCGGGATCTGAATCAGCGCGCCGCCTCGCGGACGGCCAACTAACTTATGGCATCCGCGGTCGCGAATCGATACGCTCACGCCCTGGTCGATATTGTCATGGCGTCCGGGTCGCCCTTGAAGCCCGCAGACGCGCTCACGCAACTCCGCTCGGTTGAAGGGCTGATTGAGGAATCGCCCGAGCTGCGCACCGCACTGCTGACGCCCGCTATTCAAAATTCGCGCAAGCGCGCCGTCATGGCCGATTTGCTGGCGAGAATCGGCGGATCGCCGCTGATTCGGAACTTCGTTTATGTGGTGATCGATCATCGCCGTGTCGGCATCATGGGCGAAATTCGGGAAGCCTTCGAGCTGCAGCTCGACGAACGGCTCGGTTTTGTGCGCGCGGAGGTGTCTTCGGCTGCGCCGCTCAATGCACAACTCAGCGCGGGACTGGAATCGGAACTATCAAAATTGACAGGAAAGCGCATGCGGCTGCGTTTCGACGTGGATCCCGATCTGCTGGGCGGCGTGGTCGCGCGCATCGGGTCCACGGTCTACGACGGGTCCATCCGCGGTGAGCTGCGGGAGTTGGGAAGAAAACTGGCTGGACATTTTTCGGCGTAGGGCTTCGGAATAGGGGATGGAATTGACTTATGGCTCAGATCCAAGCTGATGAAATCGCGCGCCTGCTGCGCGGCGAAATTGAGAACTACGAAAAAGCGATCAGCGTTTCCGAGACCGGATCGGTAATCTCGGTGGGAGACGGCATCGCCCGCGTTTACGGGCTCGAAAACGTCATGTCCGGGGAAATGGTGGAGTTCCCGCATGGCGTCACCGGCATCGCGCTCAACCTGGAAGAGGACCAGGTGGGAACGGTGCTGCTGGGCGAATACCAGGAAATCAAAGAAGGCGATGAAGTCCGCCGCACCGGCAAAATCATGTCTGTGCCGGTGGGCGAAGCTCTGGTGGGCCGCGTTGTCAATGCGCTCGGAGAGCCGATTGACGGCAAAGGTCCCATTGCCACTAGCGAAACGCGAACGGTGGAAGCCATCGCTCCCGGCGTTGTGGATCGCCGTTCGGTGAAAGAGCCGCTGCAAACCGGTATCAAGGCCATCGACTCCATGATCCCGATCGGGCGCGGGCAGCGCGAGCTGATCATTGGCGACCGCCAGACGGGCAAGACCGCCGTCGCGCTGGACACCATCATCAATCAAAAGGGCGGCGACGTAATTTGCATCTACGTCGCCATCGGCCAGAAGCGCTCCACGGTGGCGCAGGTGGTGAAGACGCTGGAAGATTTCGGCGCTATGGAATACACCATCGTCGTGGCGGCTACCGCTTCCGATCCCGCGCCGATGCAATATATCGCTCCATACTCCGGATGCGCGATGGGCGAATTTTTCCGCGACACCAAACGCCACGCGCTCTGCATCTACGACGATCTTTCGAAGCACGCCGCGGCGTATCGTGAAATTTCGCTGCTGCTGCGCCGTCCGCCCGGCCGCGAAGCCTACCCCGGCGACGTGTTTTATCTCCACAGCCGATTGCTGGAACGCGCGGCGAAACTGAACGATGAAAAAGGCGGCGGCTCGCTCACGGCGCTTCCCATCATTGAAACGCAGGCCGGCGACATCTCGGCTTACATTCCAACCAATGTGATTTCCATCACCGACGGCCAGATCTTTCTCCTGGCCGATTTGTTCAACTCCGACGTTCGTCCCGCCATCGACGTGGGCCTATCGGTGAGCCGCGTGGGCGGCAGCGCGCAAATCAAAGCCATGCGGCAAGTGGCCGGATCGCTCCGCCTGGATCTGGCGCAATATCGCGAGCTGGCGGCGTTCGCATTGTTCGGCTCCGAATTGGACAAGGCATCGCAACAGCAGTTGAATCGCGGCAAGCGGCTCATCGAAATTTTGAAGCAGCCGCAATATAAGCCGATCCCGGTGGAGAAGCAGGTGGTGATCATTTTCGCCGGCACCAGCGGCATGCTGGACGATCTGGCGGTGGAGCAGATCCGTCCGTTTGAAGCGGAGTTGAATCGTTTTCTGGATTCCTCGCAAGGGGGATTGCTCCAGGAGATCCGCGAGAAGAAAACCCTGGACGACCAGGTAAAGGCCAAGCTCAACAGCATGCTCAAGGAATTTAAGGATCGTTTCGTTTCCCAGCATAAGGAAGCTCTCGTCACCGCTTAGCCCATGCCCAGCCTGATCGACCTACGCCGGCGCATCCGTTCGGTGAAAAACACGCAGCAGATCACCAAGGCTATGAAAGTGGTTTCGGCCGCGAAGCTGCGGCGAGCGCAGGATCGCGTGCTGGCAGCACGGCCCTACGCCCAGATTATCCAGCGGATGTTGGCCAACGCGGCACAAGCCGCGGCCGAACAGAACGATTCCGACGAGATCGAACTGCTGGCGCGACGGCCTGAGCAGCGGATTCTGCTGCTGGTGATCACGGCCGACCGCGGCTTGGCCGGCGCCTTCAACTCCAACGTCATCCGCCTGGCGCAAAAATTTATCGCCGAGCACCGCGAGTCCGAAGTGCGCTTAGAACTGATTGGGCGTAAGGGCCGCGAATTCTTCAAGAGGCGTCGCGCCAACATCAGCGGGGAATACGCAACGCTCTTTCAGAAAGCCCCGCGCTACGAAGATGCTTTGGAAATAGCGCGCAAGGTGATTGAGATGTTCCGCAAGGCGGAAATCGACTCCGTGTACCTGGTGGTGAACAACTTCAAAAGCATGATGGCGTCGCTGTTGGTCACCACGCGCCTGCTGCCGGTAGAGCTTCCCGAAAAGCAGGAGCAGGTCGATTATATCTATGAACAGCCGCCCAGCGAGCTGCTGGCGGCGCTGTTGCCCCGCTACGTGGAATCGCAGATTTACCGCGCCATGCTCGAATCGGACGCGGCCCAGCACGCCGCCCGAATGACCGCGATGGAATCCGCCAGCACCAACGCTTCCGACGTCATCAGCGCGCTGACGCTGA
>Ga0302325_10003205_pt1 | contig 38873 bp, 56 predicted proteins | sample Palsa_T0_2_FD_201948 | JGI IMG/M metagenome (GOLD analysis project Ga0302325, IMG submission 201948) | Peat permafrost microbial communities from Stordalen Mire near Abisko, Sweden - Palsa_T0_2 | ecosystem: Environmental > Terrestrial > Soil > Palsa > Peat permafrost | place: Sweden: Abisko...
TGTCGGATGCTGATGCAGAAATGGCAGGACGTAAAGCGGTTCGTGGGATGCAAGGTTTCTACGCTTGGGGCCCAAGCGGGTGTGGCAAGACCTTCAGCGTAACGGCAATGCTGAACCATTTTCGCGAGCATTTTTTTATCTCTGGGCGAGTCGCGAATCTGATTGATACTATGTTCGAGGTGAGAAATCACAGGCAATACGGTGATCGTCTTTACGCAATATCTCAAATGGCAGACGTGTTGAGCAAAACTCCGCTTTTAGTGCTTGATGATGTCGATAACGTCTCAAAAATTTCCGAAGAAATGGATTTGATTTATCTCGTTCTCGACCGAAGGATGCGTGCTGAGTTGCCAACCATCGTCACGGCTAACGTCTCCCTCGAAGAACTCGGCAGGAAGTTCTGTGATGTCTCGCAGACCGATGGCGCAGCTAGGTTCACTCGCCTGAAGAGCCTGCTTCGAGAAGAGCTGCACTTCACGGGCGGAAATCTGCGGAGCGAGCCTAGAAGGCCTACCAAGCTTCGGCTAGTCTCGGAATAGAAGATTATAGCTAAGTGGGGATTCGTGGGCCTTCACGGGCCGGGAAGACGGCTTTAAAGGCTATCCAAACTCAAGACCCCGAGAACCACGGGGGGGCAAGCCGGACGATCGTCTTCGAGATCCCTGGCAAGCCCGTCTCGGCCAACGCTTCGCGCAAGCCACAAGCGGTCAAAACAGCTCAATCAACCTATCGTGGCCGCATGTACAAAGCCTCAGATGCCGCGACGTACCAAAATAAGGTGTATGCTCTGAGCTTTTCCTTAGCGAGTGAATTACGCTGGAAATGGCCGTATTATTGCGCCGTGATACTCGATGTGTACAACGTGGCGCAAGACGTCGATAATGTCCCGAAATGTATTTTAGACGGGATGCAGGGCGTTTTTTATGCTGCAGATTCGCGCGTGAAAAAACTCACCGTGAATATGCACCGCGATAAAAAAGGCCCTCGTGTCATTGTTACAGTGCGAGGAATGCCGCATGATGAGTGCGTTTTAATGGGATTTCCTATTCCGAAGAAATTTCGCTAACCATGTATGCTATAAGCTGAGAATGATAAGCCGCAATGGTTCTCGTAATTGCACCAGTCTGGTGAATAATTGGCTCAGAATACGCCTGTTCAAAGGCGGTAACTGCCGCTTGCAATGCGTCTGGTCTAGCTTCAATGGGTTTGAGCATTATTTCCAGCGCATCCGCAAGACCTCTGCCATGCTCGCAACCGCTACATGGGCACGTCTGTAATCTAAATTCTGCTATAGCCGCACGCAGCAATTTTGTTTCAAATGTCATAGAGAAAACCCCCTGCACATGGTAGCAGAGGGCTTTCTTTCCGTGTGTCTAGGCCACCTAGCGACACGGGGCGCATTCATGGGGTGGAAGCCCGGGCCTATATCTTAGATGGTCCAGCCACCGCCTAGGATCGGCAACGCGCCTACTTTGAGTGCAAATTCGATCAAGGCATCTGTGGGCGTGATTTCGTGCTGTTCGCATTTATGTGCAAGCGAACGAATCAATTCTTTGCAATACTGCTGATCGTCGCTCGCTTGCTCCCGCTCCCGCTGAATCCAAAGAGCTTCCTGTGCATTGTCGGGAACGGAGTCCTGCGCCTGCCTTAACTCCATCTTACACGATCCATGCTGGATGGTTTATACCGCCGACATACGACACAATCCCAGTTCTCGTTGAGCAGAGGATGATTACAGGTGCGTTGTAATGCTTCGATTTGTGCGGTTTCTTCCCAGGCGAGCAATTTGCGCTTTGCCGCATATTCGGCTTCAATCTTCATGCGTTTCTCGAAATACGTTGCGCGTAGCGCTTCGAACTTCGCGCCATATTCTTGCCGGTCGATATCAATATCAGACATCATACTCATAGTGTTTGTATCGTCTCTTTTCAGTCGTGTGGCGAACGTGTAAGGAATCCTTACTTGTTCATCTATATCTTACCATATGGTATAGCCAATGTCAATAAAAAAGGCCCGTGAAACTTCGAAACACGAACCTTTTTTACTCATACGCGCACTCATATCCGTTCACACGCTCCACCACTTGCCTTTTGTCGACACAAGCGTTTCCCGGAAATGTGATCGGTCAGAATGACACGAGGCTGCTATTTGCTAGGGGGCTTCTTGGTCCTGCGTAAATATTTCGTCTTCGGCGTCTCCAATTGCGTCACGAATCGCCGCTCTAATTTCTTTGTCTTCTTCCTCGGAAAGAGCAATCGCCATCAATTCGTCGAGGTCTGCGTGCCTATAATTGCGTGATTCCTCGAAATGCCATTCTTTATAGCCTTGGTTGCTGCCGCGCTTGTCGTCAATTTCTAGCTTGAATTTTCCGGATGGTAAACGGTACACGGTAGCGCGTTTCTCGGTTAGGGTTCCACCGGGAGGGTTCCAATCGCCGTGGTTAGACGATGAAAGTTGGACTGGCTCTTTGCTTATGTTCGTCACGTCATGAACTCCTAAAGATAGAAAAAGAGAGGTGCGACTCGTTGATTGCAGTCAAAGGGTCGCTTAGTTGTTATTTGCTACGCTACGTTTGTTTCCTTTTGGAAACATGTCTCGCATATCTGGTGATCGCATTCATCGAAAACGTATCCGTCGTTTAACGCTATGTCACATAACTCGCATGAGTTTCCGCATCTCCGGCAGACGTGCCCCTTAAAACACTTGTGAGATGTCACAAATGAGCCGTCGTCTTCATAAACGAGGAGCGCAATTTTCCCGCAATTCGTGCAATCGACGACGCGGTTTCGACTCTCGTCATAATCTTTCATATTCTCTCCAGCTTTACTGCGAAGCTTGCCTTCGCGTTAGTGCTCATGTTCTCCGCAATATCCGGCCAGGAGGACCGAGTATTGATCCTTTGTAAAGAGCTTCTTCCATCTCTGGTGTATGTTCCGGCGTCGGATCATACCTACTTAACTCATAAAATACGCCACTACCATGACCCCATTTTATTGCGCCGCATCTTTCGCAATCGTGCCGATCTTTAGGAATGGGAGAGGAACGATGACTCCATGCGTCTCGGTATATCCATTTGTGCTTTTGTTCCGATGGATAGGCGTAATGCTTTGGCTTGCATTCAGGGGCTTTCATACTCTCTCCAGCTTTCGTAATATCGGCGCGAAATTCGCCTTAACCGTAGGTAATTCAGGGTATTGCGTGCGAAACCATACTAGAGCTTCGGCGCATGTTTGGAAGCGTTCGGTACTCCCGAGATACTGCTTCCAATGTCCGCGCAGGCGGTAAAAGTCTATTTTACGCAAAATTACGCCTCATGGCTTCTGCGAGTATTATCTCGCATTCATCCCATTTTATTTCCTGCGTGAAGTAACGCTCAAAGATTGCTAATCGTATTATTTCCCATGCTCTATGGCGCATCTTATGTAATCCGCGACGTGCTTGTTCATTTGCAGCATAATGCGGCCCAAGTGTTTCTGCAACTAAGTCGTCAAAGGTTTCGTCTTGTATGTCAATCTTCTTCATGGTACTCGATTACATTCTCTAATTCATCGACTTTGCTAGCGGCTTGATTTCGCGCCTCAGCCCATTTCAGGGTTCTCGTGCCTCGCCATATTTCAGCCTGCTTATAAAAAACAATCGCTTGAAACACGGGCTCAGAGGTGTCTGAGGTTCTGCCCACCGTGCGAATATCGTAGGTCATAACGTAGATTTTCCTGACCCTTGCAAAAGCTCAATCGCGCTTTCAAACTTCACGCTTCCAAGATATTCCGCTTCCTGTTCTTCGAACGTGTCCTCTTCGTGTTGTGTGCATGATTGGCACATTCCAGAGTCTAAAATATCGTGAAACCAAAAGAACGTGTTGCAGCTTTCGCATGTGAGTACAGATCCGCTCATGTCGTGTCTCTCTTTCGTCGTGTGTGTCATGTTGCTCGCTCGCGATCTGCTGGCCGAAACCAGGCGCAAACGCAAAGGTTTGGTGCCTCGTCACAAACGAAGCAATACATTTTCAAATGGGCGATATTGTGGTACCGCAGCTTGTGCCCACAGATGCATAATTCTTCAAGGTTGGCGTCTGTAAATGTAAGCGGGCGAAATGGTTTCATGATATACTTATCGGAGGGAAACTGCGTGTATTAACGGGGACTTAACCAGTAGGGAATCCCGAACACTACAAGGGCGGTTGCGAAGATCTGAGCGTGTAATACATAGCTCTCTAGCCGTGCGATTCGCTGTTCTAAATCATCCATCATCATGCTGCATCTCGCTTTCGTTTCGCTCGGTCTATATATATATTATACCACGCGGTATTTAAGAAAGCAAGACCCCAGGCTATACAATCAAGCAGTCATTCGACTACTACTATTAGGACTCTAGGGGAGAACGAGCAAAGCGAGTGGGGTTCAATACCCTACCTCTTAACATGCCCTACAAGAGCCTACACCCAATACCAAACCAAGCTCAACAAGCACAATGATACTGGACCGAGCTTACACACGCACGGTATCTTGCCAGCCAGGTTGGCTAGGCGTATTTCCCATGCGAATTAGGCTTCCGGCCCTTGACTTTTGCAGAATTTTCCACCTCAGTGGTACACTTAGGGAATAATTTTTGTGTATATTTTTTTGTGGTATTTTCGCCGTGCGGAGCGCGTGAGCACTAGGAGCTAGGAGTTGCGCGTGCTGCAGGAGGCAGCTAAGCTACGCTAAAAGAGTTTCTCCTGAAACTTTTTTAGAAGGACTTCTACGCGCGTTATCGTAATCCCTCCGTATGCTAAATGGTACCGATGATGAGCCTAAGCGTGTTCTCAGTGCGCGGGAATATGAGCTTGTGGCCTGGTTGTGGACGGTGCTTGAACTCGAAGGCAAGCTTGCCAATATTGAGTATTGGATGAAGCGCCTGCATATGCGTCACGATCGGCATCTAGCGGCGAGTCACGCGCTTTTGTCCCTACGGGATATCTTAGCCCAAGAGCGTGAGGAGCTACGGCTAGAGTAATCCCGCGTTTTGATGTTGATGAGATGTATAATCTAACCAATCAGAGCAGCCTAAGCTATTCCGTTCTCTCTCCGTTCTGCCGAAGCAAATGCCATGCCAGACTTTCAAGATTTCATCCCCAATTGGGATAAGACCAAAAACTACACGCAGGAGGAAATGGCTGGAGCTGTAGCCTCCAAGCTCTACGACACGCTCAACCAAGGCTTTGCTGAGATCATCGCAAGCCACGAGGAACGACTCACCACGCTAGACGCGCTCCTGAATACGAAGAGTGCTCTGGCGGCGGATAACGCGCGCCGTGTGGAGCTGGCGCTCCACACCCTAGGCCTTGAAGCGAGTAACCAATCATATCAATGCGTTATCAAGACCGAGCTACGTGATCTTGCAAATGACATTCTGTTGGAGGCGTTAGGTGCCAAAGCGGACCAAGATGGGGGCGAAGAGGTTCCAGATCCCGGAAGGCCCCATGCGGAAGAAATACGACAGTCTTTGGAGAGAGCGCCGAGCGTGCCTGAACCGAGCGGCGGAGCTACGAGCGCAAATGAAGGCGGCGGTTCTGGGGCAGGTGACTTCACTGGAGCAAGCTCTAAACTTAATCTCCCGTAGACGTGATCGTCAGTGGCTGCAGCTCCTACTTTCTTTTTTGGGAAAAGGTGCTCCATTAGATGATAGCTTGGAGCACGCAACACGAATGAGCTACGGAAATTTAGCTACCGCCAACACGCAGAGCGTCATGGAAAAAGCCATGTCGAAACTCGCGCAGCCTGACGTCTGCCAAGGCGTGCAGGCGATCTTCGCGCTTCGTGGCTTTACTATAGAAGACGCCGTGGATATGCATGTTGCGCACATTAAAGGAGAATTGACGAAAGAAGTTGTGGTGGGCGGAGAAATTATGTCGCTGAAAATCCCGCCAAACTATAACGCCTTGCAAGCTTTCGAGCAGATGATTATTCCTAAGCAAACAAGCAGGGTTGCTGTGGCGAATTTTAATATGCACGCGCTCGTCTCTGAAATTGAAAGTGAGGGCTTCGCACCAATGGAAGCAAGAATTGTCGGTCAAACCATTAACACGGATCCAGAAGTAGAAGACGAAGAAGAAGTGGATTTCGGCGATGATGGCGATCTAGATCTTATTGATGGCGAAGATGAAGACACTGACGATGAGGATGAAGACGAAGATGAGTAATGAAGTTAACCCCCAAACCACGCCTGCACAATCGCAGAATCAAACCGCCGTGGATACCTCAAATGAGAATCATGGCAAGCTCCTCACGCAATTAGCACAACGCATTCGCGTCGTATGCAATAGTTGCAAATCGGTGTTTTTCAAAGCTCCTCACGAACTAGAAAATACGACGGCGTTTTACTGCTCGCATAATCCCAAATGTATTTATGAAGGCAGCCAACATCGCGGGCGAGAGGAGTATAAGAAAAATGTTCTGGGTAGTCGTGACCCTGCTGATAATTCTGACATTGAATATCCTGATGAGCTAAAAACCGACGCGGAGAAACTTGCTGCAGGGGCTCGTGCGAAAGTTAAGGCAGCACCTATTGTTGAGGAAGAACCTGCCGAAGAATCAATAGTGACCCCTTCTGCTGAATCTGCGTATGAAGACGAGGGGAATACTGCGGGCTCGAACGCGGTTGAACCCTCGGGTCATGAAGAACCCAATGGAGAATTTCACTACTAATATGGCCGATTGGCAGAAGCAACTAGAGAAGATCACAGAACGCGCGGAGGTCCATCAAGCGATTGATGAACTCGATGATGGTGACCAAGTTATACTTATTCGCGTGCAGAATACTTCTGATCGTAGGCAGGACTACAGTTTCAAGAGCTATGGCCCAATAACCATAGCTGGAGCAACTTTAGCCGCGTTTCGATTTATGTTGTATCTTTCTAGTGCTTCGCCAAATGACTGACGTGGAGAGTATCGTTTCTGCTTTTGCCAAAGGCTTGATGCAGGCGATGCTCGAAGCAGATAATAGTTCATGTCGTGTGGACAGAGGTACGAGGCGCGTCCGTAAAAAGACTGCGCCTCTTCTCGTTGAGGAGTCGGGGGAAATGGCACCGTCATTCCCACATATGTCTGATCCGCTCCTCGACGAAGCCTATCAAATGCATGTGGAAAAAATGGCACTGCGTGAAGATCCTATCGACCCGGAGATGAGCCTCGAACAGGTATTTATGGCGAGCAAACTCGCGCATGAATCGCGAGAACCTAGAACGCAGCCTGGACCCGGAGAAGATGAAGCACAATCATGGCTTGGCGTGAATTGAGGAAAATATGAGCTTATTCTGGATTCTTATCCTAATTTTGATTTTAGCGAATGCCGGAGGGTATTGGTTTCCGTCCTATGGTTCGAGTCCGTTTTATTGGCCGTCTTGGCCTATTATTCTCATCATTGTTCTCGTACTGGTAGCATCCAGGCATCTCCCTTGAGCTATAAACATAGCGTGATAACGCCCGAAGAAGAACCTGAAGAAGACATGATTTACTGTGTATGGGATGAAAAATACCAGTGTCTAAGACTGGCGTCTGAGAAAGATTCTGTTGCGGTCATGTTCGGAGGTAAGGGTTTCTCTGTTGACGAGCTAGATGCAATCATTGCAAAAGCTATAGAAAATGCTTCAGATGATAACGCCTGAAGAAGCTATAGCGGGCCTACGGGAACGCGCCCCATCATACGAGGGTCGGGGGCCGTGGGACAGCTTCCTATGGGAAGTCTCAGATTTAATTGATCGGATGAATGATGAAGCTCTCGTCGCTCGCGCAGAGCGCCTCAAAGTTACGGATGCTGAAATCCTATATTGTGCATATCGTATGTATATGCATTTTGTTAATGGCACGAATCCAGTTGCTGAAAGCGATTGGATTCGCATGAGCTATGAATCTAAGTTATATTATATAAATATGGCTAGGGTTTGTCTTGAAAATTATGTGCAGTTACCCGACATGAAGTATAAGTGGGATAAGGCGAACCTCGCCGCTAAGGATTCAGATGATAACTCCTGAAGAAGCGATATCTCAGCTCCGCGTGCGGGCCATGCTCACAGGCGATGACGCGCTGCTTAATGATGTGGCCGACTTAATTGATTATCTCCATAAAGAAAACAACTTTCTTCTTTTCCGCATGGGGATTACTCCAGGCGAATTGGAGAAGCTCACGCAACCTCCTTGGGAGAAGGAGAATATAACCCCCCAAGCTTGGGTTGAAAAGAACCAAGCTTCCGACCAGTTAGATAAAATTCAAGAGGCGAATGAACGAGGCAAATGGTGGTAACTCCGAGTGAGCGTGAAAAATGAATTTGGGCTCACTCCATGTCCGAGAATCAGTTCTTCCCGGACATGGGAAAATGATATGTTTACGCGTCACGATATTTGAGGAGGAGGAGACAAAATGAAGTATCGCAAGAAGCCAATCATCGTCGATGCCATTCAGTGGCTTGGAAAAACCGAGGCCATTGAAGAGTTGATCGAAGTTTCTACAGAAGGGGCTACGCGTCACTATTTTTGGCCGAAAGAGATAGAGGTGCGTTGTCCAGATCTCATTGTGCTGACGAATCACGGGAAAGTGACATGCCAAGAAGGCGATTATCTCATCCGCACAAGCGAAGGCGAATACTATCCCTGTAAATCTGAAGTCTTTGAAGCCAACTACGAGCCCGCTCTGAACTAGACTCCCTAGACGAAAGTGTACAGTCACGATATTTTTAGATCAGTAGCACAGGAGGCCCATGCAAGCACGGGCCTCCTTGCTCGTCGTAAGGGGCCTTGAGCTTCGGCTTTTCCAATACTCCTGTGTTATTACACGACCACAGTTTTTCGTCTTACGCGATGATGTTGCCCAGACTTTGAGCCGATATCTCGTGGGTGGCCGTACTTCTCCCGAGCACCTACCAGCCCAACGACCGAACGCATAGGCAGATCCTGCCTGAGGCGTACGAGATCGTCACGCGCAACGGCGGCGTAATCCAAGCAGGCCGACGTGACGATAAGAGCCCCAACTACCGTGGGCTCTCAAACGAGTGGTGGCAGCGCCTCTACGACACGAATAAGCCCGATTTCGCCCGTCTCCTCTCACATTGCAAGCGCGACTTCCCAACCTTCTGCGCCCTCTTAATGAAGATCATCTCGCGCCTTGACGGGCAGCGAACACCATTTATCTTCAACAATGGACAGCGTGCCTGCTGGAATAAAATGATGTGGTGCGTGCAGCAAGGGCGCATGATCTTTCTCGTGGTCCTCAAGGCCCGGCAAATGGGAATATCGTGCTTTGGCGCAGGTTGGCACTTCTGGCACCTCTGGCGCGGAAGAGATGTACGAACGCTCGACGTAACCCATGATAAAGCCCTCGCAGGCCGCATCATCGACTTTTATAGGGTGTTTTATGATTCATTACCAGTCGTCAAAAATGCGAGCGGTGAAGAAGAACGATTACTCCGTCCACCGTTACGAGATCAGTCTTCTAAGGCCAGAATCCCCAAATCCGAGCTATTCTTTAGTGATAGAATGTGTCAGGGAGACACCTACGTCGCCTCGAATTTGGATTCACGGGGCTTCACGACCCAGCATTGTGCGTTTAGAGAACCCGCTTTCTATGGAACCGATGTTCTCAATGATATTTTCCAGACTATTGAGCCACAGCTACCAGCGTTGGGCACGAAAGCGCGGCTTAATTGCAGCATAATGATGGAGTCTACACCCAACGGTCAGAATAATTTCTATGATTTCTGGGAAGCTGGGAAAGAAGAAGACTCCGAATATGTCTGCGTTTTTCTCCCGTGGTATATTCACGATGATGAATACGCATTAACCCCGCCTAAAGATTGGCGGATGACCTCAAGCGAAAAAGATCTGCAAATAGAATTATCTCACATGCGTCGGAAAATAGATGGACAAGATGTAACACGCGCGCAAATGTATTGGAGACATTGCAAACTCATCAATTTAAAACACGACGAAGATTCCTTCGATATGGAGTATGCATCTGACGATCAGACATGTTTCTTGCAACGTTCAGAGTCGGTTTTCTCAGAGGATATGAAATTCCTTACGTCAAGTGTAACACAAGCAGAATTACGCGCGAAGGAAGAGTGGGCACGACTTAATGACACCAGAGGAAATCCGATCGAAACAAACGGCCCGGTTACAGGAAGCCTGCGCTTCAAACCTTTGCATTCCCCTTTTGAAACCGTCTTTCATCGGAAAGTCGAGAGGCCCCGCTTTGTTCTTGGAAACGGAGACTTGTGCGTGTGGGAGCCTCCTAGAAAGGGGCACATCTATTTCGGTGGAGCTGACGTTGCTGGAGGGGAACTTGGTCGCGATCTGTCCACATGCTGCGTCGTTGATCTCGTCACGGGACGACAAGTTGCAGAATATGGCGGGCATATTCAACCGGAGCTTTTCGCCGACATCCTAGTTCATTTATGCGAATGGTATAACCATATGATGATTATGCCTGAGCTTAACGGATTGGGCTCTGTCGTGATTAAACGCATGTCAGGTGAGTGGGGCTTTACAAATTTCGCCCATGAAGAAAAATGGGATGAATTGGGCGTGAAAAAGAATAAGCCCGGCTGGTGGACATCTCCGCAAAACCGCCCAATGATTTTCTCCACGTTAAAATGGTTTATTCAGGAAAAATATATTCAATTCGCTTCTCGTCCTTTAGTTCGTGAGCTTTCAACGTTTCGCAAGGAAGGCATGGAATACAGGACGGCAAAAGCGCATCAACATGATGATTTTGTCGTTGCCGCTGGCCTCTGCTGTATTGGCATTAAACAAGCACCTAAGTATTTGGCAATGGTGGATAGCGCACGAAGTCAACGCATACCTACAGCAGTCGACCTCGGACTCTCGCACCAGCCAGATTTTGCCATGCCGTCAAGCTCAAATGCCAAACTCAAAGAAACACTAGGCGAAGATCACTTCGAGAAGATGTTTGGCTCTGGATTTGGCTCAATGGACCAGCCGTTTAACGTGCTTCGCGGTCCATATGACATGATGGATTATTAAAGTACGGTGAATAATAGAATCTCAGACACCACGACTATCGTGGATGGCATCGTGATACTTTCCGAAGGCAATCCTGGAGCAGCCGTCACTTTAGCCGAGTTTGCGAAAAGGAACGAAGCCCCGCTCTTTCATGTTCTGGATGAATACAAAATATACGGGTCGAGAATATGGGTACTCTATAAAGATTGGTGCGAACAAGACTTTGACAAGATGGCCGCTCTGCTTTGTTTATCAAAGATCGGCCTATTTGATCCAAAACTCTTTGAGCAATTAGACGGCAGGGGCGTTAGGCCCTCAGAGGTTGAGAAGATCTTTGCCAAACGGCCTATTTCCCGCAGATCCTGGTAAAATATAAAAAGGTTGATATTAGGGGAATCGACTTTAGCTAGCTAGCGAAAGGTTGATCCAATGTTCGAAAAAGAAGAAGGCGGCCGCGAAGAAGGCGGGCGTGAGGAAGAAGGCCGCAAGGAAGGCAAGCGCAAGAAACACGGGCGCAAAAAGGGCGGGCGCAAGCACAGAGGCCGCAGACACTAGCCGTTAGTGCCGATATGCAGATCATGCCAGTCTACTCGTACGAGTGCCCTATGCATGGTCTGCAATCTATCATCCGCCCGATGTCGGAAGCGTCAGAGCCGTATCTCTGCGCGGCATGTATGCTCGAATGCCCGCGCATTTTCGATGTGCCGCATTTTGTTGAAGACCGCTGTAGATTCGCTAAGAACCCGCGCACAGGCGAAGACTTCAGCGATATGCTTGGGCAGCCTTACCCGAAAGACAGACGCGAGCGGGATGCCGTCTATAAGATGAAGGGCATTGAACCTGTCACAAAAGCTGACATGCCAGCACAGTGGAAGGTCGCGGCAGAATATGCTTCCCACGTCAAAACTGGTGGCGCTCGCCTATCAAAAGAAAAAGAAAATGATTTAGTTGAAAAGCCCGATTTATCAGGAATAAAGTCGGTGAGTCAAATGATGAGGGAATCGAATGCCAATTTCGGCTCTTAGTGACCCATTACGCGACCAACCGATCGGGTCAGATAATAAAGAATCTTGGGAGCGTCGCCTTTGTCTCCGCGTGGCTGAGATGGTCGCTCGGGCGGATGTGAACGAAGACGCGCGCCGCCGTACCGACCGTATCGGCGCGAACCTTATCTATGGTAGGCACTGGCAGGTTGCAATGCCCGCGCACAGGGCGGCTCTTACCGTCAATTTCGCCAAAGCTCTCACGCTGCATAAAATCGCCATTATGACAAAGCAAGACCCAATTCCCGTAATTGAGGCGACGCAATTTGGAGATGCGGAAGCCTCGGAGCTGCTCAAACAGGTCGTGATGAAGTGGTGGCGCGATCAAAATATGAAGCTCAAGCTACGACGGGTACAATTACTCGCCTGTAGTACCCGTACCGCAGCCTTCAAAATCTGCTGGGATAATACGCTTAATGGCGGAGTGGGTGACGTAGCGGTTGATACCGTCCCCGGCTGGCGATTGATTTTAGACGATTCTGCCGATGACCCAGAGCGCATGGGATTCATTGGGCACCGTGAGACGTTGCGCCGCTCAGAAGCTCTGCTGATGTATCCAAACGCTGCTGAGCGCATCTATCGCAACGCAGGCGATTATAAGCGTGGGCAAGCAAGCTCGACAGGCGGAATGCCCACCACGCCTCTAGGCGACCCGTGGCGGCGTATGGCAGCCAATGGGCGCAATCTCTCAACCATTGTTAATGGAAAACCCGTAATCTCAGCCTATACGCTCCAAGACGCAAATAGCCGCCCGCATTCTAATACTGTCGATCAGGTCCAAATTGTGGAATTATTCCATCGCGATCGTTCAATGCACGAGGTGACGGAAAAAGCCTATGACGCGCATGGAAACCCACGCAAAATCGTTCTGCGTGAAGATAACGGAATGCCGAAATTCAACGAAGTTGGCGAGGAATTACATCAAAGTGAAGATGGATCATACGTCAGTCTCCCAAAATTCGAGCTTCAATTCGAGCATAAATATGAGAAACGGCTTAAACCCAAATACCCTCATTGGAGAAGAACGACCGTCATTCTCCCTGATCTTATTATGGTCGATGATCGGGCGTGGGATGGCCCCGTTCCCTACGCACTTTACAGCGATGGTGATGCGCTTGAAGGGCCGTGGGTAAAAGGCGGCTCCTTAGATTTGGAAGACTGCCAGGTCGTTTTAAACGTATCACTCAGTTCCATGATGGACAACTTACGCATGGCAGCCTACCGCCCCGTTCTCGCGGGCCAATCTTCAAACATCGAAGGAAATACGCTGCTCGTTCGTCCCGGTCAAATTATTCGTGTTGGTGATGTCGCGCAAATCAAGCCTATGGAGTTTCCGCAATTAGCGGGAGAATGGTTTCAATGGTGTGAGTTTATTGTCAAAAATATGGAACGCCTTATCGGCGCTACGGGTGTCATGCAAGGCGAAGCCGCCGGGCGTGTGGATTCTGCTGCTGGTTATGATCTGCTGGCGGAAATCGGCGGATCGAGATTAGTTGAATGCACGCAGCGCATGGAGCAATCTATCGTGCAGACGGTCAGAATCGTTTCGTGGTTTATGCAGAATAAATATTCAGATAAGCACGCGCACTCTGTGATGGATGCCGAAGGGAATATTAGCGAAGAAAGCCTTGGGGGCGCATTCTTACGCGGGAGCTTCAATTATAACGTCGTTACGGGCTCTACTATGGCATGGTCAGAAAGCGCGGTTAAAGGCCGCCTAATGCAAGAATTGCAAGCTGGAATCATCGACTTAGTTGCATATTGGCAGCGGTCGAACACGCCTGATTGGCAGCAGATTATGAAGCGTAAACTGCAAACACCTCCGCAGCTACAACCGACCCCGCCGAAGAAAGCGCAGGGACCTCACGCGAAGCCGCCTATGCCTGCAAAATGACCGAGCTAGAAATGCAAAAGGCCGTTATTATTATTAGGGCACTACAAGAAAAGCCTGTGGTGCTCGCGCAGTTACTTGCATTCTTGAGCAACAAACCGCTTGTCGGCTCAATACGAATCTCGGTGCGTGATGGAAAAGTGAACGCTTCAGAGGAAATCCGCCAAACATATTGACCCGCCCGAATTTCGGGTATATGTTTAAACTGTTAGTGGTCTAGGCAATCCCGAGCCACGGCAATCTCTGCATTCCAGCGCAGAGCCTGCCGTGGCTCTTTTTTTGCGTTCTGGAGGCAAAGTGGCTGGCTTCGCTGTCGGTGGTCCCAATGGAATGAAGCAAGCAGATGTGTCTGCCCTCATGGGCAGGCTCAACAAATCCGCGCCTCCTGCCAATCCTGGCACTCCCGCAAATCGCCAAGATCCGAGTGATCACCGCATGAGTCGTTACGCACAATTGAAACGCGTGTCCACGCTGATTGACCAGGATTTAACGCCTGATGAAATTCCGCTTAAGGCCATGATTTCGAAAGTGCGGATGATTGCGGACCAACTGCTGCTTGGGCTAGACCCCCAGGCAATAATGCAGCAGATCATCACTAGCTTGGCACCTGGGACGACCCCACCAGGACCGCCAGGGGGTGTTACACCCCCAGCACCCCCACCAGGTGCGCCAATGGGGCCATCGGCAGGGCCTACGCCACCGGGAGCGCCTCCCCTGGGCGCACCTCCTGGGATGCCAAGTCCTGTGTCGCCGGTTTGATCGACCGGTTAAAGGAGCCTACGATGCGTCGTCACGGACGTGGCCGCCACAAACGCGGTCGCAAGCACAAGTAGCCAATGAAAATTGACGGTGGAGTATGAGCATTGACCTTAACGGCGGAGCACAGCCTGCACCGTCTTTTTCCAATTCACCCGATCTGCAAGAGCTTGAACAGCTCCGCGCATATCGTCAAGAGACACAAAGCTTCCTAGAGTGCCTTTCTCCTCACGCTGATGACATTCGCGGTATAGTCGAAGATGAAAATTTCCGCGATCGCGTGCGTCGTCTACGAACAGATGAGAGAGCGCGTCAAGTTTACGACGATTCTATGGGCGCTTATGACACCATTATTGAGAAGCAAAAACCAAAACTTTCTCGTGAATGGGACCCGGAATTTAATCCATATGTCAAGCGCATTGATGACATGGCAAAGGTTGTTGATAAATTTTCACAACGTGCAGATGAATATGAGCGTCATGAACGCGAGCAAGCGAACCAACGGCTGCTGCAAGATAACGCAAAAATCGCTGAAAATCTCATTAAAGACTATCCAGTTTTAGCTGAAAACGGTCACGCTGGAATTGAGGCCATTGCCATACGTTCTATGCAACGGTCGATTTCATTCGAAGAAGCGGCTCGACAATTAGAGCCCCTGTATAAGGCGCAAACCCGCGCATCCATTGATGAACCCACCCTACGCTCAGGCGCAGGGATGCAAGGCGTACCTGGTCCCTCATCTGCGAATAAAGACGTTTCAGTACGTGAGAGGTTTTTGCAGATTATGGACAAGGCGCGGTGAGGAATTAAAACATGCCTGATTTTTCGGCTTTTTACTCGTACCAAAAAGACATCCAAACGCTGACGCGCGAAGGATTTATCACGAAGAATGTGATCGACACATTTTTCAAAGCAAAGAAATTCGCGCAATATGCACGCCAACGTGAGCGAGTAGTTGAGCAAGAAGGCTCCCTCGCGCTCACATGGCCGATCAATGTGGGATCATCGCCCAACACGACCACGTTTGATGGTGATGATGACCTCCCGATTTCCTCAATGGATGGGAATCTACTTCGAGCATCGTTAAAGTGGGCACGCTATACCGATGCGCTGTCGATTCCATTAACGCAATTATCGGATAACAACGGGTCGAAAGAAGCGGTTGCAAACCTCTTAGACGTGCAGCTCGACATTATGAAAATGTCCTTGCTGGATCGCATTGCTTCAGATCTGATTCTGAATACTCAAGCGATTGATCCCAAGGGGCTGAATGGGTTAGCTGAGGCGGTGGATGACGGCACGGTTGCGCCGTATTATGCTAATCTCTCGCGCAGCACGCTCGGTACCCGCTGGCAGGCTAATACGAATTATGTTATTCCTGTTGCTTCAGCGGCGAACCTCACAGCGAATATTCACACACTGGATTTACAGGCATCGCAAGATGGTTCTCGCCCAGATGCATATTTCACAAATCTGTTACTTTTCGGGCAATTGATTCAGAGTTTATTTCCGCAAGATCGGTATATGCAACCCGAGATGGCCCGAGCTGCGGGCGGAAATGATTATGTGTTCAACGGCAATCCGGTTTTCCTGGATACGGCCATTCCTACGGGAGTTGCGTCGCCATCATCTAGCCCACCAAGCGGCACGAATTCAGGCGGGCTTATGTATGGGATCAATTCCACGTATTTCAAGCTCGTAGTGAATCCCTCGTATAATTTCGAGCTGATGGATTGGCAAATAGGCCAGAATAACCTCACGCTATTTACTCGCATCCTGTGGTTTGCGAATATGGCAATTCTGAAACCATCTAGTAATTGGGTGCTTTGGGCGCAATCGTTCTAGACATCACGTTTTTCGCGTAAGGAGAGTATTATGGCTAAGCACGAGAGCACGAACAAAACCGGCAAAGACGCCCCCTACTACAAAACCGAAGGTGGGGTAATTCATTCGGTTGCGGGTATTGGTGATGACCCATTAGGTACGCCTCCGGCTCCTGGATATCGCGGTGGTCCTGGCCCGGTTGGTAGCGGGAATTTCCCCGATTCCGATCCACGCACGTCGGCAAATCCCGTCGTGAAGAAATTCTTCAAGAAGGGCTGATAATGATTACGAAATCAAATCTTAGTACGGGGTCGGTTTATGGCGGAACGGATGAGCTAACGCAGCTCCTTACGATTTCGCTTACAGCGGCTCAAGTTCTCGCCGTTGGAACTCCAATTTGTCGCGATATTACGAAATTACCAGGCGGGATGCTCCCTGCTGATGCGTCACCGTCGGTATTGTTTTTCAGTGCTCGGCAGACTGATACTGGCGTGCTCGCAACAAGTGCAAATGCTGGCGATGTGATAGGTGTATTCACGGGTGTTGGAGAGCAGAATATTGCTTTAACAAACACGACAGCGGTCACGAAGAATTTCGTCATTCCGGTTCGACGGGTGGGTCTTGCTCGCGTGTTGGCTGGTGCCGTGGCTGCTGGTACAGCCGTTACGATTGGTTCGAAGCTCATCATCACAAGCTCGAATGTTTTCGCCACGGTTGGCACACGCGCGATCGGGAATTCAATCGGCGTCGTTACGGCGTATGCGGTGAATACAACCATAGCGTTGGCGACTGCGGCGGGATCGGTCGCTGTTACGCCTGCTAGCATGGCTGGCATAACGACAAGTACCGTGCTTACTATTGATACTGGAACCGTGCAAGAACTCGTGACCCCAAGCGCTGTTACAGCAACGACGTTCACCGCGACATTCGCGAACGCTCATCCTGTTACCACGCAAGTCAAGGGTATTCTCTCAACAAGTGGCGCGAGTGTCATCGCGGTGCCGGGTAGCGGCTCAACGTCTCTCGCCGTGTTCGCTGACGTGAACTCGCTCGCATGAATAACGCACAGGTTCGAGTTACCCTCGAAGCGCCTTTTCGGAAGCGCCCAAATGGGGAAGAGCAGCCGCTTTCTCTCCGTTACGGAACGACTGAAGCGCGGCTGCTTAGGCAGAATTCATCCGCTTCGTTTGGCGGGCTAGAAGTCTCTGCTGATGAGTTTGTTGATGCGGGGAGTTTTCTGGATAAAATCCCGCGTTCAATTCGCCGGATGCAGCCGGGAAAACCGATTACCTGGGAATTGATGGCGAGCGATCCAGGGCGCTCGTATATTCTCGTACCCGTTGAAGCGGCTAGGCTTTGGTTTGGCGATTGGCGCTATCCAACTGAGACCGAGCATGGCACTCCGCCGGAAATGACCTACAGCTATGAGCGCAATCGCGTTGCTCAACGGTGGGGCTGGTGGCAGATGCCGCAAGTCACGAATACTGGCAAGCGTTTTTGCAGCCCGGGTGAGATGCCAGACATGAGCAAAATCGGGCCGCCAAGCGTGCCTAGGGTGCTGGTACAGGATATTGACGAGCGCGGCAATGTTGGCGTGCGCCTGAATTATCGGCCTTGGGATCATTTCAAATGGGAAGATGATGTCACTATTACTGCTGCACAAACCGCATCGGCTGGCGTGGAGACGTTTAGCCTCGACCAGCTCAAAGCGATCGTTTCGCAATTAGAAGCGCACCAAAAAGCGCAAAAAACACCGACAAAGGGGTAGTTCATGGGCAAGGACGAGCTAGTTAGCGGAACCGGCATAGTTCGCACTGCGATTGAGATACAACAAGAGCACGGCTCGCCCGCTGAAGATTTCAAGCATGTTACTGGCGCGCCAACAATTGGCATCGGCGAGCATCCATTTATTGAGCCGTACAATAATGAAGTGCCTCGCAAATATGACGTTGGGTTATTTTGCCATGATGAAGACTAAGCTTTTCGCGCCAATTGTTGTCCTGCTCATGGGCTTTGCTTCGCTATGCGCCCCGCTTTCAGTTTCTGCAGCGAATATTGACGCTGGTACGCAGATCACGGGCTGCAAATACACGAACGCTGGCATTACGACTGCTACTGCTGATACGTATTTTAATATACAGTGCGATTCTACCGGGCACGTTCTCACCACAGGCAGCGGTGGCGGTGGTCCTGTTGCTCCCACTAATGCGGGCACGTCGGCAACCACGGCAAACCCCGTGCAAGGTGTCACCGGAGGCGTGCCCCTGCCCGTGTCGGGCACGTTCTACCAGACGACCCAGCCTATTTCAGGAACGGTTACATCTAACGCAGGCACGGGCTACCCGACATTATATTCCGCTGGCGGTGCTGTAAGCGGCTCGAATGTTCTCACGGTTCAGGGTGCCTCTGGAGGCGTTGGGTTGCCCGTTACAGGCACGTTCTACCAGGCCACACAGCCTGTTTCCGGCACGGTTTCACTGAGCGGAACGTCTCCGGTATCGGGAACGGTCACGTCTAACGCGGGTACGGGCTTCCCAGGCCCGACTGCTCCCGGGACCTCTGCCACTGGAAGCAATGTTCTGACAATTCAGGGCTCAAGCAGCGGCGTTGCCGTGCCCATATCAGGCACAGTTACGAGCACGGTAGGCTCTGCAGTGAAAACCGGATCTGTTCTCGTTTCGCCAACAGTTTCAACGTCTGCGTACGTTGCCGGTTATGATGTTGGGGGCCTACTGACGTTCTCCAGCGTGTTTGCAGCGGCAGCTTCAGGGCAGCTATCGTCAATTTATATTACGACGAAAGATGTGCAAACTGCTGGTTTCAAACTTTACATTTTTAAGGCTAATCCAACAAATTCGACATGGACAGATCACGCTGCTCCTGCAATTAACGCTGCAGATATTCCGAATTTAGTCGGTGTGTATGTCCTCGCAGCGCCCGATAGTGGGCTAGGCACGGTCACGGTGTATAATCTGGATGGTATTGGAAAATCCATTGCAACAGGTGGCGGATCAACGCTATATGGCATTCTGGTAACAACCGGCACGCCAACATTCGCATCGACTTCGGATATTTCGATCAACATTTCCACGATCCAAGATTAAGGAGGATGACATGTTGCCTGGTCGCCAGCATCGCCTCTGGACCCCAAGAGATTCAGGATTAAGTTCATCTCTCTGCCTTTGGCTTGATGCTTTCGACAAAAACACCATTATTCTTAACGGTACTACCGTCTCGCAATGGCGGGATAAATCTGGAGCCGGGAATACCGTTTCTCAGGGCACGTCTACATCACAACCAGGATATGTTGCTTTAACAGGCTCGACTTCAGCTACTCAACCGTTTATTGATTTTACCGTTAATCAGCCATCAACTCTTTCCACGGGTGCTAATCCGAATCTCCCGGTTGGGAATACTCCTCGCACAATATTTAGCGTCTACACGCCACAAGGGTCCGCCACAAACGCGGCATATTTTTCGTGGGGATTTAGCGCTAACGGTCAATTATGCCAAGTGCAGAATTTCGGCGGGCATGACCCATATCTAGGGACCGATAATTTAGATACGGATTCGGGCAATGCGTACTCCTCTGGAAATCGAATGATGATGGATTTTGCGCACGCACCTGGGGCGCAACGCATTTCGAAAAATGGCGGGACTCCAATCCTAACCTCAAATAACCTGAACACGTCTGCATCTCAGGCATTTGAGATATGCGCCGGGAATCAAGGTTTTGGACAGCCGTGCTCAATGCGTGAAATCATTATCTACTCTATACGAATACCAGATAATGCTATAGCTATCGTGCAGGGCTACCTAGCATGGAAATGGGCGATGGCAAACGCTCTGCCGACGAATCACCCATATTTCCACGCACCGCCCAGAGCGACATTCTGATATGGGAATTGCAAACTCGACTTTCGCGGTATTCGCTACGCAAGCATTAGCATTAGCTGCATCTGCGTTAATTTTGGCTTCGGCATCTTCTCAGTATCAAGATATCGTCGCTGCAACCGGGTTTGCGGTTGTTCCTCAAATCACGAATTCTTGGGCTACTCCATATCAACGCATAACCGATAACCTATGGGTGATCCCTCTCCACCCAACGATTGTGGTTACTGGTCAAGGTGGATGGACAACCGCAGTTTTTAATGTAAGTTGGTTGTGATGCCAAGTTTAGGCGATATTGAAAACACGATCTTGATGATGCTCAGCGAGCCTGGGGCGAATTTCGTTTTGGGTCAAGGCCCTTCGTGGTCTTCACTAACTAACCCGCAATATTCGCAAGCGCTATTGGATTATTTCATCAATCTAGGCTATAAGCGGGTAGCTTCCGATCTCGCTGATTACAATCTTTTGGCAGCGGAATTCACCATCACTACGTCGACAGGTGTGGGCACGTATCCCATTCCGCCAATGCAACCGGCGAATCCATTCCCGGAAATCCGCCTATTGCGTGATGTCTTTTATCTTCCGTTAGGCGTGCAGAATGCGGTACGGTTTGAGCCTGGGTCAATGCTGGTGTCGTGGAGCGAATTCTGCCGCAAGACGGGCCAGAATTATCTCCGTGCAAATAGCGGCACGCTCTACCCGACCTATTGCGCGTTAGGCCCGCAGCGGGATACGCTAGAGCTATTTCCCACCCCGCTTGAAACTGGCGATATTATCACGGTCTATTATTCCGCCCTTCCGACGCCAAACGCGAATCAATTCCCGACACTTGTAACAGTGACCGATATGATTGCTCTCCCTAGCGATTGCGCGGAAGCGATTACGTACTGGGCCTTGTGGTATGTGTACAAGCGGAATGGCGATGATGCAAACGCGAAGTTTTATCGCCAGACGTACGCGGAAGAAATCGCTCGTCTGAAAGTTATTTATGGGCGAGATAGCATTGGAGATTTCCTCCAAATAACAGGTGAGCCTACGTATAGCCCCGTGAACGATCTTAGTTGGGCTGGCCTCTAATGGGTACGCCTGTCGCATCGACAAACCCGGGAAATATGGATATTGCGTATCTTGATTTAGGCGGCGGACGCAATACGCGCAAAGACCCGCACGCGATCAAGCGCAATCAGCTTGCAGTTTCAATTAACGGTTGGATCCCTGCGGCGAATAGTTTTGGGAAGAGGCCCGGGAATTCTGCTCTACTCGCAGCCACAGCAACGGGGAGTGCAGCTCCCGGTAGCGGTCTCGTTGTAGTGAGATTTAATGATGTTTCCAACGTCATTGTTCAAAGCGCGGGCCATCTTTATGCGGCTCAAGTAACGGACGCAGCATTCACGAGCATTGCTACTGGAGTCAATAGTAGCGCTAAGCTCCTGAATGCGGCTCAGATATATGACCCGGCTCAAACCGCTACGTGTGCGTTCATCGTCAATGGACATGACGCGCCTCGTATTTGGGAAGGTCCTGGAAATTCATGCGTTAGCCTCACGAGCGCATCTGCTCCGCTTAATCATAGCGGGAGTGCGGTAATTACGCCAGCGTATGTGATGAGTTTTTTTAATAGCATCTGGTATTCGGGAGAACCAACAGAGCCAACGGCGGTCTATATTAGTGACCCAACAGCTCCTGAATCGTTTACCTATGGCGGGAATCTTCCCGGCGCGGCATATCTGGGATATTTCATCGGCTTTAATGATGGAGTCGCGGGCGGAAATATTACGGGGATTATGCCGATTAGCGCATCAAGCGTAATGATTTATAAGGAATCCGCGATCTATCGCATGGATCACATAGGCTATTATGGAGATATCGGACCTTGGGATGTGAATCTCGTTTCCGCCACCGTTGGGTGCGTCTCGCCAAAATCACTTGTGAATTTCGATACGTTCCATGTATTTTTAGGCCAAGATGGCGTATATACATGCGACGGTCAGAATATTTCGCAGCGTCCTATTTCAGATAATAACCCAGATTTATTCGAGGGCTACACTGCGGCGATTTTGGACCGGACGACGGCAGTAGGCGTGCGTTATGGCGGTTCTCGCTATCTGTTGTTTTATGATAATGGTGGGCTATGAAACGTTGGGTGGCGTATGTTGTCGCTCTTGGCACGCTGCTTGCGACTGCGGTAATTGCTAACGCTATTTTGCTCGTCAATATCAATAATCTCCCCAGCCTCACGCAGAAAATCGGAGGCGTGAGTAATAGCGCAACCTCTATTTCATTGACATTCGCCAATACGCCCACAGCGAATGATTATTTCGTTTGCGGGCTCGCGTATGCGTCGGGAAGTGCGGCTGCAACCCCGCCGGTTGGGTTTAGCCTGATTGTTCCGCCAACGCAAACCGGGGCGCTCACGCTGTCGATGTATTCACGGCTCGCAACGAGCACGGACGTGGCCGGGCCTTATACGTGGAGCATCACGGGATCTGCCGTGGGCATGGCCGCTTCGTGCCAGGAATGGGGCAACGTCGATACTGTGAATCCCATTGCTGGCGTTTCGACCGTCTATACGCCAGTGGTCCCTGCTGGGGCGCAAGTGCTGAATCCCCCGTCCATCAATCCGAACATCTCAGGGACTCAGCCGGTGTCATTTTATGCGCTGGGCAGCGAGACAAGCCTCACTCCGAGCGCGGGTTGGCTCAATGATGGTGTTGGCACCAAATCGACCTCGGGAGCCGCAGCGAAAGTCTCACTCACGCAATATCGCCAGCAGCTTGCGTCTACGAATGTGACCACAGCGGTCTCAGGATCGGCGAGCGGGACGCTGGCGTCTCCGGCTCCGGGTGCGTTTACGATGGTCCTGTTGACGCATGTCGGCGGGGCTCCATCTCTCCCCATCGTAAACGTGACCCCGACACCGCAAGCAACGGTAGCCCCGCCGAACGCGCAGCCTACACATTTACTGGCGTACACGGACGTTGCGGGGTGCTACCATAATTCAAACGGTACCGGATGCCCGCAGCCGCTGGCTGGGCCGACGGCCTCGGGTACGCAGGTTCAGAGCGATGTCACGAAATTCGCCAAATACGTTACGCATTGGCAAACCGATAATCGCATGACGAATTATGGACATGCAGCCGGAATAAAAATGGGCAGTTATGGCGATTTCAATCAGCTCCATGTAAATTCAGGGTGCATGACCTCCTCGACATTCGCCTCAAGCTATATCGCGAAAAGCACGAGCGGGGCGCTGGTGTTCATGCCCAACGTGAATCCTAATGTCTGCGGATCGTTTATGGGAGACCCCACGACTACGGGCAGCGGTAGCCTCTTAACCTATGCCAATGGCTATATAAGCTCAGTGGTCAACGCGCAGTACGGGCCATTTCCTCACGATTGGATGAGAGCCGATGATGCGGCTTTGCCTGGAGAGACTGCGAGCTATACGCTTTATTGCGGCGGGTTCTTCAGCAACGGCGGCACAACGGTCGGAGTATGCCCTGGTGCGGAGCCGCAGCTGAATGCGACGACTTTGCCATTCCTAACGCTCACGCCGCCGAATGCCGCTTGGGTTGCTGGGGAAAATAATCTCTTCAGTAATATGAGCTTGCCAGTGATTTATAACGACGCAACGTGGCCGGGTTATGTTGTCTTAAATGTCCCCAACGTGCTCGGAGCGCAATGCGAAGGATGCGTTCTAGGGCAAACCGAGACGACCTATATCAATCATTTGAATGCCGCACTGGTATTCATAAATTCAGGCGTTGAATATTTTTACTTCAATGCGGTGATTAACAACTACGCGCAAGATCAATTCTTCATGGCGAGCATGGGGCTTATTGATGAAGCACCCTCATTGCTTGGTGCGGAAGAAGAAGCGAATTCAAGCTATCCCGCTAATAGCGGCGTCTTGATCTCACCACTGTATTATATTATCCCATCACAGCCGCTCAAAGGCTCAATCAATTTCAACCCAATCAGTGTGAATTACAACCAGAATTCACCACCTACGAATGTCGGGATTTCTACACTTAAAACGTCTACAGGCGCGTACGCTCGCGAGTATGCAAGCTGTTCAGTCTATGGTCAGCCGTATTCCGCTTGCGCGTTTGTGACAAACCCAACGACGAGTAACGTGAGCTTCCCGACGCTCTCGCGCAGCTATACGCATTCGGCGCAATATACCGGACGCGGGGTTATCACGGAATTTGGCGATAATGGCGTGCTGTCGGTTTCCGGGCCAGCGCCTAGTGCGACAATGGCCCCACAAACCGGAGGAATATATTTCCCATGAGTGTAGTCGCAACGCCCTCAACGGTGAAAGTCTATCCCTCCGCACCAAGCAACCCGGTTGGCGCGGCCACGGCAGCTGTTGCACTTTCAACAACAAGTGGAGATACGAGCTATACGGCAGTATCGAGCAGTACGGCTACCGCTACGGTTTCGGTCACAGGCTCGAACCTCACTGTGACCTATGTTGCGCCTCTCACGGTTGCGGGCGTACCGATCACGGTGACAGTGACGGGGCACCCAAGCGGACAAACGACACCTGTCACGGTATATGCCTACGGCCCGCTTGCACTGACCTCATTTAGTCCTGGTGGGAGCGTGAGCGGGTCATTCACGGCGGTGGAAACGGGTTATGGCGGGACATTCACCGCGACCATTGACCCGCCGCTCGGGACGCTTTCAGCCGCTACAGGCACGGGGCCGACGTTTGGCCCGGTCACCATAGCGCCGGTATCTCCTGGGAATTGCGTCGTCACTGTCACCGATGACCACGGCAGCGCGGTCCAGTTTTTCGTCACGATTTATGCTGGGGCAAACGCGGTTGCGCGACCATCACCCCTTGGGTACCCTACGGCGGGCGTATGGTTTGACTTCTTGCACCCAGACGATGAGGGCTTGCCTTCGGTCGGTGAGATGCGCGGGATGCCCGTGACGGGGGCCGCAGCCCTGCGCGGGCCGCAGGATGAAAGCACCGTTGCTTGGTGCTCGGGCATTCTCGATCAGGTCGCGAATTTTGGCTTTGGGTTTGGCGATTTTGGGACCGCGATCACGACGACATGGGCGGGCAAATCAGATTTCTTTTCTGAGGAATACGGCGATTCAGCCCCTGTGATGGTCAAATGCGTTGATAATGTCGCGATTCTGATTTCAATTCCGACGAATTCGCAGGGCGAGCAGCTCACGTTTAATTGTATTGTTACTGCTGATTTATATAGCGTACTGGCGAGCGCAGGTCAGAACGCCGTGACGATTGCTTCTGCGATTGCTCAGGCCGTAGTGGGTTCAGCGATTGTTGGGCAGGCTGTAGTCGGAGGCGGGACAGCCGCCGATACATTCCAAGTATCTCGCGCTTTTTCTCAAGAGGGTTCCCAAGGCCGGGTGATTCAGATCGGATTTTCCGAAACTTCGATTTATACATGGGTCACTCTCGGATATATTATCAACTCCATGAGCGCGAAAAAGGCGGTTGTTCCGTGAGAAAACTCTTTCCTTGGTTATTGGGATTCGCGTTGTTTTTCGCGCCGAAAGCGGCGTTGGCGGTTTCGTGCCCGGTTGTGCATACGTTTGCAACAGGCGAAACACTAACGGCTGGTAATCTTAACGCGAATCCCACGCAATGGGCATCCTGCTTTAATAATCTCGATTATCGCAATATCGGAAGCGCGGGTATTTTCCCCTCGCAGCTTATTCCCACGAGTAGCGCCCAGGCAACATTTGGCGGAACCGTACCGCTCGTGTTCACTTTGCCCCCCGTGTTTTCTAGCCCGCTCACGCAGGCCAATGGCGGAACGGGTTCGGTCGATGGCTCGATAAACAATATTAGCTTTTATGTCAACGCAACCCCGGCACCCACCGGAAACCCTGGGCTAGAGACGGATGGATATGATATTGATCTGGACGCACAACCTGGCGCACATATTGGGATTGGGTACGATGATACGTCTTTGGCTGGAATTGCATTAGGCCCGCAAGGAAATTGGGGAAATTTCAACGGAACGACAACGACATTAAATGGCAACCTCACGGTCACAGGTTCAGGGAATTACGTCACCGCATCGAATTTTCTCGCTTCTTTGGGCCAATATCAGCTTTCTAGCGCAACGCAGAGTTCAAGCATTTTCACCGAGTCGAATGGCAATATTGGCATATACGATAACACGACAAGCAATGACAGCGGCATTCAGTTTAATCCCAGCACTGGGTTTATATCCACCAATGGATATACTCAATACGCTGGGGCTGGGAGTACGTTTTTCGATCTTCCTTATGACGGCAATTCAACGTCTGGTTCTAAGACGACTCATCTGGAGCACGGTCAGGCAATTGTCACATTTTCCGGTTCTGCGTTCGGTTGCGGCGGAACGCAATACTACAGTCACGCTTATGCTGTGCAGCCAGATATCGTTGCAACGCAATTGGGGGGTGGCGGGCCTTCAGGGGGCGTGACCACCTACATCAACTCACGCACGACGACAAGCTTTCAACTGTGCGCCCAGACGAATAGTGGCAGTCCATTCACAGGCAGCATCACCTACTCTACGATAAATTTCGGCGAATGAGCAAAACTGGTAAGAGCGTTCCGCTCTATGGGCCATTCCTGCGTAATGGGCAGGCCAGCGGGCGCGGGCAATTTCTCCAGGTGACGATTACGACCGGGGGCACATTGCAGACGGTTCCGCATACGCTAGGTAGGCCGCCTCAGATGCTGCTCTTGCTTGATGCAGGCAATGGAGCGTATCCAGCATGGTCTTGGCCCACCGCTTCGAGAGCCAAGACCACCGTCGGGATCAATATGCCGAGCGCCGGAACATACCTGTTTTGGATCAATTAGACGTACGCGCGCCTACGATTCACGATGACATGCAGCCGATCAAAGAGCTGCTTATTTGCTGGACAGAGGAGCATGACGGCCCCGCGTTGTCTCTCGGGCTTTTTGCGCCCTCTGCTTGGCTCATTGCCGAGCGAGACGGCGAAGTTGTTGCGTGTGCTCGCCGTGAGGACGTGCCGGGGGCCGTCTATCTTACCCATGTTCTTTGCATTCCAGGGCGTTGGGGTAAGCTAGGTACAGACGCTTTAATGCTATTGATCTGTGCCGAAGCAGATGAGCAGGGGATGCCTATTTGCAGCGTCACTCCTAGCGCCGCCGTGCTTGCGAATTGCGAACGATATGGATTCCAATCTCCAGGAACCGCAATCATTAGGCTTCCAAATTTGAGGTGAAATTATGCCCCCAGCGTTAGCAGCAGCATTAGGCCCTTGGCTTATTCCAGCAATTCTAGGGACAGCCGGAGTCACGATGGCCGATGCAAATATGCAAAATAAATCTGCAATAAAAAACCGAGATAACGCCCAAGCTTCGGCTCTTGCTCAGACGCAGACCAACCAGCAGAACGCGCTGAACAATCTTGGGCAATTCAACAAAACAAATCCTGGCCCCGTTCAAGGTGGTCCTGCCGGAACAAGTGCAGCCCCTGCATACTCCGGCGCGTCGATCCCCATGCAAGGCACTCCTGGCGGTGGAGGCGGTGCGACCGGGCTTCAGAGCCTTATGAGCGGAGGCGCTCCCGGGGCTATGGGTGGTGCTGCTGGTGCTAGTGCTCCCGGTGCTCCTGGCGGCGGAGCGATGACCCCGCAGATGACCCCGCAAATGATCCAAGCCTTACTCGCTAAAATCGGCCAAGGCGGCGGGATGTCGGCATGAGTAGCGCGATTGGGGTCCCGGGACAACCGGGCTACGTACCTGCTGGGGTTACGCCTACTGCGGGAAACGGCAGCTCGTCGCAACAGACGAGCGCGGCAAATAATCTGCTCAACGTGCCGCAGCTTAGCACGTATCTGAATGCTCCAGCGAATTTTAGTTCTACGGCAACCCCACTGCAACAACCTAATTCGATCGCGGCCCAGACGTTCAATCAGGCGAATGGGCAGCAATACGGCACGCCTTTTACGCCTTCAAATGGACAAGCGCAACCAGGGATGACGAACACGCAGGGCGTGCAGTCAAGTGGATTGCCACCTGGGATATCCCCGCAAGCGGTTGCAGCGGATCCTCAAGGGTATCAGCAATGGCTTCAGCAGGGCCAAGCTACTATGGGTCCACAATGGCTCCAACAGCTCCAATCCGGTCAATGGGGCTCTCCCGGTCAAGTGCCAGGCTCGTTGCAAGCCGCGCTTCAACCGCAGAATATCGGCGCGAATGTTGCTCCAGCCCAAAATTATGGTGGGGCTCAACTCGGGCAGGCGAGCCAAATAAACCCCCTTTTAACCCAGGGGATCACGAACGCCAACACGCCAGATCTTAGCTCAAATGCTCAAATACAGCAGATCCTCCAAGCTTTCCAACCGCAGGCGCGGCAAGGGCAGGCGCAGCTTCAGGATCAGTTAGCGGCAAGTGGTTTGAGCGGTGGTCCGGCGATTGCAGCACAGAACAACCTGCAAAGCCAACAGACGCAGGCCCTTGCGCCGACGTTAGCCGCTGCAATTCAACAATCACAATCTAATCAATTAGGCGCGGGTCAATTCAATACAACGCAGCTTATGAATACATTGACTGGCAATATGAGCGCGTTGAATAGCAATAACCAGCTCCAGGCGAACTTGCAACAGCAGGCGGGCATGGGCAATCAATCGGCTCAGAATTCCCAGAGCCAGCTACAGGCGCAGCTTAATCAACAGGCGGGCTTGGCGAATCAAGACGCGATCAATACGGCGAATACAACGAATGTTGGCGCTCAAAATGTCGTGAATGCGACAAATACCGCTGGGACAAACCAAGCGAATCAGAACTACCTCAGCGCGATGATGCAGCAATATCAGAACCAATTCGCTGCATTTAATGGCGTTAACGATGCGGGCTTGAATACGCAGAATACCATTGCTTCAAGTGGTGCGAATAATTACGGGACAGCGGGATCAAATCCATTCGCGGATATCGGCTCGTCGTTGTCATCTGTCTACGCGCCAACGGCTAAGGCTGCGACGGCAGCAGCATGACGTGGACGCAACGCGACCCATTCGGCGAGGGCATTGCAACGGCGGCAAGTGTTGGTATTGGACTTTCCAGCGCGCGCCAACAGCAAGAGGAAAACGAGCGCGAGCGTAAGCGGCAAGAGATTTCGGATAAACAGGCGGCAGATGCGGCAACAGCGGCTGGAATCGCTGCTGCTGACGCGCATAAAGGATCGGTAGCCGATACCGATACCAAAACGACCGATCTAGCGATGAAGAAAACAACAACTGGCTGGGGGTTAGCGCCTCCTCCAGTCCCGCATCAAGGAACCAATCTTTCTGTTAAACAAAGTCTTGAGAATACTTGGGCGGCGTATAATTATTATGTCAATAATCGCGCTACTGACCAGGCAAAAGATCAACTGGTTTCGATCAATGACCTACAGGCGCAGCAGCATCAAATCGACCAAGACGCTTTGGCATTACGCACAGAAGTCCATAAAGAAATTAAAGACCAAGCTGAGATACACCACTGGTCTCAGGCAGATATCAATACTGCCCAAGCAAACGCGGACAAATTAGTAATTGCAGCAGGTCACGATAGAACGACAATGGCAGCCGCGCGCACCAGAGCCGCTGCCATTGTTCAGGCCGCTACGGTAAGCGCTACATCTCGCGAAAAGATTGCACATAATGTGCAGGTAGGTGATGATCGTCGTCATGATAGCACTGAAGCCGGGTTAGATCGTCGCACGAATATCGTTCAAAACCACGAAGATGCGCGTGCGTATGTACATGCTAAAAATCAAGCCGCAATTACATCCGCTGGTCTTAATCAGAAAAACACTCAAGCTGTACCTCTGAATTCTTCTGCTACGCCAATCCCTATTCCGGTATATGGACAGCCTGCGACCCCTAAACCTACCGTCACGAAGCCGCCTAACCCTACCGTCACGAAGCCGCCTGTCAAGGTTCGGCCCTTGACCGCGAACGCGAAGCAAAAACCCCCGCAAGTGCGGAAGCTCATTAAGAATGCCCTCAATCTCGGATGGACTCCTCAGCAAGTGCGTCAGAATGACCCCTCTGCTGCTGCTGGGCTAGATGATGATGACTTGCAGAGTATTCAGGACTCGCCCGATGATGATGACGGCTCCTAATGCCTAGCCTTGAGGAGATGAGCCGGAGCGGGCCACAGGCATCTTCAGGAGGTCTTACTCTTGAGCAGATGAGCCAAAGCGGGCCACAAGCCTCTTCAGGCGGACTCTCTCTTGAACACATGAGCCAGAACGCGCCTCCCCCCAAGCCTGCGCCAACGACCGGGCAACCAGGCTTCGACTTTGGCGGGATGCTACGCGGAGCAACGGCGCAGATCCCCGGCATGTTGCGAGGGGCGGTGCAAGAAGGGCAGCGACTCACCGGGCAAATCGCAAATAAGGCGCAATACTATCAGACGCACCAGCAAGAAGGCTGGGATCTGCTAGACGTTATTGCACATGGCCTGGAAGGGGCATTTGGGGCTAACGGCATTACAGATGTTCCGCGCAGTACCGTGAACGCAATCGCGCATCCACACCAAGAGCTTCAGAACGTCCATAACGTCCGGCGGAACTTTAATCTTAATCCAACGAACGCGCTTCGTTCTCAAGGGAACGAAGCTGCTGCAAACACGACGTTGGCGCAAACAGTAAGCCCTGACGTTGGAACAAGTGCCGCTATAGGCCAATTGTTAAACCATCCTGAAGCAATTGATGCGTTGCTCATGGGGGCTGCACGCCTTCCAGCAATGTTGAAAAACGGATTAAATATTGGGGTGAATGGGGCCGAGGCAATAGGGAAGGGCTTACTATGGGGTGGAGGCAAAATCGGTGAAAAAGTAGTTGAAAAATTTCCGCAAATCGGCGAACGAGCTATTGATGCATTGCACTTTGTGGACCCATATCATTATATCAAACAGCAATATTCTCCCAAAGATGCGGATTATATCCAAGGGAGCCTGTTACAGGCTAGAGGTGCCGCAGAGGGGAGAACGGCTGACTTTGAGCAGCAACTAAACCCGCATCGGGAGCGATTATCTAAAATCGGCTCATCATCACATACGGGTGAGAAAATCGTCACGACTCCCGCAGAACGTAGAATGGATGCCAAGTATATTGCGCCCAAGGCGATGGAGTCCCTCGAACGTCTTGAATGGTCTTTGATGAGTAAAGAAGGCCGACAAGAGGCTATCCACAACGGATATAGCCCAGATGCACACCAGCTTGCGGAACCTCCTGGAAAGAACGCATACGATAAGGATTCTTTCCACGCGCAAGGGCCGGGGTCAGGGACTGGGAGAGTGCTTGACAAGAAAATCGGTAAGCATGATGATAATGTCCACGAGCAGTTAACATCATATTTCCCTAAGCTAGCTAGACGAGATGCGCTGAATAAAACGCATTCAGATATTCTTAATCATTTTGGGCTAGATCCTGAAGATGAAAATTCATGGCCTCATTCTCTTCAGATGTTGATTAAAGATCAAAATTTTAAGGGCAAGCCTCGAAAGCTCCGTTCTGGATTGAGTGAACTTGAAAAGAATAACCCAGTGGCGTGGGTTTCGGATATGGCGCGAGATGCCATGTACTCGCTTGGCTTTCCTCACGGTTGGAATATCCTGAATCAAACATTGCAAGGCGGTCCTGGCTTGCGAGGAGCCCTGGAAGGCCTTGGAAATATCCCGGCGGTAGCGACTAAAGACGCTAGTATATTGCCCTCTATTGATCAATTGACGAGTCTAGGGCAACGATCAGGTTATGCATCGGGAAGAACTCCCATGTATTCAAAAATCCCGCTTGTTGGACGTGCCGCACATGCGGTTGCGAAACCAGGTCAACATGCTTTAGATGTGCATGATACCGCGCAGAAGCTCGCGACAATGAAATATCTGCAAGCAAAGGGATTCTCCGGCCCTTACTTAGCGAAAGAAATGGCAGACATCTATGGGACCACTGAAGCATCAAATCTTGTTAAATTATCCAAGGCCCTTGGAGGGTCTTTCCCTCAATTCGCTCTAGGAACCGCTACTCGCACGGCAAGACATGCATTGAAAAATCCTAAAATTATAGAACAGATGATGGCTTTGCAGAATATCCCTACAAAATTAAGCGAAGGGGGCGAGCTTCCAGGCGGCCCGCATGAGTATAATCTTTTCCCAATGTTGGACTCAGGGCTCCAAACGCTCGCGGCTCCCTACGGTACAATGAAAACTTTGAGCAAACAGGGTGGATCTTTAACAGAGTTATTTGATGCTTTTACAAGCCCGAAGCATAGCTTAGATAAACTCGGCAGTATGTTCTCTAGTCTCTTGCCTTATAGCGAACTCGCCGAACCGATTGAAGATTCCAAAGATCCGAAACGCCAGGGGGAGATGGTTAACGATTGGTTGCGCTTGTTTGGTCCTCGTATCAATCCTGAGACAAAAGCTCAACTCAAGGAGAAATACAAGGCCGAATTCTGGCCGCAGTTATGACGGTTGACGAGGATGATATGGATGAAGAAATCAGCCGGGCAGAGCGTGAAATCTCCGTACGCTCAATCGCCGAGCAGCTTTGGGGCGGGCGGCGTGGTCCTGGCCTGATTTACGCTGTGGCAGAAACAAACAAAACTGCGGTAAACCTCGCGAAAATCGTCACGCGACTTGCGGATGAGCTGCATAAAGACGGCGGAGTACAGACTACTATGCGGGGGATCATTCAAGAGCTAAAAGATATCCGAAAAGTGCAAGATGAGACGAAGAAGATTATGGCTCGAATTATTTGGTTTCTGGCCGTTATTGGACTTGCAACCTTGTTCGCGCAGGGGAACCTACTCTTTCGAGTTCTGAATGATGAGGGCTTCAAACCATGATACTCGACATGATTGTCGCGATGCGAGCCGGACATCCCGGTTGCGACCGCTGGGATTCACTCATCAATCAGATCGCCCCGCAATATAGCGTTCCGCCGAATCTCTTAAAAGCCATCATCCTCTATGAATCCGGTGGCGATCCCAATATCATCTCGTTTGATACGGGTTGCGGGCTCTGCCAGATTACGAGCGGTGTAATTGTTCACGGGGCAGGGGTCGATACGTCATATAGTTACGAGACTCAAGACATTCTCGACCCGGCCTACAATATGATGGTCGCCTGCCGGGATCATATCAAGCCCGCGATGCAGACGTTTCCTGCCAATCTCAACGCTATTGTCGCCGCCTATAACGCAGGCATAGGGGCCGTTACAGCCGCTCTCCAGGCCGGGAGACTGCCTTCCTCAGTAACATATGCGTCGTGGTACGTTCCCGCCGTTACGCAGGCGTTTGCGTGGTTTTGCGCCGCTTCACATAAGGGGCCACAATGAGTTCTCGGAAGCGTTTTGCTACGTCATTTGTGATTGTCTTTATTTCCTCGCTTGTTGCTGGTCTGATCGTCCTGGGGAACGATCTGCAAGTCTGCGCGAGCCCGGCCCCAAACATCGCGCCGATCGAATGTGCAGTACATTGGCAGCTCATCCTTGCCGCTGGGCTCTCGGCCCTCATAAGCGGCATTGCTCATGCGCTGCAGGATGAAGTCTCCAGCCTAGAGGCCGACACAACAGTGACAACAACGAAAATCTCCACAAAGGATTCTGTATGAGCACATCATTTGGACAAATTCTCTCAGACATCGGCCCTGCGTTTCAGATTGCTGGCGCGCTGGCGCTTGAATTAGAGTCAGATTATGCCGCATTTGAATCTGGGCATCCCGTGAATATCCCGACGATCCTCACCTATATTGGCGGCAAACAAGTCGCCATAAATATCACGGTTGCGCCTGCGGCCTCCTATCAAGCTCCAACCGCGACCGCTCCCAAGTAGGTCTAGGCTGGGGAGAGCGTGGGCTTGTAGTCCCTACACTGCAAGCCTTTCGTCCTCATATATTCCGCAAGGTATTGCTATAGTTTATCCTACCTGGTATAATTTATATATGAGTGATCGAGAGAAAAACTACGGATACCTGACCCCGGACAGGTTGCAACAGATGATGGATGCCTACGATATCGCGTCGTATCAAGCACTTCAGAGATTAACAGGCGTACCGCAATCCAAAGTGACGTTGCACATGCAAGGCAAGCAGCCTTTAGGTCCGACTTTACGCCGCCGTCTTGGGAAGCTTTTCAAGCGTAAACGCGAGCAGCACGATATATTTATGTTTCCAGACGAAGAGATATTCAATGTTCGCTGATACGACACTTGTCCGAGACGCGTTTGAGTCATTGCACGAAATTCGAGAAGCGAACGATCCGTGGGACAAAGTTGCGTTACATAGTTCAGACTTGGTGAAATGTGCGCGGGAAGTCTGGGCACGTCGAAGCGGGAAGCCGATGCTTCCTCTCGGTAGTGATGTCTTGCGGCAATTTCGCATTGGTGTCGACTTTGAAGAGCAAGTCCTCGAAGCGTTAGAGCAAAAATACGCAGGCACAACGATTGAGATTTTGCGTCAAGCGGAATATTTCGGGTTAAATAACGGTGTGGAGCTTGTAGGGCATCCTGATTTTATCCTACGCGACACGGTTACAGGAGAATTACAGCCGATAGAAGTGAAGACAACGACGTTTGTTGCTCGCTGGAATAAAGCGACCGGGAACAAGGATGTCTTTCTGCCAAAGGAGCCTGCTGAACGATATGTCATTCAGGCCGGTACGAATGCCATCCAGATTGGATCTGACACATTCAGGATTGTGGTTGTATGTCGCAATACGGGGAAGATGGTGGAATTCGTGCTCCAGACATCCACGTTTGCACCGCGTATCCGCGCGCTACAGGCGCACTATGCCTTGGTTACTGGTCCAAACCAACCCGAGCCTCACCATGAAGTGCCACCCGCGCACATCGCTTCCTTCGCGTGCAAATTCTGTGCGTATGCTGGTTGCGAAAACAATAAGAATCCGCTAATGGGGGTGCTATGACGGAGCATTTGAGTATCTGCCCCAAGGGTCTCGCGGTAAAGATTTCCAAGGTTTTGAAAAAAATCGGCTGGATCGAAAAAAATGGCGAGAATAAATTCCATAAATATTGTTTTGCAAGCGCCTCTGAGGTATTCAGCGAGGTGAATTCGGCTTGCCAAGAATTTGGAATTACGTCGATTGCGAGTGTTATTCCAGATTCAATTCGGCATGTAGAAATGTCAGGAGAGAAGACCAGCCTTCGCACGGAATTCGTGATGATGATTAGTTTAATTGATAACGAAACTGGCGATACGTGGACATCGACATTCCCGGGCCTTGGGATTGATACGGGCGATAAAGGCGTAAATAAGGCCATTACGAGCGCGCGGAAATATGGCCTATTAGGGATGTTAGGGATTCCAACCGGCAAAGACCCCGACGAGGAATCACCAAACATCCAGCGCGCGCAGAAGGCCAAGGACCCGGAACCTCCTGCAATACACCAGCTAAAAGCGATGTGGAATACAAAGCGAAAAACAAATGATGACGCGAACAAATTCAAGGATTGGATTCGCGAGAATACACGCATCGTGCCCCAGCCTAATGGGTGGGAACCCCACCCCTGGGAGCGTCAGATTATCCTCGACGTCATTCAAGCCACGGTATTTCTTACGAAACGCCTATGAGCTGTATTCCCCACCAAAAGATTACGTAGGAGAGTGTACAATGAGCAGATGGACGACACCTGAAATCTGCTCGACGTGCTGGCATCATATTGCTAAGCATATCTACAGTTTTTCACGCCGTCGTCCGATTTGTTTATGGACAGATTGCCCATGCCCAAAATATCGCCGAGTTCGCCCGCAAGAATGGCGGGAGAAATTGAAGGAGACCACTACGTGAAGTCGCTGGAAGAAGATTTATCAGACGCTCTGAAACAGCTTGCAGAAATCACTGGCAGCCTGCGGGAGAAATGCGAAGACTGCGGGGAAGAAGAGGAAAAGCAAGCTCACAAAGCTTCATTTGAAAACGTCACTGTATTACCCGAGAGCATGAGATCGTGCCTGCGTGAGCTTGCAGACTCAAATGAGAAAATGCACCTCATTGTCCTCTACTCGAAAGAAAATGATGAGATGGATTGTAGTGCTCGCATATTCGGCAACAATGGTACGCTTTTGAGTATGCTTGAGAACGCCCTTCGCAGTTTCATGAAACGTGCGACTCTGGAGATTCTTCGCGCGGAATTAGAAGGCGATGAGTGACCACGCGCTCTGCATGATTATCGCTGTAGCCGGGATAAGCTCCTGCGCTGGGGCCGTGGCAGCAGCAGTGATCATATTTTGTAGCCTCCGCGATCGGGCCTAAAATCTGAGCCATTTAAACCGACCTCTCTTGGAACAACCGTTCAGGGGAGGTTTTTTTTCTTGGATTTTTCAGAAGTTATAGTCATTCGCAACGTGCATCGCGATACGGCGAAGTCCTATGCCTACGATATTGTCGAGCCATGTGGGTTTGTCATCAATCCGAGGATGCTCTACCGGGCGAAGGCCGAGCTTGACGGTGAATCGCCACCAGAGCGGTATCGGCTCTCGTTAGAGGCGCTTGGGGATGATGCGCTGGAGACGTACCATCTGCCGTTCTAGCGTTTAGCGCTTGAAGGCAAGGGTCCTAAGCCTCTCTCGCTAATTAGCCCGGAAATGCAGAAAAACACCGGCTGCAAACCGATGCTTTTCTTAGAACTTAGTCCACCGCCCCCGAACCACCGAAAACGTAAGACCACTTAAGTATATGTTACATCTTACGTTTTCGCAAGTCGGTGGCTTCTCTCCTTGCTGAGATAGGAAGCCCATTGAGCAATCACCGCAACCAAGGTCTTGCAGACCTTATCAACCAACCTTGCAAATGCAAAAAGACACCGGGTGGAAACCGATGTCTTTTATGAGAGAGAGCCGTCTACGCTCCCACCCAGAACCAAAAGTACGTAATACTATTTATGGTTTCGCAGCTCGTAGGCTTCTTTCCTTGTGCCATAAGGGAGCCCGCTAGAGCATGATTTCAGCCGACGAATTAGACTTCAAACGAGTGAAGGCCGTTGCGATTGTTCTGCGCCTCGACAACAAAAGAGTGAGTGCTTTGAACATCATCAAGCACTTGCAGCTTGATGATGTTGGTATGCGTAAGTCCGAGGTGTGCGCCCACCTTCGACGCTTGAGGGTAGAGGAAATGCGGGAACCGATTTCAAGCACGGCGGGAACCGATTACGCCTCGCCAAACTCTATGCTCCGCGCCTTTGGCTCGCTTGACTACTCTGCCGCCAATACGGGAACCAGTTGGGAACTTTCGGGAACCACCCCGGAACCGATTTTGAGCACGCCGGGAACCACCCCGGAACAAACGGGAACCTTACGTACAGATCTTAACTCTAAACCAACTAAGTATACGGGGGGTGAGCCTCACGCCTCACCCCCCCTGCACGCGCGTCGCAATGTCACACAGAAAATCGAAAAACCTTCTTTCCCCGAACATATTTTTGAGCCCGAAGACGAGCAACGAGTAAAGCACTTACTTTCTCGCCGCTACAAGTCTGGAAAAGCACTCCCAGAGAAAATCGCTCAATTCAGGCACCAAGCCTGGGAGGACAAAGCGGCCTTTGGACTCGTCTCCTGGCGCTACGCTGTGGACGATGCGCTAAGCCGCGAGCCAGAAGTCTCAGACCCGATGAAATACGCAAAAGGCATCCTTCGCAAACACAAGGACGATGAGGTGCCGCTCGGCACTGTGGCCCCTAGTCGCGTTGAACCGTCTAGCTACAAGCCGGAATCGTCCAAGCCGAACGCCTACGTGCCAAGCCAACGAGCATCTAGGACGCCTAGCGGCGGGAACAAGTACGCGACGTACTTCACGCCCGAGGAACAAGCGCAGATGGACGCAGAACGTGAACGTAAATTTGAAGCGTATAAATCTTCGGGCGAAATGCAGCGGGCTCTCGACGCTCTCGACGCGCTAAAAGTTTCTACAAAAACGCCGATGGGCGCAAGGTGAATAGATTTTCTGAGGTACTCTCTTCAATCGGGATAACGGAGCAAAGTGTTGCGGAGGTTGGGCAGCGATTTCTTGCGCGGCAGAAGGAGACTCCTTCTCACGTAGAGTCGTTGCGTAATAGCCTGCGCGTGAGCGCCAAGCGCAATTCTGCGGTTCCGCAAAACCTCGAAGAGGCTACAATTCACAGAGTGTTCGCGCACAACAATACGTTCGAGGCGAAGGCCACCATGGATGACATGATCGCCGAAGTTCGTGACATCTGCAGGTATCTACCGGAAGTGCCTAGCGTGTCGGATGCTGATGCAGAAATGGCAGGACGTAAAGCGGTTCGTGGGATGCAAGGTTTCTACGCTTGGGGCCCAAGCGGGTGTGGCAAGACCTTCAGCGTAACGGCAATGCTGAACCATTTTCGCGAACATTTTTTTATCTCTGGGCGAGTCGCGAATCTGATTGATACTATGTTCGAGGTGAGAAATCACAGGCAATACGGTGATCGTCTTTACGCAATATCTCAAATGGCAGACGTGTTGAG